>OATQ01000071.1_pt1 | contig 91168 bp, 95 predicted proteins | sample 1495061 | NCBI WGS metagenome assembly OATQ01 (sample SAMEA2579979, study PRJEB22360) | human gut metagenome
CGGAAGGATGGCACGAAGGAGTCGTTCGGGTTTCATAAAACAAAGGTAAGCAAAGGTAGCTAATTTTAAAACTTAACAACCAGAAATTTCCGCTGAGCCGTAATATAAGGAAAATGGCGGCTGGAGATTACAATGGAATTACAAAAGAATGTGATGAAGGCTTTTATGATATGTATGATAACAAAAAAGGCTCGCTATCTGCGAACCTTTGTGCTCTTCGTCTTGGACTTGAACCAAGGACCCTCTGATTAACAGTCAGATGCTCTAACCGACTGAGCTAACGAAGAAAATTTGCATTTGACTTTAAAAGTGCTCTTCGTCTTGGACTTGAACCAAGGACCCTCTGATTAACAGTCAGATGCTCTAACCGACTGAGCTAACGAAGAAGGTTTTTCTCTCAAATGCGGTGCAAAGATAATAGGTTTTTCCGAAATATGCAATATCTTTGCAGAAAAATTTTAGATAAATGGATAAAATAATTGGAATGGGCAATGCATTGGTTGACGTTCTTGTTACTTTGCAAGATGATTCGCTACTAGATGAGATGAGTTTGCCCAAAGGAAGCATGCAACTTATAAATGAAGATAAGTTTTTGAAAATCAGTGGTAAATACTCTGGTATGCAAACGCATAAAGCTACAGGGGGAAGTGCGGGAAATACAGTTTTGGCGTTAGCTAACCTAGGGGCACACCCGGGATTTATCGGAAAGATAGGAAACGATGATTTTGGGCAATATTTTAAAAAAAACGGTTTGAAGCAGGGAATTGACATGAAATTGCTCGCCGGTGATTTGCCTACAGGAGTGGCTTCTACTTTCATTTCACCGGATGGGGAACGTACTTTTGGAACTTATCTGGGAGCTGCTGCTACTATGAAAGCCGAAAATCTGACGTTGGATATGTTTAAGGGGTATGCATATCTATATATAGAAGGATACTTGGTACAGGATCATGAATTGATTCTTCGTGCTATGCAATTAGGAAAAGAGGCTGGATTGCAAATCTGCTTGGATATGGCCAGTTATAATATTGTGGAAGGAGATTTGGAGTTCTTCGATATTTTGATAACTAAATACGTGGATATTGTTTTTGCTAATGAGGAAGAGGCAAAGGCTTATACAGGCAAGGATGCATGGGGGGCTATCAATGAAATTGCTTCTAAATGCAGTGTTGTAATAGTAAAACTAGGTGCCCAAGGTTCATGTATAAAGAAAGGTACGGAATGCATCAAACTAGAGGTACCTCCGGTAAAAAAAGTCGTGGATACCACTGGCGCGGGAGATTATTATGCAGCAGGTTTTCTGTATGGACTGACTTGTGGTTATTCTTTGGAGAAGTGTTCCATTATAGGTTCTATTTTAGCATCCAATGTGATACAAGTGGTGGGTACAACCTTATCAAAGAAAAAATGGGACGAAATAAAGTTAAATATAGAGGCCCTTCTACAGGCTTGAATAGAATAATGTATTAATTTGCGGTTCACAAATACATAAAGTGATGAAGTGGAATAGTAAGAAAATATTGTTAATGATTTGCGTGGGCCTGACAGGTAGCGCTTTGTTTAGTTTTAATAAAGGTGATGACCGTAATTTCCAGATAGCAAAAAACTTGGATATCTTCAATGCGATATTCAAGGAATTGGATATGTTTTATGTTGATACTATTGATCCTGAGAAAGTGATAAAATATGGTATTGATGCTATGTTGGCGCAGACCGACCCTTACACGGAGTATTATCCTGAAGAAGATAATACACTAAAGGAAATGACTAGCGGAAAGTTTGGCGGTATCGGATCGGTAATACGTTATTATACTCCCCGAAAGCGTGTGGCTATTATTGAACCTTCCGAAGGAAGCCCTGCTGCCGAAATAGGACTGAAAGCCGGTGACATCATCATGGAGATCAATGGAAAAGATATGGCCCAGGGAGATAGAATTCCCAATGATCTGACCTCGTATGTCAGTGATAATTTGCGTGGTGAGCCGGGAACAACTTGTGTGTTGAAAGTTGAGAGACCTACTTCTGATAGTACTTATGTGCCAATGGAATTTAAAATAACCCGTTCTACCATCCGTACGAACCCTGTACCTTATTATGGAATCGTAGGCAATAATGTGGGATATATCGTTATCAGTACTTTTGCTATAGAGAACTGTTCAAAAGATATAAAGAAGGCATTGATAGAATTGAAACAGCAAGGTGCTAAATCTATTGTTCTCGATTTGCGTGGCAATGGTGGCGGTTTGTTGGGGGAAGCAGTGAATGTAGTGAATTTCTTTGTGCCGAAAGGGAAAGAGATTGTGGTAACAAAAGGTAAGATTAAACAAGCTGGTACCACTTATAAAACAATGAATGAACCGGTAGATACAGAGATTCCGCTGGCTGTGCTAGTGGACGGTTCTACAGCTTCGGCATCCGAGATTGTTTCAGGTTCCTTGCAGGACCTTGATCGGGCTATTGTGGTAGGAAGCCGTACGTATGGTAAAGGGTTGGTACAGGTACCTCGTGAATTGCCTTATAACAGTAGCATGAAAGTGACTACTGCAAAGTATTATATTCCCAGCGGACGATGCATTCAAGCCATTGATTACGCTAAACGTAATGCTGACGGGTCGGTGGCTCGTACTCCGGACAGCCTGACCAATGTATTCCATACAGCAGCCGGACGTGAAGTGCGTGATGGTGGCGGTATTCGTCCGGATGTGGAGGTGAAAGTTGAAAATTTCCCAAACATTATGTTTTATCTGCTTAATGATGATATGATTTTTGATTATGCTACCCAATATTGTATCAAGCATTCTCAGGTAGGGGAAGTGAAAGACTTTACAATAACAGATGCTGACTATGTTGATTTTAAGAAGATGTTACATAAGCGTAAGTTTACTTATGACCGTCAAAGTGAGAAGATGCTGAAGAACTTGAAAGAAATAGCGGAGTTTGAAGGATATATGGATGGGGCAAAAGAGGAGTTTGCCGCTTTGGAAACGAAATTGACGCATAATTTGGATCATGAGCTGGACAGGTTCTCGAAAGAGATAAAAGATGCTATTGCTCAGGAGATTTTGAAACGTTATTATTTCCAACGTGGCGCGATATTGCAACGCTTGAAAGATGATCCTGATTTGAAAAAAGCTATTGAGACATTGAACAATCAGTCTGAATATAGTAAGATACTTTCTGTTATGAAATAATCGAATGAGGGGCGGATGTACGAATCTGCCCCTCATTATTGTATCATGATACCATTGATGATGCTTTATTTGAACCGGGAAGTATCTATTGGTTTATGCTGTTTTTCTTTATACCCTCCGAACTTGTAGGTAAAGGATAAAGTTATGTTGCGTGAATAGTTGTTGGTGTGCATGTCCATGTATTGTCCTTTATTACGTAGTGTCACATCTATGTTGCCTTCCATCGAATTGAACAGATCATTGGCCTTCACTTGGATACTTGCTTTTTGGTTGGCAAAGTTCCAACGTATTCCGGTATGGATGGCCCAGATATGATTTAAATCATAACTTCCCTGGATAGATGGGCTCAAATAAAGTCCGGTCAGTTCCATGCGAATATCCGGTTTGGTAGAAAGTATTATATTATTTTGTAACATGGCGAGTCCGATCCACTTGCTGTGGTTGAAGGAAAGATCGAAGAATTTGTTACATTTTGCTTGACGGTATTCAGCTTGCAGTGTGACGTGACTGTCCAACCAATGTCCGATTTTGAAGGGAATGATAGTCGTGGCTGAGAAACTTTGCTGATAATCCCAGTTTAAGGTTTTGTAAATCAAAGCCAGGCGTTCTGTGCTTTGATAGGCTAGTTGCTGAAATAAATCGGGTTGATAATCATAAGCCAGGCTGAAGATATACTTGTTCTTTAAAATATAATTCAGATTTGCGGAATAATCGGTGGATGGCTTTAACATTGGATTGCCTTGTACTTCTTCATAACCACTTATATAGCCGGTACTTTCGCTCAGATCCCAGTAGCTGGGATAGGACTTATCTGATGTGAATGAAAGTTGTAGAATATGTGCTGGGGTCATTACGTATGTTAATTCAGTTGTAGGATAAGCCGCCCATGCATGATAACGGGCCGTTTTGTAATATTCTCCGGTTATGGACGCGCTGAAAGACAAATGTTCTCCCATGTTTTTGCTGAATCCGACGTAGAAGTCATATGTATATTCATTATAACGATTGTTTGTATTGAGTTCGCTCATGTCTGTTCCGTTTTGGGTATGATAGAACTGAGTATTATGGTCACTGGCATAAGTTAAAGAGGTGCCATAGTTTAAGGTCCACTCTCGTGGTAGTGTGTGTGACTGGTCTACGTATATTTTCCAGCGGTCTATTGTTTGTCCGCTAGTCGTGTGAAATTCGCTTGTTTGGTTCTTGTTGTCTTTGTTGGTGAATTGCTGATGACTTTCGGAATGGTAGGAGGTATAGTTTATTCCAGCTTTCATACCGAAGCTAGAGAGATAATCTAAAGCGATATTGTGCATTCGAGTCTCCTTTTTTGTCCGGTTGTCTGCGGTTGTGATGTTCCCGTCGGAATATGAATGATTATCGTTGTTAGGGTTGAAGACACCAGTATAGGCTAGATTGATATGAGCATTATCATTGAATTTATATTCAGCGCCTGTTCGTACATAATGTGTTATTCCTTTCCTGTCAATATCATTGTGTTGACAGATATCATATATATTATTTTTTAAGGTGTGATGTGAGTACGTATCTGTTGTTTGTCTGTTTTGTTCATAATGGGTATTATATAGCAAGTCTATATTCCATTTAGGAGTGGTGTAAAGCAGGCTGATTCCTCCTTGTGTGCCACTTCTGTAATTGTATAGATATCCGGCGTTAACTTCTCCTTGCAACCCACTTTCTTCAGGACGGTAACCTTTCAAAAGTAAGTTGATGGCAGCACCTCTTACATGATATTGCGGCGGTGTGCTATACATAATTTCTGCCTTTTCTACACGTGAAGCCGGAGTGTTTTTTAATAAAATGGTCAACTGTTCGTGACTCATTGTTGTGGGCCTTCCGTTTAAAATAATGTTCAGATTGTGTGTGCCTGCTAATGAAAGGTTGCCGTTTATTTCCTGTACACCGGGTAATTGCTGAAGGATTTCATAAGCATTGTTCACGATTCTATGTGTGGTGAGTTGTGACAGATCATACGATAATTTTCCTTCTTCCACTTTTACAAGAGGGCGTTCCCCTTTGACGATAACTTCGTCCAAAGCATAATCTTTACTTTTCAGGGTAATCGTGCCTGCGTCTTCTCCTGTAGTTGTCAATAAGAGGGTTTCGTACATGATGTGTTGGAAAATCAGCCGATAAGATGCTGGTTGCCGGTTGAACCTGAAGTAACCGGTGGTATCTGTGATTACGGCGTCCACAAAAGTAGAATCAATGGTTTGTAGGATGACGGTTGCACCGTCAATGGCTTGTGCATGGATGTTTGTAACCTTTCCGGTAATGGTTTGTGCAGTGGTTGTTCCTATAACCCAAAATAAAAATAGCGATGTGATGATAAAATTTTGCTTTTTCATATCTATTTGTTTTTAATATTTTCTTTAACTTTGACGAAACAAAAGTAGGGAGACTTTTTTCCTTACGTGGTTAATGGCAGGTTAACACAATGTTAACAAAGTATGGATAGGATATAAGTGTATGACAATCAAACATATTCGTTGGGTAGCTTGTATCGGACTGTTGGCAATCATCTGTTTGCAGTACGTTTGGCTTGTAAATACCTATAAGCTAACTAAGGAAAGTATACAGTTCAGAAGCAATGAAGTATTTAGAGATGCAACGATGCGTGAGGTGTTTTATCGCATGGAAGTATATCAAGATTCTTTGCAAAAGAAGTATAAGGACAAAGATACTTCCATTATGGTTAGAATAAATCTGGATGAAGATTATGATTTTTTTGAGGATGGCAGAGGGGATAAAAATGTGAACCAATGGTTGATGTCCAATATGCAGGTTTCCATGCAAGAAATTGTCAAGAGGGATTATAAATTGTCTGTTTCTTTGTCAAGTTTAGATTCTATTTATCGGACAGGCCTTGCTGCCGAAGGATTGGATGCAGAAGTAATAACTTGTGTGACAGATTCGCTGGGGAATATTCTTAGAAGTTCCCGTTCCATACAGGTAGGGGATTATGGCTTGTTGAAAACCGGATTACAACCTATCAATTATAAATGTACGGAGAATCTTCAGGCTTTTATTGTTAATCCTTATTGGGTTATTTTCCAGCAGATGACCTTGCTCCTCATTGCTACTGTCTTGATGATGGCAATGATCGTCTATTGTCTTGTTTATCAGATTCGTATTATTGCTCATCAGAATAAAATAGCTAGGATGCGTGAGGATTTCTCATACGCCATGATTCATGAGATGAAGACTCCTCTTGCCTGTATTTTGATGGGGACCCGAATGTTGAAATCAGGAAAGTTAGATATTTTTCCGGATAAACGCGAGAAGCATTTTCAGATATTGGAAGACGAGAGTGAACATTTATTGTCACTGACTAACAAAGTGCTGACGCTGTCAAAATTGGAAAATGCTCAATTGAGGCTTTGGAAAAAGGAGATACAACTCCGTCCGATGTTAGAGGATCTTATTGAGAAATATACTGCTAAGGCAGATAAACCAGTACATTTCTCTCTTCATTTGGAATCGGAATGGGTATATGCTGATGAAGAATTCTTGAAAGAAGCTATCGGTAATTTGGTAGACAATTCTATAAAATATTCAGGTGAAGAGGTGGACATACAGATTTCATCCTTGCGTCAGGACTATAACTTTTATTTGATAAAGGTAAGAGATAACGGCATAGGTATTCCGTTGAAGGACCAGAGTCGTATTTTCGAGAAGTACGAGCGTGCTTCGGCTGCCGACCGCAGCCGTAAAGGCGGTGCGTCAGGCTTCGGATTGGGTTTGAATTATGTTTTTCGCGTGGCTGAAGCGCATGGTGGAAAAGTGTGTGTGGAAAGCATTGAAGGGGAGTATAGTGAATTTTTTCTTTTTTTGCCGAGTGGGGAGAAGAAATAAATATTTTTTAAGGAGGAAGATGATATGATAAAACTGTTGTTGGTGGAAGATGATGCCAATCTTTGTTATATTATTCGTGGTGGATTGGAGGATATGATAGGTGGATACGAGGTGATGACCGCTTCTAATGGCGAAGAAGGGCTGAAGATATGGAAGGAGCAACATCTTGATATCATTATTTCAGACATTGAGATGCCTGTTATGGATGGTTATGAAATGGTACGTCGTATTCGGGAAACGGATGGATTTATTCCCATTGTTTTTACCTCGGGCAGGGTTTCGCCTAAAGATGTGGTGAAAGGTTATGAATTGGGGGTGAATAATTATATTAAGAAACCTTTTTTGGCCGAAGAACTGGATGCGCATATTGGTGCTTTGTTGAAAATGAAGCGGGGAATGGGAGCCGCTAATGAAAGTGAGATTTATCGGATTGGTGAAAATTATACATTTGATGCTGTTCATGCAGTATTAAAGCATTCGTCGTGTGTACAAAAGACAATGACGGAACGCGAAGCGAAATTGCTTCAGATGCTTTGTAAAAAGAAAAATGAACTAGTGAGGCGGGATATTATTCTTTCAAGACTATGGGATACGGAGGATGATTTTTTTGCATCACGTAGTCTCGATGTTTTTGTTACTCGACTTAGAAAATTGTTTGCTGATGATGAACGGATACAGATAAAGACTGTGAAAGGAGTGGGTTTATGTCTTTCGGACAAAGGATGAATATGTGTAATATAACATTTATTGTAAGTTCTTTTGGCATTTTCCAGATACTAAACGTTTTTAAGCAACTCGAAAAGATGTGCATTGGTGAAATGACCGTTCTTGAAAATGGATTTTGTCATTATTCCGACTTTGTTGAAGCCGGCCTTTTCTAATACTCGCATGGAAGGAAGGTTGTGTTCAAAGACAAGTGCGAATATACGTATTGTATTCGTATAAGTGAAGTAATGGTAGATGGCTTCTTGTAATGCGTCGGTTACAATACCTTGGTTCCAATATTTTTCTCCGATAACATACCCTACTTCAGCATTGAAGCATTCCACATCTGTGCCTGGTGTAAATCCGATATTGCCTACGGCTTTTCCATTAACTTCAATACAAAAATCATGAATGCCTTCTTTTTTCTGGATGAGGTCAATAAAGGTTTCCGCATGCTCTAGCCTGTAAGGGTGGGGGAATACGTTGCGGCAATTGTCCCAAATCTTTTTGTTATTCAGTTCTTGAACTAATGAATGAGCGTCTTCTGTTTGCCAAGTACGTAGTGTGTACTTGTTCTTTTGTACAAATACAGCATGATAGCGTCTCATGGGGGTACTGCAGAGCCCATGGTAATTTTGTTTTTCTCCTACGACAGCAAATCCCAAACTCTGGTAGAAAGGAATAGCATAAGTAGAAGAATTAACCGTTGTTTCAATGGAAGGATGGAGGGTGGAGGCGTAGTGGAAAAGTTTTTTTCCTAATCCGTGCCTGTGATATTCTGGCTTGATAAAAAATAGGGAGATATGTTTACCATTACTTTTTATACCTAAAATGCCTGTTAGAGCTTCATTGTCAAAACTACCATAAAATATGATTTCGTTTATACATTTTTTGTTATAAATAAAGCTTTTGAAAAATTCCAATCCCTCATTGTTGAAATCTTCTTTGCCGGTGATGGTGAAAACTTGCCAAGATAGTTCGATGGCTTTTGGGTATTCATCTTTTGTGAGTTGTCGTATGTTATTCATGGTATGCCATATTGTAGATTAGTGTAAAAATAGGTAGAGCAGGTATGTTCTTTGTAAGGTGGAGAAGGATAAAGGTGCATTTAAAAACAACTTTATCCTTCTTTGTCTATTAACTAGAAATTATAGGCTACGCCAAGATTGAATACGGCTTGGTCTAGGTCGCTGATTAATTGGTATTTAATATCAAAGTTTAAACTCCAGTTTTTGTCTAAGTCAAACTCCATACCTGCTCCTAAATTAACTCCAAATTTTCCATCACTTCCACTGACATCGTAATCGCCTGCTTTCCCTAAATCCAAATGCCAGTTAGTGTATGTAAATCCTGCTAATGGATATAGACTAATATTGCTTGCTATGGGAAAAAGGTAGTGGATATTTGCGTTGATGTCAAACATGCTAAGTCCATCATTTTTAAAGAAGTAATTCATAGACGGCTCTATTCTGATTTGATCAGTAATATTATATTGATATTTCAGACCAATACCAACGCTCTCTATTTCAGTTCCATAACTTAGATTTCCACCAATAGCTTGTTTCCCTTGTTGTGCAAAAACAGAACCACAACCTAAAAGTGCCATGCATGCGGCAATAATAATTTTTTTCATAATCACTCATTTTAAATGAATACTAACTTTTCTTTATATGTAGAATTATTTTTCTTCCTCCTTAAACCAGGAAGCATACATTAAATATCCATTGGCTATTTTCTGATTGAGTTCTTTGCTTTGTGCCTCGGGAATCTTTTTGATAAATTTGGCTGGAACTCCTGCCCATAGGCTTCCAGGTTCGATGACGGTGTTACTGAGTACCAGCGCTCCGGCAGCTACAATAGCTCCTTCACCTACGACCGCATGGTCTAGTATGGTAGAGCCCATTCCAATTAGAGCGCCGTCTTTTATAGTCGCACCATGTATGGTTACATTATGTCCTACAGAAACATCATTCCCGATTTCGACAACTGATTTTTGATATAATGTATGTACTACACTGCCGTCCTGGATATTTACGCGGTTACCTATGCGGATAGCATTAACATCGCCGCGTAATACGGCGTTAAACCAAATGCTGCAATCTTTTCCAATTACAACATCGCCAATAATAGTGGCATTATCGGCTAAATAACAGTTCTCGCCGATTTTTGGAGTGAATCCTCTCACTGATTTTATAAGTGCCATAATTAATTTCTACCGTTTTAAAGGAGATGTTACTTCTTTTAACCACTCGCGTTCCTCGTTGTTCAATTCCGGATTCAAACAATTGTAAACTTTTTCATGATATTGGTTGAACCATGTTATTTCTTCATCGCTCAGCATATCTGTCAGGATGGCTTCTTTGTCAATAGGGCAGAGGGTAAGTGGCTCGAATTTATAGTAAGTGCCGAATTCTGTCTCTTGTGACGGAACAATTAACATGGTATTTTCCGTACGTACTCCATGGCGTCCGGTTTTATATATACCGGGCTCGTTGGTTACTGTCATGCCTGGAACAAGTAAGGCCGGCATGTGGTTCATGCGGAATTGGTGAGGACCTTCGTGTACATTCAGAAAACAACCTACACCGTGGCCTGTTCCATGCAGGTAATTGATTCCGGCTTTCCACATAGGGAGGCGAGCCAGCGCATCTAGTTGTGTTCCGCAAGTTCCATGTGGAAATTGAGCCATTGAGAGTTGGATAAATCCTTTTAAGACTAATGTGTAATCTGTTTTTTCTTCTTTCGTGAGTGCTCCTAAAACGATAGTACGAGTAATATCAGTTGTTCCGTCCAAATATTGTGCTCCACTGTCCAGCAGCAGCATGCCTTCAGGTTTTAAGGGAATATCGGTTTCGGGGGTTGCTTCATAGTGAACAATAGCGCCATGAGCTTTATATCCGGCAATGGTGTCAAAACTGATACCATTGAAGTGGGGTTGTCCGGCGCGGAATTCGTATAATTTCTTATCTATACTTATTTCGGTTTCATTTCCAGTAGAAACAGCTGCTTTCAGCCAGCGGAGAAATTTAACCATGGCTACTCCGTCGCGTTTCATTGCGCGATGGAAGCCTTCTATTTCTGTCTCATTCTTTATCGCTTTTAAAAAAAGTACAGGCGAAGGAGCTATTTCTATTAAGGAATGGGCGCAGGCTGCTGCATGGACAGCGGCATTGATATTAGCTGACAACAGGAGCTTGCCGGTAAAATCTTTTAAATCTTTTTCAATTGTTGAATAAGGCCTTACTTTAATTTCGTTTTCTGTTAGATAGTCTTTTACTTCATCTGACAGTTTATTCTCTATTATATATAAGGTAGAACTATATTCCGTGATGAGAAGGTAACTTACAAATACCGGATTGCAGTGTACGTCACTTCCCCGTAAGTTTAGGGTCCATGCCACTTCATCCAGTGCGGAAATTAAAATGCCTGTGCAACTGTTACGACGGATTGCTTCTCGTATTTGAGTGATTTTATCCTTGTAACTGAGACCGGCATATTTCAATTCATGTATAAACACTTTGTTATCGGGCAATGCAGGCCGATCTGTCCATAATTCATTGAATGGATCGGGAGCAAGGGTTAAGTGTATCTGTTTTTTTTCTAATTCTTTCTGTAAGTTGCTTGTTTCTTGATAGCTGTTCACCCAGCCGTCTATACCCACATTGTCTTCTGCATTCAATACACAGCCCAACCACTCTACAATGGAAGGAGTTTCCGGTAATCGTTCCTTGAATAAAGTAATACCTGTGTTTTCCAATTGTTCGGCCGCTTGAAGAAAATAGCGTGAATCTGTCCAAAGTCCGGCTTTATCCAGTGTTACGACAACCGTACCTGCCGAACCTGTGAAACCTGATATCCATTTACGTGCTTCCCAATGTTTGGGGATATACTCTCCCGAATGGGGATCCGTACTGGGAATAATAAAGGCTGAAAGCTTGTGTTTACGCATGAAATTGCGCAGACTAGCTATTCTATTTATAATTTCCGATTTCATTTTAATAGGTTTATAATGGTTTGTACTAGAAAGCAAAGATACGATTTCTAGATTATTTTAAATAAATAATTGCGGAAAGTTTTGTAAATAAAGAAAGTATGTGTAATTTTGCGCCGCAATTTGACTATCGGAAAATATTAATAACAACATATTTAATAATTAAAAACAATGATTGTAGTACCAGTAAAAGAAGGCGAAAACATTGAAAAAGCGCTGAAGAAGTTCAAAAGAAAATTTGAGAAAACAGGTGTTGTAAAAGAACTAAGAGCTAGACAGCAGTTCGACAAGCCGTCTGTATTGAACAGGCTGAAAAGAGAACGTGCTATCTATGTTCAGAAACTTCAGCAAGTAGAAGAATAATTAAAAACTCGCACATTCTTTGAATAATTGAATTCTTTTTCATATATTCGTTGCTGAATTGATAAGCGACGTTTCTTATGATGACAGACTCTTTTTTGGATTATCTTCGATTTGAAAAAAACTATTCTGAAAAAACAATAGTTAGTTATGGAATAGATTTGACCAAGTTCGAAGAATACTTCAAGGGGAAAGACGAGAAAGTCGATTTTACAACGGTAGATGCTGATTTGGTTCGTGGTTGGGTGATGAACCTGATGGAGAATGGATATACATCTGCTTCTGTAAACCGAAAACTGAGTTCACTCCGGTCGTTTTATCGTTTCCTTCTAAAGAAAGGTGTGATAGAGGAGGATCCGATGTTGAAAATCATTGGACCGAAAAATAAGAAACCTCTTCCTGTATTTCTGAAAGAACGTGAAATGGACCGACTCTTGGATGATGTTCCTTTTAAGGAGGATTTTACAGGTTGTCGGGATAGAATGGTGTTGGAAATGTTTTATGCTACAGGCATGCGGCTTTCCGAGTTGATAGGGCTGAATGATGTGGATGTCGATTTTTCTGCGTTTCTGATAAAAGTAACGGGAAAGAGAAATAAACAGCGTTTAATTCCTTTTGGAGAAGAATTGCGAAGGGCGATGTCTGTTTATCTGAAAATAAGAAATGAAGTGTTGCCTGGAAAGGCAGAGGCGTTTTTCGTTCTAAAAAACGGAAAACGGATGTATCCTGGAAAGGTGTATCTTTTAGTGAAACGGAACCTGTCAAAAGTGGTGTCGTTAAAAAAAAGAAGTCCGCATGTGTTGAGACATACTTTTGCAACTGCTATGTTGAATAATGAGGCAGAGTTGGGCGCAGTGAAGGAATTACTGGGCCATAGTAGTCTGACTACAACGGAAATTTATACGCATACGACTTTTGAGGAACTTAAAAAAGTTTATGAACAAGCTCATCCAAGAGCGTAAAAAAGGAGGTATTTATGGAAGTTAGAATTCAAGCCATTCATTTCGATGCAACAGAAAAACTTCAGGATTTTATTCAGAAGAAAACTGCTAAGTTAGAAAAGTATTGTGACGATATAAATAAAGTGGAGGTGTCATTAAAAGTTGTAAAGCCTGAAACTGCGATGAATAAGGAGGCTAGTATAAAAGTGCTGGTGCCTAATGGTGAATTTTTTGCAGAAAAGGTGAGTGATACATTTGAAGAGTCGGTTGATGTATGCGTAGATGCGCTTTCTAAGCAATTGACAAAATATAAAGAAAAACTACGCGGTAAATAAAAAAAAACACCGAAAGTTTTTGAGATTTAAAATAAATATCTAACTTTGCAGCCGCTTAACCATTCAAGGCGGAATGGTTGCGAAGTTAGATATGACAAGCCTCTTTAGCTCAGTTGGCCAGAGCACGTGATTTGTAATCTCGGGGTCGTTGGTTCGAATCCGACAAGAGGCTCAAGAAAAGATGCTGAGAAGCTGTTGTTCTTTGAAAGTAAGTTGGGCAAATACCAGAGTGGCCAAATGGGGCAGACTGTAAATCTGCTGTCTTTCGACTTCGGTGGTTCGAATCCATCTTTGCCCACATTCTTAAGACTTGAAAGGTCTTTGGTTTTTTGCGGAAGTAGCTCAGTTGATAGAGCATTAGCCTTCCAAGCTGAGGGTCGCGGGTTTGAGCCCCGTCTTCCGCTCTTTTTTTTCTTGCTGTTATAGCTCAGTGGTAGAGCACTTCCTTGGTAAGGAAGAGGTCCCGGGTTCAAATCCCGGTAACAGCTCTGTAAGATGTAAATGCTGATTATTAATCAAATAAATAACAAGTAAAGCTATGGCTAAAGAGAAATTTGAACGTTCGAAACCGCACGTTAACATTGGTACTATCGGTCACGTTGACCACGGTAAAACCACTTTGACTGCTGCTATCACTACTGTGTTGGCTAAAAAAGGTCTTTCAGAATTGCGTTCTTTCGATTCTATCGACAACGCTCCTGAAGAAAAAGAAAGAGGTATTACTATCAATACTTCTCACGTAGAATATCAAACTGCAAATCGTCACTATGCTCACGTTGACTGTCCGGGTCACGCCGACTATGTAAAAAACATGGTTACAGGTGCTGCTCAGATGGATGGTGCAATTATTGTTTGTGCTGCAACTGATGGTCCGATGCCTCAGACTCGTGAACACATCCTGTTGGCTCGTCAGGTAAACGTACCTCGTTTGGTTGTTTTCTTGAACAAGTGTGATATGGTTGATGATGAAGAAATGTTGGAATTGGTAGAAATGGAAATGCGTGAATTGCTTTCATTCTATGATTTCGATGGCGATAATACTCCTATTATTCGTGGTTCTGCATTAGGTGCTTTGAATGGTGTTCCTCAATGGGAAGATAAAGTAATGGAGTTGATGGATGCAGTTGATACTTGGATTCCATTGCCTCCGCGTGATATTGATAAACCTTTCTTGATGCCTGTTGAAGACGTGTTCTCTATCACTGGTCGTGGTACTGTTGCTACAGGTCGTATCGAAGCTGGTATTATCCATGTAGGTGACGAAGTTGAAATTCTTGGTTTGGGTGAAGATAAGAAATCAGTTGTTACTGGCGTTGAAATGTTCCGTAAATTATTGGATCAAGGTGAAGCTGGTGATAATGTTGGTTTGTTGTTGCGTGGTATCGACAAAAACGAAATCAAACGTGGTATGATTTTGTGTAAGCCGGGTCAGGTTAAGGCTCACTCTAAGTTCAAAGCTGAGGTTTATATCTTGAAGAAAGAAGAAGGTGGTCGTCATACTCCGTTCCATAACAAGTATCGTCCTCAGTTCTACTTGCGTACTATGGACTGTACAGGTGAAATCACTTTGCCGGAAGGAACTGAAATGGTAATGCCTGGTGATAACGTAACTATTACAGTTGAGTTGATCTACCCGGTTGCATTGAATGTAGGTTTGCGTTTTGCTATTCGTGAAGGTGGACGTACTGTAGGTGCAGGTCAGATTACAGAACTCCTTGACTAATCACTAGATAATTAATATGATCAGTTCTCGGTCGTAAGACACCGGGAACTGATTTTTACGGGAGTAGCTCAGTTGGTAGAGCACCGGTCTCCAAAACCGGGTGTCGGGAGTTCGAGCCTCTCCTCCCGTGCTAAACTTGAAAGAATATGTTTCAGAAAGTAGCAAATTATTGTAAAGAATCTTATGACGAATTAGTCCATAAAGTATCATGGCCTACTCGTAAAGAACTTTCTAGTAGCGCAGTGGTTGTTTTATATGCTTCCCTACTCATTGCGCTAGTTGTTTTTCTTATGGATTCAGCCTTCCAGTTTGTAATGGAGGATATTATCTATCCGCACTAATTAATTGAATAAAATGTCTGAGATTGAAAAAAAGTGGTACGTATTACGTGCTGTTAGTGGAAAAGAAAGCAAGGTTAAGGAGTATCTTGATGCTGACATTAAGAACAGTGATCTTAGCGAGTATGTGTCTCAGGTGTTGATTCCTACCGAGAAAGTGTATCAGGTTCGCAATGGTAAGAAAATTGTGAAAGAAAGAAGTTATCTTCCCGGATACGTTTTAGTCGAGGCCGCTTTGGTCGGTGAGGTTGCTCATCATTTGAGAAACACTCCGAATGTAATCGGTTTCTTGGGAGGTTCCGAAAATCCGGTTCCTTTGAGACAATCGGAAGTGAATCGTATACTTGGTACGGTGGATGAACTTCAGGAAGGTGGTGAGGAACTTAATGTACCTTATACCGTAGGAGAAACAGTGAAAGTTACCGTTGGACCGTTCAGTGGCTTCAGTGGTCTCATTGAAGAGGTGAATACCGAAAAACGGAAGTTGAAGGTTATGGTTAAGATCTTCGGACGTAAAACTCCGCTGGAACTTGGCTTTATGGATGTCGAGAAAGAATAATGCATTCTGTTACGTGCATTGGACTTTCGCTATAATTAATATATAAAAATTAGAAACAAAATGGCTAAAGAAGTTGCTGGACTAATCAAATTACAGATTAAAGGAGGCGCTGCAAATCCATCACCTCCCGTTGGACCTGCTTTGGGTTCTAAGGGTATTAATATCATGGAATTTTGCAAGCAATTCAATGCCAGAACCCAGGACAAAGCAGGTAAGATTTTACCTGTAATCATTACCTACTACGCAGATAAGTCTTTTGATTTTGTTATCAAGACTCCTCCCGTAGCTATTCAATTGCTTGAATTGGCTAAGATTAAGAGTGGTTCTGCTGAGCCTAACCGTAAGAAGGTTGCCGAAATTACTTGGGAACAAGTTCGTACGATTGCTCAGGACAAAATGGTTGACTTGAACTGCTTCACTATCGAGTCTGCTATGACTATGGTAGCTGGTACAGCTAGAAGTATGGGTATCGCTGTAAAAGGGGAATTCCCGGGTAATAACTAATAAACTTCAATTATAATGGGTAAACTGACAAAAAATCAAAAGTTGGCTGCAGAAAAAATTGAAGCAGGGAAAGCATACTCACTGAAAGAAGCTGCACAGTTAGTTAAAGATATTACTTTTTCTAAGTTTGATGCTTCATTAGATATTGACGTACGTTTAGGTGTAGACCCTCGTAAAGCTAACCAGATGGTTCGTGGTGTAGTTTCATTGCCTCACGGAACAGGTAAGCAAGTGCGTGTTTTGGTTCTGTGTACACCTGATGCTGAAGCTGCTGCAAAAGAAGCTGGTGCTGACTATGTTGGTCTTGATGAATATATTGAAAAGATCAAAGGTGGATGGACTGATATTGATGTAATCATTACAATGCCGTCTATCATGGGTAAGATCGGTGCTTTGGGTCGTGTTCTTGGTCCTCGTGGATTAATGCCGAATCCGAAGAGTGGTACTGTAACTATGGATGTAGCTAAGGCTGTTAAGGAAGTTAAGCAAGGTAAGATTGACTTTAAGGTTGATAAGAGCGGTATCGTTCATACTTCAATTGGCAAGGTTTCTTTCACTGCAGATCAGATTCGTGATAATGCGAAAGAATTTATCGCTACTATCATTAAATTGAAACCAAGTTCAGCTAAGGGTACTTATATTAAGAGTATTTATCTTTCAAGTACTATGAGTAAGGGTATCAAGATTGATCCCAAAACTGTAGAAGAAAACTAACAATAAGGAGGAATCATGAGAAAGGAAGATAAAGGCGTTATTATTGGTCAGTTGGCTGAAACCGTTAAGCAATACGGACATTTCTATTTGGTTGACACAACTGCTATGGATGCAGCTAAGACAAGTGAACTGAGAAGAAAATGTTTCAAAGCAGGTATTAAGCTGGTTGTTGTGAAGAATTCTTTGCTTCACAAAGCTCTGATGAGCATGGAAGGTGTTGATTTCTCTCCGTTGTTCGATTCTTTAAAAGGTACAACTTCAGTAATGTTTAGCGAAGTAGCTAACGCTCCTGCAAAGTTGTTGAAAGAATACAAAGAGGAAATTCCTGCATTGAAAGCAGCTTATGCTGAAGAAGGTTTCTATGTAGGTGCTAATCAACTGGATGCTCTTTGCAACATTAAGAGTAAGAATGAAGTTATTGCTGATATTATTGCATTGCTGCAATCACCGGCGAAAAATGTTATTTCTGCTCTTCAATCAGGTGGTAACACCATTCATGGAGTTCTTAAGACTCTGGGCGAACGTGCCGAATAATCAATTTTATAATCAATTAGTAACAAACAATTAAAATCATACAAAAATGGCAGATTTGAAAGCTTTTGCAGAACAATTAGTTAACTTGACAGTAAAAGAAGTTAATGAACTTGCAACTATCCTTAAAGAAGAATATGGTATTGAACCTGCTGCTGCAGCTGTAGCTGTTGCTGCTGGTCCTGCTGCTGGTGCAGCTGCTGCTGAAGAAAAAACATCTTTTGATGTAGTTTTGAAGAGCGCTGGTGCTGCAAAATTGCAGGTTGTTAAAGCCGTTAAAGAAGCATGTGGTCTTGGCTTGAAAGAAGCTAAAGACATGGTAGACGGTGCTCCTAGCACAGTAAAAGAAGGCTTGGCTAAAGACGAAGCTGAATCACTGAAGAAAACTTTGGAAGAAGCTGGAGCTGAAGTTGAGCTTAAATAATATTAGCCTGAGTATCAGGTAATACGGTTAGGAATCCTCTGGTAGAGGATTCTTAACCTTTTTGTGTCTATATTATTATTAAGTTCTACAAAATATTAACAAATGTCTTCAAATACTGAAAATCAAAGAGTTAATTTTGCTTCCATCAAGAATCCGATGAAGTATCCGGATTTCTTGGAAGTGCAATTGAAGTCATTCCAAGACTTTTTACAGTTGGATACCCCGCCCGAAAAGCGTAAGAATGACGGGCTGTATAAGGTATTCGCTGAAAACTTCCCTATTGCTGACACTCGTAATAACTTTGTCCTTGAATTCTTGGACTATTACATTGATCCGCCTCACTATTCAATAGACGAGTGTTTGGAGCGCGGGCTCACATACAGCGTGCCTTTGAAAGCAAAACTGAAGTTGTATTGTACTGATCCTGATCATGAAGATTTCGATACGGTTATTCAGGATGTTTATCTGGGTCCTATTCCGTATATGACTCCGAAAGGAACTTTTGTTATTAATGGTGCTGAGCGTGTAGTTGTTTCTCAGTTGCACCGTTCTCCGGGCGTGTTCTTTGGTCAGAGCGTGCATGCTAACGGTACTAAATTGTACTCTGCCCGTATTATTCCATTCAAAGGTTCATGGATCGAATTCGCTACAGATATTAACAATGTAATGTATGCGTATATCGACCGTAAAAAGAAATTGCCTGTTACTACTCTGTTAAGAGCTGTAGGTTTTGAAAATGATAAAGATATCCTCGAAATCTTCAATTTGGCTGAAGACGTTAAGGTTAATAAGACTAACTTGAAGAAAGTCGTAGGAAGAAAACTCGCTGCTCGTGTTTTAAAAACATGGACAGAAGATTTCGTAGATGAAGACACAGGTGAAGTTGTTTCTATTGAACGTAATGAGGTTATTATCGACCGTGAAACTGTGATTGAAGAGGATCATATCGATGAAATTATAGACTCAGGCGTTCAGAATATCCTTGTTCACAAGGAAGAAGCGAATTCATCCGACTACTCTATTATATTTAATACCCTTCAGAAAGACCCGAGCAACTCTGAAAAAGAGGCTGTACTTTACATTTACCGTCAGTTGCGTAATGCAGATCCGGCTGATGATGCCAGTGCTCGTGAGGTTATCAATAACCTGTTCTTCTCTGAAAAAAGATATGACCTTGGCGAGGTAGGACGTTACAGAATCAACAAAAAGTTGGGACTGACTACGGACATGGATGTGAAGGTATTGACAAAACAAGATATTATTGAAATCATTAAGTATCTGATTGAGCTGATTAACTCTAAAGCGGATGTTGATGATATTGACCACTTGAGTAACCGTCGTGTACGTACTGTAGGAGAACAGTTGTCCAATCAATTTGCGATTGGTCTGGCACGTATGTCTCGTACCATCCGTGAGCGTATGAATGTGCGTGACAATGAAGTGTTTACTCCGATTGATTTGATTAATGCGAAGACTATTTCTTCTGTTATCAATTCATTCTTTGGAACAAATGCTTTGTCGCAGTTCATGGATCAAACTAATCCATTGGCTGAAATCACTCACAAGCGTCGTTTGTCAGCGTTAGGACCTGGTGGTCTGTCACGTGAACGTGCTGGTTTTGAGGTTCGTGACGTACACTATACTCATTATGGTCGTTTGTGTCCGATTGAAACTCCTGAAGGTCCGAATATCGGTTTGATTTCTTCTTTGTGTGTGTATGCTAAGATTAATGAACTTGGCTTTATTTCAACTCCTTATCGTAAAGTAGCTGATGGTAAGGTGGATATATCTGATGAAGGTATTGAATATCTGACAGCCGAAGAGGAAGAGGATAAGATAATCGCTCAGGGTAATGCTCCATTGGATGATGAAGGCAAATTTGTTCGTGAGAAAGTAAAAGCTCGTCGTGATGCTGATTATCCTGTTGTTACTCCTGACCAGGTAGAGTTGATGGATGTTTCTCCACAGCAGATTGCTTCTATCGCTGCTTCTTTGATTCCGTTCTTGGAACATGACGATGCTAACCGTGCATTGATGGGATCAAACATGATGCGCCAGGCAGTTCCTTTGTTGCGTACAGAGGCTCCTATTGTAGGTACAGGTATTGAAAAACAGTTGGTTGAAGACTCTCGTACTCAGATTGCAGCAGAGGGTGATGGTGTTGTAGAATATGTCGATGCAACAACTATTCGTATCTTGTATGACAGAAATGAAGATGAGGAATTTGTAAGCTTTGAACCTGCTTTGAAGGAATACAGAATTCCTAAATTCCGTAAGACTAATCAGAGCATGACCATTGACCTCCGTCCTACTTGTGATAAAGGACAGCGTGTGAAGAAGGGTGATATCCTGACTGAAGGATATTCAACTCAGGGTGGTGAGCTTGCATTGGGTAAAAACCTGTTGGTGGCTTATATGCCTTGGAAAGGTTATAACTACGAGGATGCTATTGTATTGAATGAACGCGTTGTACGTGAGGACTTGCTGACTTCTGTACACGTTGATGAATATATTTTGGAGGTCCGCGAAACGAAACGCGGTATGGAAGAATTAACTTCTGATATTCCTAACGTGAGTGAAGAAGCTACTAAAGATTTGGATGAAAACGGTATTGTACGTGTAGGTGCACGTATCGAACCGGGTGATATCCTGATTGGTAAGATTACTCCGAAAGGTGAATCAGATCCTTCTCCGGAAGAAAAATTGCTTCGTGCTATTTTCGGTGATAAGGCAGGTGATGTGAAGGATGCTTCATTGAAAGCTTCTCCGTCATTACGTGGTGTCGTTATTGACAAGAAGTTGTTCTCACGTGTTATCAAGAGCAGAAGTGAGAAGAATGCCGATAAGGCTATTCTGCCTAAACTGAATGATGAATTCGAAGAAAAGGCAGCAAAACTGAAAGATATCTTGATTGAGAAACTATTGGTTTTGACTAATGGTAAGGTTTCCCAAGGAGTGAAAGATTATTTGGGAACGGAAGTTATTGCCAAGGGGGCGAAGTTCACCAAACGCGATTTGGAATCATTGGATTATACTATTATCCAGTTGAGCAAGTGGACAGCTGATGCTCATAAGAATGACATGATTCGTGACTTGGTGATGAATTATTTGAAGAAATATAAAGAATTGGATGCTGAATTAAAGCGTAAGAAGTTTGCTATCACTATCGGTGATGAACTTCCTGCGGGCATTATTCAGATGGCTAAGGTTTATATTGCCAAGAAGCGTAAGATTGGTGTAGGTGATAAGATGGCGGGACGTCACGGTAACAAGGGTATTGTTTCTCGTGTGGTTCGTCAGGAAGATATGCCGTTCTTAGCAGATGGTACTCCAGTAGATATCGTATTGAATCCGTTGGGTGTGCCTTCTCGTATGAATATTGGTCAGATTTTCGAAGCCGTATTAGGTCGTGCCGGAAAAGAGTTGGGTGTGAAATTTGCTACTCCTATTTTTGACGGTGCTTCTATGGATGATTTAAATGAATGGACAGATAAAGCTGGATTGCCTCGTTATTGTAAGACTTATCTTTGTGATGGTGGTACAGGCGAACGCTTTGACCAACCTGCAACAGTGGGTGTAACTTATATGTTGAAACTAGGGCATATGGTTGAAGATAAGATGCATGCCCGTTCTATCGGTCCGTACTCCCTTATTACTCAGCAGCCGCTTGGTGGTAAGGCACAGTTCGGTGGTCAGCGTTTCGGAGAAATGGAAGTTTGGGCGCTTGAAGCATTCGGCGCAGCACATATCTTACAGGAAATCCTGACCATTAAGTCTGATGACGTTGTAGGACGCTCAAAGGCTTACGAAGCTATTGTGAAAGGTGAACCTATGCCAACTCCGGGTATCCCCGAATCTCTGAATGTATTGTTACACGAACTGAGAGGTCTTGGCTTGAGTATCAACCTTGAATAATAAAAAAATATAACTCTTTACATTATAAATAAGGAAGTATGGCTTTTAGAAAAGAAACTAAGATAAAGAGTAATTTCTCGAAAATCTCAATTGGCTTGGCTTCACCCGAAGAAATCCTTGAGAATTCGAGCGGTGAGGTGTTGAAGCCTGAAACGATCAACTACCGTACCTACAAACCGGAACGTGATGGTTTGTTCTGCGAGCGTATTTTCGGTCCGGTGAAAGATTACGAATGTCATTGCGGTAAGTACAAACGTATCCGTTATAAAGGTATTGTTTGTGACCGATGTGGCGTTGAAGTGACTGAAAAGAAGGTCCGTCGTGAACGTATGGGACATATTCAGTTAGTTGTGCCTGTAGCGCATATCTGGTATTTTCGTTCATTGCCGAACAAGATCGGTTATTTGTTGGGGCTGCCTACAAAGAAACTAGACGCTATTGTATATTATGAACGTTATGTGGTTATCCAGCCGGGTGTGAAGGCTGAAGATGGCATTAATAAATATGATTTGCTTTCTGAAGAAGAGTATTTGGATATCTTGGATACACTTCCTAAAGAAAACCAATATTTGGAAGATACAGATCCGAATAAGTTTATAGCTAAGATGGGAGCAGAAGCCATTTATGATCTGCTCTCAACTTTGGATTTGGATGCTTTATCTTATGAATTACGTCATAAAGCAAGTAATGATTCTTCGCAGCAACGCAAGAACGAGGCTTTGAAGCGTCTGCAGGTAGTTGAATCGTTCCGTGCATCTCGCGGACGTAATAAACCTGAATGGATGATTGTACGTATTGTGCCGGTTATTCCTCCTGAACTGCGTCCATTGGTTCCGTTGGATGGTGGCCGTTTCGCTACCTCTGACTTGAATGACTTGTATCGTCGTGTGATTATCCGTAACAACCGTTTGAAGCGACTGATTGAAATCAAGGCTCCCGAAGTGATTTTGCGTAACGAAAAACGTATGTTGCAGGAGGCTGTCGATTCCTTGTTCGATAACTCACGTAAATCAAGTGCAGTGAAGACTGACGCTAATCGTCCATTGAAATCACTGTCCGATAGCTTGAAGGGTAAGCAAGGACGTTTCCGTCAGAATTTGCTGGGTAAGCGTGTTGACTACTCTGCTCGTTCGGTTATTGTTGTTGGTCCTGAATTGAAGATGGGTGAATGTGGTATCCCTAAACTGATGGCTGCAGAGCTTTACAAGCCGTTTATCATCCGTAAGTTGATTGAACGTGGTATTGTGAAGACTGTAAAATCTGCAAAGAAGATTGTAGACCGCAAGGAGCCTGTGATCTGGGATATCTTGGAACATGTCATGAAAGGTCATCCTGTATTGCTGAACCGTGCGCCGACTCTGCACCGTTTGGGTATTCAGGCTTTCCAACCGCATATGATTGAAGGTAAAGCTATTCAATTGCACCCGTTGGCTTGTACAGCGTTCAATGCCGACTTCGATGGTGACCAGATGGCGGTTCACTTGCCTTTGAGTAATGATGCGATTCTGGAAGCACAGATGTTGATGCTTCAAGCTCATAACATTCTGAATCCTGCTAATGGTGCTCCTATTACTGTGCCTGCACAGGATATGGTACTTGGTTTGTATTATATTACCAAGCTGAGAAAAGGGGCTAAAGGTGAAGGCTTGACTTTCTACGGTCCGGAAGAGGCTTTGATTGCTTATAATGAAGGTAAAGTGGATATTCATGCTATCGTCAACGTAGTGGTGAAGGACTTGGACAAAGATGGCAAAATCGTAGATGTGATGATGAAAGAAACCTCCGTAGGGCGTGTGATTGTAAATGAAATCGTTCCAGCGGAAGTGGGGTACTTGAATACCATTATTTCCAAAAAGTCTTTGCGAGATATCATTAGTGATGTTATCAAAGCTGTCGGTGTTGCACGTGCTTGTGAATTCTTGGATGGTATTAAGAACTTAGGTTACTATATGGCGTTCAAGGGTGGTCTGTCATTCAACTTGGGTGATATTATTATCCCGAAAGAAAAAGAAGAACTGGTAAAACGTGGTAATGAGGAAGTGGAACAGATTATGATGAACTATAATATGGGTTTCATTACTGACAATGAACGTTATAACCAGGTTATCGATACATGGACTCACGTGAACAGTGACCTGTCTGATATACTTTACAAGACGATTAAGAATGATGACCAAGGCTTCAATTCAGTATTTATGATGCTTGATTCCGGGGCCCGTGGTTCTAAAGAGCAGATTCGTCAGTTGTCTGGTATGCGTGGTTTGATGGCAAAACCGCAGAAAGCCGGTGCTGAAGGCGCACAGATTATTGAAAACCCTATTCTTTCAAACTTTAAAGAAGGTTTGTCTGTGTTAGAGTATTTTATTTCTACCCACGGTGCTCGTAAAGGTTTGGCGGATACAGCGTTGAAGACTGCTGATGCGGGATACTTGACCCGCCGTCTGGTAGACGTGTCGCATGATGTGATTATCAATGAAGAAGACTGTGGAACACTTCGTGGTTTGGTTTGTACGGCTTTGAAGAATAACGATGAAGTTATTGCTACTTTGTACGAACGTATTCTAGGACGTGTTTCTGTACATGATATCGTCCATCCTACTACTGGTAAACTGATTGTAGCCGGTGGAGAGGAGATTACAGAGGATATTGCGCAGGAAATCGAGGATTCTCCGATTGAAAGCGTTGAAATCCGTTCGGTATTAACTTGTGAATCTAAGAAAGGGGTATGTGCTAAGTGTTATGGACGTAACTTGGCATCCAGTCGTATGGTTCAGAAAGGTGAAGCAGTCGGCGTAATCGCTGCCCAATCTATTGGTGAGCCGGGTACACAGTTGACATTGCGTACATTCCATGCCGGTGGTATCGCAGGTAATATGGCTGCTAATGCAAGCATTGTGGCCAAGAATAATGCACGTTTGGAATTCGAAGAATTGCGTACGGTAGATACGGTTGATGAAATGGGTGAGGCTGTGAAAGTGGTAGTCGGTCGTTTGGCTGAAGTCCGCTTTATCGATGTGAATACAGGGATTATCCTGTCAACTCATAATGTGCCTTATGGTTCAAAATTATATGCTGCGGACGGTGATATTGTTGAGAAGGGAAAACTGATTGCTAAGTGGGATCCGTTCAACGCTGTTATTATTACAGAGGCTACTGGTAAGATTGAATTCGAGAGTGTGGTTGAAAACGTAACTTATAAGGTAGAGTCTGATGAAGCTACCGGTTTGCGTGAAATTATCATTATCGAGTCTAAGGATAAGACAAAAGTACCTTCTGCCCATATTGTAACCGAGGATGGTAATTTGATCCGTACTTATAACTTACCCGTGGGGGGGCATGTTGTGGTTGAAAACGGTCAGGCAGTGAAAGCTGGTGACATTATTGTGAAGATTCCTCGTGCTGTAGGCAAGGCTGGTGATATCACTGGTGGTCTTCCTCGTGTTACAGAACTGTTTGAGGCTCGTAACCCATCTAATCCTGCTGTCGTTTCTGAAATAGACGGTGAAATTACTATGGGTAAGATTAAGCGTGGTAACCGTGAAATTATTGTCACATCTAAGACAGGTGAAGTGAAAAAGTATTTGGTGAATCTGTCTAAACAAATATTGGTTCAGGAGAATGACTACGTTCGTGCCGGAACTCCGTTATCTGACGGTGCGATTACTCCTGCTGACATTTTGGCCATTAAAGGTCCCACGGCTGTACAGGAATATATCGTAAATGAAGTGCAAGACGTTTACCGTTTGCAGGGTGTGAAGATTAACGACAAACACTTTGAGATTATTGTTCGTCAAATGATGCGTAAGGTAGAAATCGATGAGCCGGGCGATACTCGCTTCTTGGAACAGCAGGTAGTGGATAAGCAAGAGTTCATGGAAGAAAACGATCGTATTTGGGGCAAGAAAGTAGTTGTTGACTCTGGTGATTCTCAGAATTTACAGCCGGGTCAGATTGTTACTGCCCGTAAGTTGCGTGATGAGAACAGTATGTTGAAACGTCGTGATTTGAAGCCTGTTGAGGTACGTGATGCTATTCCTGCTACATCTACTCAGATTCTGCAAGGTATTACCCGTGCCGCTTTGGGAACTTCAAGTTTCATGTCTGCTGCATCATTCCAGGAAACAACGAAAGTTTTGAATGAGGCTGCCATCAATGGTAAGGTTGATAGATTGGAGGGTATGAAGGAGAATGTGATTTGTGGTCACTTGATTCCTGCCGGTACCGGTCAGCGTGAATTCGAAAAGATTATTGTTGGTTCGAAGGAAGAATATGATCGCATTCTTGCTAATCGTAAGAATGTACTCGATTATAGTGAGGTAGAGTAATTTTTAATACATACACTGTAAAAGAGGCTGATTTCTGTTTAAGAAATCAGCCTCTTTAGGTTTATAGTAAATGCTATAGGAAAATTATATAGAATAATCAGTATGTTGTATTATTACAAATAAATGTCTATATTTGTACTCCAACCAAAGAATAGAAGTTGGGGACCTTGAAATTCAGAATATTTTTTTAATGCTAAAGTATAAAATCATGGAAAACGAAAAAAATAACAATCAGTTGCAGATAGAGTTGAAAGAAGAAGTAGCTCAAGGAACGTATGCAAATCTTGCCATTATTACCCATTCCAGTTCGGAATTTATTGTTGATTTTGTGCGTGTAATGCCGGGATTACCTAAAGCTGGAGTGCAGTCACGTATTGTACTGACTCCTGAACATGCAAAACGTTTGATGTATGCATTACAGGAGAATGTTGCAAAATACGAACGTAATTTTGGACCTATTCGAATGCCGGAAGAAATGAATGGGGGAAATAATGGACCGGATGGAAAAACATTCATTCCTCCTATAAGCGGATTTAAAGGGGAAGCATAAGGGCTTTTGTAGCAAAAATAACATAGTAGTCTGTTTTTCAAAAACTTTTTTGAGAAACAGACTATTTTTATTAGTAGAAAGTATTGTTTATTAAAATGTTATTCGTAACTTTGCAGCCCAAAATGTATAGTTTTGGACTTAGTACAGCAAATTAATAAACAATATATAATAATTAAAAATCAAACAAAATGCCTACTATTCAACAATTAGTAAGAAAAGGAAGAGAGGTTTTGGTTGAGAAGAGTAAATCTCCGGCACTGGATTCATGTCCTCAAAGACGTGGCGTTTGTGTTCGTGTGTATACTACTACTCCGAAAAAGCCGAATTCAGCAATGCGTAAAGTTGCTCGTGTGCGTCTGACTAACTCTAAGGAAGTAAACTCTTATATTCCGGGAGAAGGTCATAACTTGCAGGAACACTCAATCGTGTTGGTTCGTGGTGGTCGTGTGAAAGACCTTCCGGGTGTACGTTATCACATCGTTCGTGGTACTTTGGATACAGCAGGCGTAGCTGGTCGTACACAAAGACGTTCTAAATATGGTGCGAAGCGTCCTAAAGCAGGACAAGCTGCAGCTCCTGCAAAAGGAAAAGGAAAGAAGTAAATTGTAACTGAATTCCTGAAACAAAGAATATTAATTTAAGTTTTGGTTTGTTGGAATAAGCTATAAAGGTTGAGTAAATGCTTCAGAGGAAGCGTTGAAGTAAACGGAAAAAGTGCAGCCCCAAACAAAAACATTATTTTGAGAAAAAATGAGAAAAGCAAAACCAAAAAAACGTGTGATCCTTCCGGATCCGGTATTTAATGATCAGAAGGTTTCTAAATTCGTAAATCACTTGATGTATGATGGAAAAAAGAATACATCTTATGAGATCTTCTATGCAGCACTGGAAACAGTGAAAACAAAACTTCCTAATGAAGAAAAATCAGCTTTGGAAATCTGGAAGAAAGCTTTGGATAATGTAACTCCGCAGATTGAAGTAAAGTCTCGTCGTGTAGGTGGCGCTACTTTCCAGGTTCCTACTGAAATTCGTCCTGATCGTAAAGAGTCAATCTCAATGAAAAACTTGATTCTTTTCGCTCGTAAACGCGGTGGTAAATCAATGGCAGATAAACTGGCAGCTGAGATTATTGACGCTTTCAACGAACAGGGTGGTGCTTATAAGCGTAAAGAAGATATGCACCGTATGGCTGAAGCTAACCGTGCATTCGCTCACTTTAGATTCTAATCAAGTAATAATTAATAAGTAAAGGACGAAGATGGCTAAACATGATTTGCATTTGACCCGCAATATCGGTATCATGGCTCACATTGATGCTGGTAAGACAACGACTTCAGAACGTATTTTGTTCTACACTGGCTTGACTCACAAAATTGGTGAGGTGCATGATGGTGCAGCAACAATGGACTGGATGGAGCAGGAGCAGGAACGTGGTATTACTATTACATCTGCTGCTACTACTACTCGTTGGAAATATGCGGGAAATACTTATAAAATAAACTTGATTGACACTCCGGGACACGTTGACTTTACTGCTGAAGTAGAACGTTCTTTACGTGTCTTGGATGGAGCTGTTGCAGCTTATTGTGCGGTTGGTGGTGTTGAACCTCAGTCAGAAACCGTATGGCGTCAGGCTGATAAATACAATGTGCCTCGTATTGGTTACGTTAATAAAATGGACCGTTCTGGTGCTGACTTTTTCGAAGTTGTTCGCCAGATGAAGGATGTATTAGGCGCAAATGCTTGCCCTGTGGTAATTCCTATTGGTGCTGAAGAGAGCTTCAAAGGAGTTGTTGATTTGATCAAAATGAAAGCTATTTTGTGGCACGATGAAACAATGGGTGCAGATTATAGCGTAGAAGAAATTCCGGCGAACTTGGTTGATGAAGCTAATGAATGGAGAGAGAAAATGCTCGAAAAAGTGGCTGAATTTGACGATGCTTTAATGGAGAAATTCTTTGATGATCCTTCTACAATCACTGAAGAAGAAATCTTGCGTGCTTTGCGTGCAGGTACATTGAAAATGGATATCGTTCCGATGTTCTGCGGCTCTTCATTCAAGAATAAGGGAGTTCAGACATTGCTTGACTATGTTTGTGCGTTCTTGCCTTCTCCGTTGGATACACCTGCTATTGTAGGTACTAATCCGACTACAGGAGCAGAGGAAGACCGTAAACCTAGCGAGGATGAAAAAACATCAGCTTTGGCATTTAAGATTGCAACTGACCCCTATGTCGGACGTTTGACTTTCTTCCGCGTTTACTCTGGTAAGGTAGAGGCTGGTTCATATATCTATAACACTCGTTCGGGTAAAAAAGAACGTGTATCACGTTTGTTCCAAATGCACTCAAACAAACAGAATCCTGTAGAGGTGATTGGAGCTGGTGATATTGGTGCCGGTGTTGGTTTCAAGGATATCCGTACAGGTGATACGTTGTGTGATGAAGATGCACCGATCGTATTGGAATCAATGGAATTCCCTGATCCTGTAATTGGTATTGCAGTTGAACCTAAGACTCAGAAAGATTTGGACAAGTTGTCTAATGGCTTGGCTAAACTGGCTGAAGAAGACCCGACATTTACTGTTAAGACTGATGAGCAGTCCGGTCAGACTATTATTTCCGGTATGGGTGAGCTTCATTTGGATATTATTATCGACCGTCTGAAACGTGAGTTTAAAGTAGAATGTAACCAGGGTAAACCTCAGGTTAACTATAAGGAAGCTATCACTAAGACTGTTGAATTGCGTGAAGTTTATAAGAAGCAGTCTGGTGGTCGTGGTAAGTTTGCCGATATCATTGTGGCAATCGGTCCGGTTGACGAAGACTTTACACAAGGTGGTTTGCAGTTTATTGATGAAGTGAAGGGCGGTAATGTTCCTAAGGAATTTATCCCATCAGTTCAGAAAGGTTTCCAGACCGCAATGAAGAATGGTGTGTTGGCAGGGTATCCGCTTGATTCACTGAAAGTAGTTTTGAAGGATGGTTCATTCCATCCGGTTGACTCTGACCAGTTGTCATTCGAGATCTGTGCTATCCAGGCTTACAAAAATGCATGTGCTAAAGCAGGTCCTGTATTGACTGAACCTATTATGAAACTGGAGGTTGTAACTCCTGAAGAAAACATGGGTGATGTTATTGGTGACTTGAATAAGCGTCGTGGTCAAGTAGAAGGTATGGAATCAAGCCGTTCTGGAGCTCGTATTGTAAAAGCTAAAGTACCTTTGGCAGAAATGTTTGGTTACGTAACAGCTTTGCGTACTATTACTTCGGGTCGTGCTACATCGTCTATGACTTATGATCATCATGCTCAAGTTTCCAGCTCTATTGCTAAGGCTGTACTTGAAGAAGTGAAAGGTCGCGTAGACTTAGTATAATAAAAAAAGCAGGGGCTACGGGTTAGCGAATGACTCTTAATCCGGCCCCACTTTATATTTAATCATTTTTTAATTTAAAATTTAATGAGTCAAAAAATTAGAATTAAACTGAAATCTTACGATCACAACTTGGTAGACAAGTCTGCTGAAAAGATCGTTAGAACAGTGAAGGCAACAGGTGCTATTGTTAGCGGTCCTATTCCATTGCCTACACACAAGCGTATTTTTACGGTAAACCGTTCGACTTTCGTTAACAAGAAGTCACGTGAACAGTTTGAATTGTCTTCTTACAAGAGATTAATCGACATCTATAGCTCAACAGCTAAGACAGTAGACGCTCTGATGAAGTTGGAATTACCGAGTGGAGTTGAAGTAGAAATTAAAGTTTAATGCATTTAAAAATTAACTGAAATGCCAGGATTATTAGGAAAGAAAATCGGAATGACATCCGTTTTCAGTGCTGATGGTAAAAATGTACCATGCACTGTTATCGAAGCTGGTCCTTGTGTAGTTACTCAGATTAAGAGTGTTGAGAAAGACGGCTATGCAGCTGTTCAGGTAGGTTTCCAGGACAAAAAGGAAAAGCATACTACCAAACCTTTGATGGGGCACTTTAAAAAAGCTGGTGTAACTCCGAAGAGACACTTGGCCGAGTTCAAAGATTTTGAAACAGAATTGAATTTGGGAGACACTATTACAGTGGAGTTGTTCAATGATGCGGCTTATGTTGACGTTGTTGGTACTTCTAAAGGTAAAGGCTTCCAAGGTGTAGTTAAAAGACATGGATTTGGTGGAGTAGGTCAGACTACTCACGGTCAGCACAACCGCGCTCGTAAACCGGGTTCTATCGGTGCATGTTCTTACCCTGCAAAAGTATTCAAAGGAATGCGTATGGGTGGCCAAATGGGTGGTGACCGCGTTACTACACATAACTTACAGGTATTAAAAGTGATTCCGGAACACAATCTTCTTTTGATTAAAGGTTCGGTACCGGGTTGCAAAGGTTCAATCGTAATAATTGAGAAATAATGGAAGTTAACGTATTAAATATTAAAGGTGAAGACACCGGAAGAAAGGTTACGTTAAACGAATCTATCTTCGGAATTGAACCCAATGACCACGCTATCTATTTGGACGTTAAGCAGTTTATGGCTAACCAACGTCAGGGAACTCATAAATCTAAAGAAAGAAGCGAAATCAGCGGTTCTACTCGTAAATTAGGTCGTCAGAAAGGTGGTGGCGGTGCTCGTCGTGGTGATATCAACTCTCCGGTATTGGTGGGTGGTGCTCGCGTGTTTGGTCCTAAACCTCGTGACTATTGGTTTAAGTTGAATAAAAAAGTTAAGACATTGGCTCGCAAGTCGGCATTGTCTTATAAAGCTCAAGAAAACGCAATCATTATTGTTGAAGACTTCACATTTGAGGCTCCAAAGACTAAGGATTTCGTTTCTATGGTAAATAATCTTAAAATTGCTGACAAAAAGTTGCTTCTTGTTTTGCCGGAAGCTAATAAAAATGTATATTTGTCAGCTCGTAACATCGAACGTGCTAATGTAGCAATTGCTTCTGCATTAAATACTTACAATGTATTGAATGCTGAAACTCTTGTTGTTACAGAAAACTCGCTCAAGGCTATCGAGAATATCTTATCTTAATTTAAAAAGGAGGCTTAGATAATGGGAATTATTATTAAACCGTTGGTTACTGAGAAAATGACTGCAATTACCGAGAAGTTAAATCGATTCGGCTTTATTGTACGTCCTGAAGCTAACAAGTTGGAAATTAAGAGTGAGATTGAAGCTTTGTATAATGTTACAGTAGTAGATGTAAATACGCTAAAATACTCGGGAAAGAGTAAAAGCCGTTACACTAAGTCTGGAATCATCAATGGTCGTACGAATGCTTATAAGAAAGCTATCGTAACATTGAAAGAAGGCGATACTATTGATTTTTATAGCAATATTTAATAAAGATGGCAGTACGTAAATTTAAGCCCACAACACCGGGGCAAAGACATAAAATTATTGGTACTTTTGAAGAGATTACTGCATCGGTACCAGAAAAGTCTCTTGTATTTGGAAAGCGCTCAACAGGTGGTCGCAACAACGTTGGTAAAATGACAATGCGCTATATGGGCGGTGGTCACAAGAGAAAATACAGACTTATTGATTTCAAGAGAAACAAAGACGGTGTACCCGCAGTTGTTAAAACTATAGAATACGATCCGAATCGTTCGGCTCGTATTGCTTTGCTGTTTTATGCTGATGGTGAAAAGAGATATATTATTGCTCCTAATGGATTGCAAGTTGGTAGCACATTGATGTCTGGAGCGAATGCAGCGCCTGAGATTGGTAACGCACTTCCGCTTGAAAACATCCCCGTTGGTACTGTAATTCATAATATAGAATTACGTCCGGGTCAAGGTGCAGCTTTGGTAAGATCAGCTGGTAATTTTGCTCAGTTAACTTCAAGAGAAGGCAAGTATTGTGTGATTAAATTGCCTTCAGGTGAGGTAAGACAAATACTTAGTGCTTGTAAGGCTACTATTGGTAGCGTTGGTAACTCTGATCATGGATTGGAATCTTCCGGTAAGGCAGGTCGTACTCGTTGGATGGGGCGTCGTCCTCGCAACCGTGGTGTTGTTATGAATCCTGTTGATCACCCGATGGGTGGTGGTGAAGGACGCGCTTCAGGAGGTCATCCAAGATCACGTACAGGCTTGTATGCTAAGGGCTTGAAGACAAGAGCTCCGAAGAAACAGTCTTCTAAGTATATTATTGAGAGAAGAAAGTAATAACTGATTAATTGAGTAAATTATGAGTCGTTCATTAAAAAAAGGTCCATATATTAACGTTAAACTTGAAAAGAAAGTGCTTGCTATGAATGAAAGCGGCAAGAAGGTTGTCGTTAAGACTTGGGCTAGAGCTTCGATGATCTCGCCTGATTTTGTAGGGCACACAGTTGCAGTTCATAACGGAAATAAATTTATTCCTGTTTACGTTACAGAAAACATGGTAGGACACAAATTGGGTGAATTTGCACCGACACGTACATTCCGCGGCCATGCAGGTAATAAGAAAAAATAAGCAGGATAATCTGAAGAAATAATAAAGTAATAAATAATGGGAGCAAGAAAAAAAATATCGGCTGAAAAAAGAAAAGAAGCCCTTAAGACCATGTATTTTGCAAAGTTGCAAAATGTTCCTACTTCTCCGCGAAAAATGCGTCTCGTGGCTGACATGATCCGTGGTATGGAAGTGAACCGTGCACTGGGTGTCTTGAAGTTTTCTTCTAAAGAAGCTTCTGCAAGAGTGGAAAAACTGTTGCGCTCTGCTATTGCTAACTGGGAACAGAAAAACGAACGTAAGGCAGAAAGTGGCGAATTGTTTGTAACAAAGATTTATGTTGATGGTGGTGCAACGCTGAAAAGAATGCGTCCGGCTCCGCAGGGAAGAGGTTACAGAATTCGTAAACGTTCAAATCACGTGACTTTGTTCGTTGATTCTAAGAGTACTAATGATAATCAAAATTAAGACTAGATGGGACAGAAAGTTAATCCGATAAGCAACCGTTTAGGAATTATCAGAGGATGGGATTCTAATTGGTACGGTGGCAATGATTATGGTGATGCTTTGTTGGAAGACAGCAAAATCCGTAAATATTTGAATGCCAGACTTGCAAAAGCCAGCGTTTCAAGAATTGTTATTGAACGTACACTGAAATTGGTGACAATTACGGTTTGTACAGCACGTCCGGGTATTATCATTGGTAAAGGCGGTCAGGAAGTTGACAAGCTGAAAGAAGAGTTGAAGAAGATCACGGACAAAGATATTCAGATCAATATCTTTGAAGTGAAGAGACCTGAGTTGGATGCTGTTATTGTAGCTAATAATATCGCTCGTCAGGTAGAAGGTAAGATTGCCTATCGCCGTGCCATCAAGATGGCTATCGCTAACACAATGCGTATGGGCGCTGAAGGTATCAAAGTGTTGATTTCAGGACGTTTGAATGGAGCAGAAATGGCCCGTTCTGAAATGTATAAAGAAGGAAGAACTCCGTTGCATACTTTCCGTGCAGATATTGACTACTGTCATGCAGAAGCTTTGACTAAAGTTGGTTTGCTGGGTATTAAAGTATGGATTTGCCGTGGTGAAGTGTATGGTAAGAGAGAATTAGCGCCCAACTTTACTCAGACTAAAGAGAGTGGTCGTGGTGGTAATGGCAACAATAACGGTGGTAAGAACTTCAAAAGAAAGAAAAACAATCGCTAACGGATTTGAATTTTAGGAATTATGTTACAACCGAAAAAGACAAAATTCAGAAGACAGCAGAAGGGCAGTCAGAAAGGAAATGCTCAAAGAGGAAACCAATTGGCTTTCGGCTCATTTGGTATTAAATCTTTGGAGACTAAATGGATTACAGGTAGACAAATTGAAGCTGCACGTATTGCGGTAACAAGATATATGCAACGTCAAGGACAGATTTGGATCCGTATTTTCCCGGACAAACCTATTACTCGCAAGCCTGCTGATGTGCGTATGGGTAAAGGTAAAGGTGCTCCTGAAGGTTTCGTTGCTCCGGTTACTCCGGGTCGTATTATCATCGAGGCAGAAGGTGTTCCTTATGAAGTAGCTAAAGAAGCTTTGCGTCTTGCAGCACAGAAGCTTCCTGTTACTACTAAGTTTATAGTTAGACGTGATTACGATGCTCAAAATCAAAATGCTTAATTTATTATGAAGATTGCAGAAATTAGAGAAATAGCTACCAATGAATTGGCAGAAAGAATTGAAGCTGAAGTAGCCAATTACAATCAGATGGTTTTAAATCATTCTATCTCTCCGCTGGATAATCCTGCACAGATTAAAAAGTTACGCAGAACGATTGCGCGTATGAAGGCAGAATTGCATCAGAGAGAACTTAACAAATAATAATGGTCCTCATGGAAGCTAGAAATTTAAGAAAAGAAAGAACAGGTGTTGTAGTAAGCAATAAGATGGATAAGACCATTACTGTTGCTGCTAAGTTTAAAGAAAAACACCCTATTTATGGTAAGTTCGTTTCTAAAACGAAAAAATACCATGCTCATGATGAAAAGAATGAATGTAATGTAGGTGATACAGTACACATCATGGAAACTCGTCCTTTGAGCAAAACTAAGAGATGGAGATTGGTTGAAATAATTGAAAGAGCTAAGTAATTATGATACAAGTAGAATCCAGACTTACAGTGTGTGACAACAGTGGCGCTAAAGAAGCTCTTTGTATCCGCGTATTAGGCGGTACGAAGAGACGTTACGCTTCTGTAGGGGATGTCATTGTAGTTTCTATCAAGAGTGTAATCCCCTCTAGTGATGTTAAAAAAGGTGCAGTATCAAAGGCTTTAATTGTACGTACTAAGAAAGAAATCCGTCGTGCTGATGGTTCTTATATTCGTTTTGATGATAATGCTTGCGTATTGTTGAATAATGCAGGTGAAATTAGAGGAAGTCGTATTTTTGGCCCTGTTGCAAGAGAGTTGCGTGCTGCAAACATGAAAGTGGTATCACTTGCACCTGAAGTACTTTAATTTTGTAAAAGATTTAAGTAATGAGTAAATTACATATAAAAAAAGGCGATACAGTTTACGTAAACTCTGGTGAAGATAAAGGTAAAACTGGCCGTGTGCTGAAAGTTCTTGTTAAAGAAGGACGTGCACTTGTAGAAGGTATCAATATGGTATCGAAAAGTACCAAACCTAATGCAAAGAACCCTCAGGGTGGTATCGTAAAGCAGGAAGCTGCTATACATATCTCAAACTTGAATTTGGTTGATCCTAAAACAGGCAAGCCAACACGTGTGGGAAGAAGAGAAAGTTCTGATGGTAGAACATTTGTTCGTTATGCTAAAAAATCAGGAGAGGAGATTAAATAATGAGTAATACTGCTAGCCTTAAGAAAGAATATGCAGAGCGCATTGCGCCTGCATTGAAGAATCAGTTCCAATATTCTTCAACAATGCAGATCCCCGTACTTAAGAAGATTGTTATCAATCAAGGATTGGGTATGGCTGTTGCTGATAAGAAGATTATTGAAGTTGCTATTAATGAGTTAACAGCAATTACTGGTCAGAAAGCTGTTGCAACAGTTTCACGTAAAGATATCGCTAACTTTAAGTTACGTAAGAAAATGCCGATTGGCGTAATGGTGACTTTGCGTCGTGAAAGAATGTATGAGTTCCTTGAAAAACTTGTTCGTGTTGCTTTGCCACGTATTCGTGACTTCAAAGGTATCGAAAGCAAGTTCGATGGAAGAGGTAATTATACATTGGGTATTCAGGAACAAATCATTTTCCCTGAAATAAATATCGATAGTATTACTAAAATTCTCGGAATGAATATTACCTTTGTAACTTCTGCTCCGACAGATGAAGAAGGTTATGCTTTGTTGAAGGAATTTGGTTTACCGTTTAAAAACTCAAAAAAAGATTAATATATTATGGCAAAAGAATCAATGAAGGCTCGTGAAGTAAAAAGAGCCAAACTTGTAGCCAAATATGCTGAAAAACGTGCTGCGTTGAAAAAGATTGTCAACTCAGGTGATCCTGCTGAAGCTTTTGAAGCTGCTCAGAAATTACAGGCTATTCCTAAGAATGCTAATCCTATTCGTTTGCACAACCGTTGTAAATTGACCGGTCGTCCTAAAGGCTATATTCGTCAGTTCGGAATTTCAAGAATTCAGTTCCGCGAAATGGCTTCTAATGGTTTGATTCCGGGCGTAAAGAAAGCAAGCTGGTAATTCTTTTTATTTTTAAATATTGTCAGGGTAGTCCTGATTAATTTAATTTATTATTATATGACAGATCCAATCGCAGATTATCTCACCAGATTGAGAAATGCAATTAGTGCAAAGCACAGAGTAGTAGAAGTGCCTGCCTCAAATTTGAAAAAGGAAATCACTAAGATCCTTTTCGACAAAGGCTACATTCTGAACTACAAGTTTGTAGAAGATGGTCCTCAAGGAACTATCAAAGTGGCTTTGAAGTACGACTCAGTAAACAAAGTAAATGCTATTAAGAAGCTTATTAGAGTTTCTACTCCGGGTTTACGTAAGTATACGGGTTACAAAGACATGCCGAGAGTTATTAATGGTTTAGGTATTGCTATAATATCTACTTCCAAAGGTGTAATGACTAACAAAGAAGCTGCTGAACTGAAAATCGGTGGTGAAGTTCTTTGTTACGTATATTAATAGGAGGATAAGCAATGTCAAGAATAGGAAAATTACCCATTAGTATTCCCACTGGAGTAACAGTTACTCTGAAGGATAATGTAGTTACTGTAAAAGGTCCTAAAGGCGAACTTAGCCAATTTGTTGATCCTTCTATCAATGTTGCAATTGAAGATGGACATGTGATGTTGACAGAAAACGAAAACGCGATGTTGGATAACGTAAAACAAAGACATGCTTTTCATGGCTTGTATCGTTCTTTGGTTAACAACATGGTTATTGGTGTTTCTGAAGGTTATAAGAAAGAACTGGAACTTGTCGGTGTAGGTTACCGTGCTTCAAACAATGGTAATATTATTGATTTCGCTTTGGGTTATACTCATAATATCTTTATGCAGTTACCTCCTGAAATCAAGGTAGAAACTAAGTCAGAAAGAAATAAGAACCCTCTTATTATATTGGAATCTTGTGACAAACAACTGCTGGGTCAGGTTTGTTCAAAAATACGTTCTTTCCGTAAGCCGGAACCTTATAAAGGTAAAGGTATTAAGTTTGTTGGCGAAGAAATTCGTAGAAAGTCTGGTAAGTCAGCCGGTGCTAAATAATTTACATAAAATTGTATTATCATGACAACAAAATTAGAAAGACGAATCAAGATCAAATATAGAGTACGCAATAAGATTTCAGGTACTACTGAACGTCCGCGTATGAGTGTGTTTAGAAGTAACAAGCAGATTTACGTTCAAGTTATCGATGACTTGTCTGGTAGAACTTTGGCTGCAGCTTCATCTTTGGGAATGGAAGCTATGCCTAAGAAAGAACAGGCTGCTAAAGTTGGTGAACTGATTGCCAAGAAGGCTCAGGAAGCTGGTATTACGACTGTCGTATTCGACCGTAATGGTTACTTGTATCATGGGAGAATAAAAGAAGTAGCTGACGCTGCTCGTAACGGTGGACTTAAATTTTAATCAATTATGGCAGTTAATAATAGAGTTAAGATAACTAACGATATAGAGTTAAAAGACAGATTGGTTGCTATCAACCGTGTTACAAAGGTAACAAAGGGTGGTAGAACATTCAGCTTCTCTGCAATTGTCGTTGTTGGAAACGAAGACGGTATTATTGGTTGGGGCCTTGGTAAAGCAGGTGAAGTAACAGCTGCTATTGCTAAAGGTGTTGAAGCAGCTAAAAAGAACTTGACTCGTGTTCCTGTATTAAAAGGTACAGTTCCTCATGAACAGTCGGCTAAATTTGGTGGTGCTGAAGTATTCATCAAGCCGGCTTCTACCGGTACTGGTGTGGTAGCAGGTGGTGCGATGCGTGCTGTTTTGGAAAGTGTGGGTGTTACAGACGTTTTGGCTAAGTCAAAAGGTTCTTCTAATCCGCACAACTTGGTAAAAGCTACTATTTTAGCTTTGGGCGAGATGAGAGATGCCCGTATGGTTGCTCAGAACAGAGGCGTAAGTATGGAAAAAGTATTTAGAGGATAAGGAGGAATTATGTCAACTATTAAGATTAAACAAGTAAAAAGTAGAATTGGTGCTCCTGCTGATCAAAAGAGAGTACTCGATGCGCTGGGACTTCGCAAGATGAATCGTGTGGTTGAGCACGAAGCAACTCCTTCTATTCTGGGAATGGTTGAAAAGGTAAAACACCTGGTTGCCATCGTTAAGTAATTCATTGTTAATAAAAAAACTAATTACGATATGAATTTAAGTAATTTAAAACCTGCAGAAGGATCTACAAAGACTAGAAAAAGAATTGGCCGTGGCCCGGGATCTGGTTTGGGTGGTACTTCTACAAGAGGTCATAAAGGTGCTAAATCAAGATCAGGTTATTCAAAGAAGATTGGTTTTGAAGGTGGACAGATGCCTCTTCAACGTCGTGTTCCGAAGTTTGGTTTTAAGAATATTAACCGTGTAGAATATAAAGCTATTAACCTTGAAACTATTCAGAAATTGGCTGAAGCTAAGAATCTGACTAAGGTAGGTATGAATGACTTTATTGAAGCTGGTTTCATTTCTTCTAATCAATTGGTAAAAGTACTAGGTAACGGTAGTTTGACTACTAAGCTTGATGTGGAAGCTAATGCTTTTTCAAAGAGTGCGGTAGCTGCAATCGAAGCTGTTGGTGGTAATGCAGTAAAACTCTGATTCAATGAGAAAATCTATTGAAACATTAAAGAATATATGGAAAATTGAGGATCTGAGACAAAGGATCCTCATTACTATATTATTTGTTGCAATTTACAGGTTTGGTTCTTACGTGGTTCTGCCAGGTATTAACCCTGCTATGTTAACTCAGTTGCATAAACAAACGAGTGAAGGTTTGTTAGCCTTGTTAAACATGTTCTCTGGAGGAGCGTTTTCCAATGCATCTATTTTTGCATTGGGAATCATGCCATATATCTCGGCATCAATTGTAATTCAGCTTTTGGCGATTGCTGTTCCCTACTTTCAGAAAATCCAGCGTGAAGGTGAAAGTGGTAGAAGAAAAATCAATCAGTATACTCGTATATTGACAATTGCAATTTTGGTTTTCCAAGCTCCCTCATACTTGCTTAACCTTAAGATGCAAGCCGGACCATCACTTAATGCTTCATTAGATTGGACATTCTTTATAATTACTTCTACCATCATTTTGGCAGCTGGAAGTATGTTTATTCTGTGGCTTGGAGAAAGAATAACAGATAAGGGGATAGGTAATGGTATATCATTCATCATTTTGATTGGTATTATTGCCCGTCTGCCACAATCTTTATTCCAAGAGTTTGTTTCTCGTCTGGCTTCTCCGGGTGCAGGTGGTATCATCATGTTTTTGTTGGAAATAGTATTTTTGTTGTTCGTTATTGCAGCAGCAATTTTGCTGGTTCAAGGCGTCCGCAAAGTTCCCGTACAGTATGCGAAACGTATTGTAGGAAACAAACAATATGGTGGTGCAAGACAATATATTCCTTTAAAGGTGAATGCTGCGAATGTAATGCCTATCATCTTTGCCCAGGCAATCATGTTTATCCCTATTACATTGGTAGGTTTCTCAAATGCTGCAACAGCAAGTGGTATTGTACGTGCATTTGTAGATCATACTAGCTTCTGGTATAATTTTGTTTTTGCAATATTGATTATTGTGTTTACATACTTCTATACTGCAATAACAATTAATCCTAACCAGATGGCAGAAGATATGAAGAGAAATAATGGTTTTATTCCGGGAATAAAACCAGGTAAGAATACAGCTGAGTATATAGATGCGATCATGTCTCGTATTACTCTGCCGGGTTCTATATTCTTGGCTCTTGTAGCCATCATGCCTGCATTTGCCGGTATTTTTGGAGTAAAAGCTGAGTTCGCCCAGTTCTTCGGTGGTACATCCTTATTGATTCTTGTAGGTGTTGTATTGGATACACTCCAACAGGTAGAAAGTCATTTGCTGATGCGCCATTACGACGGATTGTTAAATTCCGGAAGAATCAAGGGGCGTGCTGGTAATGTTGCTGCATATTAATTAGTCTGAGATGATATTTCTTAAGACAGATGATGAGATAGAGCTGCTTCGTCAGAGTAACCTACTTGTAGGTAGGACTCTGGCTGAAGTTGCTAAATTGATAAAACCCGGTGTGACAACTAAGGAACTTGACAAGGTGGCTGAAGAGTTTATTAGAGATAATGGAGCTGTTCCTACTTTTAAAGGTTTTCCCAATCAGTATGGTGATCCGTTTCCCAGTACCTTGTGTACTTCGGTAAATGATCAGGTTGTACACGGTATTCCCAATGATATCCCTTTGAAAGAAGGTGATATTGTTTCTGTTGATTGTGGTACTTATATGAATGGGTTTTGTGGGGATTCAGCTTATACCTTCTGTGTAGGAGAAGTTGATCCTGAGGTCTTGAAACTTTTGAAGACAACAAAAGAAGCTTTATATTTAGGTATAGAGAATGCCATTCATGGAAAGCGTTTGGGTGATATAGGTTTTGCTGTCCAGCAACATTGCGAGGCTAATTCCTATGGTGTGGTAAGAGAATTCGTAGGTCATGGTATTGGAAAAGATATGCATGAAGATCCGCAGGTACCCAATTATGGAAAAAGAGGATACGGCACTCAGTTGAAAAAGGGTATGTGCATTGCCATCGAACCGATGATAACATTGGGTTCCCGCCAGATAGTAATGGAAAGAGATGGATGGACAGTGCGTACACGCGATAGGAAATGTGCCGCTCACTTTGAGCATACAGTTGCAATAGGAGTTGGGAAGGCAGATATTTTGTCCTCATTTGAATATGTCGAACAAGTATTAGGAGATAAAGCAATTTAATATGGCAAAGCAATCCGCAATAGAACAAGATGGAGTTATAGTTGAAGCATTGTCTAATGCAATGTTTCGTGTTGAGCTAGAAAACGGGCATGAGATTACTGCTCATATCTCTGGCAAGATGAGAATGCATTACATTAAAATATTACCCGGGGATAAGGTCAGAGTAGAGATGTCTCCTTATGACTTATCTAAAGGAAGAATCGTTTTTAGATATAAATAAAAAAGAAATAAGATATGAAAGTAAGAGCATCATTAAAGAAACGTACGCCGGAATGCAAAATCGTTAGACGAAATGGCCGTTTGTATGTTATTAACAAGAAAAATCCTAAGTATAAACAACGTCAAGGATAATTTATTATTTTTGCAAAAAAAATAATTTAGTATATGGCTATAAGAATAGTTGGTGTAGATTTGCCTCAGAATAAGAGAGGCGAGATTGCGTTAACCTATGTATATGGTATTGGACGCAGTAGTTCAGCAAAAATCTTGGATAAGGCTGGTGTTGACAGAGATGTGAAAGTAAAAGACTGGACAGATGACCAGGCTGCTAAAATTCGTGAAATCATTGGTGCTGAATACAAAGTAGAAGGTGATCTTCGTTCAGAAGTGCAATTAAACATTAAGCGATTAATGGATATTGGTTGCTATCGTGGTGTACGTCACCGTATTGGTCTGCCGGTTCGTGGCCAGAGCACTAAGAACAACGCTCGTACACGTAAGGGAAGAAAGAAAACAGTTGCAAATAAGAAAAAAGCTACTAAATAATAATTGTTGATATGGCAAAAAAAACAGTCGCAGCTAAGAAGAGAAATGTGAAGGTTGACGCTAATGGACAGTTGCATGTTCATTCTTCATTCAACAACATCATTGTATCTCTGGCAAATAGTGAAGGTCAGATTATCTCATGGTCTTCTGCAGGTAAGATGGGATTTAGAGGTTCTAAGAAGAACACTCCTTATGCAGCACAGATGGCTGCACAAGATTGCGCTAAGGTAGCGTTTGATCTTGGCCTGAGAAAGGTGAAAGCTTATGTAAAGGGTCCTGGAAACGGACGTGAGTCTGCTATCAGAACTGTTCACGGAGCTGGTATCGAGGTTACTGAAATTATTGATGTAACTCCGCTTCCGCACAACGGTTGTCGTCCTCCGAAAAGAAGAAGAGTTTAATAGATAACCTATTTTTATATGTAACTTGATTTTGTTAATAATGGATTGCACTTCCTTTCTGTAATCGCGGCTGCAACAAATTAAGTTCATTAGTAACAATTAAATTAGAAAAAGAAATGGCTAGATATACTGGACCAAAATCAAGAATTGCCCGTAAATTCGGTGAAGGAATCTTTGGAGCAGATAAAGTTTTATCTAAGAAGAATTATCCTCCCGGACAACATGGTAACAACAGAAGAAGAAAGACTTCTGAGTATGGTGTCATGTTGGCAGAAAAACAAAAAGCTAAATATACTTACGGTGTATTGGAAAAACAATTCCGTAACCTGTTTGAAAAGGCTGCAAGTGCTAACGGTATTACCGGTGAAATCTTGTTGCAGAGTTTAGAGGCTCGTCTTGACAACGTGGTGTTCCGTTTGGGTATTGCTCCGACTCGTGCTGCTGCCCGTCAGTTAGTAAGTCACAAGCACATTACAGTAGATGGAAAGGTAGTTAATATTCCTTCATTCTCTGTAAAACCCGGTCAGATTGTGGGTGTACGCGAAAGATCTAAATCTTTGGAAGTGATTGCTAATTCACTTGCAGGATTCAATCACAGCAAATATCCTTGGTTGGAGTGGGATGAAAGTTCTAAGGTAGGTAAGTTGTTACATATACCTGAAAGAGCAGACATTCCTGAAAACATTAAAGAACACTTGATCGTTGAATTGTACTCTAAATAATAATTAATTTCATGGCGATATTAGCATTTCAAAAACCTGATAAAGTATTAATGTTGGAAGCGGACTCCAGATTTGGAAAATTTGAGTTCCGTCCACTCGAACCCGGTTTCGGTATTACCGTAGGTAATGCTTTACGCCGTATTCTTCTTTCTTCATTGGAAGGATTTGCAATCAACACGATTAAGATCGAAGGTGTAGAACATGAGTTCGCATCTGTACCCGGTGTTAAAGAAGACGTGACCAACATTATCTTAAATCTGAAGCAAGTCAGATTTAAGCAAGTAGTAGAAGAGTTCGAAAATGAAAAGGTAAGCATTACCGTTGAGAATTCTAGTGAATTTAAGGCAGGTGATATAAGTAAGTATTTGACTGGATTTGAAGTGTTAAATCCTGAATTGGTTATTTGCCATTTAGATTCAAAAGCAACAATGCAGATGGACATTACCATTAATAAAGGTAGAGGGTATGTTCCGGCCGACGAAAACCGCGAATATTGTACCGATGTTAATGTAATTCCTATCGATTCTATTTACACACCGATACGTAATGTAAAATATCAGGTGGAAAACTTCCGTGTTGAACAGAAGACTGACTACGAAAAGCTGGTATTGGAAATTACTACCGATGGTTCCATTCACCCGAAGGAAGCTTTGAAAGAAGCCGCTAAAATATTGATTTATCATTTCATGTTGTTCTCTGATGAAAAGATTACTCTTGAAACATCCGATGTGGACGGCAATGAAGAATTTGATGAAGAAGTATTGCACATGCGCCAGCTGCTTAAGACTAAGCTTGTTGATATGGACCTCTCAGTTCGTGCCTTGAACTGCTTGAAAGCTGCCGATGTGGAAACATTGGGTGACTTGGTACAGTTCAACAAGACAGATCTGTTGAAGTTCAGAAACTTCGGTAAGAAATCGCTCACGGAGCTTGATGATTTGCTCGAGGGTCTGAATCTGTCGTTTGGAACCGATATCTCTAAATATAAATTAGATAAAGAATAAAAAATGAGACATAATAAGAAATTCAATCATTTAGGTCGTACTGCTTCTCATAGAAGTGCTATGTTATCTAACATGGCTTGTTCTTTGATCAAGCACAAAAGAATCACTACGACTGTTGCAAAGGCTAAAGCTTTGAAGAAATTCGTTGAGCCTTTAATTACAAAATCTAAAGACGACACAACTAATTCACGTCGTGTTGTATTTAGCAACTTGCAAGATAAGTTTGCTGTAACGGAGTTGTTCAAAGAAATCTCTGTAAAAGTAGCAGATCGTCCGGGTGGTTATACTCGTATCATCAAAACAGGTCATCGTTTGGGTGATAATGCTGAAATGTGCTTTATCGAATTGGTAGATTACGATGAAAACATGGCTAAGACTGCAACTGCTAAGAAAGCAACTCGTACTCGTCGTTCTAAGAAGAGTGCAGCCGCTACAGAAGCTCCTGCAGCACCGGCAGCTGAAACTACAGAGGAAGCCCCTAAAGCTGAATAATCTGTAATCATCATATATATAAAAGCCATAGCTATAAAAGCTGTGGCTTTTTTTATTTTATGCCCTGACCGGCAGTAATGAGAAAACAAGCTGTGAGGCTTCTGTCCACATGCATATTACTTGTTCTGTTTACAAAAGTTTTGATACGGACGAGGCATGCAGAACAAGAACAGCTTTTAATTTAAAGTCGGAATTAGAAACATCGAATAATTCCTTCAAAACCGTCATAGATAGGTAACCTGTTGCTTTTCAGGAAGAAACCATGAAGGAATTGAGAACCGATCCTTCATAATTTTGGATAATCCTTCATAGCTCCCTTAAAACAAAATACCTTTGATATGTGTTAATTATTGTATGAAATGAAACCTAAAACGCTATTTATGTTATCTTTGTAAACCAAACAGTAAGCAATGAAAGGATTTGTTACAGTCATATTATTTTTTCTGTTTGCCTTGGCTTTTGCCGGAACAGAATATGTAGATGCAGTTCCAGCTGCATCAATGACGGTATGTACTGTACAGCATACGGATACTACTCCGCAGCACTCCATCAATGAAGATCGTGTCATTCCCTTGGATAGCAATAAGGGAATAGCAGATATGGAGTTTGGGGACGCTCATACTTTAGCACATCGCGTCAGTGCCTCTGCAGAGCGTATGTACCGTTTTTCCTCCATGGAGACTACCCAATTTATCAAAATTTTGTTGCGTAAGATGGCCGCCCGGATGGCCAGTCTTGCAAGCTGTCATACCCATGTGTATGCCTCTTCCTATTCCCTTCCCTGGGATAGTGCTTGCGAGCACTATATCTTTGGTATGAGGCGCATTCTTATTTAGCTTTTATTCTTTTACCAATTTGTTTTTCATGGTTCTGTCTTGTCGGGTGATTGGCGAGATGTGACCTTGGTATGAATTATTGTATTTTTAATTAGTAAAGAATAAAATTTAAATTATTATGAGTAATACAGTTTCTACTGAAGCAACCTTGTTTTCAACAACACACCCTGATGTCGTAAAACGTACTAGTGTTTCTTCTATTATCATATCCGCTATCCTTTGTGTGATAGGTGCGGGTGCATTTGCAACCTCTTTAAAGATGGGGGATTCCTCATCCACCATGAGCATGGTGCTTATGGCCGGTGGAACCATTTTGTTTCTGTGGGCCGTATTCCGCTTTTTCTGGCGAGGCAAGGAATGGGTATATGCACCTACCGGCAGCGTAGCTAAAGAAGGGACCTGCTTCTTTGATGTATGCGATTTACAGGCTTTGACGGATGCGTTGGAGAAAAAAGGTTTTGAAACCAGGAATGACGTGAAAGTAAAGACAAACGGAAACGTACGTATGGACTATATGATTTCTCAGGACAAGAAATTCGTTGCGGCCCAGCTGTTCCGTTTCATCCCCTATACATACGAACCTGCATCTTCTGTGTTTTATTTCACGGGAGATGATGCAAGTGCGTTTGTACATTGCTTGGAAACAAGTGAATTTTGATTTTCTATGACTCTTTATGTTATGAAATAAGGTGTGCCTGTGAAGGTCTGCTTTATTTGCTTAAGACGTTAATGTGATAAATTGTCGGGTGGGGTTAGTCGTTGATGATTAGCCCCATCTTTTTCATCAGGAAGCAGGCATTCATATTTTGTGCGATGCCTTCACGGAGTTTGTATGAAAAAGTCAGTTCATCGTTGGTAATATCAGCTTCAAAGCAATAATTCCGTATCTCTTTGGGGAAATATTCTATTAGTTTCCCTAATAGCAGGTCGTGTGTGGCAATGATGCCATTCGTCTTCAGTTCCATCAGTTGGCGTACCAGGGCGAATGAGCCTTTCTGCTTGTCCATCGAGTTGGTTCCTTTTAAAATCTCATCCAGAATGATGAACAACTCCTCTCCCTTATTCAGGCGGTCTATAATTTGTTTCAATCGTTTTAGTTCGGCAAAGAAGTAAGATTCGTTGTCTGTCAACGAATCGGAAGTCCGCAAGCTTGTCACTAGTTTGGCAGGATATATTTCAAGGGAGGAACAGCATACGGGGCAGCCGGTACATGCCAATACATAATTCACTCCAATTGTACGCAGATAAGTACTTTTTCCTGCCATGTTGGCCCCTGTGATGATGACAAAGAACGGTCTTGAGGGGATATCGGCATCATTGGTCACACATTGCCGTGCAGGCATCAGGGGATGTCCCATATCCTTTGCAAGGAATACAAAAGGCTTGCCGGCAATGGTCGGATAGGTGTATGCGGGATGGTTGCCGGCAAATGTCGCCAGAGAACAAAGAGCATCAATGTCACCCAATACGTCCAGCCAGTGGAGCAGATATTTTCCATATTTGTGCCTCCATTGCTCAATGCGCATTACCTGCCGGAGTTGCCAGAACATGGAACCTTCCAGCAAGACATATAGCAGTTGGTTGTTGCGCAAGTCCAGTTTGTCCAGTTCCCGTGAAAGCTCTTTCAAGATATGGGTGGTGGATTTCCCGTCCATGCCGAATTCAGCTTTCAGGTGTCTGAGTAGCGGAGCGTTCATTTCCCGGTTTTCTATCAGGCTGATCAGTTCGGCGTAGATAGACAGGATACGTAATTTCTTGTCATACACTCTTTGCAGGTTGCTGACAGGCTTTATCAGTCCGAAACTACCTATCACGAACAGTCCGAAGGCCAGTCCGAACCATGTCATCGGAATGACCCCCGCCACTCCCAGCATAGCCAGTACGATGTTGACTCCGGGAACGATTCCCAATAACGGGCGGCTCCACCATTTCTTGCTGAAATAGGCAGGTGCTTCCGTCCACTCTTTAATTTCTTCGCGGTCGCTTGTCGCCCCTTTGTAGAGCAGGCCGGTGATCCGGAATGTTTCCCGGAAATCGGAATAAGCAGCCAGTTCCTTTGTCGCCTCCTGCCGTTGGATTATCTCTTCCTTTATCTCCAGATGATTTTGCAACCATTCTGCCAGTTTTTCCTTTCCGAATGAAGTGCAGGTACGGTTCAAGGCCTGGAACAAGGAGTGCCTTCCGAACAAGTCCAGGTCAAAAGAATACCTGTGGGCCGGGTTTGTGAATTCCTTTCCGTCCTCAAAAGGCTCATAGTTGTCCGCCAGTGCGGAAAGCTCGTCACTATTCACCCGTATGCAGGTTTCCAGCCAGTCTTTGCGGAAAAACAACCGGTTGTGATACTTCACCAATGCCAGAAAAGGAACGAAAGTGACCGCTATGGTGAGACATATAGTGGGTGTCCCTGCCTGATAGAAGTAGATTGTTCCTATAATCCCTGCTGCAAATAACAAGACCCTCAGCGTGCTGATGCGGAGAATCTTATTTTTTACCTGGCGGAGTTCTGCCTCAGCCTGTTCAATGCGCTGTTCGTATTTTGCTTTCAATTCCATAATGATAGGTTATAAATATTTCCTTGCCATACCGGGCGCGGTTTTGCAGCGGAGAGGGGGAAGCCTTCTGCGGCGATGCAAGGGTATGGCGAAGAACTTTTCATTTGTTTTCCGGCAAATATATAGAAAAAAAACGTCTCCTTCTGTTTCTTGTGTTATTTAGACTTATCTTTTCATTTTAGGAAGAAGAGCCTTCCATCCGGAATGATGGCGGTTAGACCGATGAGGATGCATGACAGGAAATGAAATTTTAACATAGCCGATGAACCCATTGTCAATAGGAAAAAGTATATTTGTCTGTCTGATAAAGATTATAAACTACTTGGGGTATGAGAAAAATGATATTCATTTTATGCATTCCGACCGCTTTGCTTTCGGCTTGCTCACCATCCGGAATGCAAGGCAATCCGGCGGCAGTACAAGCCGGTGCGGCCATCGGCGGAGTATTAGGCGCTATTGTGGGTGACAGGGCCGGCGGATACAACGGTTCGCAATTCGGCGCCCTGCTGGGAACTGTAACGGGGGCTGCTGTGGGAAATGCCATAACTACACCTCGGGAGGAAACTTATCAGGTGGAGGAGTATTACGTAAAGACTTATCCTTCTTCTTCGCAGTATGAGCACACTTCCTCTTATGAGCCTTCATCGGGATTGAGGATTATCAACCTGCGTTTTATCGATGATAACCGTAACCATGTTATTGATGCGGAAGAAGACAGCAAACTGGTGTTCGATGTGGTGAATGATGGTGATGTGCCCACTTACAATGTTACTCCGGTAATAGAGGAAATGAGCGGCATGAAACATATTTTGATTTCACCTTCGGCTCAGATTGCCTATATGCCTGTCGGGAATCAGATAAGGTACACGGCCACCATTCGTGGAGGCAGGAAGTTGAAAACAGGCCAGGCGCAATTCCGTGTTTTTGCAACAGAGAGCAACGGGGCGGTGACCGAAGCGCATGAGTTTACTTTGCCTACCCAAAAACGGATAAAGAAATAAGTTCCTTCATTGGCGGGGCTTCTACGGGCGGATAACCCTTTTCCGGAGATAACGTAAGCATTCGCAGCCCTATTGTTAAGCCTTTCCGACCGTCCGGTTACTATCTCCAAAGCCTGCGGAGTTATCTCCATAGCCTTTGGAGTTAACTCCGCAAGCTTTGGAGATAACTCCATAGTGCTATGGAGATAGTATATATCCTTTCTTCAGACCTTAGCAGGCGGGAGAAAAGGCCTTATGGTGGGGGATGTGTGGAGTTACTCCTTGTTGATGATGCCTTGTATCTCTTGCAGGGTCAGATTTCCTGTGATGGCGATGATGGTAAATTCATTTTTTTCCTGACTCATCAATACAAATTCCTTTTCTTTGTTTTTGTTCCGTTTCAGATAAATGATGGTCTTTTCGCCTTCATCGTTTATGCGCATCAGTTCCTCGTAGCCGTTCTTGGGACTGATGAAAGCTGTCTCTTTTTTCAGCTTGGCGATAATGTCGGGTTTTTCACAACTTAGAATCTGGATGTTATCCAGTTTGGAGGCTACTTCGCCTATATTTACCCCTTCCGTTTTCATGTCGGGCATCAGGCTGAGCATGGCTTTTGAGATATAGACAGAGGTTACCCCGTCCATATCAGCGAACTTGTCGAAAAAACTGTCCTGTGCGTAGGTGAACAGTGAGCACAGAGAGAGCAATAAGGTAATGATATATGTACGTTTCATTGTTTTATGTTATTTAATCGGTTTAATTGTTCGTTTACGTTCTCTTGAATTTTTCCGGTGGCTTCCTGCACCGATTCCACTTTTTCTATTCCTTTATTCAGGCTGCTGGAAAGCATGATAAGTGCCTTCTGGGCCTGTACGTATGCTTCTTCGGGGGTGGCGCAGGTATCTTGCGGTGCCGGATAGGGCTTGTATAGGTACAGTCCTACGGAGAGCAGGATGAGCAGGCTGGCGGCTATGCTCCCTATCCATTGCAAGCGGAGGACCCGTGTATGTTTTTTTATTTTCAGCGTGCGTCTTTCGCCTGTGTCCCATTGGTCTATCTTGCGGCTCAGCCTGCTTTCCAGTCCTTCCGGTATTTCGGGAGCGGGCTGTGCTGCCAGTTGCATGAAGATTTCCTTCTCGGCAAGTAAATGAGCCGGAACGTCCTCTTCGGTAAAAAAGCGTTTCAGTTCCTTTTCTTCGGTTTCGCTGGTTTCTCCATCGTAATACCGGGTCAATAGTCTTTCTATTTCATTTACTTTCATAGTTCATTATTGCATTATATTGTTCACGTATCTTTTTGCGGGCGCGGCTCAGCAACACACGTATGTTGATGGCATTCAGTCCTGTGGCTTGCTCTATCTCCTCAAAGGAGCAGTCATTGACATCACGGAGCAGAATCACCCGCTTTTGTTGCTCTGGCAGTCTGCCGATGAGCCGGCGTACCTGGTTCACCTCATCCCGTTGTTCCACTTCCCGCGCTATGTTGGTGTCCGTAGGGAGGTTCAGCTCTTCGGGAGGGCGTCCGTCTTCATCCGGCTGACTCCGGCGCAGGACGTCGTAGCACAGATTCTTGATGAGGGTGACACAATAGGCTTCGGTGTTCAGTACGTCCGCCAGTTCATCGCGCTTGTTCCACAATTTCAGATACGCTTCCTGCACCATATCTTCCGCATCCTGAGGGTTGCCCGTCAGCCGGAAGGCTACCCGGTAGAGTTTCCGGTGGTAAGGTAGAAATTGTTGCTTAAACTCAGCGGTGTCCATGCTTCTTCCCTGTTTCCTGATTTACTAATTTGTCTATATCTTCCTTTGTGAATTTTCCGTTTATCTGTACCAGTGTACAGTCTTCTTTTCCGGTGCATACAAACAGCAGTTCACGGATAGTTTCCTTTTTTGTTTTCATCAGCACGCGGACTTTCTCGCCTTCATCGTTTACACGCATCAGCTCATCATATCCTTTCAGATTCAGTTTGTTCACTTTTTTGTTGAACCGTTCTTTTACGCTTGCCGTACAAGATTCCAGGTCCAGTACTTTTATTGACTTTATTTTTCTTATTATCTCAGCGTCTTCATCGTGTCCGGCAAACATTTTTCCAAGAGACATCATGAAAGAAGATACTTTGACACAATCGGCATTTTTTTCGCTGCCGAATTCATTGAAAAGACCGTTGATGCCTTGGGCGTAGCCCAGATGGCAGACGAAGACTAGCAATAGAGTAAATACAAACTTTTTCATGGTTCTATTTTGTTTTTGTTCATACTGAAATTGTTTTTTGAAAGCGCTTTCAATCAGATAGACGGGGGAAGTGGGAAAGTTGTTACAAAGGGAAAAGAATTTTTTTAAGTTTCTATGTTTGTAAAGAGGTTCAGCTTTACAAAGAAAGCATCATTCAATAGCCTGTTTGATCTTTCATCAGCATGATCACAGGCTTTGCCGGTCCCTTTAACCAATTCCTTTCATTCAGGTAATTTCGGGGAGTAGAATGAAGAAACCCTCGCCTTGTTTACAAATCTTTCGCAAGTTCAGGATGAGAACAAGAGGCTTTCTTATGAAATGATATGGGTTGGAGGATTATTGGTTCCGCACGGGCAGCCTCACCCATAGCCATCCGGGAATCAGTTTCCAGAAAAACACCAGCATCTGATAACGCCGGTCTATGACAGCTACTCTTTTCCTTCGGGAGATGGCTCTTACAATTTGTGATGCCACGTAGGGAGCATGCATCAGCAGCGGGTATTTGTCATCTTTCAACAGAGGGGTGGCGACAAATCCGGGACGGATGTCGGTGAAGGAAATGTGTAGCTTGTTCATGTGCGCCAATTGGTCCAAAGCATCCAGATAGGTGTTTTGAAACCGTTTGGTCGCTGAATAGGCAGGGGCGGATCCCAGTCCCTTGGTGCCTGCTATGGAACTGATCACCGCTATATGTCCTTTGCCTTGCTGTTCGAAATAGTGATAGGCGGCATTGACCATCCGTATGAATCCCGAAACATTGGTGGCTGCGGTCTGTAATTCGATATCGGGGCAGAGTGAAAGATTTTGTTTGCCTATGCCCGAGCTGAGCAAGAACACATCCATACCTCCCATTTTAGTAATCAGTTGCTCCAATGAGAAAGGGGCGTCCTCACGGGTGACATCTATTGTCTGAGTACATACCTGTCCGGGCGCGGATAACCGGATTTTTTCCAGTTCTTCTTCTCTACGTCCTGCCACGCCTACTTGCCAGCCGTCTTTCAGATAGCATCGCGCCACTTCCAGTCCGATGCCGGAAGTGGCGCCAATGATAATGATTTTTTTCATCCGCTTCGTCTTATTGTAAAGCTTGCTCAATGTCGGCTATGATGTCGTTTACATTCTCGATGCCCACTGAAAGACGAATCAAGTCCGGAGCTACTCCCGCTTCGCGCAACTGTTCGTCGGTGAGCTGGCGGTGAGTATGGCTGGCGGGATGCAGTACGCAGGTCCGTGCGTCGGCCACATGGGTTACGATGCAGATGAATTTCAGCCTGTCCATAAATTCTATCGCTTCCTCACGGGTTCCGTTCAAGCCGAAAGCGATGACACCGCACGAGCCGTTTGGCATATATTTCTGTGCCAGATCATAGTATTTGCTGCTTTTCAGTCCGCAATAGTTCACCCATTTCACTTTCGGGTTGGCTTCCAGCCATTCGGCCACTTTCTGTGCGTTTTCGCAATGACGGGGCACGCGCAGGTGTAATGTTTCCAATCCCAGATTCAGCAGGAACGCATTTTGCGGAGACTGGATGGAGCCGAGGTCACGCATCAGTTGGGCGGTTGCTTTCGTCATGTAAGCCATTTTGCCGAACGCTTTGGTATAAGTCAGTCCGTGATAAGACTCGTCGGGCTGGGTCAGACCGGGGAATTTGTCCGCATGGGCTTCCCAGTCAAAGTTGCCGCTGTCCACAATGGCGCCTCCTACACTGGTGGCATGACCGTCCATGTATTTGGTTGTAGAATGGGTGACGATATCCGCTCCCCATTCAAACGGGCGGCAGTTGATGGGAGTGGCGAAGGTGTTGTCCACAATCAAAGGCACACCGTGCTTGTGTGCGATGCGTGCGAACTTTTCGATGTCCAGCACATCGATGCTCGGATTGGAGATGGTTTCGCCGAACAACGCTTTGGTATTCGGGCGGAAAGCTTGGTCTATTTCCTCTTCGGATGCATTGGCGTCAATGAAGGTACACTCGATGCCCAGTTTTTTCAGCGTGACGCCAAACAGATTGAATGTACCTCCGTAGATGGTAGACGAGCATACGAAGTGGTCGCCTGCCTGACAGATATTGAAAATGGCATAGAAGTTGGCAGCCTGGCCGGACGAGGTCAGCATAGCACCCACACCACCTTCCAATGCTGCGATTTTTGCGGCGACGGCGTCATTGGTGGGGTTTTGCAAGCGTGTATAGAAATATCCCGAATCTTCCAGATCGAACAGACGCGCCATCTGTTCGCTGGTGTCATACTTGAATGTGGTACTTTGATAAATAGGCAAAACGCGCGGTTCGCCTTTTTTCGGAGTCCAGCCTGCCTGTACGCATAAGGTCTCCCTGCTATACTTCTTATCCATGTTTATATTGTTATTAAAATTACATATTCATTTATTTCGCAGCAAAATTAAGAATAATCTGTCATTTAGGGTTCAATTATTGAGAAAAGTGTTATATTTGAACGATTTTAATAAGCTTAACTATGGCAGAGGATATAAAATTCAGGCATACTATGCCGGTGCAGATACGATTCAGCGATGTGGACCAGTTTGGTCATATGAACAATTCGGTTTACTTTTCTTTGTATGATTTGGCAAAGACTACTTATATAAAAGATGTGTTTGGCAGTGCCGACTGGAGTAAGCTGGCTATTGTGGTGGCCAATATCAATGCAAACTTCTTTATGCCGGTATTTTTCTCGGATCATCTGGTGATAGAAACGGCTGTGGTACATTTGGGGCATAAGAGTTTTACTTTGTTGCAGCGTGCCGTGACTACGGATACCCATGAGGTGAAGTGTGAGTGCCGCACGGTGATGGTAGGTTATGACCTGGCTACCAAAGAACCGAAATTGATTTCCGAGGATTATAAGGAGGCAATTTGCAGGTACGAGGAAAAAACATTGGAGGAACTTTCAAAAGGGTAGAAATGGATGGTATACTCGCTATAAATAGCTAAAAAATTATTTATAGCAAGATTGTATTATTTTATTAAAAGTATTCTCCTGTAATGGTTAAAAGTTTGGGAGATGAGTCAAAATTACCATATAATAAAATTTCTCTTTGAAACTTTCCTATGTCATCGGGATGGAAAATGATATTCAGACAAGTGCTGTCTCCCGGATTTATTTCAGTAATTTCATTTTCAATATTCAAACATTCGCATGAAAGATCTATATGACTGATTCTTACTATGTTCTTCCCTGTATTCCATATTGTGAATTTGATTCTTGCCTTTTCCGTGCGGCTGATTTTGCCTAAATCTATCTCATTTGTGTTGAATGTAATGGTGGTGTTCGCTTCTTCGCTGGGAGATTCATTTCCATAAAAAGAGTGCGACACATATTTACCATTATTTAAAAGGTAGACTCTAGGTGTGTTTTTAGCCATATCCAATTCCACTAATATGGATTTAGTGTCTAGATATACATTGGAGTAGTCATCTATATTTTTATTGACAATTAAATTGAAAGTCTTTTTACTTTTACATGCAATTATATAAATAGTATCGGTCGAGTTATGTATTTCTGACAGAGCTTTGTGTATGCATCCTTTGCAACCATTACCCAATATGGTAACAAGGTGGGTGGCATTGTGGATTTGTGATTTCTCAACTCCGACTTCATCAAACAGTTTTTGAAGGCATTTGTCATTATTGGACATACAGCTTGCCAGGAACAGTCCTCCACATAGAATGATTGAGTAGTTCTTTTTCTTCATTTTTTTCGGCCTTGAAGTGTGAAACACCTGAATACCAGTTTGTTTTCGTCAAACTGAGGATTGTTTTCATTATTCTCTGAAATATACAGGCCTTTTTTACCTACGAAGCACAAGTGATGGGCATAGGTGTTGCCGGGAAATTTTGTTTCACCAATAATTTCATAATCTTTGTTTAGAATGATGATGGAGAAACTTTGATGCGGATTGTTGGAGAATGGTTTTATATTATCATCCGGCATTAAGGCAAACCGATAGAATACTTTTCGGTATTTATCATACATCAAGTGGTGGTAATGGGGCTGTAATCCTCTGTCATGTATGGTTTTGAATAAATCAATTTGTAAATTTTGGGAGACTGGACGCACGTGGGGCAGATAATGGCTTTTAGCATTATACGCTTTTTTATGTTTGAAATCAGAAGATACAAATATGCTGTCATATTGTCCCAGTGAAACAACAACTTCTTTACCTGTATATGTGTAACTGATTTCAGGGTCATACAGAATGTAGTCTATCTCATCTTTGTTAAAAATAGATGGGTATCGTAGTTCTGTCCACCCTAGTTTTTTTTTATGAAGGTCTGCATAAGCAAATATGGGTATTTTATCCCATTCATCTTTTTTACGGGGATATTTTAATAATGATTGACTGAAATATAAAATAGAATCCTTAATTATGGCAGGTCGATATGTATAACTCATGCAACAAATGTGGTCGAAAGCATGAAAGTTTACGCTGTCTTTCCAAAAGCTATTCTTATTTTCCACTTCTCCTTTTTCATTGATAATTCCAAAAACTCCATTCCAAGTTGTAATTAAAAAATGCTTTGAGCTAAGTGGAAAACAGCCATTAGTTGATGGCATTGCATTTCTCCCCTCTTTTTGTAGATGAATTGTTTTAATAACTTGTTTGGTATCCAAATCATAGATATGAACTTTATAGCTTGCTTTTTCATTCAAAAAGGAAAGATACTCATGTCCGTTTTCTTCAAATTGGAATATAGATTTGCTTTCATAATGTGTATGTTCATCTATAGACAGGCAGATGGAGTCTGTAGCTGTTAATTCTGTACCATAGTCTATTGGACGAGAAGGAGATGAACATGATGCTCCTAGAAGCAGATAAGTGAAGATATACAAAAAATATTTCATACACTATAGATTAAATATAGGGTATTTAATTATCTTCAGTTTGTAGATTGGATCAACTAATTATGAATAGGAAAGATCTTAAATACCCTATGGAATGATTTGCTAGTCGGTTAAATTAATTGGGAGCTCCTTCATCTCTTCCGCACCTTTGGTTTGGGTCTTCATAACAATTATTGAATGAAAAATTTACACAAGAAGACGCTCCATCGAAATACCAGCATTTATCTCCTTCACCGGGAGGTCCGTAATCACTGCGAGCATTTCCGTTTTCTGTGTTGCTCGGAAGAGGTGCATCAAACTTTAATTCTTGTCGGGAAGAATAGATCTCTACGCTAGTCAAACAAAGAATGACTAGGACTAAAAAAAGTGATTTGTTTTTCATAAGATCTGCTTTTAAAGGTTAGTATATAGTTAACTTCACAAATGTACATTAGAATTTTATTATATCAAATATATTTTGGAATATTTTTCAGAATATATTGTTGGGTAACTGGTTTATATGCAGTGATATAATTGAATGTGACTTATATGATGTGCTAAATTTATGCTTTTTATTATGAAGAAAATAAACCTATTTAGTTCTAAAACTATTAATAAAGTTCTTTATGTACCAACTCTTCAAACAGCAATGCATATTTTGCAACGACTGCTTCGGCGTATTTCTTCCCTTTTCCGGCACTTGCTTTTTTGGGATTGCCTATACCGGTGTCTTGCGAAACTTTTTGCCAGTTCCTCGGAATCCATGCCACTTTTTCATTCAACATTTGTGAGGTGAACTTCTTATAATCTCCGTTTCCGGCTTCGTCTAAATTTACCAATTCCGGATGATAATGCATCATAACAGAAGTTTCCAATTCATCTGCATGGTCACCCGGTTCATCAAAGTACTCTTTAGCAGGAACAAAGGCAAACCATTCGCTGCTGGCTATCAGGAAGTCGGGATAGTCCAGTGACAAGTCACGTATCATACTTTTGAATGTATTGCCGCCATGTCCGTTGATAATGACCATTTTGCGGTATCCCTGGGCGTATAGAGAGGCAACTAGGTCGCTTAAAATCGCTTTTTGCGTTTCATAGCGATAATGGATGCAGAAATCCAGCTCGCGTTGTCCCGGATTCTGTGAACCGGCAGTGACGTAAGGCATGACCATGCAACGAATACCGTAATGTGTTTTTGCCAGTTTTGCAGCATCTAGTGCGATGTCGTGGCTCAGAATGCAGTCTGTCAGATAAGGCAGGTGCAGATTATGCGGTTCGGTAGCTCCCCAAGGGAGGAGGACCAAATCATATTTCAATGGTTTTACCTTGCCGTAACAGGTTACGGCAAGGTCTAGTTCTTTATCCATTATTTATAAGAATTTTTAAAGATATGCAGGATTTCTTCGTCTGTAATCGGGCGTGGGTCGAGAGTGAACAGTCCTCCCATCGTATCTCTTGCATTTTGCAGGAATTTGGGGAAATCTTCGGATTGGATACCAAATTCGCTCAGTTTGATAGAATGTACTTTACATTCTTTTTGCAGTGTAATCAATGCATCAATGAAATCGGACGGACGGTTGCTCTTTTTCTGGGTCATCATTTCAGCCATTTTCATGTAACGTTTTGTACAGTCATGCCGGAAAGTTTCGAAGTATGCCTCAGACAAGGCAATGAGTCCTGCTCCATGAGGAAGTTGTGGATAATAAGCACTCATGGCATGTTCTAATGAATGTTCGGAAGTGCAGCTTGAAGTGGCTTCCACCATGCCTGCCAAGGTGCTGGCCCAAGCAATTTTGGCACGCGCTTTCAAATTCTTTCCGTCGGCTACGGCTACTGGCAGATATTTGTAGATCAGACGGATGGCTTCTAAGGCGTAAAGATCACTGATGGGTGTTGCACAATTGGCGATAAAACCCTCTGCGGCATGGAAGAATGCATCGAACCCTTGATAGGCGGTGAGGTGCGGAGGAATGGAAACCATCAGTTCCGGGTCTACAATAGATAAGGTAGGGAAGGTCAGCTGGCAACCGAAGCCTATCTTTTCTTGAGCCGTTTCGTGGGTAATCACTGTCCATGGATCCATTTCTGTTCCGGTTCCGGCGGTGGTAGGGATGGCGATAATGGGAAGTGCTTTGGTAACAGGACGTCCTTTGCCACTACCCCCTGATACATAATCCCAGTAGTCACCGTCGTTGCAGGCCATAACAGCTATACTTTTGGCTGAGTCGATGGAACTTCCGCCTCCCAGTCCTACTACAAAGTCGCACTTTTCCTCCCGGCAGATGGCGGCTGCTTCCATGACGTGTTCTTTGATGGGGTTGGGAAGGATTTTATCGTAAACCAGTGTTTCTACATTATTCAGTCTTAATTGGGCAAGTACTCTCTCCAAGTATCCATATTTCCGCATGGAAGTTCCGGATGAGATGACGACCAGTGCCTTTTTTCCCGGTAATTTTTCACTGGATAATTTCTTGATTTCTCCGCAACCAAATACTAATTTGGTAGGGATGTATAAACTAAATACAGGATTTGCTTTCATGTTCTTTCGTATTTAAAGTTTCACTGGTAACAAATGTAGGAAAATAATAGTTTGCTTGTTTAAGTAATTTGTTAAATTTTACATACTGCCGGATTGTATTCGTTTTCTTTAATTCAGTTTGAGATAGATACGTTTTTTCGATTATACTCGAAAAAAGAAATAAACAGTGCTTTTTTTTCGATTATACTCGAAAAAAACTATCTTTGTGGGAAAAGATTCGAGTATGGACGATAAATGGAACGCTTTAGAAAAGTATAACCTTTGGGGTGGAAATACGTATCAATTGGGACTGGAACGGAAATCTTATACCGACAAGATTGGCAATTTTGTGGGGTCGTTATGTAGAATTTCATATATTCCCCTATAGTTATGCTGAATATTTACAGTTGATGCAGCAACCTGCTGGTCGGGCTTCTTATTTGGTCTATTTACAGAAAGGCGGTTTGCCCGAATTGTACAACCTGCCCACTGTCGAGTCAGAAAAACAGTACGTCGCTTCTGTGAAAGATACGATTTTGTTGCGTGATATAGTGAAGCGTAAACCCGTTCGTGATGTAAGGTTATTGGATGATATTTTTATTTATTTGGTGAATAATGCGTCCAATCTGTTTTCCGTTCAGCATATTGTTAATTTCTTTAAATCCAAGAACCGGAAGGTGAGTTATGATACCTTATCTAATTATCTAGGTTATATAGAAGAAGCTTTTCTTGCTTATAAAACAGAACGTTACAATATAAAAGGAAAGGATGTGGTGGCAGGTAATTGCAAGTATTATCTGAATGACTTGTCCTTTAAGAATTTTCTTTATCCGGGCTTTGCTTATGGAGTCGGGTATTTGTTGGAGAATGCAGTATATTTGGAACTTCGTCGTTTAGGCTATATTGTATATACAGGTTCTTTTCGGGATAAAGAAGTTGATTTTGTTGCTATGAAGGACGATAGAGTGATTTATCTCCAAGCAACTTACATGTTGGAAACGGCACAAACCATGGAACGGGAATATGCTCCTTTGCTGACGATAGGTGATAATTATGAAAAATATGTCGTTTCCATGGATGAGGTACAATTCCCTTCCAATGAAGGGGTCAGGCATATACAGGCTTGGAATTTAAAGGAAATATTGTAGGAAATCAGTTTCTCTTTTTAATATACAGTTTTTGGTAAGAGTTGTCAAAACTCTGATGATATTGTCTGTAGTCTATTATCCAATGTTGCTCACCGCTCCCCCGGATATGTAGAGCAGGAATAGCACCGAAGAGGAGAGTATAGTGGATATTATTTGCTTATGTGCAGTTGGCGCAAACATACGATTGGCATATCAGTCTGTATATCAGTATTCCGCTTATCTTTGCAGTCGCTATCGGGCTGAGTCTGCTTTCTTATTACTATTTTGAGAAACCGGCCAACCGCTGGGTAAAACGAATTTTAAATAAACAATAATAACTAGTTCATGGAAAAACAATTATCAGAAAAACTGCCACGCGTTGAGGTGGTGGATGCTTTACGGGGATTTGCAGTCATGGCAATTCTTTTAGTGCATAGTTTGGAGCATTTCATCTTTCCGGTTTATCCGGTAGACCAGCCTGCATGGTTGAATATACTGAATGACGGGGTATTCAATGTTACATTTACTTTATTGGCTGGAAAATCGTATGCCATTTTTGCTTTGCTGTTTGGATTTACATTTTATATTCAGTCGGCTAACCAACAGCGTAAAGGAAAAGATTTTGGTTATCGTTTTCTGTGGCGTTTGCTGTTATTGGTAGCTTTTGCTACGCTGAATGCAGCTTTTTTTCCGGCAGGAGATGTGTTGTTGCTGTTCTCGGTAGTGGGAATCGTATTGTTCGTGGTGCGCAAGTGGAGTGACTGTGCCATACTAGTTACGGCTATTTTGTTTCTATTGCAGCCCGTTGAGTGGTATCATTATATAGTAGGTCTGTTTGATCCTTCTCATACTTTGCCCGATTGGAGAGTGGGCGCGATGTATAAAGAAGTGGCGGAATATACCAAAGAGGGGAATTTGTGGGAGTTTTTGGGTAAGAATATGACCTTTGGTCAGAAAGCCAGTCTATATTGGGCTCTGGGAGCAGGGCGTTTTTGGCAGACTGCCGGCTTGTTCTTGATGGGGTTGTATATCGGACGCAAACAATTGTTTGTAACTTCCGAAAAACATACTCGTTTTTGGGTGAAGGCTCTTATCATTTCCGCTATCTCTTTTGCTCCGCTTTTCCAACTGAAAGAGTTGATTATGGCTAGTGACAGTGAACTCATTCGCCAGACTGCCGGAACTGCTTTTGATATGTGGCAAAAGTTCGCTTTTACATTTGTACTGGTTGCTTCTTTTGTATTGCTTTATCAACGGGATAGGTTTAAGAATTTTGTATCAAATCTTCGTTATTATGGTAGGATGAGTCTGACCAATTATATCACCCAATCTATTGCCGGAGCTATTATTTATTTCCCTTTCGGACTTTATCTGGCTCCGTACTGTGGATATACGTTGAGTTTGCTGGTTGGTTTTGTACTCTTTTTGTTGCAAGTACAGTTCTGCAAATGGTGGTTGAAAGGACATAAGCAGGGACCGTTAGAGAGTCTTTGGCATAAATGGACCTGGATGTATTCCAAAAAATAAGGAACTTTGGGCAGGAGTTGCATATGCTATACGGAAGAGAGGAAAAGGCAAATTACCTTTTGCCTTCTCCTCTCTTCCGTATAGGGACTGATTCTTGTTTCCCAAGTTTCCCGAATATCATAAAAAGGATATCAGTTCAGGATTATAATCAATTGTTTTTGCCTTCTATCTGAATTTGAATTGCTTGTCCTGTACGTTGCAGACATTCTATAAAAATAGAAAGATGATTGGTCTTTTGCATCAACTCACATATAATTTCCTTTTCTTCTGTGCACCAGGGTTCATAAGCACGTGGGAAAGTTTCACGTTGTTTATGGATATAAGGTGGAAGGACTGTTTTCTGAATGCCTAACTCTTGGACTTTTTGTTTTATACGGCAAATATCTTCTTCTGTACAATCATTAAAAGATTCTTTTGTAAAGAACCCCGGATATTTTTGGTCAATGTCAAGATTGATTGTAGGCTTAGATAGGGATTGAAAGGTTTTTTCTCTGCTTTCTAGTTCCTTTATCAGATTGTTGATGTACTCATCGGCTTGAACAGATGATACAACTATGGAACATTCGTGGCGGGAGTATTCTTTATGGCGGTTGGCAGATAACCAGTTGAAAGAACCCTCTATAAGTGTATGGTTATCAATGGCCAATGATTTATTGTGGATACCTTTTACTTCAATGAGGGTTGCGCCATTTTCTATTAATATGTTCCGTCCCTCTTCGGCACGGCTGAGCAACTGATTAGTTTTCGTATCATAATCTAGAGACGAATCGGTGTAGACTGTGACATCCACTCCTCGTTGTACCGTGTGGCGTATCAGCGGAACCAACTGGTCGTTTTCTATGGCGTGGATAGATATGAATGGAGATACAATCAGCAGACGGTGTCTTGCTTTTTCAAAAGCTTGGTGCAGAACCTGGATATGCTCTTCTGTGGTGGACAGACGAAGGGTGGGGTGGTAGGTGCACAGCGGAACTTCCTGTTGGTAAATAAAGTTGTTGGAAATCTCGTTGGATGGATCATCGAAAAGCCATTTAGCCATATTTCCTACCGGGGTGTTTTCTTCCGGATGGAAAATATTCATGTTGCCAAAAACAATGAAATGATGCTGAGCGCGCGATATCGCTACATTGAGCATATTGTATTTTCCATCACGCTCCATAAAAAGAGAATGGTCTTCGGGAGAGTTGACTGTTGAAAAAAGAACAATCGGACATTGGGCACCTTGCAGGGAATGTACGGTGCCGATGATCATATCTTTATATTTCTCATTTCCTGATATTTTTTGTATTTGATGCCGTATTTCGGCCTCTTGGGCTTTAAAAGGAGTTACTACGGCTACAATTTCATGAATAGGCTTTTTATAGGTCTTTTCCAGATTATCTTTTTCCAGTTCCAGCCAACAGACAATGGCTTCCGCTTCAGCCCGGTTGAGGCGACTTCCTGTTTTTCCAGGGCTGCTGTAACTGTTGATGTGTACATATCCTTTGGAAGGGAGGGACTTGTATTTTACTTCGTTACCTTTTTTAGGAAGTAACCTGCCGTGGTAAACATAATCATTGCAATAAGCAATAATGGAATCTACGCATCGTCTGTGTTCGGTCAGAAAAGCTCCTTTTTCACCTTTTACTGTAAAATTACAGCTTTTACGTGCCAGTTTCATTATACTTCCGGAAGAAGAAAGGAAACCATTGTTTTCTAAAAAACGGTATTTTTCCGAGGACTGGTTGGAAACAATGCCCAGATTCTTTAAATTAATGAATGAATATTCATCAGAAATGGACCATACAGGCTCTATTTGTTGAATATCACCTACTAAAATCGCTTGCTTGGCCAAACTGAAGGAGGGAACGGCAAGTTCGGGTGAAACTTGTCCGGATTCATCTACAATCAACAGATCTATTCCATTGTATAAAGGAATATCCCATTTTCCGTTCTCCGCATAGGTCATATACTTGGGTAGAGAATGGAAAGTAGAGATGAAAACAGGCATTACGCAAGCCAAACGTTTTAATCTTTGGGTATAGGCTTCTTGTGTGCGCTGCTTACCTTCATCGCACTTGCTTAACCGGTGAATAAACTCGGCTTCCCGATAATGTATGGCATACCAGAACATTTGATACCGATAGCTGATATCCAGCCTTACTGCCATGTCTTCTGTATAAGGTAAGTTGCCATACTCAGGGTTGGAACTTATTTTTTCGTAACGTTCTTTGAATTCTTCTGTCAAAGTCCACTGTTCTATTACTTTGTCGTAGGAGGGTAATGGCTCATGGAATTTACGGATAAACTTCTGTAATATATTGTTTTCCTTCCGGTTTCCGTATTCTGTTGTTTCGGCAGCTTGGATACAGAGAATAATCTTTTTTTGGAGGGCTTGCATTTCTTTACGGAGAAATTGCCGGCATTTTGTTTCGTCTTGATAGTTTTTCTTGAAAAAGTTATTGAAGCATTGCAGATAGAATTGTTTGTACTCTTCTTGACGTTCAGGTGTATCGTATGCTGCCGGAAATCCATCCCCTTTGGGGTTGAACATCATTTTGTACTGTTGTTGCAGCTCTTTTTTCCCTGACAGATATAGGCCTAATGTATCCAGTTCGGGTAGCCAGCGGTTGGACAACCGGGGATGTGTTGTGTCATTGGTTGTTTCCGCTTTGAAATCCTTTAGGATATTGGTGATCGCCTGATTATTAGCTGAACTTGCAACTATAATTTCCGGCTCTTCCGGATTGTTTAGAATGTTATGAGCAAGTCTGTTTGCGATGACAGTTTGCAGAAAAGTGGTTTTTCCTGTTCCCGGAGGACCGTTGACGACAAAAATATCAGCACATTCCGGTGTTGTGTACATTGCTAGTGTTTCGCGTTGAGATATGGACAAAGGAAAGTCGCTGCTCATTTGTGCCCAGTGTTCTTGGTTGCAATATACTTTCCGGTTAGTTGGAATAGGAAGAGCGTTAGCAGATTTTGTTTGTATTAATAAATTCAACAGGGGATGTGGAGTGGTATTGTCATCTTTTAAGAGTTTGTCATATAGTGTGATTATGGGCTGTGCCATATTGCGCTCGGAGGCTTTTATGATAATGATTTCTGGATTATCATAGTAATTCATTGTGCTGAAAGTTTTGCCGGTTGCTTTCTTGAAAAGCTGCTCGCATGCTTGCCAATAGGCCTCCCATTTTGTTTCTTCAGTGTTAAAATTGGATAGTAGTTGATCTACTTTTGAAAGAGAAGCTATAGTGCGGTCATTGGCTGCATTAGGCTCCAAAAATTTACGAATAAATATTGGGATTCTGTCTGATTCGTTCTCGCATACGGTTAGTTTGCCGTCAGGCAACATGGTGGCAGTAATCAAGAAGGGATATTCCGGTCTTTCTGATTGGGAAGTCCAGCCGTTTTCAAATTCGGGCAAAAGAATACAAGGAGCAATCATTACTTTTTGTTTTTCATTGCTGTCTTCTGCTTTCCAATCAGGGAAAATAACAGGAATACTTTTGAGAGGAATGAATTTAAGTATCTTGTCATCAATGTTTAGGGTGATTCGTGGTCCTTTGAGAGCAATAGCTTTGCGCTCTGCATCTTGAAGACAAGTTTTCCAGTATTTTAGTAAGGTCTGGTCCATTTGTTTTTACGTTTGTGTGATGGAATAATTTACAAATATAAGAAAATAGGTGAAAAGAATACGGTAATTGGAGTAACATTCCTGAATTTATGATTTTTTTACATTAAGAGGGATTGGAGATGTCGGGATAATCATTATTAGCGGTAAATGAATTGGGATGAACGGAATAATGGTAATATTTAGTGGTGATGAGGCAAGAAACTTGCCTTTATGAAGCAAATGAAGCTAAAATAGACGAGAATTTATCTGTGTGGGGAGTGTGGATATACTAATTTTGCCAATAAATGAAACTTAAATCTATGATGAAAAGATTTGCAAATTTATTGGCTGTTTTTATTCTTTCTGTAAATTGTATTAGTGCCCAAAATCTAACTCGTTGGGTTAATCCGTTTATTGGAACCGGTGCTGTTCAATCCAGTCTTTCTGGGAATAATTATCCAGGAGCTACTGTCCCTTTTGGTATGGTGCAGCTGAGTCCCTATACTCGTGAAGCGCCTGATTGGGCACAAGCTTCGGGATATGATTATAATGATTCTATTATTTATGGTTTCAGTCATACACGTTTAAGCGGAACCGGTGCTTCCGATTTTATAGATATCCTTCTATTTCCTACCATGAGTGATAAAAGGAAATCGTCTTTTACTCATCAAAACGAACAGGCGCGTCCGGGGTATTATCAAGTATTATTAACGGATGAGAAGATTCAAGCGGAGTTGACGGCTTCTGTGCATGTAGGGGTACATCGCTATATCTATTCTGATGGCGGTCAGTTGAAATTATGGTTGGATTTAGATCATTCGGCAAATAAGGAGAGTTGGAACCGCCGGATAATTCAATCACAAATCCGTGTAGTTTCTCCTACAGTAGTAGAAGGATATCGTGTTATTACAGGATGGGCAAAACTGAGGAAAATATATTTCCATCTTGAATTTTCCCAACCAATCTTATCCAGTCAGTTACATGATGGCAATCGGAGGTATGAGAATACTCCTGTCATTAATGGTACAGAACTGTGTGGATTATTCTGTTTCGACAAGAAGTGGAATAATGAATTGATATGTAAAGTCGCTTTATCTTCAGTTTCCATTGAAAATGCCCGGTTGAATATGGCAGCTGAGGTTCCCGGATGGAACTTTGAACATATTGCTTTTGCTGCCGAAGCCAGCTAGGAGAAAGAATTGAAGAAAGTCATCATCCAAGGTACCGGTTTGCAGAAAAAGATTTTTTATACAGCTTTATATCACACTATGGTACAACCTAATACGATGAGCGATGTAAATGGTGAATATATGGCTGCCGATTATACGACACGTAAGGTAGCCGATAATGAAGTTCATTATTCCACTTTTTCTTTATGGGATACATTCAGAGCAGCTCATCCGCTTTATACTTTGCTGCATACCGACCGCATTCCTGATTTTATTAAAAGCATGATGAGGCAATATGACTATTATGGTTATTTGCCTGTATGGCAATTATGGGGGCAGGATAATTATTGTATGATTGGTAATCACTCCATTCCTGTCATTGTGGATGCTGTGCTGAAAGGTGTTGCAGGAGTGGATGCGGAAAAGGCTTATGAAGCGGTTCATAGCAGTTCCATCGTATCTCATCCGAACTCTCCTTTTGAAGTATGGGAGAAATATGGATACATGCCTGAGGATATTCAAACACAATCTGTTTCTATTACTTTAGAACAAGCTTTTGATGATTGGTGTGTTGCACTGTTGGCCCGGAAATTAGGGAAAGAGGAGGATTATGGGCGTTTTATGAAGCGTTCTGCTTTTTACAGGAATTTATTTAATGCAGAAACAAAATTCTTTCAACCGAAAAATAAGAAAGGAGAATGGATGGAGCCTTTCGATCCTTATAAGTATGGAGCCAATGGCGGCTACCCTTTCACTGAGGGGAATGCCTGGCAATACTTCTGGTATGTACCCCAGAATATACCTGACTTGATTTCACTGACAGGGGGAAACAAAGCTTTTACGGCAAAGTTGGATACCTTTTTCACAGTCAATCACCAAAGTGGTGAACTGAATGACAATGCTTCCGATTTTGTAGGGCAATATGCGCATGGCAATGAGCCGAGCCATCATGTGGCTTATCTGTATGCGTGTGCGGGAGAACCTTGGAAAACACAAAAATATGTGGCACATATCATGAATGAACTGTATAATGATTCCTCTTCAGGTTATGCCGGTAATGATGATTGCGGGGAAATGTCTGCCTGGTATGTGTTTGGCGCACTTGGCTTTTATCCGGTAAATCCGGTTAGCGGGAAGTATATTATCGGTACTCCTATGTTGGAGGAAGCGGTTATTCAGTTGCCTGATGGAAAGACTTTTACCATTAAGGCCCCACGCAAAGAGCACAATGAGATTTATATCCGCTCCATGAAACTGAATGGCAAGAAATATACAAAGAATTATATTACTCATCAGGATATTATGAATGGCGGAACGTTGGAGTTTGTAATGACTGCCTCACCGGGAAAATGATAACAAATGGTGAAGTATTGGAATTTGTGCCGGGAAAGATTTCTAAATGTTGAATAACTCCCTTTTATAGGTTACGATTGAAGCAAAAGAGTCTAAAAATGGCGAGTTTTTCTCTACCTAATGGGAGAGGTATATCTACTTTTGTTTCAGAAGAAACTATTAATCATGAAAAATATGAAACATTTTAAGACTTATTTAGCAGCAATGGCTTTGGCCCTTTCCGGATGCCAGAGTGCAACAGATTCCTGTGGAACTACAGAATTGTGGTATGCCCAACCGGCAAAAGTTTGGATGGAATCTTTACCTATCGGTAATGGGCGTTTGGGAGCTATGACTTATGGTGGAATAGAGGAAGAGAAACTGGCATTGAATGAATCGACAATGTGGTCCGGCCAGTACAATGAGAACCAGAACAAACCTTTCGGGCGAGAGAAAATGAACCAGCTCAGAAAGTTGTTCTTTGAGGGAAAACTATCGGAAGGAAACCGTATAGCCGGAGATAATCTTCATGGCAACCAGACTTCTTTCGGAACTCATCTTCCCATTGGAGATTTGAAGATGCAATTCATTTACCCCGAAGGTAAAGTAACCGGCTACCGCCGTTCGTTAAGCTTGGATGAGGCTATCAGCAGCGTTTCTTTCAACTCCGGCGGTGTGAACTATAAACGTGAGTATTTTGCTACAAACCCGGATAATGTTCTCGTACTCCGCTTGACCGCTGATAAGCAAAAGTCCATTACTATGAATATGGGATTGGATTTGATGCGTCAAGCCGATCTTTCTGTAGAAGATAACCAATTGGTATTTACCGGGAAAGTAGATTTTCCCTTGCATGGTCCGGGCGGAGTCTGTTTTGAAGGAAGAATAGCCGTTTTGGCTGATAATGGAGAGGTAAAGATGGAACAGTCTGGAGTAGGTATAAAAGAAGCTGATGCCGTGACTTTGATTGTTGATGTGCGTACCGATTATAAAAGTCCTGATTACAAGAAGCTTTGTGCTGATGGCGTGAAGAAGGCTATAGCTAAATCTTATGATGAATTGAAGCAGGCGCATATAAAGGATTATAACACGTTGTATAATCGTGTTTCTATTCATTTCGGGCAGGACGCTAACCGCGCGTTGCCTACGGATGTTCGTTGGAAACAAGTGAAGGAAGGCAAGACTGATACTGGTTTGGATGCCTTGTTCTTCCAGTATGGCCGTTACCTCACCATTGCCAGTTCTCGTGAAAACTCTCCATTGCCCATTGCCTTGCAGGGTTTCTTCAATGACAACAAGGCGTGCAACATGGGCTGGACCAATGACTATCATCTGGATATCAATACAGAACAGAATTATTGGGCAGCCAATGTCGGCAATCTTGCCGAATGTAATGCCCCCCTGTTTACCTATATTAAGGATTTGGCGCATCACGGTGCAAAGACTGCCGAAGTGGTCTATGGATGTAAAGGTTGGACTGCCCATACCACCGCTAATGTTTGGGGATATACTCCTGCATCCAGCACGATTATTTGGGGACTGTTTCCTATGGCAGGCTCATGGATTGCTTCTCATCTTTGGACACAATACGAATTTACACAGGACAAGCAATATCTGGCCGAAACTGCCTATCCGCTTTTGAAAGGTAATGCACAGTTCATTTTGGATTTCTTGGCAAAAGACCCGAAGAGTGGTTATCTGATGACAGGGCCGAGCATCTCACCCGAAAACTGGTTCCGTACAGTAGGCGGTGAAGAAATGGTTGCCTCCATGATGCCTGCCTGTGACCGTGAACTGGCCTACGAGATCTTGTCGAATTGTGTTCAGGCTTCAGAAATATTAGATACCGACCGCGAGTTTGCCGATAGCCTGCGTACCGCTATTGTCCAACTTCCTCCCATCCAGTTGCGTGCCAATGGCGCTATCCGCGAGTGGTTTGAAGATTTCGAAGAAGCACATCCCAACCATCGCCACACCTCTCATCTGCTGGCTTTGTATCCTTTCTCTCAGATTACTTTGGAGAAGACTCCTGAACTGGCGGAAGCTGCCCGCAAGACCATTGAAAATCGCTTGTCTGCCGAGAACTGGGAAGATACAGAGTGGAGTCGTGCTAATATGATTTGTATGTATGCCCGGTTGAAAGATGCGCAGGAAGCGTATAAGAGCGTCCAATTATTACAAGGTAAGCTTTCACGTGAAAATTTAATGACTGTATCTCCAGGTGGCATTGCTGGGGCGGAAGGTGATATTTATTCGTTTGATGGGAATCCTGCCGGTACAGCTGGTATGGCAGAAATGCTAATACAGAATCATGAGGGTTATGTAGAATTCTTACCTTGTTTGCCTATTGAATGGAAAGATGGTGGTTTTAAAGGTCTATGTTTAAAGGGAGGAGCTGAAGCGACTGCTGAGTGGACGAATGCTGTCATTAATAAAGCTTCTTTAAAAGCTACTGCTGATCAGGTTTTAAAAGTGAAAATTCCTCAAGGGAAAAAATATAGAGTGCTTTTAAATAGTAAGGAGGCAATTGCAAATCCTGATGCAAAAGGTTTGATAACGGTGGATATGAAACGTGGAGATTTGCTGGAATTGTTGTAAAAAATAGATTGCTTTGCATAGCTTGATTGAGGATTACATCTCAGTATATTGAGGTGTAGTCCTTGTTTTATGATAAAGTAACTTGCAAAATAAAAATAGTAATATTGTCCATGTCCCAAGTAATTTTTTCTATTTCTTAAACCCTTGAATCTTTGTTACTTTGCATTATAAAAAATAACTAATAGTTGATAACCATGAAAACACAATCTAATTTTTATCTATTCCTTATTGCTTTGATTTCCGCTATGGGAGGTTTCCTGTTTGGATATGACTGGGTCGTAATCGGAGGAGCCAAACCTTTCTATGAACAATATTTCGGTATAGCCGGTAATCCCGTCATGCAGGGTTGGGCTATGAGCAGTGCCTTGATTGGCTGTTTGTTTGGGGCGCTAAGTGCCGGCAAACTGAGTGACCGTCTGGGGCGCAAACCTATTTTGATTCTGGCGGCAGGATTATTTATTTGTACGGCTGTTGGTACGGGGGCTGTCCATTCCTTTACTTTATTTAATGTATTTCGTCTGATAGGAGGTTTTGCTATCGGTATCGCTTCCAGTTTGTCACCTATGTATATAGCAGAAATAGCTCCGGCGCATCTGCGCGGACGGTTTGTATCTATCAATCAATTGACGGTAGTGTTAGGTATCTTGACTTCTCAGATTGTTAATTGGCAGATAGCCGAGCCTGTGGCATTAGGAGCTACTCATGAAATGATCCGTGAATCATGGAACGGACAGATGGGATGGCGCTGGATGTTTTGGGCAATGACTGTCCCGGCCGCCTTGTTCTTTGTTTTTAGTTTTATATTACCGGAGAGTCCTCGTTGGTTAGCCTTTTCGGGAAAGCGGGAGGCTGCACTCAAGGTGTTTACCCGTATGGGAGGAAAGGAATATGCTGTTACTGAGTTGGCGGCCATAGAAGCGGCTTCAGCCTGTCAGACGCAAGAAGGAGGTTTTCGTCAATTATTGAATCCTGCTATGTATAAAGTGCTGACTATAGGTGTTGTCATGGCTATTTTGCAGCAATGGTGTGGTATTAATGTTATTTTCAACTATGCACAGGAAATATTTATGGCGGCAGGTTATGGCGTGTCTGATGTCTTGATGAATATTGTGGTGACCGGTATTACAAATGTCATATTTACTATTCTAGCCATGTTTGTGGTAGACCGTTGGGGACGTAAGGCGTTGACACTGATCGGATCATTTGGACTGGCAGTAATTTATGCCTTTATGGGAGCCGCTTATTATTTTCATATCACAGGAGTTGTGCTGTTGATTATTGTTGTGATGGCTATTGCCTGTTATGCCATGACTTTGGCTACAGTGATGTGGGTCATTATCTCTGAGATTTTCCCGAACCGTATTCGTGGAGTTGCCATGTCTGTTTGCACTTTCGCTTTGTGGGCGGCCTGCTTTATACTGACCTATACTTTCCCGATGTTGAATAGTGGTTTGGGAGCTGCCGGGACATTCTGGCTGTATGGGCTGATTTGCCTGAGTGGGGGAATATTTGTTGTATTCCGTTTGCCGGAGACCAAAGGAAAGAGTCTGGAGGAAATAGAAAAAGAATTAGTGAAATAACAATCATTTATTATGGAAAAAATAACTCAATATTTAATTCAAAGTACCGTTCATGGCAGTGAGGTGCGTGCATGGGAGGAAGATATTATGCTTCCTACTTATGAGATAGGAGAGGAAGAGAAGAATCCTATTTTTCTTGAAAAGAGAGTTTATCAGGGAAGTTGTGGAGCTGTTTATCCTTATCCGGTAGTCGAGAAGATTTCAGATAAGAAAGCAGACAAGAAATATCATGCGTTGTTTATCGAGAATGAATACATCAAGGTGATGGTGCTTCCCGAGTTGGGAGGACGTATACACATGGCTTATGATAAGGTGAAGAAACGTCACTTTGTTTATTACAACCAAGTTGTGAAACCGGCATTGGTGGGACTGACAGGACCTTGGATTTCTGGAGGAATCGAATTTAACTGGCCTCAGCATCACCGTCCTTCTACTTTTTTGCCTACTGATTTCTTGATAGAGGAAAATGCGGATGGCAGCAAGACAATATGGTGCAATGAAGTGGAGAGAATGTTTCGTACTAAAGGTATGCAGGGATTTACGCTTTATCCGGGCAAGGCTTATATAGAAATTAAAGTGAAGATTTATAATCGTACGTCTTTCCCTCAGACTTTCTTGTGGTGGGCCAACCCTGCAGTGGTGGTCAATGACCATTATCATTCGGTATTCCCGCCTGATGTGAATGCGGTGTTCGATCACGGCAAGCGCGATGTCTCTTCTTTCCCTATTGCTACAGGAGTTTATTATAAACAAGATTATTCTGCTGGTGTGGATATCTCTAAATATAAGAATATTCCGGTTCCTACATCATATATGGCTATCAAGTCTAAATATGATTTTGTGGGTGGCTATGAAGAAGATGTTCGTGGGGGACTTCTGCACGTGGCCGATCATCATGTTTCTCCGGGAAAGAAACAATGGACATGGGGAAATGGTGATTTCGGTAAGGCTTGGGATCGTAATCTGACTGATGAGGACGGACCTTATATTGAGCTGATGACCGGTATGTATACGGATAACCAACCGGACTTTACTTGGTTACAGCCCTATGAGGAAAAATCATGGGTACAGTATTTTATGCCTTATAGTGAAGTGGGTTATGTAAAGAATGCAACCAAAGATGCTTTGTTGAATTTGGAAATAAAGGAAGGTAAAGCCCGTTTGGTGCTTTATACTACGGGAGCGAATAGTGGAGTACGTATTATAGTAAAAGCTATTAAAGGCACTGTATTATTGGATAAGACTACACAAATTTCGCCATCAGAACCGTTTATTACGACTTTTGCGGCAGAAGGACTAAAAGAAGAGGAGGTATGTGCAGAGGTTCGTGATAAGGAAGGACAAATTTTGCTTTCTTATCAGGCGGATAAACCGGAAATCAGGCCGGTTCCTGATCCTGCTAAGGCTGCTAAAGATCCTCAGAATATTGCTTCTGTTGAACAACTGTTTTTGACCGGACTACACTTGGAACAATATCGCCATGCTACTTATAATCCGATGGATTATTATATGGAAGCATTAAGGCGTGAACCGGGAGATGTACGTTGTAACAATGCGGTGGGGTTATTGTTGATGCGTAAAGGACAATTTGCAATGGCAGAAAGCTATTTCCGGAAAGCGGTGGAAACCTTGACTGAACGTAATCCGAATCCTTATGACGGTGAACCTTATTATAATTTGGGCTGGAGTTGTATGATGCAACAGAAGTGGGATGAGGCTTATGATGCTTTCTTTAAGTCGGCATGGAATGCTGCTTGGCAGGATGCGGCTTATTATGCACTAGCACAACTTGACACTCGTAAAGGAAAGTATGAAAGTGCTTTGGACAAGATAGACCGTTCATTGATTCGTAATTGGCATAATCACAAAGCGCGTCAGTTGAAAACTTCCATTCTACGCAAATTGGGTCGTAAAGAGGAAGCTTTGGCGCTCGTAGCTGAATCATTGCAGATAGATCGTTTTAATATGGGATGCCGTTTTGAACATTATTTGTTGACCCGGGATGTGAAAGTGTTGGAGGAAATGAAAGAGTTGATGCGTGGTTGGGCGCACGGATATATAGAATACGCATTGGATTTTGCTGCTGCCGGATTGTATGAGGAAGCTTTATCTTTACTGGAATGCCATGTAACCGGAACTACAGAAATATATCCTGTCGTTTATTATGCAATGGGATATTTCCATACCTGTAAGGGAGATGAGAGTAAAGCATTGGAATATTATCAGCGGGCAGAAAAAGAGAATCATTCATATTGTTTCCCGAATCGTATAGAAGAAGTATTGATTCTTCAAGATGCCTTACGTCTGAATATTCATGGGGCAAAAGCGGCATATAGTTTAGGTAATTTCTGGTATGCTAACCGTCAGTATGACAATGCCATTGCCTGTTGGGAACATTCTGCGGCCATAAATCCGGCATATCCCACCGTATGGCGTAATTTGTCGTTGGCTTATTATAATAAACGCGATGACAAGCAGAAAGCCTTGGAAACTTTGGAAAAAGCTTATGCATTGGATGAGCACGATTCTCGTATCTTAATGGAGTTGGATCAACTTTATAAACGTTTAGGGCGGCCGCATAGTGAACGTTTGGCTTTTTTGGAAGCACATCTGCCCGAAGTAGAGCAGCGTGATGATCTTTCCATTGAACGTATCACTTTGTATAATCAATCAGGCCGCTATGCTGAAGCAAAAGAATTGATTGCCGCGCGTAATTTCCATCCATGGGAAGGAGGAGAAGGAAAAATCACCGGACAATATGTATTGTGTCGTGTAGAATTAGCAAAGATTGCTTTAAGTGAAAAACGCTATGCCGATGCTTTAGTTCTTTTGGATGAAACGGATGCTTATCCATTTAATTTGGGTGAGGGAAAATTGGCAAATGCTGAAGAGAATGATATCTGGTATTATAAAGGTGAGGCGTTTCGTGGCTTGGGAAATGAGCAACAAGCTATAGATTGCTTTACCAAAGCGACCATTGGTTCTTCAGAACCACAACAGGCTTTCTTCTACAATGACCAACAACCCGATAAGATTTTCTATCAAGGTCTGGCATGGCGTGCGTTGGGTAGAGAGGATAAGGCACGCAGCTGCTTTAACAAATTGATAAAGCATGGTGAGAAGCATTTGTTTGACCACTGTCGGATTGATTATTTTGCTGTTTCTCTGCCTGATCTGGCTATTTGGGAAGATGACTTGGATAAACGTAACTGCATTCATTGTAATTATGTGATGGGGTTGGGGTATTTAGGATTGCGTGAAATGGGAAAAGCCATTGATTTTTTGGATAAGGTGCGAGAATTGGACATTAACCATCAAGGTGGACAAATCCATCGTAATTTGTGTGCTGTATGAGAAAAAAGAATTTTTTCCTTTTGTTGGTAACATTGTGTCTGTGCATTTTTGCACAGGCACAAATGCTGTCTGTTTATGAATTATCATCCCCAAACGGGCAATTGGTACTTACTGTAGAGAATGGAAGGGTCTTACAATATTCTTTAAGTTTGGAAGGTAGGTCTGTCATTCATCCCTCTGCTATTTGTATGACGATGCAAAATGGTAATATATGGGGAAAGAATGGTGAAGTGGTAGGGACTTCTACAAGTAGTACTTCTGAGAAGGTTTATCCGGTAGCTGGTAATTATCGTGAATTAACAGACCATTATAATGAACTTTCCTTGAAATTCAAGGATGGTTATTCAGTTATATTCCGGATGTATAATGAAGGAATGGCATATCGTTTTTGTGGAAATCTTCCGGAGCAGGATTCTTTGATTGTAGTTGATGAAGAAGCTTCTTTTAATCTGGCTGATGATCCGGCAGTTATTTTACCTGAAACAACTAATTTTACAGCTTGGGAGTTGAGCAATGTGCTTTACGAGGGCATTTCTAAAATAGAAGAACATAAATATGGTATTACACCAACTTTATTTACAAACAAGGTGCAAAATGTGCGTGTTGTGGTGGCTGAATCGGATTTAAATAACTATCCGGGTATGTATCTTCGTAAAGAAGATGGCAAGATGAAAGGTTATTGGGCGACCTATCCTAAAACAATAGAGATGGGCAGTTGGGGAAATTTTATTACGGTGGTAAAAGAAAGGGAGAATTATTTAGCACGTACTGCTGGTAACCATGCTTTTCCTTGGCGTATGGCTATTGTTGCCAAGGATGATAAGGAACTACTGACTAATGAAATGATTTACTTACTGGCCAAGCCCCAACAAATAAAGGATACGGATTGGATTCGTCCTGGTAAAGCAACTTGGGAATGGTGGCATTGTGCTATTTTGGAAAAAGCTCCTTTCCCTTCTGGTCATCAAAACCTTTCGACACAGATGTACAAGTATTATATTGATTTCGCTTCCGAAAACAAAATACCTTATCTACTGGTCGATGCCGGTTGGAGCAATGTTTTTAATCATGCAGATTTGAATAAGAATATTGATATAAAAGAGGTGATACGCTATGGAAAAGAAAAAAAAGTAGGTGTATGGCTTTGGACTGTTGCTGCTACTTTATTCCAGCATCCGCATTGTTATTTGGATTCTATCAGCAAGTGGGGTGCTGTTGGGGTGAAAATAGATTTTTTTGATCGTGATGATGCTCAAATAATCCCTCAATATGAAAATCTGGCAAAGGCTTGTGCTGAGCGGCATCTTATGGTGGATTTTCATGGATGCAGCAAGCCTACCGGACTTCATCGGGCATATCCTAATATCCTTTCTTATGAAGCCATGCGATGTGCGGAGTGTTTTAAGTGGGATACCACTTCTAATCCGGATTATCAGCTTCAATGTATCTTTGCCCGTATGTTGGGAGGTGGAATTGATTATACTCCGGGGTCGATGCGTAACAGCACATTGGAAAAATTTAAGCCGATCGATCCGGGGTTGCCTAGTTCATTGGGGACTCGTTCACATGAATTGGCCTTGTTTGTTGTACTTTCCGCACCATTTGCCTGTTTATGTGATTCTCCGGATGAGTATCGTAAGTATCCTGATATTTTAAAATATTTAGCGGAAGTTCCGACTTCATGGGATCAGACGATTCCCTTAGCTGCTTGTGTGGGCGAATATGCTGTGTTGGCTAAGCAGAAAGGAAATACTTGGTATATAGGCGGATTGAACGCTTGGGGTGAGAGGACAATTCAGGTGGATTGCTCTTTCCTGCCTCAGGATAAGAAATATACCATTGAAATTTTTCAGGATAAAAAAAGAAGTAACAAGAATGCTAATTTATACGAACATAAAATAATGGATACGGATAATAAGAATATTATTGAAATGTTTATGGCTTCTGGTGGGGGATTTGTAATGGTCATTCGTGAAAAGTAATAGAGGGCAATCCTCTATTTCTTTTATATTGGCATTATTTATCCTTTTTTTCTTTTATCTTTGCAAAGAATAAGATAAAGTTTTGTAATTAATTGAAGGATAAGAGCTACCAGAGTCGTAGATAATTGTTGGTAACGATTTAGCGACAATACAACTTCTGCGAAGTTCTGCGCTTTGCATTTATTCAAATAACTCCTTAGTGCAAAGATATTGGATATTTAGGACATAGCAAAGAGTAACGATATTTTTTTCTCTATCAGAAGGTCCTAAATATTGTTCAACCCCATTCTTTATAAGCGGTATAACCCCGTTTTTCCGTCCGCAAACCGTTACCCTCGCAAGTTCGGGCAACCATTTGCGGACGACGGCACAACGCGGAAGACACATTCCATCTGACAGATGGAATGATTCTTTTATATGGCTGTGCCAAACGGTGGCTTTTATGTCTTCACCCGCTTTCCCTTCCTTTTCTCTTAATGCACATCTTCCGGCTTGCCGGTGCCGGTATCTTTGAAAAGAGCCGCTTCTCGAACGGGGGGCGGCTCATCCCTTTATTTCCCTTTTCGTCTTTTTCTAGGGAAATAGCAAGCTATCTCTATGTTTATGGGGAATAGCTTGCAACAATCTTGTTTTAAGTGATTTCTTCTCTTGCTTTCACCTGCCATCACTCCATTTTTATTCTTGAAGTTAACAAGTTGCTTGCAAGCTACTAACTTGTTTTCGTACGCAAAGCTAAGGCGGGGTTTTACGGGCGTACCAAATTTTTTATGTCACAATCTCCACACCTGCGGGTAGTATTCTGCCAAAAAAATTTGGTTCTGTAAAACGCTCCGCCTTAAAGGCAGCATACGGAAACAAGTCAGTTGCAACAACTCATTAACGCATAAAAAAAAAGTCGTGATTATGAAAGCAAGAGAAGAAAATACATTTGGAAACAATATCGTTGCTGCGAATCTATTCCCGTATAAAATATTGAAAATGGCGGCTCGATTGGTGGCGGTAGTGGCAAAATTGGCGGTCGGCATCATTTTGTGGGCAGGCTGTTTCATCCTCTCGGTGGTGGCAGGCATGGCGGAAAGAGTCATTCAGTTTTTTGTCGGCTGCATCATAATATTGGTGTCGGTAGCTGCCTTTTTCGGCTTAATCCTTTGGTTATTCACCCTTTAAACAGACAGACCTATGGCAACAGATAACTATTCCGTATCATTTTCGGGACACAGAAAAGAGCGTATCCTGCAAAATGGAAATCCCTTGATACTGGGACAAATCCAGCTTGCAATCATTGAGCAGGTGGAGCAGTTGTATGGGAAAGGTTACAAGACCTTCTATTGTGGCATGGCGCAAGGCTTCGACTTGTTGGCGGCATCCGCTGTGATTGCCTGCAAATGGCAGTTCCAAGACATCCGTTTGGTAGCCGTTGTACCGTTCCGAAACCAAGCCGCACGGTATGAACCGTTGGACAAGATACAATACGGTGTACTTCTGCATGAAGCCGACGAGGTAACCGTTCTTTCAGAAGGCTATTACAGAGGTTGTTTTCACCGTAGAAACGACTACATGATAAACAAATCCCATGTGATAGTAACCTATTGGGACGGAGTTTTCAAAGGCGGTACATTCTACACCGTCAGAAAAGCGCAGCAGGAGAACAAACAGATTATCAACCTATTTAAATAATACAGCTTTATGAAACGATACAGCAGGACAATCGCACAGCAGTGCAGATACTACGAGGTGGGAAACATCTTTGAGTATATGGTAGAAACATATATCAACGGCAATATCAGCACTTTCGCAGAACTCTACAGAGAGTTGTGCAAGGAAGCCAGAAAGGACTTTATCGACTACCTTCTCAGCGAGGTAGAGCCGACATATTGGAGAGAGATTTTGAAAATGACGGTCTGACCCTTAAATGATTACGGACATGAAAACAGTAGTAAGAGAATACGAAGTGTACCCTTTTAACGAATTGTCGGAGAAAGCGAAAGAAAACGCATACTGCGAATGGATAGGGCATTTTGAGTACGCATGGAGCAGCGAGAACCGAGCCACCATGAAACGGTTTGAAGAGATATTCAATATCTCCATAACCCATTGGAGCTATGACAGCCATACATACAATTATCGTTTCACTTCCCGTTACAGCGCAGAAGAAGAGGAACTTTGCGGAGTAAGGCTATTGAAGTACCTTGTCAATAACTATTGGTATGCCTTGTTCACTGCCAAGACCTATTGGGCAGGCGGTTGTCAGAAAACCCGTAAAAGCAGAATTTTCGTGCACAATGATTGTGTACTGACAGGGTATTGTCTCGACTACGATATTCTGCGCCCCATCTATGACTTTATGAAAGCACCCGATAATACCACGCTGCACGGACTGATGAACAAATGCCTTAACAGCTTTTTCAAGTCTTGCAGGGATGATATGGAATACCAAATCAGCGAGGAAGCGTTTGAAGAAGCCTGCATGGCGAACGACTACGAATTTTTATCAGACGGAAAGATGTTCAACTAACGACAACCCCACTAAAATTTAACATCATGGATACAACAGCCCATTTCAAGAGAACGATACAAGCCTACTTGTCACAGCGGGCAGCGGAAGATACGCTCTTTACCGCCATCTACAACAAGGCAGGCAAGAACATAGACGATTGTGTGACCTACATTCTGAACGAGGTGCAGAAAAGCGGATGCAACGGTTTTACGGATGGCGAAATCTATTCGATGGCGGTGCACTACTATATCGAGGACGATATAGAGGTAGGCAAGCCGATAAACGCAAGAGTGGTAGTGAACCATACCGTTGAACTCACCCCCGAAGAAAAGGAGGAGGCACGAAGACAAGCCCTTCTGCGCGTACAGAATGAAGCCTACCAACGGATAATGCAGCGTAAGCCAGCCAAGAAAGAGAACGGAAATACCAACGTACAAATGTCATTATTTTAAACTTCAAGACCATGAAACCAAAGACAGCGTTACAAAGACAGATAGTGGGTTTAAGCAGAAGGCTTAAACCCGTCACCGAGAAACAGGTGGCATGGGCATACGACCATTGCTTCGAGCATATCGCCTACCGCACAGCGAAGGACACCCTTACCTGCGGCGATTGCGGTCACACATGGAAAAGCGAAACCACGATGGTCGATACCTTTTGCGGGTGCGCTTGTCCCCATTGCAGAAAGGAACTGAAGGTGAGCGACACACGCAAGCGTACATTCAAACAATGCTATTATTTCTGTATCGTGACCACCTGCAAAGGCTATCAAGTGGTGCGTATCGTGATGATAAAGGCGGACAGCAAGAAAGGCAGGGCAGCGAAGTATTTCTACACCGAGGTGGCACAACGATGGATAACGACCGAAGGTAAGGTTATCACGATAGCCAAGTTGAGAGGTATGGGATTTACGTACAGTGACTTGTGGATTTTCGGCAGTGATATGGAAGTACGCCCCCACCATGCAATTTATGACATCATTTCAGATTGCGACCATTATCCGCGTGTACGTGTCCTGCCCATATTCAAGCGCAACGGATTTAAGGGAGAGTTCCACAATACCGTACCATTCAGACTTTTGCAGTCGCTTCTGACCGACAGCAAGACGGAGACACTGCTCAAAGCGGGACAGCACACCCTATTGCCCCATTTCGTACACTATCCTTATCGTATGGGGAAATATTGGAACGCTGTTAAAATCTGCATCCGCAAGGGGTATGCCATAGAGGAGGTAGCCATGTGGTGCGACTATCTCGACCTGCTGGAACATTTCCACAAGGACACGCAGAACCCGAAATACATTTGTCCTGCCGACTTGAAAGCGGAGCATGACAGACTGATGGCGGTACGTAACAGACAAATAGAACGCCAAAGGCGGGAACGGGAACGGGAGCGGATTATTGAAAGGCAGGAAGCCGAGCGCAGGAAGTTGGAACAGATGCGGGAGAACGAACGTATCTATGCCGAAATGAAAGGCAAATATCTTGACCTTGTCTTTTCGGACGGTGTACTCCGCATCCAGGTTCTTCAGAACGTGCAGGAGTTTTACGAGGAAGGCAAGGCGATGCGGCATTGTGTCTTTACGAACGACTATTTCAAAAGGGAGAACTCCCTTGTACTTTCCGCACGTATCGGGGACGAACGGATAGAAACGATAGAAATATCGTTGGAAACCTTTGAAATTATCCAATCCTATGGCGTGATGAACCAGTGTACCCGATACCACGAACAGATAATAGACCTTGTAAACCGAAACATCCGCCTTGTACGGCAGCGGATGATGAATGTGGCATAAGTATGAATCTTTAAATAAATGACAATATGGAAGTAAGAATTGAAAGCATGATTTGCTTGTGGGACGATAAAATCCCCCCGATGTTCCTTGAGTTTGTAAACCTTCTCACTTTGGCAACAAGTGAGAAGGAGTTGAGAAAATGTGTCAAAGAGTTTGCAGGAAAATACGAACTTGACAAGTTTTTCCTTTACGGTTTTGGCGCTCACCATTTCTATCTGCATCAGCGCTATACGAGCAATCCCGAGATGGTGGTGAAAAACAGAGTGCTATCAGTACATTTCTGACAGATTGACAATATGGCTATGGACAGAGTTAAAAGACATCTTTACTACAAGAATATCGTCAAAAGACATTTGAACGATATAAGGGCACATATCGAGCTATCCAAAAACGATATGGAGAGGAGCTATTACCGCACCCGCTATGCTGCCCAATTGAGCATTTATGCCGATGCGCTTGGCATACAAGAGAAGTATTTGGAAAGATTTATTCAAAAATAAATGATTATGACAACAAGAATGACAATTAACGGAGTGAGCACCTGCCAAACGGCAGGTACTGAAAAATACGAAAAGTTCAGTTTCCCGCGCAAACCGAGAAAAACCTATGTGCAATACGATTATAGGGATACCGATGGCGAACTGTTTTCAATCATTCGCCCCACATTGGAAGAGTGCAGGAACAAGCGTGACGAATGGCTCAGGGCAAAGGAAAGGAAGGCAAGGGAATGATTGTACGTATTTAAGCAGTCGGGCGGACAAGAAGCCGTCCGGCGGCTACTTTTGACAGTGAGCTAAGGCGGCACAAAAGTAGCAAAAAGCCCTTGTTAAAACCTCCGGAAACGGAGGTTGTTTTTTATGCCGTAAGAGGTAAGTATGGAATACGGCATCATACGGCACGGCAACTAAATGAACGGTTCCCTGTCTTCTTTCACTTCCACCAATTCCACCTCGCACCCTGCCCAGTCGTTTGCCCATTGTTGCAGGCGCTCCAAATCGGTGTTCCACATGACATCGGTACTGAAATCCTGACCGCAACAGCCATGAATATCCACCCAGTCCGAATTTTCAACTTTGACATATCCGGTAGCGACACCCCTTCTCACGTTTTCTATAACCCTTTCTCCTCCGCCTGTGATTTTGTAGATGGTTTCCATATATTGATAATTTATGTGGTTATCTCGCAAATATAAATATATTTACAGATAAAAGCTACCGTTTCTTGTTTTTCGTACCATCTCAACGGTTGGAACGAACGGGCAGCCATCCCCGCACCCCCAAAATTATGGCGAAATTGGGTAGGAGGTAAATGCTAATCATAAAAGGAATTTGCCTCCTACTTTCACATTTACCGACCTCCCACACCACCGTACAAGCGGGTCCGCATACGGCGGTTCCATGCTTTGACACTTACGTGTGTGCGATGTTGTCTTTAGTCATACCATGGAGTAACACCACTCTTGCCTATTGTCAGTTTCCGACCTATCGTATAGCAAGGAGCTCCTCTTCGGACATCTGGCTACTAAAGGCTCTCATGGGTTTCCGCAATTACTATCGCACTGCATGGTTCAGTCCTTCCCAAACCAACTCGTGATTCGGTACTACGACCTCGGCTGACTTCTCACGGCAAGCTTTACTCCGCGATGGCACATCGAATGGTTCCATCTTCGCCATGCGTCCGTGAGACCTCCCCGATTAAGAATATAATCTTTCACACTTATGCCTGCTTGATTTACATTGAGTGTTCCGTATAGCTATAGGGCTTTGTCTTGTTTGGCAGACTTACCCACACTCTTATGCCTTAGTATCAAGTTTCTGTACGTCAGGCCAGTGCTTTGCATTAGGCTTCCTTCAGATTCCGCATCGCTACGGACACCCTTGCCCTCAGCTGTACGCTTGCCGCTATAAGGCTGCGTTAGGGACTTGCACCCGTTAGATTATACCCATGTCGGGCGAACCAAGAAAACGGAGCGATACCCCACCGGGGTGTCGCTCCGTTCCATTCCCGTTTCAGACACGTGTCCCGTTATTGCCACCGGCACTTTCACCTTCTGAAGCCTTTTGTCTGTTCCTTTTTCAACGGTTTGAAGGTGAACTCTTTCTTGTCCTTGTCGAAACGCACCAGCTGGTTTCTCAGCGTGCCATCCGGCGTGATGAAGCGTTCTGCCCGGAGCGTTCCGCCCCCATAGAGCCTTTTCACCTCCTCCACGCTGTACTTTTGACCCGTTGCGCCTTTCAGCGCCTTGCCCAGTGTATAGACATTGCACCCCTTTTTCACATGTTCGGGCAACACCTCCGGCCTTTTGGCAAAAAGATCCGGGTACAGCTTTTCCGCCACGAGGCAGATTTCCGGTGTCCGTTTCTGTTCCGGTATATGCAGGTATGACTGGAAGCAGCCTTCCCCCATACCGGCCAGATATACCTTTTCCGTTTTCAGGTCCTCACGCACCGTGGTGTAAGCCAATGCCAGGTTTCCCGATACGCCGACGGCTTGCAGCGCCAGCTCCTCCGTCTGCAAATGCACCGGAATACGCGAAAGGCAGCACCCCTCATGCCCGACAAGGAACTCCGCGATCTCCTTGTCTATCACTTCGGGACGCAGCATACGGGCAAGGTCTGTCATGTCGACATGCCCCTCACTGTCCTTCAGGGCTTCCAGGCACACTTCCGGGTAAGGGATATATTGCAGGATGCCGCAATGGTCGAAACCCAGGTCCTGCGTGGAAAAGAATGCCGTGCGGCACATCTCCGGTGTCTTCATCCCCTCCGGCACATGCCGCAGGTCATGCCCGTTTTCCTTCACGATGGCGTGATATTGTTCCGCCGTGAGCGCATCTTCCGGTAACCTTGCCGGCATCCCGCCATTATTGGCGGGGGTGGCTTCCTTTTTTTTATTCTTCATTTATACCATCCCTTATGTTTTTTCCGTATCCGCCGTGTCTTTCCGGTTGTTGAACGAAAATTCCATTTCATACGACTGCCGGTTGTTGTCTTCGACCACCACGATGAAGTTCTGTGTCGTCTCGCAGCCGGAAGTGTAGTACAGTCTGAACTTTTCGTTTTCCAGCAGGTAGCGGTCGTTGGGATGGAACACGATGCCGCTTTCCGTTTTCAGTGTCCCCGTACCCTCGAACTGGAAGAAGCGGATGGTATAGACCGTGTTCCTATAGTCCCCGTCCTTTTCCAGTTCGCATCTTATTTCAACCGTTTCCCCTTTGGCGATCCTGCCGGGGACCGGCATCGTTTCCACCTTAAAGGGATAAACCTGCTGAACGTCCAGGTCATCACTACAAGCAACAAGGCAAAAAAAGGCGGCAAGCATACAGCCGCATACAAACATGTTCGATATTATTTTTTTCATACCATTCTGTCTTTTTGGTAAACAATCAGTTTATTATGAATTTTATTCCCGCCCCGAACTCAAACCGGAAGCGCCCGGACGGGCCGCCCCACAGGCAGCGTTCACGGACGTTTGCCAGCAGCGCCACCCGGTCCGCCAGGTAGATTTCCGCATCCAGCGTGATTGCGCCGCCGTACACGAAGGCGTCCTTTCCCCTCAGCCTTGCCCCGTCGTGCAGAGTCTTTTCGCCCCGGTTCAACGTTTCATAGCCGGCCAATGCCGAACCGCCGATATAAAGGAAGAGGATCTTGCGGGCATCCGAAAGGAAGTTATGGTAATAGCCACCCTCCAGCGTGAACTGCTCTGTCGGGATATGCGTTTCCTTGTAGGGGGTGTTGCGCAGCAGGTATTCACCGCCGAACACCCATTTGTTGCCGCCTTTGGTGTAGGTGGAGAGCGCCCCGCTGAAATGATACCCCGTTTTTGCGTGGTCGGCGCCGGAGTGGAAGCCGTCAGCCATGCCGGCACGCAGTTCGATGCCTTTCATTCCCGGAAGGCAGCGCTGGGCGTGTGCCTGCCCTGCAAAAAGGGCAAGCACCGCTGTCAGAATCAACAGATACCGTTTCATGCTCATTGTACTTTCAGTTCGTCAATCACTTTGGCACGTACCAGGTCCTCGTTCTCGATTACGAACGACTGATGCCTGCCGCCGTTCTGCTCACAGAGTTCCACCACCAGGCACTTGTCGTCGGGAATGGTGAACTTCGACATTGCGAACACCGTGCAGGCGCTCTTTTTCCCTGCGATGCGGGTAACGTAGTTATAGGCACGGAGCGGGAAAACCACCTGCTCCTGGATGGCGGTACGCTTCATCACCTTCTTGTCCACGATCTTGAACGTGATGTAGTTCACGTCAAAGGGCACGTTGCTCTGGTTCCTGGTCTGCGTGTGGAAATACAGCAGGTCATTGTGCGCATAAATCCCTTTCAGAAGGTATTGGATACCGAAACGCTTGCACCCGATATGCTTCACCTCGCGCTTGTCCCGTTTATGGATGGATTTCATGATCAGACGCACCAGCATCGGGCTTTCCGAGCCGAGCTCTTTCAGATAAATTTCCTGCGCGTTGTTTGGGCGGTTCACGCTGCTGCCCTCATGGATGAAGTCGCACATCTCCACGTTCAGGAGCAGCGGCTCGTCGGCATATTTCACATTAAAGGTATAAAATGCACCGTTTTCGGTAATCACCGACATGTTCGTTTCGCTCTTGAAATCCTTCACGGTCGCCTTTACGCGGATTACGTTTTCCGCTCCGTCCGCCTTGCCCGCAATCAGGTTGGGTGAACCCAGGTCGACGTAGCGCACGGCTGCCGGGAAAAGGATATGCACCGTTTTTCCATACGTCACCTCCAGTCCGTGTGGCGGTATCATACGCTCAAAGGTCAGCTTTCGGGAAAGTCCGTGATACAGATCACCCTCTTCCCCTTGCAGGGGATACACGTCCTTCCGCAAGGGCAGCCCCTCTGTAGCGCTTTCTCCTGCGGCATCCCGCACATCCTTTTCGGTGACTTTCACTTCCGATACCTTGCGTACCTTCACCGTATTATTCTCATCCGTTTTCACTTCCTGCGCTTTCACCGCGCATACGCCCATCGCCAGGGCCAGCATCATTACAAAATACTTTTTCATTCTCATTGTGGATTTAGTGGTAAATAAAAATTGTTTTGATTAAAAATGGTCTGTATTATTTTTCCGGCTGGTAGAGCATCACCCTGTAGCCGGATTTCAGTTGCACCTTCACCGCCCGCATCTTTTTGGCGATATACTGGCTTGCCCCCTGGATAACCCCTTTGCCCAGGTCGGAGGCGAGCTGCGCCCCGGCATCGGTGGAGATGTTGATGCTCGACCCCAGCGAGCTGCCCATATTGGCGGCCACCTCTTTGGCGGCGCTCACCTCCATGGAGTTGGGAATGAAGACGCCTTCCTGGCCGTCACTGTCGAACACCGTCAGTTCGACCGGCATGATCGTGCCGCCGTATTCCAGCGAGGTGACCCTCACCTCAAGCCGTTCGCCCTGAACCCGTGCCTCACCCGTTACAACCGTATTGCGCGGCATCACCGTCTCCGCCACTTCGACCGCTTCCAGCAGACGGAGCCGTACCGATTGCCCGTCCATGACGGTCTGGTTCCCGTGCACGCATGCCGGGATGGTATTCTTCTCCGAAACCTCCTCTTCTCCCACGGCGGTGTGGAAACCATAGTTCCGCTCGCCCGAACAAGCCTCCAGGAACTCCGCATGGCTCATCGGTTGCGGCAGGGCCGTCACCACGTCACGCTCCACCTGGCAGACGGCTGACACGCCCGCCTTGCCGTTCACCAGGCTGCCGTTCCGTTTTTTTCCGGCGCGTGCCCGTTCGTCCTCCTCTTTCTCTTTCGGGCTCTCCTCCGGCATATATTTGGCCGCCAGCTGGTACGACTTCTCCATCAGTGCCATCTGCTCGTCAATGCCCGGCGTGCTGTTCTCGCGTGCCGCCTGCTGTGCTTCCAGCTCTTCGATGCGCCGGAGCAGTTCTTCCTTCTCGCCGTCCTCTTGCGGCTCCTCATAGAACCGTCCCAGCGTGCGGTTGATGTCCCGGTATGCCGTGGCGGAGGAATGTACCGTCGACGTGCCCCCCGTACCGCTTCGCTCTTCACCGGGAAGCAGGCTGTAGGCTTCATCCTGCGCTGCCGGCATGCTGTCCCTTTCCCCCTCGAAGAGCGAGGCCAGGTCATGCAGCTGGCGGTTGCGGTTTTGCCGCCTGTCTTCCAGCTGTGCCAGCTCATAAGCCTTTTTCTTGTCACCGATGATCCCCCCGTTTTCCGGTAGGGGCATCTCGGTGTTGAAGCCTTGTCCGGCCTTTGCCTTCTCACGCTCCTCTGCAGAGGGGGCGAAGATCAGCCACATCGAGCCGAGAAAGAGAAGTCCCATAGCAGGGAACACGATCATTTTGTTGCGCCGGATGCGCTGCGCCTGGGTCAGCGGTTTCCTGCCTTCCTTCTTTTCATCGGGCCTGACGCCCGCATCCTTTTTCTTCTGTGGTTCTTTCAAATAGTAATTCATTATTGTTTAAAGTTTAAAAGTTGGTTTTCTGTGCTTGGGCGGCGGCTCTTTTTCCGCATGTATTCCGCCCGTTCTCTTACCTTTCATACCCCCGTTGAGCTTCTCCGCTTCCTGCCTTCTCTTGTATTCAAGGTTCTCCAGCTTGAAGCCGATCCCTTCCCCTTGGTGGGAGGCCTCAAACCGTATCATCTTTACCTGCTGGGAAGTGAGAAAGTCAAGATGCTCCTTCATGCCCGGCTCGGCCGCCCGCCTTTGTTCAATCTTTCCCAGGGTATCGAAATAGTCCGAAAGCCCGTATTTCAGCTGGAAAATCCGGTCCACCCCGGCATACCCGCTGCGGGGGCGGTTGGCAAGGGTATCCAGCAGCTCCTTATCCTTGAGAAGCGCCGCCAGGGGATTGTCCGGCACGTTCCCGGCTGAAATGCCTTGTGCAAGATGTCCCGCCGCCTGACGGATATTCCCTTCTATCCTGTCGGCTTTCTTCTTCAGGTAAACCGCTGACGAAAGGTTGCCCGACGACATCTCCCGCTCACGCAGGCGGAGCAGGCCCTCCATTTTCCGGTACACCAATGACAATCCGTAACGGACCTTTACATAGTCCGAAAGTCCGTCCTTGCCAGCGGCCGTACGGCGCAGTTCCTCACGGTCATCGCCCCGCCTTACCCTGTCGAGCACCCCGACGGCTGCCTGCAGCTCTTCCGGTGAGGGCAGGGGCAGGTTCTTCCTGCCCAGGTGGAGCGAATGTTCATGCCGCATCACCGTGTGATAGGCATTTATCAGATGCAGCGGCTGTACCTCCCTGGCCTTTCCATTCGGGACAATACCCGTTTCCCGCCCGTAGCAGGTGGCGTTCAGCTGGGAGACCAGGGTGTACAGTGCCGGATTTTCCGTCTCGACCATATCACGCAGAAAAGGGGCTCCGGAGATTTTCTCCGACCATTCCCTTATCTGCGGCACGTTTTCACGGTTCAGATGCACCAGATGGCACAAGGCGGGATAATTTTTATTTTTGAAGGCGTCCGCGAACAGCAGATTGTTCATAAACGGAATGCAGGGCAGCATCAAGGGATCTCCGGTCATCCGGTAGATACGCATATCCAGGTACATGTAGGCCTTGGCAATGCGCACCTGCCGTTCTTCCGGGCTCTCCCCGGCTATCGGATCGAGCCGGTTGCAGGGTGCCCGGGTTACCCGGTAGCGGTCCGAAGCCGGTTGTGCGGCGGATTCGTACAATATCTGCCGGTCATGCTTCATCGCCAGCACAAAGTCCCCCGGCAGGTTATCGCTGAATTCTGTTTCCAGAATTTCCGCAGCCCTTGCCGAAAGTATCCGTTTGAGGTTCTCCTCCGGATTGGGATGGCCGGGGGGCGAATACGCCTGGTGCAGGCAGTAGCGGCGTTTCACATACTCCGACGGCTCCCTGCCGTGTGCTGCCAGCATTGCCAGCTCGTTCCCGTTCCGGTCTCTCAGGCACTCGTTCAGTATCCGTTTGGCGGAATATACCTCACTCTGTTCCGGCAGGGACATCCCGCCCTTCCCGTACGTGCTGCCGTACTCATCCAGCATGAACGTGTGCATGGCGATTATCCGGTGGATGGCACAGATGCTTTCTGTCGGCGTATGGGCAAGCCGTGTGCCTGCCATCAACGCATAATCACTGCTTTTCAGGCTCTCCATCATGGCCCTCACGCCTTTTCCAGCAGCCTCCCCGGGGGTACGTATCAGGTCGGACGCAGCCAGATGCTCCGTCATGCGCCGGGTTACGGAAGGGGAATGGCGGTATTTGTCCAGCAGCCTTTTTATCTCCCCGAAATCCCGGACACTTGCCGGCCTGACAATCTGCAGGGCCAGCTTCTCCGTCCTTGCGGCCGCTTTACCCTCACGCCTTGCATCCCGCCACTGCCGTATCCTCTCTATCAATCCCATAGTCGTAGTACCGGTAGTTTCTTTGTATGCTGTCCCCCCGTTCGCGGCGCAGGTCCAGGTCCCTGATATGCTCTATCTCCGGGTATTTCCTTTCCGCATCCCGTCTGCCCAGGTTATAGATCGAGCTGACGGTTATATAGACGGACAGGAAGCTGAAGCCCAGGAGCATCGTGAGGATCACCGCCAGGCGGCCGCCCGGTGTCAGCCTACCGCATGTGCGGCGCAGCCATTCGTTACATTTATCCGATAATTTCCGTATCATAATCCTATCGTTTTAAAGTTTGTAGATCCTTGTTCTCCAGGATGGTGAACCCCTCTATCGTGAACCCGTTCGGGTTGTCGTCCGAACGGCTCGCGTTCAGGAGCCTGCACCCGGTCACAAGGCTGCGCACGGTCACGTTGCTCTGCCTGATGATCATCTGCTGCGCATAGGTCCTTACCTCATACGGGTAGCGGTCGAAGTCGCACAGCACGCTGTCCACCTGCAGCACCTGGCTGATGTTTCCCGCTATCAGGCGGTTGTAGTACCCTTTCTCGGCGAAGTCCGCATAATAGTTATACACGCTCTTGTCGGCCAGCAGCAGCGCACGCCTTACGTTGTGCTCTATCGCGCTCTTCTCAGGGGAGAGGGTGAAGAACAGTTCGTGAAAGCGCCGCACATGCTCCCTGGCTTCGGCAGGGCGGTTCTGAGAAAGGTCCTGCGAGAGGGCGAGCATAAGGCTCTTGCCCCCGTCGAGCACGTAGATTTTCTCCCGCTGTCTTTCCGCGAAGGCGAAGGCGCTCCAGAGCGAGTAGATTACGATTGCGGCGCACATCACCACAAACACGATGCCGAACAGGCGTATCTGTCTGAACGACGTCTCGATATTTCTCAATGATTTAAATTCCATGTATTCCGGTTTTAATCAGTTGTTTGTCATTTCCTGCCGAAAATCTTCCCGATACCTTTCTTGGCGTACCGTCCGGCAGTCACGGCGCCGCGTCCCACACGTCCGGCCACATTTCCGGCGGCGGCTCCGGCGACACCGCCTGCCA
>OATQ01000099.1_pt1 | contig 76002 bp, 57 predicted proteins | sample 1495061 | NCBI WGS metagenome assembly OATQ01 (sample SAMEA2579979, study PRJEB22360) | human gut metagenome
CGCGAAACATCTCCGTCGCGGAAGGCGTGTCCCCCAGCCACAGCGGCGGCTGCGGAAGCAGCTTCAACGCTCTCGGCTTCTTCATCTTCAGCGGCTTCGCCGAGGAAGGCGCTCAGGTCCAGGGTCTCGCCCTCGGACTTGAAGGCCACGGCACGCATGCCGGCAAGCAGGCCCTTGGAACGGCCGACTTCCTGCACTGCGGAGCCGAGCTGGCCGTTGCGCATGATGGCCTGAATGAAGGCGTTCGGATCCATGCCGTACTGCTGGGCGATGGAAGCGAGGAAGTTGAACACGTCGGCCTGGGAGACCTTGATGTCCAGCTTCTCGGCGAGCACGTCGAGCACCATCTGGTCGCGCAGTTCCTTCTCAACGGTTTCTTCGGCTTCTGCCTTCTGCTCCTTGGTGGCGTTGGCCGGATCAGCGGTCACACCCTTGAGCTGCTGCTCAACCATTTCAGCCTTGACGCCCTTCGGCACCGGAATCTCCAGGCCTTCTTCGAGCTTGGCGATGAAAGCGTCGCGGGCTGCGGTGGCCTGACGGCCTTCGGCATCCTGGGAAGCGGCCTTCTTGAGGTCTTCCTTCAGCTCGTCGAGGGTGTCGAACTCGGAAGCTTCGGAAGCGAAGTCATCGTCGAGTTCCGGCAGCTCTTCAGCCTTGACGGAGTTGACCTTGACCTTGACCTGGGCCTTTTCGCCCTCGTGCTCGCCAGCTTCCAGCGTGCCTTCGAAGGTGGTCTCTTCACCGGAGGACAGGCCTTCGAGGGCCTCATCCAGACCGTCAAGCATGGTTTCGGAGCCGAGCTCGTAGCTCACGCCTTCCTGGGAGTCGACCACTTCACCGTCGATTTCGGCGGTCAGGTCGATGTTGGCGTAGTCGCCCTTGGCGGCCGGGCGGTCCACACCCACGAGGGTGCCGAAACGCTGACGCAGGGCTTCCAGACGGTTGTTGATGTCTTCGTCGGTGATTTCAGCCTTGGCGACCTCGATCTCCATACCGTCGATTGCCGGCAGTTCGATGTCCGGGCGGCGCTCAACGGTGGCCACGAACTTCAGCTTGGTCTCGTCCTTAGCGGATTCCGGCACTTCCTGAACGTCGATTTCCGGCTGGGCCATCGGGTGGATGCCCTTTTCTTCGAGAGCCTTGGAGTACAGCTCCGGCACGCCGTTGTTCACGGCTTCGCCAGCAACAGCACCGAAACCGATGCGCTGGTCGATGATCTTGCCGGGCACGTGGCCCTTACGGAAGCCAGGCACGTTCACCTGCTTGGCGATTTCCTTGCGAGCATTGTCGAGATACGGGTTGAACTCTTCCGGATCAACGGTGACGGTGAGCCTCACCTTGGTCGGCTCAAGATTCCTGACGCTGATTTTCACGCTTGCGCTCCTGAAAAATACGGTTCTTCACATTTCTGCCGTTAGGCAACCTCTACATAATAGCGCGACTCACGGACTCTGCAACCAGCGCGACCTGCCACGCCCTCGCGCCCTGTTCGGTGAGGAATTGCGCGACATCACGTTCCTGCGGCTCATCCGTCCAGCAGAGATTACGCAAATACTGCGGTTTGATGATGACTTCCGCGGGTGTGCGCGTATCTTCCGCTATCTGCGCCACCACCTTGCGTGCCTTGGCAAGTGTGGCGAGGCGTTCCGGATAGCGTTCCCTCCAGACTCGTGTCGCACGTGGGGCGGATGTGGCTTGCGCTTCTTGATTCTGAGGATTGCCGTTGTCTATGACCGGCCACTCACTTTCCGGTAGATCAAGCGCCTGCTGGATTATTTTCTTCCACATGCTTGGCTTGATTTTGCGTTGGATGGGCGCGTAGCGTTCGAACATTTTCTCCTGTTCGGCGTCGGCTTGGATGCGCACACGTTCGTTGATGGAACGCACCGCCCTGAATTGTGCGGCATTGTGCGGCTTGCGCTCCGCCACTTCGATGATGGTTCTGTCGGCAAGCAGCAGCGTTGGCGAAATATCGTATTGGCGCGCCAGCTCGTCTCGCTTGGTCCATAGTGCTTTCGCCACGGCCAAGGCCTGACGGTCCTTCATGATTTCGGTGATATGCGAGATGCGCAGCCATGGAACGGGATGCTCTTTGCGTGGCGCGGTTCCTTCGCGCAGCGCGTAATCGAATTCCTCCTCGGCCCATTCGATTTTGCCTTGACGGCGCAGTTCGGCGCGCATGATCGTTTCCAGCTCGATCAGCAATTCAACATCCAACGCCGCATAATTGCGCCAGTCACGCGGCAACGGACGGTATGACCAATCGGCTGCGGAATGCTCTTTGGCAAGTGTCAATCCCAAGTAATGCTCGGTGACGGCGGCCAAACCGAACCGTTTCATGCCGAGCAGTCTCGCGGCGATCTCGGTGTCGAACAACCGCTGCGGCTTCAATCCAAGGTCATTGAATCCTGGCAGATCCTGCAGAGAATCATGCAGAATCCATACCGCGTCGCCTACGGCAGCATTGAAATCGTTCCAATCAACACCTTCAGCAGTCAATGCCTGCGGGTCAAGCAATCCTATGCCGGCACCGTCCCTTTTGAACTGCACCAACCAATCGTCATGACCGTATCGGAAACCGGATGCTCGCTCCGCATCGGCAGCAAGAGACCCGCGTGAGGACGCCAAAGCGCTGCAGTACTCGCGAAATGCCGGTAGGGTGTCGATCACATCGGGCACGCCCTCACGCGGCTCGGCCTGCAACCTTGGCTCGTCAGTCAACGGAATAATCCTCCTCGGATTGCGTCATGGACCGGAGGAATTCCGCCCATGCACCCACCTGAGCGCCTGCGTCAAGACCTCCATCGGCATAGTCTAATGGCGTCCAAGACACACGAATCTCACATCCGGTTTCTGGAGCGTCGGATTGCCCGCCAAATACCGTGCTTCTCGTAACGGTGACGGTTCCTGAAACATGTTCGACACCGTATGCGCCGATCTGGTCCACCATCGCATCCCAATACATGGATGGCGTCAGGCAGTCCCTTTCGTTGCCAGGCAATGGCAACGCGGCGAATGCGGCGCAACGCCAATGCGAATGCCAGTCGTTTCGGTATTTATGCGAATACAACACCATGATCCAACCGGTGGAACGCGTCTCATCGCAGTCCATTTCGACGCCGATGCCGAAACTCGCCATGGCGCATGGTACTGGAATCTCACGATATGACACGCCTGATAATCGTGGCATGCGTTCCACGGAAAGCACGGCATCCCACACTTCGTCTGGCACGCCAGAGGGTCGAGTCAACATTGATTCAGGAGGGGCTGCGCAGGCGCACGATCCCCTACCTGTGGTGCGCGCTTCGTTGGGTGCACCTTGAGGAAAAGCATAGATGTCCACCATGATTCAAGACTACGGCAGCGACACCGTTTCCATGGTATTTCACAGCATTTCGCCACGCGTCGAATGTGAAGATTTTTCCGCGTGGCGAACGCTGGTTCAACAGTTGCGCGAATATTCCTTTTTTCGATCGCTGAGGCACTTTCAAACGATTGATTTGCCTGAGATCGTTGGCTGGAATATGCGAGACTTTCCGTTTAGTAGACGGTAAAGCCGTGCGATTGGAATTGTTCCACTACACGCTGTTTCATTGCCGCGGACGGCCCTTTCTGATCTTCCAGCGGGTAGGGAATGTCGAGCATATGCCATTTTGGGCGGCCCAGCTGATGGAATCCGAGCACGTCGATATGTTCCACGGCGTCGCCGAACGATTCGCAGATCTTCGCTACGTTCTCAACGTTTTCCTCGGACGAGGTGAGCCCTGGTACGAGTACGAAACGCACCCAGATCTTCTTGCCTGCTTTGGCCAGTCGTTGTCCGAAATCGATTGTCGGCTGCAAAATGCCTCCGGTAACCTTCTTGTAGGTTTCCTCGTCGCCGGACTTGACATCAAGCAGACACAGGTCGATATCGTCCACCATGTCGTCGGTATAGCTTGCGCCAAGGAATCCGGAAGTGTCGAGGCATGTGTGCACACCCATCTCCTTGGCCGCATGGAACACACGGGAGACGAATGCTGGTTGCATCATGGATTCGCCGCCTGAGAAGGTGATGCCGCCATGCGTCGCCTTGAAAAGGTCAGCATAACGTTCGATCTTTTTGACCATGGCTTCGTAGTAGACGGGTTTGCCATCACGCATTTTCCACGTGTCTGGATTCTGGCAGTACTGGCAGCGCAATGGGCAGCCGCTCATGAAAACGGTCATACGTGTTCCCGGACCGTCGACGGACGTGTTAATATCCCAAGAATGCACGAAACCGATATCACCGCTTTTCAGCGCGTTGATGCGATCGCGACGGTCTAATCCGATCGGCGATTCAAAGCCTGACAATCCTCCCATAAGCGTCTGGTTGACGTAGCTTTGCGATTCTCTGAGCATGTGCCTGGTTGTGGAGCGAAAATGTACGTTCTCAGACATCCGTGTCCTTTCGTTGTATCTCTCCAATGGGTTTCCCATATTATACGGGGAAAACAAGGGGCGGAGCTTTCACGCTCCGCCCCATTGTCGTCTACCGTTTCACGCGGTGCCGTTCAGTCTCAGTCAACGACGGCGCCCTGGTGGAACGTACGGGAAATCACGTCGAGCTGCTGTTCCTTGGTGAGCTTGACGAAGTTCACCGCGTAGCCGGAGACACGCACGGTCAGGTGCGGGTACTTCTCCGGGTGATCGACGGCATCCTCGAGCTGTTCCTTGCGCAGCACGTTGATGTTGGCGTGGTACAGACCATGGCCATTGCCGGCGTCCAGAATGCCCACAAGGTTGCCGATGCGCTCGTCCTCATCGCGACCCAGACCGTCAGGGGTGATGGTGTTGGTCAGCGAAATGCCGTCAAGAGCGTCGTTGTAGTCGATCTTGCCGACGGAGAACATGGACGGCAGCATACCGTGGGAGTCCATGCCGTTCTCCGGATTTGCGCCCGGAGCGTACGGGGTGCCCTTCTTGTGGCCGGACGGGAAGGCACCGGTGGCCTTGCCATATTCCACGTTGGAGGTGATGGTCAGGATGGACTGGGTCGGGACTGCTCCGCGGTACACCGGCAGGCGCTTGACCTGGCCCATAACAGTGGAGACGACCCACTTGGCGATCTCGTCGGCACGATCATCGTCGTTGCCGTACAGCGGGAACTCACCTTCGGTGCGGTAGCCGACAATCAGATCGTCATCGGCACCTTCAACGTACTCCTCCTCGTGGCCCGGGGTGGTCTTGGCGTCCTTGTTGTAGATCGGGTAAACCTTAGCGTACTTGCATGCGGACAGGGAATCGGCTGCGATGGACAGACCGGACATACCGCAACCGAGGGTACGGTACACTTCCTTGTCGTGCAGAGCCATCTCGATGGACTCGTATGCATACTTATCGTGCATGTAGTGGATGATGTTCAGGGCCATGACGTAGGTCTCGGACAGCCATTCGAGAGCCTTCTCGTAGTTGGCCTTAACCTTCTCGTAATCCAAGGAGCCGTCGGCTTCCGGCTGAATCGGCTCGATAATGCCCTTATCGATGACCTGCATGCCGGTCATCTCGTCGCGACCGCCGTTGATGGCGTACAACAGAGCCTTGGCGGAGTTCACACGAGCTGCGAAGAACTGCATCTGCTTGCCCACACGCATTGGGGAAACGCAGCATGCGATTGCAGCGTCATCGCCCCAGTGGGAGCGGATTTCCTTGTCGGACTCGTACTGGATTGCCGAGGTGTCGATGGAGATCTTGGCGCAGAAGCGCTTGTAGGCTTCCGGCAACTTCGGATCCCAGAAGATGGTGATGTTCGGCTCCGGGCCAGGTCCAAGGTGCTCGAGAGTCAGGGTGTTGAGCAGACGGAACGAGGTCTTGGTGACCAGAGTACGGCCGTCATCGCCGAAGCCTGCGTCGGACCAAGTCGCCCAGTACGGATCGCCGGAGAAGATCGCGTCGTAATCCTTGGTACGCAGGAAGCGCACGATACGCAACTTCATGACCAGGTTGTCGATGATCTCCTGAGCGTCGGTCTCGGTGATCTTACCGGACTTCAAGTCACGCTCGAAGTACACGTCGAAGAAGGTGGAGACGCGGCCGAACGACATTGCGGCGCCATCCTGGCTCTTGACGGAAGCGAGGTAGCCCATGTAGGTCCACTGCACTGCTTCCTGAGCGGTCTGTGCCGGGCGGGACAAGTCAAGACCATACTCGTTACCGAGGTTGATCAGCTGCTTCAGGGCCTTGATCTGCTCGTCATGCTCTTCGCGGAAGCGGATCCAGTGCTCGATCTCCGGCTCGGTGAAGTCGTTGCGATACGGCACGGAGTCCTTGTCACGCTGCTTGAACTTGATCAGGGCGTTCACACCGTACAGTGCCACACGACGATAATCGCCGATGATGCGGCCACGGCCGTAAGCATCCGGCAGGCCGGTGAGGATCTTGTTGTGGCGGGCAACCTTGATCTGCTTGGTGTACACGCCGAAGACGCCGTCATTGTGGGTCTTGCGGTACTTGGTGAAGATCTTCTTGATTTCCGGATCCGGCTCCTTGCCGGCTTCCTTGATGGCCTGCTCGACCATACGCCAACCGCCATTCGGCATCATGGCACGCTTGCAAGGAACGTCGGTCTGCAGACCGACAACCACATTGTCAACTTCCGGAGAATCGATGTAGCCGGCGCCGAATGCGTCAATACCAGCCGGGGTGTGGGTGTCGACGTCGTAGACGCGCTGCTTGCGCTCTACTGCCAGATACTTGTCATCGAGATACTGCCACAGGTGCTTGGTCTTCTCGGTGGCGTCAGCCAAGAAGGACTCGTCGCCCTCATAAGGCGTGTAGTTCTTTTGAATGAAGTCACGGACATCAATGTCCTTCTGCCAGTTGCCCTCAGCGAAGCCTTCCCAAGCCTTAGCCTGAAGCTCTTCCGGGGAGACTGCCGTCGCATCAACTGCTGCCATTTCCACTCCTTCTGGGTGTTGGTTTGGCGACGCATCGTTACGTCGTCGCTAGTTACCGATTCTAGCTGCACGAACCTGTAAAGAACCTGAGTTTGAGAGGAAATAAAAGTGACATATGTCACAATTGCGAAGTATAAGAAAAATCGCGGTGTCGTAATCCAGACACCGCGATTTCATATATCGAATCAACTACTTTTCATCGGAAGACCAGCGTTTCCATTCACGATCCTGTTCTTCCCATTTGATGTTGCGTTCCTGCACAATCTTCCATGCATCGAGCGCGTCTTCCCTGGTTTTGTATGGTCCCATACGATGGCTCGCCGGTGAGATCATACCCAGTTCAGGCTGTTCGGTGACCGTATTGAAATACCATTGCTTTTCCATATCATTCCCTACGAAGCGTGTAACGAAACAATAGTTCGCCGCTGTTTTACTCGCGGAATGCGTTGGTGATCGGCAAGCGGCGGTCACGTCCGAACGCCAATGCCGTCACCTTTGGCCCAAGTGGGTATTGACGACGCTTCCATTCGGCACGATCGACCAGTCGCATAACCGTGTCGACGGTGGTTTCATCGAAACCGTCAGCCAAAAGATCCTCACGACCATGCGCATGTTCAATGTACATGGCCAGCACCTGGTCGAGCAGCTCGTACTCCGGCAGAGAATCGGAATCCTTCTGCCCTGGGCGAAGCTCGGCGGACGGGGCTTTCTCGATCGAATTGACGGGAATCATCACGCCATCCGGCAATGGCGTTCCTTTAGAGCCCTGTTCGTTGCCCACAACATGCAGTCCGCCGATGCCCATGCCCTCGGCGGCAGCCTTATTACGCCAGCGGGAAATCTCCCACACGCGAGTCTTCAACAAATCCTTGATCGGAGCGTATCCGCCGACCGCATCACCATAAATGGTGGAATAACCGCAGGCAAGCTCCGACTTGTTGCCGGTGGCGACAGCCAGAAGTCCCTTGGAATTCGAATACGCCATAACGATCACGCCACGAATACGCGCCTGCAAATTCTCAGCAGCCACACCTTCAAGATCAAGCTGCTTTTGGAAGGAGACGAACAGCGGCTCAATAGGCTGAACATCATAATGCGCACCAATGTTCTTCGCCAAATCGGCAGCATCATCCTTCGAACCGTCAGACGAATACATGCTCGGCATGGAAATGCCATACACGTTGGATCCACCCACGGCATCAGCAGCCATGGCTGCCACCAATGCGGAGTCGATACCTCCAGACAAGCCCAAGCACACGCCCTTGAAATGGTTCTTGGCCATATAATCTTTCAAGCCCAGCACGCAGGCGGTGTACACTTCCTCATCCGGATCAGGCTTGGCCGCGATAACACCGACCTGCTGATGTTCGGCGGCAGTATCCAAATCAAAGAAGCTCAAATCCTCCATGAACATCGGAGAACGTTCCAGCAGTGTACCGTCAGCGTCAACCACGAAACTGCCACCATCGAAGACCAGATCGTCCTGACCACCCACCTGATTGAGGTAGATCATCGGCGCGTTCACTTCAGCCGCACGGCGTACCGCAAGATCGAGTCGAGTATCAGTCTTACCCTCCTCATACGGAGAACCGTTCATGGTAAGCAGCAAATCAATATGCTGCTCGGCAAGTTCTGCCACAGGACCGCCATCCTGCCAGATATCCTCGCAAATAGCCACACCAATACGTGCGCCATCCACATCAAGCACCATGGACTTATTGCCAGGGCTGAAAATGCGGAATTCGTCAAACACACCGTAGTTGGGCAGGAAGTGCTTGTCATAGCCAGCCCAAACCACGCCATCATGCAATACAACAAGTCGATTACGCGGCTTAGACGTTTCACGATCCGTGCCGACCGTGCCAACCACCACAAACAGGTCACCAAGCCCATCGGCAGCCAGTTCAGTAGCAAGCCAGTTGGCTTTGTTCCATGCGGCTTTGCGGAAGGTGGCCCGCAACGCGAGATCTTCAATCGGATAGCCAGTAAGCGTCATTTCAGGAAAAACCACGACTTGCGCATTGTTGTTGGCTGCAAGGTGCGCATAACGCATGACCTTGTCTGCGTTGGAGTCAAGATCTCCCACACAAGTATCGATTTGAGCGAGTGCGAAGCGAATGTTTGTCATAGCTGCCTAACCTACCGTTAATTTGTTGAACGTTTTATTTTCTTACGATCGCGAATTGAAAGTGAACCGCACGCGTGTCACGAAAGTTCGTTGAGCACCGTCAGCGCCGCGTTGGCGTAGAATTCCACGCCGGCCTGCAGTGATTCATCTAGACCGACGAAATGCGGGCTATGCCAATCGGGGCAGCCTTTCTCGCCATTGGAACCGATGAAGGCGAACACCGGCATGGTGACGGGCATGAAATCGCAGAAATCCTCCCCCGCCATCGAAGGATGGATTGGCTCGAGCTGCGCGTAGTCGCGCACGTTGTCAGCGACGATTTTGGATAGTTCCATGTCGGAGACGAGCGGATTCTGAAAGTCATCCCAGTCGATGTCTGTGGTAATGCCGTAGCCCGCGGCGATGGATTGGACCTGCTGCTTGAAACGTTTCTCGACCAGTTCGCCGTCGGACTTATGGAAGTAGCGTACGGTTCCTTGGAAGCTGGCCTTATCCGGCACGACATTCCACACGTGGCCACCGTGCAGTTCGGTGATGGACAGCACGAGCGGATGGAATGGTGAGACATTGCGGCTGACGATGGTCTGCAAGGCGAGAATCATTGTGGCGAGCGCCTCGATAGGACCAGTGCCCTTGTGCGGATATCCGGCATGTGAGCCGGCGGCATGCAGCGTGACGTGGAATTTCACGCAACCGGCCATCATCGGGTCGGGGCCTACGGCGATCTGTCCGGGCGCGTAATTCGGATTGTTGTGGGCGCCGATGGCGGCGGATACGTCGGCGAGCAACCCCGCATCGACCATAGCTTTCGCGCCGAGACCGAGCTCCTCGGCAGGCTGGAACAACAGTTTGATGGAGCCTTTGATGCGCTTGCGGCGTTTTGCGAGCCAGAATGCGGCTCCGAGCATGTAAGACATGTGCAGGTCGTGGCCGCAACCGTGCATCACACCGTCGTTGACGGACGAGAACGGCAGGCCAGTATCCTCTTGGATGGGAAGACCGTCGATATCGGCGCGCAACGCGATGCGCGGGCCTGGTTGCTCGCCGCGGATCAGGCCGACCACGCCGGTTTCAAGCGGGTTGTTGAGCACTTCGATGTCGTGCGCGCGTAGCAGTTTCTCGATATAGGCACTTGTCTCGTATTCCTTGAAACTGCGCTCGGGATGTGCGTGCAGATAATGACGGATCTCAATGATCTCCGGCGTGATCTCAATATGTTCGCTCATGGTTGACGATTGTAGGCGCAACCGGACGTTTTTCCTATTTTCGTGTTCGTTTTTCGTGCCGACAATGGCGTTTTCCGCAGAGTTTCCCCGTAAGCTGGATGACGTTTTGAACGGATTCACGGGGAGATCGGCATGCCATCGGACATTAAGGCTGCGTTTTTCGATATCGACGGCACTTTGACGAGTTTCGTCACGCATGTGGTGCCGCGATCCACCATCGACGCATTGCATGCGTTGCAGAAAAAAGACGTGAAGGTGTTCATCTGCTCGGGGCGCGCACCCTCCTATATGGGTGTGGTGCTTGACACCATTCCCGTCGAATTCGATGGCATTGTTGGCCTTAACGGCCAGTTCTGCACAACACGCGACGGCCTCGATTACCGTCATCCAATCGACCTGCACGATGTGGAGATCATCACCGACTGGCTGCAATCGCATACCGATGTCGTCGCCAATTACGCGGAAAGCGACTACGGGTATTTCAATCGCATCAACGCCGCTTTGGAACGTACGTGGAACAGCCTTGGCAAAACCGCGCCGAAAATCGACATATGCAATCCGCGGCAACGTATAGAAAACCATTGCACATTCCAGATCAGCCCATATGTGGATAAGGCAACGGAAGCGGAAATCGCCGGCATGTGCGGCAACGTGCGCGGTGTGCGGTGGCATCCCGACTTCACCGACCTGATTCCTGCGGATGGCGGCAAGGCGGTCGGCATGCAGGTCGTGCTTGAGCATTTTGGTTGGTCGAAGGACAATGCGATCGCGTTCGGCGATGGCGGCAACGACGTGGATATGCTGCGTTTCGCCGGCATAGGCGTGGCTATGGGCAACGCCACTGACGAACCGAAGACCGTAGCCGATTACGTCACCGACAGTGTCGACGATGCCGGAATCTCGAATGCGTTGCATCATTTTGAAATTCTGTAGAAAAGGTTTTTAAGAGTTTTCTTGCGATTTTTAAGACGGTTTTCGCGAATTTCTGCGTTTTTCATGCCCCTTATAAGTATTTTCAATAAGCGAACGCCGTGTTGCCGTCGATGGTTCCTCTATATTGGTCAATCGTTGGGTCCGCCGCGTGGCAAACAGGCGGCCCGTATAGCGAATTGAGAGAGGAATTCAACCATGCGTAACAAGAAGCTTCTCGGCGCGCTGCTCGCCGTCACCACGCTCGCGACCTTCGGCTTGACCGGCTGCGGCGACTCTGGCTCCAACGGCGCCGCCTCCAAGGAGGATGACAAGACCATCACCGTGGCGGCCTCCCCGACCCCGCACGCGGAAATCCTAAACAAGGCCGTCAAGCCGCTCGTCGAGAAAGATGGTTATAAGCTCGAAGTCAAGGAGTTCACCGATTACGTTCAGCCGAACACCGCCACCGAGGATGGTGAAGTGGACGCCAACTACTTCCAGCACAAGCCGTACCTCGACAACTTCAACAAGGAGAAGGGCACTCATCTGGTGTCCGTGGAAGGTATCCACTTCGAGCCATTCGGCCTATACCCTGGCAAGACCAAGGATTTGCAGAATCTGCAGGACGGCGCCACCGTGGCCGTGCCGAACGACGCCACCAACGAGGCCCGTGCTCTTCTGCTGCTGCAGGATGCCGGTCTGATCAAGCTGAAGAATCCGAAGGACATCAACGCCACTCCGAAGGACATCACCTCCAATCCGAAGAACCTGAAGTTCAAGGAGCTTGAGGCCGCCGTGGTCCCGACCGTCATCAAGGATATCGACATCGCGGCACTGAACGGAAACTACGCCATTCAAGCCGGCTTCGACCCGACCAAGGACACACTGGTCACCGAAAAGGCCGACGGCCTGGCCGCGAAAACCTACCAGAACATCCTCGTGGTGAAGGAAGGCAACGAGAACACCGCCAAGACCAAGGAGCTCAAGAAGGCTTTGAAGTCCGACGAGGTACGCGACTACATCAACAAGAACTACAAGGGCGCTGTGGTGCCGGTCTTCTAAGACCCACTTCGGCTGCAAGAATTCAATGCCGCAGGTATACTACCCTGCGGCATTCTTGTTATGGAACATCAATAGGAACAGGACATTATGACGATTCAGATCGACCATCTGCACAAAAGCTATGGCAGTGGCGCCGAGGCGCATGAGGTGCTGCACGACATCAACCTGACCATCGATTCGGGTGAAGTCTTCGGCATCCTCGGCTCCTCCGGTGCGGGCAAGTCCACGTTGGTGCGCTGCATCAATCTGCTGGAACGTCCCACTTCCGGCAAAGTGCGCGTCGATGGTAAGGACATCACCGACGCGAAAGGCAAGGAGCTGGCGGACGTGCGTGCCGGAATCGGCATGATCTTCCAGAATTTCAGCCTGTTCCAGCAGCGCACAGTGCTGCGCAACGTCACGTTCCCACTGGAGCTCAACCATACGCCAAAAAACAAGCGCGAGGAGCGTGCCCGCTATCTGCTTGACCTGGTTGGATTGGCCGATCTGGCCGACCGCTATCCGAGCCAGCTGTCCGGCGGCCAACAGCAGCGCGTGGCCATCGCACGAGCGTTGGCCAACAATCCGTCCATCATGCTGTGCGACGAGGCCACCAGCGCACTCGACTCCACCACAACTGCGCAGATCCTTGACCTGCTGCGCCGCATCAACCGCGAGCTCAATGTGACGCTGGTCATCATCACGCATTCGTTGTCCGTGGCACGCAACATCTGCGATCGTGTGGCCATGATTGATGGCGGACGCATCGTGGAGATGGGTGATACGGAGGAATTGTTCTCCAATCCGCAAAGCGACATTCTGAAAACACTGATCACCGATGCGAAAGTGGAGAACCATCGCCATAAGCATGATTCCGCTTCGTCCGATGAGCAGACGGACGCGCCGACCAAGGAAGAGGTGAAGTGAAATGGGACAGATTATCTCGCAATTCATCGCCGATTATGGCGAACTGCTGGTCGAGGGAGTACGTGACACGATCATCATGACCGCGGTAGCGACGCTACTCGCGTATGTGATCGGCCTACCTGTGGGCGTACTGCTCATCACCTCGGCAAAGAAGGGCATCCGTCCGAACGCGACACTCAACACCGTGCTCGGCTGGATCGTGAACATCGTGCGTTCCGTACCATTCATCATTCTTCTGGTGGCCATCATCCCATTGACCCGACTGATTGTCGGCACTTCGCTCGGCGTGCCGGGAGCTATCGTGCCGCTGGTCATCACCGCGGCACCATTCGTGGCACGCGTGGTGGAGCAGTCGCTCGCCGAAGTGGACGGAAGTCTGGTGGAGGCCGCGCAAAGCTTCGGCGCCAGCAATCTGCAGATCGTGTTCAAAGTGCTGCTGTTCGAAAGCCTGCCGTCGCTGGTGCGCGGCGCAGCACTGACGTTCATCACCCTGTTCGGCTTCTCCGCCATGGCCGGCACCGTCGGTGCAGGCGGTTTGGGCGATATCGCCATCCGCTACGGCTACCAGCGTTACCAGTACGACGTGATGACCGTGGCCGTGATCCTGTGCGTCATCCTCGTGCAAATCGTGCAGACTATCGGCGACGTGATATCCAACCACATCGACCATCACGAGCGCTAAACCGACGCTTTCATGCTCCTATATACAAGAATCGGGTCCGAATAATTGCGTTCGGATCCGATTCTTGTATGCGAAGACACTGCTACGTGTTGCGCTTACTTGTTGAGTTCAACAACTCGATCTATGATATAACCTGTTTTTGCTCCGCATTTCCCCGACTCGATGGGAGATGATGGGATTCACGGCAAGGACACTCTACCATGCACCGAAATTCAAGTCAGAAACCAATCAGTATCCGGCTTTGATGGCGGTGATGGTCAGCTCGCCACGGTTCGTGTACCCGAGCGCCGTGAAAAACTCGGATATGCAGGGGCGCACAGTGGTCTCGCTCGGTCCGAGCCGTTTGGCGATATCTTGTTTAGCGGCGCCTAGACAAGAAGGAACAACCCCACTGCCATGTCAGGTATGGTAATCCCAAAACACCGTATAACCTCGAACCATCCAGAACATCGATAAACTACTTCAAAGACAAAAGAGGCGCGGCACGATTGCAGGGGCATTGATGACAGGAACACTACCAAAACAGCATAAAGCGGCGCGCATTATCGAGCATATCGTCCTTGTACTCGCACTGGTCTGGGCCGGCGGCTGTACCCTCATATGGACGCAAATAGACATGCCCCACAGCATCGTGAACACGACATCCTCTGACGGCACCTGCGAAGTGGCCATCGGCGAACTAGGCTCGCCCATGTTCTTCGGCCCAAGCACCATCACGATCAAAGTCTCCTGGGACACCGATTCCAACGTCATCGGAGCCGAGGACGTCACGGAAATCAAGACGGACCTGCACAACGACGGCAAATCATTGGACTCGGACAACTTCACCGTAACCTGGCACGGCAACATCCCAACCGTCACCACCCATGGCGAGGAACAGTCGGACCAGAGCTACACGTTCAACTGGAAATAACCACCCCGGACATCGCGCCTCTCCGAGAATAGTCCTCACGGCCGAGCAGATCCCACAGGGGCATAAGCATGAAAATCATGACTACCATCATCATGCGCACCTCCGATGATAATCGTGGTCAGCTGTTTTTGGCCTTATTCCAAGGTTTTCAATTTTTGGGAAACCTGCCGATCAGTCTCGTCTTCCACGAGGCACCTACAGGCACCCAAAAAAAATCCGAGAACGTTCCACCACCCTGCCGGCGCTCAGCGTCTTCGCCGACCGGCACGGAAAAGTGCAATACCCCCTGTGGTTTCATGATGTTCCGCATGGGTGGTGCAGAAGCATTCGCCCGGCAGCACGTCTCCATGGCGGACAATAGACAGAACGATACGCGGCCCATACAACCGTCCCAGCCGCCAATGGCATCCCAAATCCATCCCGAATCCCACAGGCCTATTGCAGACAGCCCAGATCAGCTGGCTCATAGTCCAAAGCCGCCTGCGACGCCACCGTCCCAATGGCAGGAACGGTCAGCTGCGCAGTATGATTTCCGCCCTGTCGGCCAGTTCCCGTTCGCGCACGCCCATAGCAGACAGGATCGCTTGTCTCCGCGATGGCATGGCGGAGGTCGCCCGTGCGACCAATGCGGAGAAGCGACCGAACAATTCCAAGTAATCGTCCTTGTCAAGCAAATAGCCAAGACACCGATGGCCTGGTACACGTTCTCGTTAGCGCAGCCTCCGCCCGTGTGATGGCGGAAAACAACAGTTCACGCAACTCACGGTCGAACGGAACAGGGCGTACAGATCATCGAAACGCGCGCCCGTCCCGTACCGGTCATCACCAGCGGTCAGGCATGCCTTTCGGTCGAGGAACAAATCCTTGTAGCCATTGACGATCGGATAATAGCCCTCGCGCCTGAGCACATGACCCGCACCGGCATCGACAGCCATGCCACGGGAGCGCAAAATGCGCAGCTGTTCGTCCACACTCCTGTAGGGCTTGCGCAACGACATGGATTCGACCTCTCCCAATCCGGCGATGAAAGCACTGAGGCCACCCCGCATCCACGGGATGGCCTCAGCGAACCGAACGAAGTCCAGCTTATTTCGCTGTTATAGGATAGCGCCGATCCCCCGCGACTGCAACCCAGCCGGACGTCGAATGAGATGAAATCTCCATATCATTATTCCAAAGGCACACGCCGATCTATCAAGGCCACCACCAGAAAACCCAAACGCCTCCACGAGACTGAATTGCGCCCCGTTTGTTGGACGTTGTTAATGAGGATACAGCCCTGGACCGCGAGGGACATGCTCCGGAACTCCTCCGGGGTGTGTCCCTCGAGTCGTATCTGGCGCCGTCTGGTGTTCCAATGGATGATGTAGGCGTCCAGTTCGCGTTTGAACTGTTCGTACGAGTCGAACTCTCCCGGCCTCGGTAGAACTCGTCCTTCAAGTGGCCGAACACCTGCTCGGCGGCGGCGTTGTCCAGGCAGTTGCCCTTGCGGCTCATGGACTGGCGGATGCCGAGGCGTTCGAGCAGGTTATGCACGTGATCGCCCGTCTCGCCCCTGTACGAGTCGTACCTCCTCCACGGGTTCCTGGAGCGGATGGCGCATCTCAGTCCCATGCGCCGCATGACCCCGGGCACGCTCTTGGCCGACACTCGTTGCCCGAACTCGTGGACCAGGCACATGCGCACCTGCCGGTGGCCGCACCCGTTCGGCGAGCTCCTGCTCGCGCGTCGGTTCGGGCTTCGGTTTGGATTTCGAGCCTCTGGGCCTGCCCTTGGGCCTCGGCCCGAGCGCCTCCGGACCTCCGGCCCGGTACTCGCGGCACCAGCGTTCCAGGGGTGCGACGCTCGCGATCCCGTGCATGGCCATGACCTCCGCCTTGGTCAGACCGTTCTCGACGTGGTCGCACGCCGCGGCGACCTTCGTCTCCCCACGTATACCGTATAGTCAGGAACGCTTTTATACCTGTTCTTATCTTCCGTATGAACCACATACACCGTTGGATAATGAAGACGCGTTCTCTCGGACATCGATACCCCCTCTTATCCCTATCTCGCTTATGTATGGCAGATACACCTCGGAAAAGCGTACTTAGGGGGTATGGGAACAGCTGTCATGACAACCTGACCTGCCATATATAAGCGAGATGTCTCAGGATAAAGCACGGAATCTGCCATCGTAAGCGGGATAACCAAGCTTAAGCGCTCGTACGACACATTTTTGTGCACAAGACATCCCTCCGCAAGCGTCATCCGACCGCCTGGTGGCACGTTTCATATGCACAGAGAAAACACAGCCCGCAAACGCCACACTCGAAACATGACGCCAGTGGTTTTAAGGTAGAACCACGCCGATTCTGCTTGCTGATTAAGATAGGCGATACGGGCTTTCTCTGGCATTCGTTGTCGACGGAAGTCCACTTGGCAGATTGCATATTCCTCCCTTTCGGGTATGGAGGGAATGTTCGGGCACTGGAGTGAGCATAACGTAATCATGAGAGAGCAGACAAAATAACTACGGCAGCTTCGATCTTGCGCGTTCCGCCCCTCTCGGTCTTCCCTCGGCGCATCTCTACGAAGTGCTTAACGGTAATTTCTTCCAAGGTGAAATCAGCTAGTGGGGGCAAGTGTTTCTGTATCTGTGCATTCTTGGACCATCCGTGTTCATGATCAGTCTCGGGTCGAATCTGGTCTTCTCCGACGCCAACCCTCGCAAGATTGTAAAACGAGGCCGCACCACGCTCATCGCTTTTCTTCTGTTGAATATCGTGCGCGATGGGATTCCCGATGTAGTCGTTGCATTGACTGGCCACCCCAGTACTCTCGACACGTTTGGATACGATATTTTGCGTCCGATATTCCGGGATTTGCGGGTTTCGTATTCCTGTTTTTTCGCACTTGTCAAACATTTTTACATTGCTTCATTGGCTACGCCGCTGATTTCGTTATGCATGTTGACGGTTAACGATCTGATTCCGCCATTGCACAATGTCCATTGGACTTTACGTGCAGAAGCGGCTTGTCGCACGCGCTTCTAAAGCCTGATTCCGCATGCGCACATCCGCAAAGTCACGCAAATACTAGTTAGCGCAGCACTACTTGGTGAGATTTGTTCCCGATGTTTTCCGTATAGTACCTTAGGTCACCCCTTTTTGGTATTTTTTCTGTTGGATATGCCACACAAGGGAATATCTTTTCGGAGTATATGAGATTAGGGAAAATATGGTCAACCACCATAAAATGATTAATGCTGCAATCGCAACGCTTGCGACTTGCGCCATGTTGCTGCCGGTAGCGGGCAGCGCCAATGCTAATGAATCCTCAAATACCGCCGTACTTGGTGCCGGCTATACGGCCACCAAGATTTCGCACCCCAATGCAGGGCTGGGCGAAGATGACGGTATCGTAAACGTTTTGAACGGCGAATCCACTGATGATCTCACGCAGGGTTCGGCCGAGCGTGGCCAGAACTATTCATGGTCTTCGGTCGGTTATGGCGACTGGATGTATGTGGGCACTTGCTATTCCGCAATGGGTTCCACACTGAAGTTCATGGCCAAAACCATGGGCACCACCTATGCCAGCATCAAGGCGGCACTGGATGTTGCTTTCAACGGCGAACTGTTCCTTGACAACGGCGAGAACCACAGCTTGCTGCTCAAGATCAATGTCAAGACCGGTGAAGTAAAGATCATCGTCAATGCGATTGGCGGAGAACATGCGGTCAACGGCTATCGTGCCGCCGTCGAATTCCATGACAAGCTGTACTTTGCTGCCGCCGCAAAGGGTCAGCCGTACCTGCTGGAAATCGACCCGAAGACTGACACCACTGAAATCGTGTATCGCCCCGCGGCCATGACCACTGGTCTGCAGAAGGGATACACCGCTGGTATTCGTGGCTTGACCGTTGTCAATAACCAGCTCATCGCCAGCATGATTACCGACAACGGTGCCGCTATCGTGGCTTCCTCTAACCCATCCGCAGGTCAGGATTCTTTCGCCACCATCGCCACTCAGGATAAGGGCTTGTACAACTATCCAGCATGTGCTGTGACCGACAACGTGTTCGGCGGCTGCGTGTGGGATATGGTCGGCTTCAAGGGCAATCTGTATGTCACCGTGGTGACCGGCAAGGGCAAGAACACCAAGCAGTCCTTCGCTCTGCTCCGTGGCACGCGGGATGAGAGCACCGGCAAGTGGACCTTCAAGCCACTGGTCGGCGATCCGGCAGATGGCGCCAAGTACGAGTGGGGCTTCGGAGCGAGCCGTTCCGGCGCAGCCAACATGGTGGTGTACAACGACCACCTGTACATCGGCGGCTATAACGATCCGATGAACGCTCTGGAGAAGTCCATGCAGATGGACTTCTCCGACCTGTATAAGGATCTGGAAAGCCCAGTCAACCTGTGGCGCATGGATGTTGACGAAGATAACAACGAGAGCTTCGAAATGCTTGCAGGCGACGCCAACAACAAGTACTTCGGCAACCCCAAGGGCACCATTGACGGCAATGCCATGCTTTCGGGCTTGGGTGACAGCGACGAGCAGAGCCGTCACCTGAACCAGTATGTGTGGCGTATGCAGTCCTACAACGGCAAGCTGTACGTCGGCACCTTCGACATCAGTGATCTTGCATACCCGGCAACCCAGTTCGCCAACGGCGACATTCTGAAACGTACTCCGGAAGAGTGGAAGAAGCAGATCGAATACATCAAGATCTTCTTCGACTCTCTGAAGAAGAATGACCAGAACGGCACTTCCGGTACTATCGGCACGGACTCTCAGGAAGCCTCCAAGCCTTCCGAGTCCGAATCTCAGGAAACCACCAAGCCGAGCGATGATGACATCATGCCGTTGAACGAAGGCGAAGCATCTGAGAGCGATCAAGCTGCACAGGCAGTTGAAGAAGCCGGCAAGACCGACGAAGTGGCCGCTGACGTGGCTACCATGCAGCAGCTGCTGGAGGACATGGGCGCTGATCTCAACTCCAAGCAGACCGACGTGGTCTCCCCTGACGGTGTCGCTCCGCAGGCCGCTGAAACCTACACGCTCGACGATCGTTACCAGTTCCTCGCATCCCTGCAGCGGCTGCTCGACCTGTACAACAAGAACAAGCAGTATCTGCCGGAATTCATTACCAACGAGCTCGACAAGTGGCTTACCGAAGAGAATCTGGAGAACTTCATCGACTTCGTGGGCGTGCTCAGCTACCTGCATTACTCCAACGATGAGACTCGTGGCTTTGACCTGATCGTCTCCTCCGATGGCACGAACTTCCAGACCATCAGCCGTAACGGTTTCGGAGATAACAACAACCACGGTCTACGCGTGTTCGCCGTCACCGATTCCGGTCTGGCAATTGGCACCGCAAACCCGTACCATGGCACTCAGGTGTGGCTGCTGAACGATGGTGAAATCAAGAATGCTGAACTAACGAATGGCGATGCATTCGACTACGACAAGTATGATAGCGATAAGAAGAGCGCCAACGCCAACGGTCTGACCGTTGGCATCAACCCCAATGGCAATACCGTGGAAGACGTGCAGTACAACTACCAGTCGCTGACCGCCGGCACGGATTACACCGTGGCTGATGACGGTTCCATCGTGTTGAGCAGCGCATTCCTCAATGGTCGCGAAACCGGCAGCACCGGTTCTGTGGTGGTGTTCTACAACCAGGGTGCACGCGTGCGTTTCACTGTGGCCATCAAGGACAGCACGCCGAACGCACCGAAGAAGGATGATGACAAGCAGAATACGAAGCCTGCCGCACACAAGAAGGCAAACACTGCCAACACCGGTTCCAACGTAATCGGCGTTGTTGTGGTGGTCGCTGTTCTGGTTGTCGCAGCAGGGGCATTGTTCGCGTTCAAGCGCAAGCGTTCCTGAATTGCCAGAGCATGTTCTTAGGATTCATTCCTAAGCTCGCCGCATATAAAAAACCCACATGATTCCGGCACGCCGGAACCATGTGGGTTTTTATTTGGCAGGAATCGCCTATCTCACGTCATGCCAAACTGCTATCACAAGCTGATTTCAATGTGCGATATGCAACCATGTGGAAGTTCCGATACGGGACCCATTGAAAATGGCACGCAATCCTACAAATAACAGATTCACCGCAAGCCACAGCAATGCCATACGCAGCGCGGAAGACGCCTGCATCGCATCGCATATCCAACCAATCGTAGCAAGACAGGGCACATATATTGCAGCCGTCGCCGCACACGTCAATGCAAGATACCGGTAATCCCCTGCCCCAATCAGAATGCCATCAACAGCCCACATCCAACCAGCCAACGGCAATGTCACGCCAACAACCATCATGCCGACGGTGAGCAAATGCTGAATCTCAGTAGACTGCGAAAACAGCGGGGACGCACACCATCCGGCAATCATCAAACCAATACCGATTACCGTTCCTCCGCATAATCCTGCCTTGCCAGCGATTCTCGTCAAACGCATGGCCTCGTCCTCTTTGCGGGCACCAATCTGTGCGGCAACCAACGTCTGACCGGCAATACCAATGGCATCAAGCATGTTCAGCACAAAATTCCAATTGGAATTCACCACCTGATATGCAGCCAACACTTCCACACCCATATGCGTGGCCAGCACCACATTCGCCACCAGGCATGCACGCAACGCAAGCGTACGCAAAAACAACACCGCACCATCGCCAGCACTGTTCAACACTCCTGACAAACGCGGCCGCAAACGGGCACCTTCCGCACGAGTCCACAACACCGAAGGAACAATAAGCGCCACTGCCATGAACCATTGTGAAATCAGCGTGGCCACTCCAGAACCAAACACACCCCAACCGAATCCGAGAATAAACAGCAGGTCCAGCAACGTATTGAGCATCGCACCCACCATAGCAGCTATCAACGTAATGCGAACCTTCTGCAGTCCGCGGAAAATACCGTTGGCCGCATACACCAGCAACATGCCGGGAATGCCGAACACCACTGCGCGAACATAGTCAACCGCGTTATGCAGTACACTCCCCTGGGCTCCCATGGCCGTGCACAATGGGCGTGCAATAACGAACAGCGCCACAGACACCACCACGCCAATGATTCCAGCCAACCACAGGCCATCAATGCCTGCTTCCAAGCCTTCTCTCCGTTTGCCGGCGCCCAAAAGACGTCCCACCCGCGTTGTGGTGCTATACGCAAGGAACACACATAGTCCCACAACAGTGAGCACAATGGTTGACCCGACCGACAGACCGGCGAGCGCCTGCCCGCCAATATGTCCGACGATGGCGGTGTCGATGAGCACGAATGCTGGTTCGGCGATAAGTTGTCCGAATGTTGGTATGGCCAGTGTGAGAATGGTGCTGATGGTGGTGCATGATGCGTTGTTTGCGGTATCTGTTTCGTGAGTATTCTGCGAAGTTGATGTGATCATAATCGTAAGCGTCTGGCGTGTTGGGAACTGTATGTGCAGTGTAAGGTCACGTGTTTCACCATCGCCGTTGATTGCTCAGATTTTGACTATGCCTGTTTTGCGCTATTGAGAATGTCGTTGAAGGTTTTCGCTGATTGTCCGCATAAAGGTAGAGGGGCGGATAATTTCCGAACCGCTCATGAAGCATAGTCCAAGCTCCTTGCGATACCCATTCAAGCCCATCCAACCCCTGGGGATTCCCGAATCCGCCTTCACAGTAGTACTTCATGTAACCGTCGAGCTTAGTCCCGAACACGTCGATGGGCTACCGCCCGGTCTCAAGCCCATGAGACACTTAAGACCATGACTACCATCATCATGCGCACCTCTGAAGGTGACATCAAGATCAACCTGTTCGACGACAAGACCCCGGAAACCGTGGCTAACTTCCTTGGCCTCGCCACTGGCGAGAAGGAATGGGCCGACCCGTTCACCGGCCAGCCTTCCCACGAACCGTTCTACAATGGTCTGACCTTCCACCGCATCATCAAGGATTTCATGATCCAGGGCGGCTGCCCGCTGGGTACTGGCACTGGCGGCCCGGGCTACAACTTCGATGATGAAATCGTTCCAGGCCTGACCTTCGATCGCCCGTACCTGCTGGCCATGGCAAACGCCGGCCTGCGTCGCGGCGCGGACGGCAAGATCCACGGCACCAACGGCTCCCAGTTCTTCATCACCACCGTGCCGACCGAATGGCTCAACGGCCATCACACCATCTTCGGCGAAGTCGCGGATGACGAGTCCAAGGCCGTCGTCGACAAGCTCGACTCCGTGGCAACCGACCGTTCCGATGCTCCGCTCGAGCCGGTCGGCATCACTTCCATCGAAGTGCTGAAGTAAGTTCCGCATCAACAAGCTTCACGGCAAAACAATGAAAAGCCCCTCACTCGAGGGGCTTTTCATTATCTCCGAGAGAATCTGCAGCAGTTCAGATGAGTCTCACGGCCTCACTAATCGTGTCAGATTTTGCGTAAGCGAGGTTCGGCGGAATCCTTGGCACCGGTAATACGGTACACATCGAACACGCCTTCAATCTTGCGCACTGCGGCAAGCAAAGTATTCAAATGCTGGGGGTCGGCCATTTCGAAGCTGAACTGGCTGGTGGCCACACGATCGGTTCCCGTAGAAATGGAACCGGAGATGATGTTCACACCATGGTCGGAAAGCACGCGAGTCACATCACTCAACAAGTGTGGGCGATCGAGCGCCTCCACCTGAATCTTGACCATGAACACGCCCTTGGTGCTGGTCCACTGCACGTCGACCACACGTTCCGGCTGGCGTTTCTGCAAGTCCAGCATGTTCTGACAGTCAACACGATGCACGGACACGCCCTGATTGCGGGTGATGAAGCCAATAATCTGATCTCCTGGCACCGGCATGCAGCATCGGGCAAGCTTGACCCAAATGTCTCCCACGCCTTTAACGGAAATGCCCAACGAACTAGTGGTCTTCTTGGTGCGTTCCACCTGCTTGAGCGGCAACGCCTCCTGTTCCACTTCTTCGTTCACTTCGTCACTGCCCGCATCTCGAACCAGATGCGAGATGACGTTCTGCGTGGAAATCTGACCCTCACCGATTGCCACGAACACAGCCTCGGCATTGGCGAGATTCAACTCGTCAGCAATGCCGACCAACGCTTCGGGAGTCAACAATGTTGCAATCGGAAGGTTGCGCTTGCGCATGGCTCGCGTCAGCTCATCGCGACCTTCTTCAATGGCTTCGGTTCGGCGTTCCTTGCTGAACCATTGGCGAATCTTGTTACGGGCTTTCGGGCTTTTCGCAAAGCTCAGCCAGTCACGAGATGGACCAGCAGATTCAGACTTCGATGTAAGCACTTCAACGGTATCGCCGTTTACAAGCTTGGTGTCGAGCGGCACCAGACGGCCGTTCACACGAGCGCCCATAGTGCGATGACCGACCTCGGTATGCACCGCATAGGCGAAATCAATCGGCGTCGCCTCGGCGGGAAGCGACACAATCTTGCCTTTCGGCGTGAACACGTAGACTTCGGCGGCACCCAAGTCTTCCTTCAGAGAGCCCAGGAATTCGTTGGAATCCGGAGTTTCACTCGTCCAGTCGGCAAGCTGCTGAATCCACTTGAGATTATCGGCCTCGCTCAACTCCTGATTCTCGCCACGCTTACGATCGGACTTATCAGGCGAGCTCAACGCGCGACCGGCCTGACCATTCTCCTTGTACTTCCAATGCGCGGCGATGCCAAACTCAGCACGACGGTGCATGTCCCACGTACGAATCTGAATCTCGACAGGCTTGCCGCCAGGACCAACCACCGTGGTGTGTAGGCTCTGATACATGTTGAGCTTCGGCATGGCAATGTAATCCTTGAAACGACCTGGAACAGGGTTCCAACGCGCATGCACCGCACCCAACGCGGCATAACAATCCTGAATCGTATCGACGATAATGCGCACACCCACCAAATCGTAGATATTCGCAAAATCATGTCCGCGTACGATCATCTTCTGATAAATCGAGAAATAATCCTTCGGACGCCCCGTCACATACGCCGAAATGTTCTGCTCGTCAAGATCTTCGTTGATCTCAGCAAGAATCTGCTTCAAATACACGTCTCGCTGGCCCGCACGACGTGCGACAAGCACCACGATTTCGTTATAGATCTTCGGATAGAGCACTTTGAAGCTGAGCTCTTCCAATTCAGTTTTGATGGCGTTCATGCCAAGACGATTGGCAAGTGGCGCATACACGTCGAGCGTTTCATGCGCTTTCTTCTGTGCGCTCGGTGTTTTGACGTAACGCCACGTACGCGCATTATGCACGCGATCGGCAAGTTTGACGACCAGCACGCGCACGTCACGACTCATCGCAACCACCATCTTGCGAATGGTTTCGGCTTGTGCGGAATCACCATATTCCATCTTGGAAAGCTTGGTGACACCATCAACCAGACCGGTCACGGTGTCTCCGAATTCAGAACGACACTCGTCAAGCGTGTAGTCGGTGTCTTCAACTGTATCGTGCAGCAAGCCGGCGGCCACGACCAGCGGCCCCATGCCAAGGTCCGCAAGAATCTGCGCCACAGCCAGCGGATGGATGATGTACGGCTCACCCGATTTGCGCCGTTGTGAAGAATGCTGCTTGACCGCACGCTCATAAGCACGTTCAAGAATGCTCATATCCTCATCAGGATGATGGTATTCGCACATCTTCAGAATCGGTTCAAGCGGATCAAGCGGATTCGTGCTGATCTCACAGCCCAACATTCGGGCAGAATGAACCTCGTGCTCAACGTCTCCCATCGTCCACCTCCTCGCTCGCAATGCTCCCTATACTACCCGCACATCACGGTATGTTCGGGGTATCCGACCGCGTGTTGCACGGCCAGATACCCCCTCCGAAAAGCATTGCGTCGCCAACGTTTGCTGATTCTTGGCGCTTATGCCTCCGCATGCTCGGTTCAGGAGGCCACACCGGTGGATCCGAAGCCACGCTCAGCACGGTCAGATCCGGGCAGCGTCTCCGCTTCGATGAACTTCGCCTCGACATAACGCTGGATGACCAGCTGCGCGATGCGGTCTCCCGGGTGGAACGTCACGGTGTGTTCCGAATCAAGATTAATCAGCGGTACTTTGATTTCGCCACGGTAGCCCGCGTCAATGGTTCCAGGCGCGTTCAACACGGTAACGCCCTGTTTGACGGCAAGACCAGACCGTGGATGCACCAAGGCCACATAACCCGCTGGAAGCGCGATCGCCACTCCCGTAGGCACCAGCGCCCTCTGGAACGGCTTCAACGTGACTTCCTCAGTGGTACGCAAATCGGCACCCGCATCCCCGGCATGGGCATAGTACAGTTCCGCCGGCTGGTCGGGATTCAGCGACTTTACCAGAACCTCGACGTTTTCCGGCTCGTTATATGTTTCGTCGAACGCCATCAGGCAGCGCACTCCTGACACACCGGCTGACCATCGTCAGTAGTGTAAGCGAGCTGGCTGCGATGCTTCACCAAGAAGCATTCAGAACAGATGAACTCATCCCCCTGCATAGGAATGACAGTCACCGAAGCGTCCTCGTTGCTGAGATCCGCGCCCGGCAGCTCGTAATCTTCGGCGATGGCATTCTCGTCATCGTCCATGTCGTTGGAAGTGTTCTGGGAGCTCTTGCCCAAAGCCTGGAGCGACTCCTCGTCCTCGTCCTTGTTACGCGGGGAATCATAATCCTGTGCCATCGAGATTCCTTTCGTCATCTATGGTGCTTATGCGCCATAGGATACATGACTTTTACCCCGCATAGGATACACGATTCGAAATACTCGTAAAATCCGACACGTGGGGCACAATAGAATAAACAGTAATTCTTGAAGGAAAGTGGTGTGTTGTGCCTGAGAATTCACTCGAGGAAGCGCGGTTCGATCATGTCAGTGATACCGGTGAACTCGTCTTTGTTTCAGGTGCCAGAAAGTTCTCTATAAAGGTCGATGAAGCGCTTGAAAGAGCCATTTTGGAGGCCAAGCAGATTCGTTCCGAAGTGCAGGAAAAACAGCAGACGCACATTCCGATCACCCTGCCGATTTCGCAAATTCAGTCGTTGATTCGCGCCGGCGCCGATCCCGCGCGTGTTGCGGAAAGATATTCGTTGAGCGAAGCGCTCGTTCGGCGTTTCTCGGCGTCGGTCGAAACGGAGAAGCAATATGCGATTGAGCAATTCCTCGCCGTTCCAGCACCGAAAGAAAGCCGTGTACGTACGCTTTCCGAACTGATTGAACGCACATTCGCGGCGGCACGGGTGCGTTTGGAAGACGTGACTTGGAAGGCTACCAGGCTTGGCTTGGAACCTTGGAAAATCAGCGCTCAGTTCGTTTCCTCCGGCCATACCATCTGCGCGGAATGGTCGTGGAACATGCATGACAACGCCGTAAGCTGTTTGAATTCCGCTGCACGCAAGCTCATCGGGGAACAAGACGCGCCAAAGGAAGGACACGCCGAGAAACACGCCGACGAGAATTTCCTCGCTTCGCTGAATCTTCCGGGAAATTCCGCCCGATCGGCGCGAATCGAACAGACCGTATCGGCATGGAACACGCCTGAACCGTCCATGCCGGTGGCGCGCCCCTCAACGGCACCTTCCGTTCCAATCGCGCCAATCGGCGTGTCTAACGAATTCGGCACGCCGAACACATCGAGTGCCGCCGCCGACATCTCCCTACCAAACCGATCGACAGACGCCGTGACGAAAACCGACGTCAGTGCAACAGGCGATGCTCAGAACACCATCGCGCCCGCATCGGATACCGCCTCGAACACCGCAAACACGAATCAAACACCTGATCCGCACAGCCAAAACACCACCAAATCGAAGCGGCGCGCAGGACGCTCCGCCGTGCCAAGTTGGGATGAGATTCTGTTCGGCGACTGAACCAAACCCTGCATGTTAGGCCACGTCGATCAGACAGGGGATATCGGACTCGAGCATGGTGAGCGAGCCATGCACGCTCGGCAGATGCATCGCCTTTTCCGCCTGAGTGCGGGAATCCACGATGGTGACGGCCTTCGTGGCCGATACAATCACATCACCAATCATCGGTTCGACGCGCGAGACCACAGGTCCGTACACACCCTCCGCAATCGCCTGCGATCGCGTACGCACTTGTGCCCGGTCTCCCAGCACATCACGCCACCGCGCGGCGATGTTTTCCGGTGCCTCGCCCTGTTCCGCATAGAGCATGACGCAACGCGGTTCACCACCGACATGGACGACACCCTGCATGAGCCGCTGATCCTGCGCAATATCAATCACGGATTCGGGATCAGTGGTGATCATACCGTGATCCGCTACAATCACAATCAATGTGCCTTTGGGCACGCTGCGGCGAAGAAGGCCAAGCTGACCGTCAACACGCTCGTACGTGCCAATCCATTTATCGGAATCCCAGCCGTAGTTATGCCCGACCTTATCGGTATCACGCAGATACAGGTATGTCAGTCCGGGATTTTTCGCCGCTTGGGCCGCGACCGCGACACGCTTGCGCGGATCATCGTTGGAAATGTAGTCACTGCCACGTAAGGCAGCCTGCGTCAACGCGGAAAACGCGAATTTCGGCAATCCAGAACTGGTCACACGAACGCCTTGTGCGCTTAGTCGTTCGAACATGGTCGGCTGCTGCTGCAACTCAAGCGGAGGAACCGCATTTCTGAAGGAAATCAGCTGACATATTTCGCCGGTTTTCGGATTGAGCTGCGTATAGCCGGTCATACCCGTCATACCGGGGCATGTTCCCGTACCGAATGTAGACATGGCTGCGACGGTAGTGCTCGGCATGCATGTGGCGATGGGACGCTGATTGGCTGACTCGTTCATGAGGGACCGCAAGTAAGGCGCATGCCCCAGTCTCATGTTGAGGTTCCAGTAGCCGAGACCGTCCACGAGCACTACGACCGCGGACGCCGCGTCCGGCAGCCCAAGCGCTTCCTGCAGAGCTTTCGGGTCAGAATGAATGTCCGTTGGCATGGGGCAGCCAATGGCGTTGGAAACCGCAGGAAGTACCGACGACAGGTGCAACGCTCCCCCACGGATCCCTTCAGATGGCATGCCATCTCCGTAGCATGCCGGTTCAGTCATGGTAAGCAGCTCTTCGTCGCTTGGCACTTCAACACTCATGACTCCTATTCAAGCACCGCGGTGGTACCGGCTGGTAACATTGCTAGGTTGATTACCATTACTTTTCCGTGAGGAGATTCACCGCATGGTGTCGCACCGCAAATCGGCAAAACCAGCCTTTGACCCGCGTACGGTCAAAGAGAACATCGTCGAAACACCGTTGAACGAGGAGATGAGCAAGTCCTTCCTCGAATACGCGTATTCGGTGATCTATGCCCGCGCGTTGCCCGATGCCAGAGACGGTTTGAAGCCGGTGCAGCGCCGCATCATCTACCAGATGGGTCAAATGAACCTCAATCCAGATCGTCCGTACATGAAGTCGGCCCGTGTGGTCGGCGAGGTGATGGGTAAGCTTCACCCGCATGGCGATTCCGCGATTTATGAGGCGATGGTCCGTCTTGCGCAACCGTTTGCCATGCGTCTGCCCCTGGTAGACGGCCACGGTAATTTCGGATCCCTTGATGATGGTCCGGCAGCATCGCGTTACACCGAGGCTCGCATGGCTCAGGCTGCGCTTGGTATGAACGCGAATATCGCCGAAGATACAGTGGATTTCACACCGAACTACGACAACAAGCTGCAGGAGCCAACCGTTTTGCCTGCCGCGATTCCAAATCTGCTCGTCAATGGCGGTTCCGGCATCGCCGTCGGCATGGCCACGAATATGGCGACGCACAATCTGGGCGAAGTGGTTGCCGCAGCCAAACATTTGATGCATCATCCTGATGCCACGTTGGAAGAGCTTATGCGCTATGTTCCCGGCCCTGATTGGCCGAGCGGTGGCGTGATTGTGGGACGCAAGGGCATTCGCGAGGCCTACGAAACCGGTCGTGGCGCGTTGACCACGCGTTCGGTAACGCATATCGAAAACGTAACCGCTCGTAAGAAGGCAATTGTCGTAACGGAACTGCCGTTCATGGTCGGCCCGGAACGTGTGTTGGAACGTATTTCCGAGGGTGTGAAAAATCGCAAGCTGGAGGGTATTTCCGGCGCGATCGACCTGACGGACCGCCATAACGGCACTCGCCTTGTCATTGAAATCAAAACCGGTTTCGACCCGAACGCAGTACTGGCGCAACTGTTCAAGCACACACCGCTGCAAGACAATTTCACCATCAATAACGTGGCGTTGGTCAACGGTCGCCCACACACCATGGGCTTGAAGGAAATGCTTCAGGTGTGGGTAAATCATCGCCGTGTGGTGATTCGCCGTCGTAGCGAATTCCGCAAAAAGAAGGCGCTGGAACGTCTGCATTTGGTTGAAGGCCTTCTGCTTGCGATGGTCGACATTGACGAAGTGATTCAGGTGATTCGCTCGTCCGACGATGCCGAAGCCGCAAAGACGAAGCTCATCAAGGTGTTTGATCTGGATGAGATTCAGGCACAGTACATTCTTGACCTGCGCTTGCGTCGCCTGACGAAAATGAGCCGCATCGAGCTTGAAGCGGAACGCGACGATTTGAAGCAACGTATCGAGGAATTGGATCGCATTCTCGCCTCCACTGAGGCGCTTGACGGCGTGGTGATCGCCGAAATGGACGAGGCTGTTGCCACGTATGGCACGCCACGTCGCACTGTGCTGTTGGATGAAGACGCTGACGGCAGGCTTGTGCCTGTTGCAGCGCATGGCGATGATGGCGTATCCGCCTCCGCTGTGGCTGCGGCACGCGCTGCAGCCACAGTGTCGTCTGCCGCCGCCGATGTCGCCGCTGCCGCGAAGGCCGCGAAAAAAGCCGGTGAAGACAATGCCGCAGCCATGGCTTTGCAGATCGACGACGAACCGTGCGCGGTGATGTTGTCGGCCACTGGTCTGATCGCACGCACCTCTGAAGACGCGTTGGAGCGTTGGGAGAATCGCTCTTCTGCCGACCAGCGTGTAAAGGATGATCAGATTATTTCGATCTTCCGCACGACCACGCGTTCCTCATATGGTTTGATCACATCTGCCGGTCGTCTGATTGTGGCGCATGTCGTGGAATTGCCGGTTGTGTCTGCGGATGGGCCGCTCCACGTGACTGGCGGCGTTCACGCCGAAGAGTTAATCGGCATGACGGAAAACACCGATCCAATTCGTGGTGAACGTGTGATCGCTGCGATCGCCATGCCATCCGCCGACGATTCCGGTGATAATGCCGTAGAGCCCACTCCTCTTGCATTGGGTACGCGCAATGGTGTAGTCAAGCGTTGGAATCGCGAATCGCCCACCACCATGGATTCATGGAGTGTCATCGATTTGAAGGATGATGATGAAGTTCTGGCTGCCGCTGAAGCGCGTGACGAGGATCGGCTGGGGTTTGTATCCACCGACTCTTCCCTGCTGACGTTCGAGGCGAAGAACGTACGCCCGCAGGGACGCACTGCCGGAGGCATGGCAGGCATTCGCCTGGCTGAAGGCTGCTCAGCGGCTGCGTTCGCGGTAGTTCCCGCCAGCAAGGTGGCGTGGAATTATGAAGAAGGCGAGAATGGCCTGTTCTCCGCGTCTGGAGCTGTGGTGTTGACGGTTGCGGGCGATTCCGAAGCGTTGCCGGGTACGGAGAATGGTTCTGCGAAGGTAACCCCGTTGGAAATGTATCCGACGAAGGGCCGCGGTACCGGTGGCGTTCGTTCGCAGCGCTTCCTCAAGGGACAGGATACGTTGGTTCTCGCATTTGTGGGCGCATACCCAGTACACGCCTCCACGCAGGGCGGTGCCGGCGTGGAATTGCCGAAGCCGGATATGCGTCGAGATGGTTCTGGCACGGAGCTTTCCGCACCAATCGCCATCATCGGCTAACTTGTTTTTCATTGACAATGCCCGTATCTTGCGATGGCTGGGATCGTTTTGGTTTCGCCTGTGCTTGCAAGATGCGGGCATTGTTGTTGTCGACACGGTTCTGCCAGTGCGTCCGTTTCGTTCGCTTTGGCTCAGGCAATGTAACTCCAAGCTAGCAGTAGAGCTTCATGCCTTGCGGGCTGTCGACGAAGCCGGCCGCATGGAGGATCTGCCGATTCGCATTCCGTTCCTTTAACGACATGCCGTTCATTTCGCTGAAACTGATGCTGCCACTGGGCTGTCGTTGCAATGCGTAGGCAAATTCGGCGCAAGCTGGTTTCAATATTGTCTCGTCAGTTACGAAGCTGACGATTTTATGACTCTTTGGCACGGCAAACAACACGGGTTCGCCTTGTCTGAGTACGATGACGGAGCCAGATCTACGTGCCGGTTTGAGGTAATCCTGTTCTGGCCAGGCGATTGCGGAGCCAATAAGATTGGCGGGATCAGTCACATCGAGCGCCGCGCAGGACTGACTATGCCATTGCGTATCGCTACGAAGCGCGTCGATGGTTTCTCGCTCCGCGAATTGTGCCGCGCCGAAACCTTTCACGAACATGCCTCGGACCAGTGTGCCATGTTCTTCCATTCGTTTGAGTACTGGATAGAGTGATGAAAATCCTCCGGCAATTCGTTCCTTATCAACCAAAGGAGCGGCAATCACCCCATATCGATCCAGCAGCGAGTCGATGAACGCCAACTTACGCTCCTCCACACTTGCTACATGCGCCGCATCATCAATGCCGGTATCTCTGTTTTTAGACATGGCAGGCTCGATGACACTGTCTAGCGTTTTATTTGATAGAACGGTTCGCCCATCACCACAAGCTACAGCGGACCATAATCCACTCAAGCTCAATGGTGTTGGAGGACGCATGGTGACGCGCCTACGTGCGACACGACGAGGTGTGCGAACAGTTTTGCCTCCGTGTAGGAGCGTTCGTACTGGCGTGAACGAGCCGTTCGTCACTTTTCCTTGCCATACCAGTGACCATAGGGCTTCCTCGAACTGTTGCTCACCCCATGCGGGGAATATGATTTCGCCTGTTTCAGGGTTCACCTGCACTTCGGCATGCTGCTGCCAGATGGTTTTGGCTGCGGCTGAAAGCTGTTGAATGGGGAACGCTCCGCCACCGCTCAATGCTGCTAGCACGGCTTCCGGCATAGTCAATGTTTCATTATTTTTCAGTTCTTCTAATGTCGGTTCAGATGGGTTGAGCAGCAAAGAACCCGCTGGATAGAAGGCGATATCACCAGCTTCTTTGGCGTTGGATCCACTCGCTTTCGAGCCGACCCATACCACATCCGATGATGAAATGAGCTCGTCGAGCATGCTGGGCTGATACTCACGCACACGTGCCGGGAATACCGTGGATTCCCATACCGAAGCGTTCAGGGACACGCCTTCCAACTGTTCGATGACACGCATCAGACCATCGACGCCTTCGTAGCGTTCACCTCCAACAGGACCGACTCCTTGACGATCAAGCAGAAAAGCCTGATAGACGCTCGGATCGACCGGTTTGACGGCTTTTCGGACCCTGGCAAGAGACAATGATCGAATACGCCGGAAAACATCTTTGTGAAGCCATTGCTGAATAGCACTCTTTTCGGAAGTCTCACCTAAATCAGTGAACCTTCCTTTGATGAGTTCACCTCGAGCATCCAGCTCATCAAGCGCATGCACCGCTTGATCCGCGTCAACATCAAGTTCGGCAATCATCTTGTCGGAGGTGAATGGGCCATGCGTCTTGGCGTATCTCGTTACGCGCCCGTTGATATCTTCTTCGGCGAGATCATTCCAGAATGTTCGTTTGGCAAGCTCGTCTTCCACCTGTGTAACGGCTTCGGCATCCAACAATGATGCCATGTTCGTGCTCCCTAAGAGCCGTTCCAGTGCTTCCGGATCCATGGACAGCAATTGTGTGCTTCGTTCGGCCTGCGGCACGTCATACTGGTACATCACCGAGCCAACGAAACCAAACAGCATATTCTCCGCGAACGGAGACGGCGTTTCGGTAACCACTTCCGACAACAGTATCGTCCCAGTATTCAACCCGTTCATAATCGTGTGCAATGCGGGAAGATCATACACATCCTGCAGGCATTCGCGCGCGGTTTCCAGCAGTAGGGGAAAATTCTTACGGGTACGGGCCGCATTCAATAGTTGTGCGGCCTTCAACCTCTGCTGCCATAGCGGCACACGCTTACCTGGACGAGTGCGCGGCAGAAAAAGTGATCTGGACGCGCATTCGCGGAATCGGGCCATGTAGAGCACGCTTTCGCCAACCTGTGTCTCAACGATGCGTTGCAATTCGTCCGCGTCGAACAGCAGCAGCTCATGCATCGGCAAATCGCCATAACCGTCCGGCAATCGTAGAACAATGCCATCGTCGGCCGCATACACTTGACCATCGAAACCAAACCGCTGTTTGATTCGAGTGGTAATAGCCAACGCCCAAGGCTCATGCACGCGCCTACCGTATGGCGAGTGGATGATAATGCGCCAATCCCCACCTTCATCCTGACAACGTTCCACCACGAAATCACGATCCGAAGGAATCACACCGGTCGCCTCACGTTGTTCGTCAAGCAGTCTGGCAAGATTGCTTATGGCATTGCAGTCAAGACCATCCCGCTTCAAACGTTGTGTGGCCTCACGGTCGAATCGCACTTCCGATACAGTTTGGACCGTATTCTGATCACCATTCTTTGCTGGTTCATGTCTGTGCAATCTTTGGCTGAGTTCGCGTGTCAAACGTCCTTGTGCCAATCCGAAACCATAATCGCGCCCGTCCTGGTCCCCATGCCAGAATGGCAGGCGTGCAGTACGGCCTGGTGCGGGAACCACCACTACCCTGTCCCGTGTGATCTCTTGGATCTGCCAAGTCGAAGTCCCCAAGGTAATGATGTCTCCCACACGGGATTCGTATACCATTTCCTCATCCAGCTCACCTACCCGTCGAGGGCCCGGACCGGAGCCTTCCTCCGGAAGCACCACCGTGTACATGCCACGGTCAGGTATGGTACCGCCGCTGGTCACTGCCAAACGTTGCGCTCCTGGACGTGCGGAAATCAGCCCCGCTTCTTCGTTATATTGCAGCGGCGGGCGGAATGCGGAAAAGTCCTCACTGTTGTATGCGCCTGTCATCATGCCGATAACCGCATCGAACATGGACCGATCGAGATCTCGGAAAGGCGCGGAACGACGCACGCGGTCGTACCAATCATTCGTAGAAAGATCTCCCATGGCCGCGGCCGCAACGGTCTGCTGTGCGAGCACATCCAGAGGATTGCGGGGCATTCGTAATGGTTCTATAGCCCCTTCCCGCATACATTCCATGCTGGCTGTTATGCCAATAATCTGCTGTCGGGTTATGGGGAAGAACAACGCATGAGAGACTCCCCCGACATTGTGGTCGGCACGGCCCACTCGCTGCAATCCCGATGCGATCGACAATGGGGCGGCCACCTGAATCACTAGATCCACAGAGCCCATATCGATGCCGAGTTCCAAGCTGGAGGTGGCCACCACACAACGCAACTGGCCGCGTTTCAACTGTTCTTCGATCCGTTTGCGCCGATCTTTTGACACGGACCCGTGATGTGCCATGGCAATCACATCAACATCGTCATGCGATTCAACCAACATGGTGGTGGCCCCCACCACCGAATCGTAATGCCCGGCAAATTGCTCACGGCCTTCCGGTGAGCCCAAATCACGGTGCTCACTCAAATCGGTCGCCTCCGAGCCCTGTTTCGACTCCGCATACATGTCGTTGAGCCGTGCAGTCAGCTTCTCTGCCAATCCACGCGAGTTGACGAACACCAATGTGGTTCGGTGCCGCAACACCTCATCGAGAATGGACCGTTCAAGAGCCGGCCATACCGAACCACCTGTAGCGCTAGTGTCAAGCATATTGCGCAATGGTTCCACGGCTCTCAAGTCCATAGCCGGAACAGCGCCGGGGTTCACCACCGTTACCGGTTGCGAACCTCCAAGGAACCGCGCTACTTCCTCAACGGGATTAACGGTTGCCGATAACCCTATGCGCTGCACTGGATGTCCGATCATATCGTCAAGGCGTTCAAGACTTAATGCGAGATGCGCGCCTCGCTTCGAACCCGCGACCGCATGCACCTCATCGACGATCACCGTCTCCACACCCGCCAATATGCTGCTCGCTTTGGAAGTAAGCAGCAGGAATAATGATTCCGGCGTGGTGACGAGAATATCCGGCGGATGGCTGACGATTTTTCGACGTTGTTCAGGTGTGGAATCACCGCTGCGCATAGCCACTTCAACATCAGGGACGGGCAGTCCCATCGCCTCGCACTGTTGAGCAATTCCCTGCAATGGCAATTCAAGATTCTTCGTCACATCGACGCCAAGCGCCTTCAACGGCGAAATATACAGCACTTTGACGTTACGCTTCGTTTTCTTGTGGGAACCTTTCTTCACAGTTCTTCGTTCCGCATGGCTCTCGGTTGCCGCGGTTTCGCCATGAACGTCCACTCCTGCGGAACGCACTCCGCCCGCCATAAGCCGGTCAAGAGCCGAAAGGAACGCACAGAGGGTTTTACCCGACCCAGTGGGCGCCACAACGAGCACGTTCTCGCCGGAATGGATGGCCGGCCACGCCTGCTGCTGGGCTTCGGTGGGCCGGTTGAACGCATGTTTGAACCATGCTTTGGTCGGCTCCGAAAACAAGTTCAAACATTCGCACATACGTTCGATTATCGCATCACCGTAAGACGTCACTCGTCTTCGCCGTCAACCCATTCGAGCACTTCTCCCGGTTGACAATGCAATGTCACGCATATGGCATCAAGCGTGGAAAACCGTATCGCCTTGGCCCGTCCGTTCTTCAACACCGAAACATTGACCGGCGTTATGCCTATAGCCTCCGCCAGTTCACTGACGCTCATTTTTCTTTTGGCGAGCATCACGTCAAGTAGTTCAATATGAGGTGTTGAACGCTTTTCGTGATTTCAATCCGATGGCGCTCACTCTTCACATCATGTTCATCGTATTGCCGTGGCCGTACTGCTTATCGTATGGTATGTTGCACTCGGTTTTAGTAACCCTAACCGTATATGCGAAATCTACAATGCTGCTCATGGCATCGCAGACGCAGTGACGGCAACGCCCTACCAGCCGATGGTCTGACCACCGCACTTTTTACGCAGGCTCTCGTGCATGATCACCATAAGCACCAGGAAAACCAACATGTACAGAGGGAACCACAGCACACTGATATGCTGTGCGATCAAGCCGAATACCGGCGGCATGCACATCGAGCCGACGTATGCGCATGCCATCTGCATGCCGACGATCGCCTGCGATTTGTCTTCGCCAAAATATACCGGCGTGGAATGAATGACGCACGGATAAATCGGAGCGCAGCCGAGACCGATGATCATCAGCCCCACAATAGTGCCGATATTGTGCGGCAACGGCAACAACATGCTAACGATACCGGTCAGCACGAGCGCCTGGCCTAGGCGAATCATAGTCGGATCGTTGAACTTCATGGTCAGAAAGCCACTCGCCAAGCGGCCGACGGTGATGCCGATGCAGAACAGACTGGCCCACATGGCGGCTGTGGTCTTGTCAATACCTTTGCCGAGCACCATGTAGCTACTACCCCACAGCATGGCCGTGGATTCCAACGCAGAGTAGCAGAAGAACATCACCAGGATTTCTTTGGCACCGCGAATGGCAAGCACGCCTCGTACACCAAGCGGTTTGCGAGTTTCATCATTGGCCGTTCCGTCGGATTCGCCGGAAACTTCGCCCGTCTTTGCCTCGGAGCGCTTCTTCCACAATGGCAGGCTGAAAATAAGAATGGCGGTGAGCGCAACCTGCAGTATGGAGATGTAACGGTAGCCCCACGGCCAGCCTTGACCCGCACCCAAGGCAAATCCCATGACGTATGGGCCAGTCAATGCGCCAATGCCCCACATGGCGTGCAGCCAGCTCATATGACGGCTCTCGTAGTGAATGGCCACATAATTGTTGAGGGCCGCGTCAACTCCGCCCGCTCCCAAGCCGTACGGGATGGCAAGCAGAATCAGCACCCAATAGTTCGGAGCCACCGAAAAGCCAAACAACGCCAACGCCGTCAATGCCACGGAAACCGCGGTGACTTTGCCCGCTCCAAAATGCAAGGTCATACGGTCGGAAAGCAGCGCAGAGACAATGGTTCCAGCAGAAATCGTCATGGAAATGCCGCCAGCCCAAGAGATGGGTGCACCCAAATCGACACTCATCGTCGGCCATGCGGCACCCAACACAGCATCCGGCAAACCAAGACTGATGAACGCCACATAGATTACGGCAAGCAAAAGATTGACCACGCCCCACTCCCTCTTGACTGATAGCTGCAGAAGACAATATCAGTCGTCATTGTAAACATATCTATCTACCGATCAGTAACTGCTCAATTGCACTACTTACCGCAGAATCTTCAATCCCTATCTCGCGAAACCATATACCGTCTTCGCTAAGAAAACGCCCTCCGCAACGTCTTTGACGCAACGGAAGGCGAACCATCGAAAACACCGATCAGGTATCGATCTTGGAACGGTCGAAGTCATCGGCATTCTCAACAATGAATGCCTTTCGAGGAGGCACATCGTCACCCATCAGCAAGCTGAAGATCCGACTGGCCTGTTCGGCATCTTCCATACGAATACGGCGCAACATGCGCGTGCGTGGATCCATGGTGGTGTCAGCCAACTGATCGGCGTCCATCTCACCAAGACCCTTGTAACGCTGGATGTCTTCGTTATAGCCGATGCGCTTCTTGTCAAGCTCCGCCAATTTTCCAGCAAGCTCATCGTCGGAATACGTGTAGATGTACTCCCCCTTGCGAGCTCCGGTCAAGGCAATGCGGTGCAGCGGAGGCACAGCCGCATACACATGGCCATGCTCGATGAGCGGCCGCATGTAACGGTAGAACAAGGTGAGCAGCAGAATGCGGATATGCGCACCGTCAACATCTGCATCGGTCATCATAATGACCTTGTTATATCTTGCCTGCTCAATGTCGAAGCTTGCACCGGAGCCAGCACCGACCACCTGAATAATCGCCGCGCATTCCTTGTTCGACAACATCTGCGACAGCGATGCCTTCTGCACGTTAAGGATTTTGCCGCGAATCGGCAACAACGCTTGGAAGCCGGAGTTACGTGCGGCCTTAGCGGTACCGAGTGCGGAATCACCCTCCACGATGAACAGTTCGGCTACATCGTCATTACCCGGCTGGCAGTCAGACAGCTTCGGAGGCATGGACGCCGATTCGAGCGCGTTCTTGCGACGGGTCACCTCTTTGGTCTTACGCGCCTGAATGCGGGCATGCATTTCGCCGACGATCTTCTCAAGCACGCGACCGGACTGTTCCTTATAGCCGCGCTTGGATCCGGTGATCATCTCGCCGAACTGCTTGTCGGTCATTTTGCTGACGATCGGCTTGACCTGCGCGGTGCCAAGCACATCCTTGGTCTGGCCTTGGAACTGCGGTTCGGCGATACGCACGGTGATGACGGCCACAAGACCGGACAGAATATCATCACGTTCGACCTTCATGTTGGAATCTTTGAGATTCACCTTGAGCTTGCGCGCATTGTCTTCAATGGCCTTACGAATCTGCTTGGTCATTCCCAACAAGTAGCCGTCCACATGCGTGCCGCCGCCGGGGGTCTCCACCACATTGACGAAACTGCGCATGGTGGTGTCGTAACCGTTGGTCCACCGCATGGCGATGTCAACGGCGCACTTTCTTGTAACCTTCTGCGCATGCAACTCGCCGCCGTCGCCAACGGCCTGGGTTTCTTCAACGTAAGTGTCTTCGCCAGTAACGCGCCAAATGTCGGAAACGGCTTCACCCTTGGACAGGTAGTCCACGAAATCCCTCACGCCACCGGTATGGCAGAATTCCTCGATACGGGCATGCGTGTATTTCGATTCCTGAGGTTGTGCCACGGCATCGGTTTCCACCGTCTGACCTGCGACGGCATTTTCAGCATCGCCGCTTTCGTCGCTTTTCTGCGTTTGCGCATCGTTATTCGCTACCGGTTCCTGAGATTGCGCAACTTCCTGCGTTCCTTCAAAATCCTGAGATTTGTCGTCCGCAGTATTCGTAATATCGTCGACTTCCAGCATTTCATCGATGGATTCATCGCCGGTTTCCGGAATATTCTCGTCGATGACGGTGATTTTCAATCCCGGCACCAGGAAACTGGTTTGCCTGACACGGTCGATCAGCTGTTCGTAGCTGAATTCTGCGGTATCGTTGAAAATCTCCGGATCAGCCCAGTAACGGATGCGGGTACCGGTGGTCTTCGGACTGACCTTGCCAATGATCTCGAGTTCGGTCGGACGGTTCTTGCGCGTGCGCTTGAACGGCGCGTCCGGCGACGGATGCTCCGGATCGACGTCGGTATATACACCCGGATGACCCTGATGGAATGACATGTGATGGGTTTTGCCATCACGATCCACTTCCACATCAAGCCTAGAGCTCAACGCGTTCACCACGGACGAGCCTACACCATGCAGGCCGCCAGAGGCGCCGTACGAAGAGTTGCCGAACTTCGCGCCGGCGTGCAGCTTGGTCAGCACCACTTCCACGCCGGTAAGCTTGGTCTTCGGCTCAATGTCGACAGGAATACCTCGTCCGTTGTCGGCGACTTCCACGGAGCCGTCAGAATGCAGCGTCACGATGATATGGTTGCAGACACCAGCAAGGGCCTCATCGACGGAATTATCGATGATCTCCCATAAACAGTGCATCAAACCTTGGCTATCGGTGGTGCCGATATACATGCCTGGGCGCTTGCGCACCGCGTCAAGACCTTCGAGCACAGTAAGACTGCCTGCGCCGTAGTTGTCCTTGTCCTTCGCCATTTCCCTCATTCCGACTTGCTTATTCGCTTCGGTTTTTCAAAAACATAAAAACGTCTTGTAGATGTAAGAAGTCGAGAAATTCGACATTCCCGCCGGATTTCTCGACTTCATTCACACACGTATCGTCTGATCACTGATCAAGGAAGTCACGCAACGTCTGCGAACGAGACGGGTGACGCAGCTTCGACATGGTCTTCGACTCAATCTGGCGAATACGTTCACGGGTTACGCCATACACGCGGCCAATGTCGTCGAGCGTTTTCGGCTGACCATCTTCCAAGCCATAGCGCATCTTGATCACACCGGCCTCGCGCGGAGACAACGTCTCAAGCACCTGCCTGAACTGTTCCTGCAACAGCGAGAAAGCAACCGCATCGGACGGTGCGATGGCGTCGGTGTCTTCGATCAGATCACCGAACTCGGAATCGCCGTCCTCGCCCAGCGGGGTATGCAGGGAGATAGGTTCACGACCGTACTTCTGCACTTCCTGCACCTTCTCGACTGGCATGTCAAGCTCGCGCGCAAGCTCATCCGGCGTAGGTTCACGGCCAAGATCCTGAAGCATCTGGCGCTGCACACGGGATAGCTTGTTGATCACTTCGACCATGTGCACAGGCACACGAATGGTACGCGCCTGATCGGCCATGGCTCGGGTAATGGCCTGGCGAATCCACCACGTGGCGTAAGTGGAGAACTTGAAGCCCTTCTTCCAATCGAACTTCTCAACAGCGCGAATCAAACCAAGGTTGCCTTCCTGAATCAAATCCAAGAACAGCATGCCTCGTCCGGTGTAGCGCTTGGCCAGCGACACCACGAGTCGCAGGTTAGCCTCCAACAGGTGGTCCTTGGCACGCCTGCCATCGTTTGCGGCCCACTTAAGCTCGCGCTTGCGCTTGAAGTCCATCTGGTCGGATTCGGTGTCCAGCAGGTGCTGGGCATACAGACCAGCCTCAATACGCTCGGACAGGTCGACTTCCTGCTCCGCGTTCAGCAGGCTCACTCGACCGATCTGCTTCAGGTAATCCTTGACAGGATCGGCGGTCGCTCCTGCTGCGATCACACGACGCTTCGGGTTGCCGGACGGAGTCAGATTCTCATCATCGTCATCGTCTCGCACCACGAAAGCGCCCTTTTCCTTGGGCTCTTCCGGCTTCTTGCGTTCTTCCTCGTCGTCATCATCCTCCGGCTCGGATTCCTCGTCATCATCGAGATCGTCATCATCATCCGAATCGACGTCATCGAGATCGTCATCGAAATCATCGAGATCGGGGTCATCCGCCTGAGCGTCCTCATCGTCAAGGACGTCATCCTCAATCTGCTCCTCTTCCTTCTTGGCGGGGGCGCTCTTCTTGGCGGTGGTCTTGCGAGGGGTCTTCGTGGCAGGGGTTTTCTTCGCCGCGCTTTTCTTGGTGGAGGCTTTACGCGTGGCGGCTTTCTTCGTGGAGGTGGTCTTTTCGGTCAGATCAGCCTGTTCCATGCTTGCCGTCGTTTCCTTGGTGGCCAAACTTATCCTCCTATTGATCCTGCCAGAAGCGTATACCACAAGGACCCACTTCTGGCAAGGGCAAATCGTCAACTATGTGAGTAAACCATCTTGCAAGGACGATTATTCCCGCATAATGAGGCCTTCACGCGCAAGTCACGCCACTTTACGGCGTGTTGCTTTAGGTTTCCGATATCCAGGCAGGCCCGATATGCCGTTCGACCGCCGAACATACGATCGCCGCCAGCGAACACCGATCATCTATCGCGAGCGCGCTGATGGCTGCCGCTATGGCGCCTTCCTGACCCATCCACCACATGATGTAGCTGATTACGGCGAACGGCTGCGCCCGATATGGTTTGGGAATCATATCGATGATGTCAAACAGCATGTTGATCGCTTGGTCGCAACGTTTCATATCTGGTCTGGCTGATGGGTTGCGGAATGCATCGCTGAGCAGCTGTTCCAAACGTTGCGCATTGCTTGGCTGCTTGGGTCGTTCGGCGAAATCCATAAGGAACTCCCGACTGGCGCGTTGCTCATCGACTATGGCGGAGATGAGGAACGCATCGCGTATGGACAGCATTTCGTCCATGCCCACTGTAATTCGTATGACCGTGTCCCTATCGAGGCTGCATTCGGTACGTGTCACGCTTACTCGGCATGACTCGTCATTTTCCGCCGACGCCTGTTCGAGCGCGTCCATCCATATGAGAAACGCCTCTGATATGAGGGAGCGCACCGCTTTGCGCGTGCCATTCGATCGGCGATCTTGTTCGAATTGGTTGATGGTTTCTTTCATTTCCGTTCCGGTGATGCATACGGTCCTGTCGACTGTCATTGTTCTGTCCTCCTTGGCATGGTTGATCGGCTTCTCTGCGCGCCGCTTGTATGGCACTATGTCTGATGTGCTGAGGCGATGCACTGTTTTTCGGGGCTTGTGGTCGAAGGATGGGTCTTTCGGCGTTTCGCAAAATGGTTTCGGTACCGCAACTATTGCAATCATTGAGCTTTGGTCTTGTCGAACGCCTGTGGATAACTGTTGGTATGACTAGCTCTTCCGATTTGGAACAGATTGAATCGCGCATTGTTTCGTTAGTGAAGGATTTTGCGTTCCTTCATGTGGACGATTCGGTTGCCTCTTCCTGCAAGCCCATCGCAGACATGGTCGCCATGCAAGCGGTCACTTCAAGTGAGGGCGGCAAGCGACTTCGCGCCTTGCTGACGTTGGATTCGTTCCGCGCGTTCGCTTCGGAGGATGTGCTGGAACGCGATTTCGATGCACTACTTGATTTGGCGTGTGCCGTAGAGGTTTTTCAGACCGGCGCCCTGGTGCATGATGACATCATCGATGATTCCGATCTGCGTCGCGGCAAGCCATCCGCGCATCGTGCGTTTTCCACCGATACGCATAGCGAGACTATCGGCCATGGTTTAGGCATCATGCTTGGCGACATGTTGGCCACGGCGAGCGTGGATATCGCAGATAAGGCCGCATCCAAGCTTACTTATGGTTCCAATGTGGTTGCGGCGTTGCTTAATATGCACCGCGAGGTCGAGGTTGGCCAGATACTTGATTTAGCTGTGGAGCTCAACCCGTTGAACGATCCGAACGAGCTGGTGGAGGCTTCGTTGAACGTATTCCGTTGGAAGACCGCCAGCTACACTACCATCGCCCCTCTGGAATTCGGCATGCTTGCCGCTGGTTTAAGCAAGGATGATGCTCGAAGGCACGCATTGGCGGTCGGGTTGCCACTCGGTTTGGCATTCCAGCTTGCGGATGACCTTTTGGACGTTGTCGGATCAAGCAGGAATACCGGAAAACCTGTTGGCGGAGATATTCGCGAAGGCAAGCGTACCGTGCTTCTCGCCGATGCCATCAACGCTGCGGATGATGGGCAGCGACGTGAGCTTATCGACATGTGGGAAGCCGATTCGCGTTCCGAGACTCAAGTGCAACGCGCCATTGAACTGTTCGGACAGACGGGAGCCATCGCGCAATCCCGCAACAGAATCGCGGATCTGTGGCATGCGTCGAAATCGGCTATCAATGCGCTTGATCTTTCTGAGTATCGCAAATCGCCGCTCGTCGAGGCTTGCGCACGTTTTGTACCTGACGTACGTGCAAATGCGTGACGAGATCCGCGTGTCTTCTGACTGGTATCCGGACAGGACGCACGTTCGTTGCATAATCCGCAAACCTCTGCTTGTAGACTACAAATGAGAACATTCAGCGTGAAGCGTTTTGAAGAAGGAACCGCAGCAATTAACCATGAGTGAAGCTCCACATGCCCCCGAAGGTCAGGTCATCGAAGGCCGGTATCGGGTCGTCAGCAGAATCGCCGATGGTGGCATGGCCACGGTGTACCAGGCGGTAGACGAGCGCTTGGGGCGCACAGTCGCCATCAAAATCATGCATACGCAGCTGGCTCAGGGGCCGCACCGTGATCAATTCGTGGAGCGTTTCCACCGCGAGGCACGCTCCGCGGCCGCCATCGCCAACCCGCATATCGTGCAAGTGTATGATACCGGCGAATTCGACGGTCTTGACTACCTCGTCATGGAGTATGTTCACGGCGTAAATCTGCGCTACGAAATGAACCAGCAAGGCACGTTCAGCGTTCGTGAAACGTTGCGCATCATCGGTGAAACGTTGGATGGCCTTGCTTCCGCACACCGTGCGGGCGTGGTGCATCGCGACATCAAGCCGGAGAACATTCTGCTCAACGACCGCGGCCATGTGCAGATCACCGATTTCGGTTTGGCCAAAACGGTTTCGCAGGCAACGCTTTCCTCCACCGGCATCCTGCTTGGAACGGCCGCATATCTGGCGCCGGAAATGATTGAGAGGAACCAGGCCACGCCTCAAGGCGACTTGTACTCCGTAGGCATCATGGCTTGGGAAATGCTCGCAGGCAAGGTGCCGTTCACTTCGAACAATCCGGTGACATTGGTATTTAAGCATGTTCACGAGGATGTGCCAAGCATCGTTACCGTCTGTGAGGGCATCAATGCCAATGTGGCTGCATTCATCGCTCACCTCACGGCGCGCGCGGTCGAAGCACGACCCGCAGACGCTTCCGCCGCACTGGCCGAGTTGCAGCGACTGCAATCCATACTCGCGGTCAGCGATTGGCAGTATCAGCTTCCCGCGGCAAACGTCAACATATCGCCCAATACCACACAAGCAGAAGATGCCGCTGCCCCGATGAATGAGGGTAATCCGGCTCCACCCACTCCCCCGGCTCCACCAACGCAACAATTCGACGATCGTACACGCAAGCTGGACAGAGTCAAACCGAACATGACGACCGTCATGCCAGTGCAACAACAGAACGTTGATCCCGAGGCGACAACGCGCTTCTCGCTGCCGCTGGATGGAGACGTCAATACCGCAGACGGCAGTACGAGGCCGCAATCCCCTGCCATGCAGAACGGCGATTACGGCAATGCTGGAAAGGACAAATCTTCGAAAAGGCATCGTACGCCGCTGATCGTCGCAGGTGTGGCTGCGTTTCTTCTGACGTGTGGCGCAGGCGGCTGGGCATGGTGGTGTTACCAGGGGCCTGGCAGTTATTGGGCCATGCCTCAGCCGGATGGCATGTCGTGCAGCGATTCCGTAGCCTGCCCCATCACTGGTGTGAAATGGAGCGACTATGAGAGTCTGCTAAAGGTTTCTGATATCGAATATGAAGTGTCGGAAAAGTATAGCGATTCCATAACGGAAGGCGATATCATCTCTACCGATCCGGCGAATGTCGGCGATCGTGGCAGCAAGCGTCGCGGTCAGAAGGTCAAGGTCGTGGTTTCCAAGGGAGTCAGGCAGGCGACGGTTCCCGCCGACATTCTCGACGCGACCAGCGCATCCGGCAAGGATCCGATCAATGCGTTGAAGAAGGCCGGATTCGATAATGTCGAGCAGACCACTGCTTCCGATGACACGTATTCCATGGAAGTGCCGCAGGGGGCGTTGCTGTCGTTAAACGTGGATCCCGGTGCCACATTGCCGCATAATACGACGATCACCGTCACCGTGTCGCAAGGACCAAAGCCAGTAACCATGCCTAATATTGTCGGCAAGACGAAGGATGAGGCGCAGCAGACGATGGATGACCTCAAACTCACCGCCAATTGGACGGAATCCTTCGACGATAAGATTCCGCAAGGCCAGGTGATTTCTACTTCCGTCAGCAGCGGCAATACGCTGCATTGGGGAGATAGCGTCGACGTAGTGGTCTCCAAGGGACCGGAAACCATAACCTTACCGAATTATGTGGGTCAGAAAGCCTCTGACGCCAAAGCTGCGTTGGAGAAGCTTGGATTCACGGTCAAAGTGAGTTCGCAGCTCACATTGAACGCCAGCCAAGATAAGAAGGTCGCTTCGCAGGATCCGGTAGGTGGCACCGAAGTACGTATCCGAGACGAAAATGGAACCCCGACCACCATCACATTAAAAATGTATTCCTCACTGTTCTAAAACGTGGGGGAATCGCCGGATCCGACAACGCGTTTCCCCACAACAGAGTGAGCCCGTCCGATTTCCCGGATGGGCTCACTGATGGCGTTCCGCCTCCGCTTTCAACCATCTTTGCGGCTGCGTGACAATGACGAAATTCAGTCCTGCTTCGACTGCTCTTCCGTTTCCTTGGCCGCCTTAAGCTGTTCCTTGACTTTTTGTGCGTATTCGTTCACATATTCCTGACCACTCATCTTCTGAATCTCCATGGTCACACGGTCGGTAAGCGAACGCAGGTCGTCATGCGTGATCTGGTCCAACGGTTTTTTTTCAACCTCGATCGGCTTGCCGTAAATCACCATGGTCTTGCCTTTGTCGGGAATGACCTGCCCTGGCTTCTGCAATTCTCGGGAGCCGATGATAGCGGCCGGAACAATCGGACATCCGGTTTCGAATGCCAGACGCGCCGCACCGGTGTGGCCTTTATAGAGACGCCCGTCAGGACTGCGGGTGCCTTCGATGTGGATGCCGAACAGGTGGCCGTCCTCAATGATTTCACGGGCATGGTTCAGCGCGCCCAACGACTTGGAACCACCGGAACGATCCACGGGGAACACGCCAACGGATGTGAACCACCATTTCTTGAACTTGCCTTTGATGCCTTTACCTTCGAAATATTCGGCTTTGCCCATGAAGTGAATCATGCGTGGGCTGGTCAGCGGCAACAGCGCGTCGTCGATGACGGCAAGATGGTTGGCCGCAATAATGGCACCGCCTTCGCGAGGAATGTTTTCAAGCCCTTTTGTGGTCGGTCCCAAACGGTGGATGGCGATCGGTCCTAGGCCTTTAACGAAAAACCAGTAGAGCATTCTTCACGGTCCTCCCAGCGGATGGGCATCCGCTCGATTAAAGTTATCAGTATGACTGACCTCAACAATAGCAATGCCGACGAAGAACACCCAAATGCCGAATCGCATGGTGGAGGGAATGTTCCCTCCTCTGATGCGAACGATCTGGATGCCGCTTGGACAGAGTTCGCCAGTTCCCATGCCGACGATTTGAAGGCCGTGGAACACTCACGGAATGCGAAGCGTTTCGAGAAGCATGCGCAGCGACGTGAAAAAGAGGCGCTGCTATCGATTCAGGATCTGGATCAGGGTACATTCACCGACGATATGCCGCAAGGTCGTGGACCACGCGATTTCACGGGTTCCAGCTGGTTGGACACCGATAGCGTGATGGACCGTTATGGAGATGATTTCGTGCCTCCGAGTCCCGAAATCGGACATGTCAAGCTTTCGAAACTCGTGTTCTGGGCGTTGCTGGTCGCCGGAGTCATCGGCATCATCATTTCCGCATTCATGCCTGCGTTGGCGGCGATTCTGGGATCAATTTTCGGCTTGTGTGCATTGGTTGGCGCCGCAGGGCTTATTGTGCAGCACAAGGGACACTCGCAGACTCGCTTTGATGAGTTTGATGATGGCGCGAGGGTCTGATTTCGACCTTTTCTTCATCGAGCATATTTTCAGAACATCATAAGAATCCTGTCAACGAGATTTCCATATCGAAAGCCTCGTATCAAAAAATGCGTGTGCAGCACCAGATATTTCGATGCCGCACACGCATTATTATTCAGTTATTGGCAAATATCGATCAGAAAGTCTTGAATCAGGCATTTTTCTTCGACTGAGCGGTGGCGATCCACTGATCAAGCAACGCAGATGCCTTACCGGAGTCGACGGTCTCTTCGGCGATGGCGTAGGCCGCTTTGAAACGATCGGCGAGGCTGGCTTCCGTTGGCACCAAATGTCCATCGGCGACAATCGCGGATGCCGCATTAAGCAGAGCGGTGGTACGGAACGGTACGTCCTTGCCTGCGAGGAAGTCACGGAATAGTTGGGCATTAAGCTCCGGTTCACCACCCTTGAGGTCGGCGACGGTCACTTTGGAGAGACCGAGTTCAACGGTTGGATCAAATTCGTTTTCCGTGACCTTACCGTCCTTGAACTCCCAGATGGATACCGGGCCAGTCGGAGCCATCTCATCCAAGTCTTCGTTGGAGGTGTAGACCATACCGGTCTGACCGTTCGCCGCATATACTTCGGCCATAATCGGACTCATCTTGCGATTGGCACAACCGACCGCCATATGCTTCGGAGCGGCAGGATTGGTCAGCGGGCCCAGCACGTTGAACACGCAGGGCACTCCCAGCGCGGCACGAATCGGACCAACGAAACGCATCGCCGGATGGAAGGTGCGTGCGAAAGCGAAAGCGATGCCGCACTCATTGCCGACTTGGACAACCTGCTCCGGCTCCAGATCAAGAGGCAGTCCCAACGACTCGAAGCAATCGGCGGTGCCGCACTTGGAAGAAGCTGCGCGATTGCCATGCTTCACGACTTTCACTCCGGAGGCGGCAGCCACCACCGCACCCATAGAAGACAGGTTCACCGTCGCAGCACCGTCACCGCCAGTGCCGACAATGTCAGTGGTCTCCCCCTCAATGTCGAGCTTGATGGCGTGGCCTATCATGGCTTTGGCCGCTCCGCGAACCTCACCCGAGGTCAGACCGAGCTGCTGCTGGGTTGCCAGAACCGCGCCAACGGCCGCCGGATTAGCGTTGCCGCTCATAAGGTCATCGACGAACCACTCGGATTCCTCGGCGCTCAGATGGTCCCCTCCGACCAACTTGGTGAGGATCGACTTCCATGTGATTTCGGCCATGATACCCTCCTTGACGCTTCGGCACGTCATATCGTTGTATGATGCCGATTATTGTATCGGGTCTACGTTTCTTGGTTTTCCAACGTCCATATCACGAACAGATGATTACACAAACCGTCCCACTTATAAAATGCACAGACGATTCCGATATCGATCTCACGTATATCAGATAGCAAAAGAACGGATTAAAAAGGCGGCCTGCGAAAAATCCGCAAACCGCCTTCACCATGCGCGAATCATCAACGCACTATCTCATGTGTCACTGCTCGTTCTGTCCGTGGCACATCTTGTACTTGCGACCGGAACCACACGGGCACTGGGCGTTCTTGCCAGTTCCCGGGAAGGTACGGCCATCCGCCCACGGGGAGTGCAATTCCTCGCTCTTCGGACGCTTGTTGGCCGGAACTTTGCCTTCGGCGTGGCTGATCGGCTGCATGCCAACGATGCCAGGTTCGTTCTTCTGCTCGTCGGCCAGTTCGTCGATGACGGTCTTTTCGGACTCATCATCGGTTTCCGGCTCGGCAGGAGCGGTTTCGCCGGTAGGTTCGGTCTCGCCTCCCAGTCCCATCACCGCTTCAGCCGCGTTCACGGCCTCATCCTCGTCAGATTCGGTGTCGGTGTCTTCGGTAGTGGCGACACGATCGATATCGACATGGAACAGCAACTGGATGGTCTCCTCCTTGATCGCTTCGATCATGGAGTTGTACATCTGATAGCCCTCGCGCTGGTATTCGACCAACGGATCGCGCTGACCCATGCCACGCAGCCCGATTCCATCCTTGAGATAGTCCATCTCATACAGGTGTTCGCGCCACTTGCGGTCAAGAACCGCGAGCACGACACGACGTTCCAGCTGACGCAGACCCTCTTCACCAAGCTTGCCTTCGAAGTCGGCATACTGGTCCTTGGCATCGGAAACGATAAGCTCCTGCAGGGCCACGACGGCCTTGTCTCCCTTGAGCTTGGAGACAGCATCCTTGGCTGCTTCTGCATCAACGGCAATCGGGTACACGGCGTTCAGAGCCTTGAACAAGCCTTCCCAATCCCAATCCTTCGGCTTGTCAGAGCCCTTGTTGGCACCCTTGATGTAGCTCAATACCGTCTCGTCGATGAACTTGAGGATATCCTCGTGGATGTCCTCGCCCTTCAGTACGGCCTGGCGCTCGGCATAGATGACGGTACGCTGCTTGTTCATCACATCGTCGTACTTGAGCACGTTCTTACGGATTTCGAAGTTGCGTGACTCCACAGCCTTCTGTGCGGTGCGTACGCCCTTGGAAACGCTCTTCGCCTCGATCGGCTCGCCTTCCGGCATACCCTTGGCCATAACGCGGGCCACGAGCTGGGTGTTGAACAGACGCATCAGATCGTCTTCGAGCGACAGGTAGAAACGGGACTCGCCCGGATCGCCTTGACGTCCGGAACGTCCACGCAGCTGATTGTCGATACGGCGGGACTCGTGACGCTCGGTACCGAGCACGTACAGACCACCGAGCTCGACGACCTCTTCATGCTCGTCCTTGACCTGCTCCTTGATTTCGGCCAAGGTGCCCGGCCAACGCTTTTCGTACTCGTCCGGAGTGTCATCCGGAGAGTAGCCTTCGGACTTAAGCTTCGCATCGGCGAGGAATTCGACGTTGCCGCCGAGCATGATATCGGTACCACGGCCTGCCATGTTGGTAGCCACGGTGACGGCGCCCTTACGGCCTGCGACGGCCACGACGGCGGCTTCCTTGTCATGCTGCTTCGCGTTCAGCACCTGGTGGGGAATGTTGGCAACGTCAAGCAGGGAAGACACGATTTCGGAGGATTCCACGGAAGCGGTACCCAGCAGCACCGGCTGGCCCTTCTTGTGACGCTTGGCAACATCGCGCACGATGGCGGCAAGCTTCTCCTTCTTGGTACGGAAGATCAGATCGTCCTTGTCTTCACGAATCATCGGCTTGTTGGTCGGAATCGGGAGCACACCCAGCTTGTAGGTGCCCATGAACTCCGCGGCCTCGGTTTCTGCGGTACCGGTCATGCCCGACAGCTTGTCATACATGCGGAAGTAGTTCTGCAAGGTGATGGTGGCAAAGGTCTGATTCTCAGCCTTGACTTCCACGTTTTCCTTGGCTTCGATTGCCTGGTGCAGACCTTCGTTGTAACGACGACCCGGCAGGATACGACCGGTGTGTTCATCGACGATGAGCACCTCGCCGCCGGTCACCACGTAGTCGCGGTCGCGCAGGAACAGTTCCTTGGCCTTGATGGCGTTGTTCAGGTAGCCGATCAGTGCAGTGTTGTTCGGCTCGTACAGGTTGTCGATGCCGAGATAATCCTCGATCTTGTTGATGCCTGGATCGAGAATGCCGACAACCTTCTTCTTCTCATCGACCTCATAGTCCTCGTCACGGGTGAGCTTGAGCACCAAACGAGCGAACTGGCGGTACCAACGGGTCACGTCGCCTTCGGCCGGACCGGAGATGATCAACGGGGTACGAGCCTCGTCGATGAGGATGGAGTCGACCTCATCGACGATGGCGAAGTGGTGGCCGCGCTGTACCAGATCGGACTTCTCCCATGCCATATTGTCGCGCAGGTAGTCGAAACCGAACTCGTTATTAGTGCCATAGGTGATATCGGCGTTGTACTGCTTACGACGCTCCGGCGGCTTCTGGTTGGTGATGATGCAGCCGGTGCTCATGCCGAGGAAGCGGTAAACACGACCCATGAGTTCGGCCTGATAGCTTGCCAGATAGTCGTTGACGGTGACGACGTGCACGCCCTGGCCATCGAGCGCGTTCAGGTATGCCGGCAGAGTCGCCACGAGGGTCTTGCCTTCACCGGTCTTCATTTCGGCGATGTTGCCCCAGTGCAGCGCCGCGCCGCCCATGAGCTGCACGTCGAAGTGACGCAGGCCCAGCGTGCGCTTGGAGGCCTCGCGCACGGTGGCGAAGGCTTCCGGCATCAGCTTGTCGAGGGACTCGCCATTGTCGAGACGCTGCTTGAACTTGGCGGTCTGGCCCTTGAGCTCCTCGTCATTGAGCGCTGCAATCTCGTCTTCCAGCGCATTGGTTGCCTGAGCGACAAGCTCAAGCTTCTTGATCTGTCGGCCTTCGCCCATTCGCAGAGCTTTGTCAACGATATCTACCACAATCACTCCCTTTGTGTATGCGAGTTACCTCGTCCGAGATTAGTCGCTGTTTAACGATTTCTGAAAAACACCGTCCATTTTACGTAACTTTCAGCGTGTTGCGGCTTTCTACCATTCGGCATACCGTCTGCAGTCATGAAAAAGAGGCCCGCACATACACTGTGCGGGCCCCATTCGGTCAGATTATCTCCCTATCCAACCACGTTGCATGTCTTACTTCGCCACATTCTCCGGGGTGTCGATCTCGAAGACGCCATAGCTCCAACCGTGACGATGGTAGACGACGGACGGACGACCGGTCTCCTTGTTCACGAACAGGAAGAAGTCATGTCCGATCAGCTCCATCTCATACAGCGCCTCATCGATGGTCATCGGCTCCGCGATATGCAGCTTGCGACGGATGACAATCGGAGTGTCGCCTACCTGGACCTCGACGGACTCGCCCGGACCCAGCTCAGCGGCGACAGCATCGGCCGGGCTGTTATTCGGCTCTTCGACCGGCTCCTCGACTTCCGGAGTCGGCTCGACGACGCCAAGATCGACCGGGACCGGATCGCTGTAGCCACGACGATGATCCTTGCGACGATCACGGGTGCGACGCAGACGGAGGGTCAGCTTGTCGAGAGCCATGTCCAAGGCGCTGAACTCGTCGGCGCTCGAAGCCTCGGCACGCACCACGGTACGACCTGCGATGACAGTGATCTCAACGCGCTTGGCAGTATCGGCCTGACGCGGATTGCCCTCATGCGACAGCACAATCTGAACACGCTGCGCATCCGGGGCGATAGCGGTCACACGATTCATCTTGCTTTCGACAACGTCACGGAACCTTTGCTTGATCTGCGTATGACGTCCGGTAACGACGATTTCCATGTGGACCTCCCTAGACTCAAGCGGTGTTACCCGCTATATACGGACCAAACAGCTGCTTCGCTGTTCGGTAGTCATCATTGTAGCCGCAACATTGTGATTTCACTGAAAAGTTGATGCAAGAAAAATAAAGTTTTTTTGATTTTCCTTTCGTCCGTTTTCTTGCTATCATAGTGAGTTTGAGACCTCTTGATGGCCGCGACCGATCCGTCGGTTGAGGAACTTCCGGGCTCCATAGAGCACGATGGCGGATAACGTCCGCCCAGGGCGACCTGAGAGATAGCGCAGCAGAGAACAGACCGCCTATCGGTTTCGACCGATAGGTAAGGGTGAAACGGCGGTGTAAGAGACCACCGGGCCGCTGGTAACAGTCGGCCGCATGGCAAGCCTCATCGGGAGCAAGGCCAAGCAGAAGGCGTTTGAGGGCTGCTCGCCCGAAGCCTTCGGGTAGGCTGCTAGAGCCTGGCGGCAACGTCAGGTCGAGATGGATGGCCATCCGTGCCTGAGGCACGACAGAACCCGGGGTATAAGAGGTCTCACTCTCTTACCACACCGACCAACCCCTGTGGCGAAACAGTGTCCGAAAACCGCATAGCCACTACGCGAATCAGCCGTTTCAGACGAACAATTCCTGTGCGATTTCTCGCAGAACTTCAGGATCATGGCCTTTCCGCCCACCAGCACTCCAGAACCGTCTTTTACGCACTTCGACATCCAACCCAGCAGTTTTTCTTGCTGTCCGACGTCCTAGCTCCCATGCAGCTTCGGCGAACACGCCTTGGGATTCGGCCTCATCGCACACATGTCGCGCAAGTTGGCGGTTCACACCTTTTCGTTTAAGCTCCATAACCGCTCCCCTATACCCCATCAGCCGTGATGCGCAGTACCGCACCGCGGACTGAGCGTACGCCTCGTCGTCGATGAGACGAACCCTAATCAGCCTGGCAATCACATCGTCCACTACTTCAGGAGCGTACCCTTTGCCAACGAGTCGCTCTCTCATCGCACCTGACGGACGCGGTGCCGCATCAAGCAACCGGAGGGCGGCCTCCCTGCACGCATCCAGATCATTCGGATCGTCAGGGGTTCGCGACACGCCAGCCACGACACGCCCTGCGTGTCGCGCGTGTCGCGTACGCTTCGGCGTGTCTTCCTCATCATTGCACAAAACCTGTCCGCAGCCGGATTCGATTCGGCCGTCCTGCAGTCGCCTGCCAGAGGAAAGGGCAGAGCCCCCAGCCTCGGACAATACCGGCTGGAGGCCTTGCTGTTCAAGAAATCGCTCGACACTGATCATATGTCATGCCTTGTCGGCAGGCTTGGAAGACTTTGCCGCACCCTTGGCCGTTTCCGGCTTGGCAGTACCAGCTTTCGCCTTTTCCTCGCCTTTCACATCCTTCGCCGACACATCGTCACCATCCTCGGCGAATTGGTCGGTAGGTTCAATGAGTCCAAATTCGGCTTTCACCTTATTCTCGATCTCTTCAGTGAGCTCCGGGTTGTCTTTGAGGAACTGACGCACGTTCTCACGCCCCTGCCCCAGTTGGTCGCCATCATACGTGAACCACGATCCGGACTTCTTCACGACATTGACCTGCAACGCCATGTCAAGCACAGATCCTTCTTTGGAAATCCCCTCGCCGTACAGCACGTCGAACTCAGCAGTCTTGAACGGTGGAGCCATCTTGTTCTTGACGACCTTGACCTTGGTACGGTTGCCCACAGCCTCATCGCCGTTCTTGATGGTCTGGATGCGACGAATATCCATGCGGACGGACGAGTAGAACTTCAACGCCTTGCCACCGGTGGTCGTTTCCGGATTGCCAAAGAATACGCCGATCTTCTCACGGAGCTGGTTGATGAAGATGGCCGTGGTGCCTGCCTGAGCCAAAGCGCCAGTCATCTTACGCAATGCCTGGCTCATCAGTCGCGCCTGCAAACCGACGTGGCTGTCGCCCATTTCACCTTCGATTTCGGCCTTCGGCACCAATGCCGCCACGGAATCGATGACAATCACGTCAAGCGCACCGGAACGAATCAGCATATCCGCGATCTCCAGCGCCTGTTCGCCGTTATCGGGCTGGGAGACGATCAGCGAATCCGTGTCGACGCCAAGCTTGCGCGCATAGACAGGATCAAGCGCATGCTCCGCATCGATGAACGCGGCGACCCCACCGCTTTTCTGGGCATTGGCCACCACATGCAGCGCCAGCGTGGTCTTGCCGGAGGATTCCGGGCCATAGATCTCCACAATACGGCCCTTCGGCAAACCTCCGATGCCCAATGCCATATCCAACGCTAGTGATCCGGTTGGAATCACCTCGACATCCTGCTCGGGACGATCGCCTAATCGCATGGCCGACCCTTTGCCGAAACTCTTCTCGACCTGCGCAAGCGCCGTATCGAGCGCGGCCTGACGACGCGGGTCGATGCCGTTCGCGGACTTGTTCTGTGCGGCTCCCTTTACCGTGCTCGTCTGTGCCATGACTACTCCTTTTGCCGACTATGACGAATGGTGGCTTCACCGTAAGGCCACAGCATTCGTTCTTGCAAATCCAACGACCGCTGTGGTCGGAAGACATGCGATCCAACGAGCCATAAACCAACATTCCTTGGAAAATCAACGTTCTCACGCGACCTGAAGAATTTGGAGACAGCCCGTTTAGGTTGTTGTCTGTGGATAACTATATCCCAATATGCGAACATCTGTTCGAAGAGGTGTGTTGTGTTCGAAAAAGGCTCAACGAACCGGCATGGGAGGCGCGTTATGATCTTTGCCCCAACGTTGGGAATCCGGGATACCCATCTGGTCGCAGAGCACATTCCACACCACTCGAGGCTCCTCACCTGCACTAAGCGCGTCGACCACCGTCATACCGCCAAGGCGATCAAGCACCTGATCACGCGCCAACGATCGACCGTAGCTGCGTCCGAGCACTTCCTCAAGCAGCTGCCAAAATTCACGTTCCTGCACGCGCCCCAGTGTACACAGACTTGATTTATATGAGAAAAGAGAAACGCCCGGCGAACAATCGCCGGGCGTCATCATGCCATATTTCACGAATCAGGCAGTCACGGAATCAAGATAGTCAGCCACCATGCGAAGCATCTGGGCTGTGGACAGCCCCAAAGACTGCGCGATGGACGACAGCAGTTCGGAACTGGCTTCCTTCTGCCCGCGTTCCACTTCGGAAAGGTATCCCAGCGACACACCGGCCTTTTCGCTGACCTCGCGAAGCGTCTTGTGGTCTCGCGTGCGCAGGTCACGCAGCACATGGCCGATGGCTTCGCGCAACGAAACCTCCTTGGCCTCATCAGACTGCTCTGGAGCATGCTGCACGGCATGCGCGCGCACACGCTCGGAGTCCTCTTCCTGCCACATTCGCGTCAACGCGGCCTGACGCTCGTCCTTGGCTTTCTTGGCCGCACGCGCACGGAGCACCTGCTGCTGCGCGAACATCACCGCGCGCCTCTGAGCCGGCGTGAGCTCCCTGACACGAGCCCCGGTAGCCTGCGCGGTCGCAGGGGCCATAGCCTTGAGTTCCCGCTGTTCTTTGGTGAGTGTCATCATTTCCATTCATCAGCCCCTTTTTCGTGCGTATCTGTCCACTATGGTCAACACTCATCTTTGTGGATTATTCCTGTGAATCCGCTGAAAGCTCCCTCAGTTTTTGCAGAATACAATACACGACGCCACGCCGTATGCTTTCCCTATCTCCCTGCAGGCGAAGTTCGAAAGCCTCCGTTCGCCTAGAGCGAACAGATCCAAACCCGCTTGGTAGGGAACAGCCGACGTAGGCAAGTCCCGCAGGCTTGTCTCCGTCAGGTCCAGGACCTGCCACACCGGTGGTCGACAATCCGACGACACGATCGCCGTCCTCCTGCTGCCGGTACAGCCTCGCCGTTCCGAAAGCCATCTGGCGCGCCACTTCGGGATGAACAGCCCCCTCTCGGCGCAACAGCTCGGCATCCACACCAAGAATCGACGCCTTGGCACGAATGTCGTATGTCACAGCGGAGCCAAGAAACACTTTCGATGCCCCCGGCACACGCACGAAAGCATCGGCCAGCAAGCCTCCCGTCAACGACTCGGCCGCCGCGATTTTGAAACGATTGGTCTCGCAATATGCAAGAACGGCCGCAGCCAATTCATCGCATTGCGATTGGTTGGCGGCAGCCGTCTGGTTCAAGGATTCAATCATGAATACCCTACTTGGTTTCTTTTCCAGTCTTGCCCGCGGGCTTCTTACGACCGCCGAAAGTATTAACCAGATACTCGCCGCCGGAATACAGGCAGAGAATCAGCGCAAGATAAATCAGCGCATACGTGATGATGTAGTAGACGGTCATCCACATCGGGGTGTCGCCTAACCCTTCCGGAGTCAAGCTCCACATAGGCAGCATCAACATGGCCAGACCGATGCACTGGCAGAGCGTCTTGTACTTGCCCGCCTGGGACGCGGCGATGACCTTGCCGCCCGTGTCGATCACAAAGAAGCGCATGACGGTGATGCCGATCTCACGAATCAGGAACAGGGCGGTTACGACCCAGCCCAGCACCGGATTGACGAATTCGTTGAAGATGGCGGCAACAATCAGTGTGCCGCAGGTGAGCAGTTTGTCGGCAATCGGGTCCATCAGCTTGCCAAGTTCCGTGACCTGGTTGTATTTGCGGGCCATCCAACCGTCAAGCTTATCGGTGCAGGCCGCGATGATGAAAATGACCGCGGCAACCCAACGCATGGTGACGTTGTCCATGCCCCACGCGCCGGCTTTGGCGTACAGCGCCAAAAACACGATGACCAAGATGATACGAGAGAAGGTGACAAGGTTCGGCGGCGCGTTCCAACCGTCAAGCAACGATGATTTGCGTTCTTCTTGCTTTTCCATACCGTTCACGTTACCCTGACACTTCTACTTGCTGACCAATTTGTGTTTCATACGGAGCGTTCCCCAGTCACATCGCCACTTCGGAATCCGCTGTCGAAGAAGCTCCCGAATTCAGCGACGAGGTCTCGCCCTTGATGAAGGCGAGCACCTGCGGAAGGTCCTGGGGCTGCACCAACACCTCGCGCGCCTTGGACCCTTCGGACGGCCCCACGACGCCACGCGACTCCAGCAGATCCATGAGACGTCCCGCCTTGGCGAACCCGACGCGCAGCTTGCGCTGCAACATGGACGTCGAGCCGAACTGCGATGTGACCACCAGTTCCGCCGCCTGCAACAGCACGTCCATATCGCCGCCGATATCTTCATCCGGTTCGATGGCCTTCTTGTCGGCTTCCTTAGCCATTTCCTCGATATCCTCACGGTAATGCGGCTTACGTTGGGTGCGCACGAACTCCACCGCACGACGAATTTCCGATTCGTCGACCCATGCACCCTGCACACGCAACGGTTTGGCCTGTCCCATCGGCAGGAACAGCGCATCGCCCTGCCCGATCAGGGTTTCCGCTCCGGTGGAGTCGAGGATGACTCGAGAATCCGTGGCGGACGAGGTCGCAAAAGCAAGTCGTGAAGGAATATTCGCCTTGATCAGACCGGTGACCACATCAACCGACGGACGCTGGGTGGCAAGCACCAGATGCACACCTGCCGCTCGCGCCAGCTGCGTGATGCGCTGAATGGAGCTTTCCACATCATTCTTGGCCACCATCATAAGATCGGCCATCTCGTCGACGACCACCAGGATGTACGGATATGGGGCAACCTTCCTTTTCGACCCGGCCGGCGCATGCACTTTGCCCGCACGCACGGCCGCATTGAAATCCTTGATGTGGCGGAATCCGAAGAATTCAAGATCGCCGTAGCGAGCATCCATCTCCTTGACCACCCATTCAAGCGCCTGCGCGGCCTTCTTCGGATCGGTGATGATCGGCGTGAGTAGATGCGGGATACCCGCGTATGCCGACAGTTCCACTCGTTTCGGATCAACCATGATCATGCGTACTTGGTCAGGCGTCGCCCTCATGATCACAGATGTCAGCATGGAGTTGATGAAACTGGACTTGCCGGAACCGGTGGCGCCTGCCACCAAAAGATGCGGCATCTTGGTAAGGTCAGCCGTTACAAAATGGCCTTCCACATCCTTACCCACGCCTGTGAGCATCGGGTTCGGATCATTCCTTGCCTTGTCCGAGCGAAGCACGTCGCCAAGCACCACGGTTTCACGGTCGGCGTTCGGTATTTCGATGCCGATGGCGGACTTGCCTTCGATCACCGACAGGATGCGCACGTCGGAGCTGGCCACCGCGTAGGCAATGTTTTTCTGCAGATTGGTAACCTTCTCCACTTTCACGCCAGGACCAAGCTCCACCTCGTACATGGTCACGGATGGGCCTCGCAGAAAGCCGATGACTTTGGCATCGACATTGAATTGCTGGAAGGTGACCGTAAGCGCGCGAATCACACGATCGTTCTCCGGCGTGTGCACGGCGTGCGGCGCACCTTGCTTCAGCATGCCGAGGTCAGGTAGATGGTATGGACCTTCCGGAATCCCGTCGGATTCATCGGAAACGCCTTCTTCGCTCAAGCCGCCATTCAGATCGTTTACGACCTCGTTGGTCGCCGCATCGACCATAACCTGCGTTCCGTTGGATGTGCCGTTCTCATCGATGACCGCCCACGGATCGTCCGCGGCCACGCCGACTGACTTGATTTCACTAGATGGTACCGCTCCAACCATCGCGGGGACGGTTTCTGGAATTTGCGGCATGGTGCCGCTTGCCGTTCCGATCGGGTCTGACGAAAGGGAACGCGCCACAGGCATCTGAGGCATGACGACGGTTCCGCCAGAATCCTGAGCGGAATGTTCACTGGATGAAATGCTGCGCGGCTGCGAAACGCTCTGATATGGTTCGTCAAGCATGGTTTCCGCCGTTTCGCCATGTCGTTCGGCGGCATTGCGAAACGCCTCATCGCCGTCATAGTATTCGAGTCCGTCTTGAGCGCCCTGCTTCTTGGTTTTTGATGATATCAACTGCCTTAAGCGAGAAAGCAGCATCGGCTTCTTCTCTTCGGCTGCCGCATTGTCGGTCCCATCATGCGCCGGCACTCCCTCGGCAAAGGACAGCGTGGCATCTCCGATGCGCACCTCATTCGGGAATTGCTCGGTCTCGTCATCGTCCGCCTTATTTGCACTGAAACCAAAACGGGACATCAACGAGCATACCTTGTCGGGAATCTCATCAACCCGCGTATGGGTGATCATCAACAGCGAAAACAGAATGACGACCACGAAAATAACGATGGCGAACGCTTTGGAAAGCCCCCATGCCAACGGGCAACCAAGCACGTAGCCGAGCAATCCTCCCGCTTTCTGCAGCAACGCCATATCGAAACCTTGGATGTCAGACGCAAGCGCCGCGTCAAGTATGGAACAGATGGACCACAAGATCATGAACCATCCCGTAGCCATACGCGCATTGTCGCTTTTGCGCTGGGTCTTATGCATAAGGCTGAACACCACTAGCATTAGGAAAACCGGCAGAATGACGCTCATCAGGCCAAACAGTCCGGAGGCCATGGCATGGAGCACCTGACCGAACGCACCTTGCACCCGGAACCATTCCGAAGCACAGAACAGTACCGCGAGAATCACCAGAACAAAACATGCGATGTCACGCCTGTACTTGGTCAAGACGCCCATCACTGGCGATGGTTCGACCGTGTCCATGACCTTGGTCTCGCCGGAACGGGCTTTGCCCGCGGACCTTTTGCCGCTGGATTTCGTGTTGGAAGATGCTGTTCGTGCCATAACGGTCATGATTTTACCCATGGGATGCGCCATGACATGACATTTCCTCGAATCGCACACATCTTCTAACTTAGGTGAACACGCAATTTCACTGATTGGATTCCGCCAAGATCGTCACCGTCAAGCTGGGTGCCAAGCCGGAGAAGACCGTGGATAAGGCGGAAAGTTTCGACGAATACGGCAGCGGGGTTTTCATTTCAGGCGAGGTCTCCGAGATGATGCTGGGTGTAGGCGTCCGCCTGCGCGTCTATGGCGTCATAGGCACCTGCATCGGCATGTTCGATGATGGCCATCGCATTGTCCAGCAGCGCCGGATTGAGCGCTTGGAGCCAGTGGATGCGCGGATCGCGACCGAACCATCCCATCTGTTTACGTGCCAGACGCTTCGTTTTCTGCGCGATGTCCATGAACGTGTCGTTCAGGTCACGCAACCCGTCCAAATAGTCGACGACCTGCTGGTAACCGAGCGCTTTGGCCGCGGTGATGCCCAGTTTGGGGCGTATGTGCTCCACTTCTTCGATGAATCCGCCTTCAAGCATCTGCTTGGTGCGAATGTCGATACGACGGTCCAGTTCCTCACGGGACAGATCGAGACCGATTTGCACGGTGGGAATGACGTACCGATAGTGCGGAAGGCTTGCCGAATAGGGGCGTCCCGTCACTTCGATGACTTCCAGCGCGCGGATGGTTCGTCTCGGATTGTGCGGATCCATGCGCGCCGCCGCTTCGGGATCCTTAACCTTCAGCTCGTCGAACAGCGCGCCCGCGCCTTCGGCTTTCTCCCGTTCCTCAAGCGCCTTGCGCACTTGCGGGTCGGTGCCGGGGAAGGAGATGTCGTCGATGGCCGCCCGTGCGTACAGGCCGGAACCTCCAACAAGGATCGGACGCACTCCCCTGGCCTGTAGTTCGGCTATTTTCTCGCGGGCGAGCTCTTGGAACCGCGCCACGGACATGGCATCGTCCGGTTCGATTATATCGATGAGATGATGCCTGACCTGCGCCTGCTCCTCCGGGCTCGCTTTGGCCGTGCCGATATCCATGCCCCGATACATCTGGTATGCGTCGGCGTTGATGATTTCCGCCTGTTCGCCTTTGCACGCCAACGCTTTGGCGACGGCAATGCCCAACCCGGTTTTGCCGGATGCGGTTGGTCCGACAATGGATACGACCTTACGCTGCATGGCAGAATAGGCGTCCCCTGTTTCGCCTGTTTTCTCAGAGGTCTGCTCAGTGTCGAACGGCATAGGTCTGCCCCGCCTTCAGATCGGGATCGGCAATGAGGTTGTGGCGCCCCGCATGGGTGATGGTGGCGGTCACGAAATCGCCTACCTGCGGCATCGGCTCGCCTTCGGGCACACCGACGTGCACGAGCACGCCGGTTTTCTCGCGCCCGGTGACGCGATGGGTCGCGGCGTCCTTCTTGCCGGATGCGCCGGTGACCATCACTTCGACGTCACGGCCTTCGAAGGTTTTGAGATTTTCTTCGGTGATGCGTTCCTGCAATGCCACGAGTCGTTCGAACCGGTCTTGGACCACATCGTGCGGCACCTGCTCCATTTCAGCGGCCGGAGTGCCTGGGCGCGGCGAATAGATGAAGGTGAATGCGGACGCGAATCTCGCCTCCTCCACCACGCGCAGGGTTTCTTGGAAGTCCTCTTCGGTTTCACCCGGGAAACCGACGATGATGTCGGTGGAGATCTGCGCATCCGGCATGGCCTCACGTATTTTGCGCAGAATGTCAAGGAACTTCGCGGAACGATACGAACGGCGCATGGCGCGCAGGATTCGGTCGGATCCGGACTGCAGCGGGAAGTGCAGCTGGTGCATGACATTGGGCGTTTCGGCCATGGCTGCGATCACGTCGTCGGTGAAGGCGGCGGGATGCGGCGAAGTGAATCGCACGCGCTCCAATCCTTCGATCTCACCGCATGCGCGTAGTAGCTTGGAGAAGGCGAAACGGTCGCCGATGCCGTAACCGAACGAGTTCACGTTCTGGCCGAGCAGCGTGACTTCCTTGGCTCCTTCGTCCACGCACTGGCGGATTTCGGCAAGAATGTCTCCCGGGCGACGATCATGTTCCTTGCCTCGGGTGGTAGGCACGATGCAGAATGTGCAGGTGTTGTTGCATCCGACGGAGATGGCCACCCAGCTTGAAACCTTCGACGCACGGTCGGTGGGAAGCTGGCTTGGGAAGTAATTGAGTTCCTCTTTGACCTTGACCTGGGCGTGACCTTCGATACGTGCCTGATCGAGCAGCTGCGGCAGTGAACCGATGTTCTTCGTGCCGAACACGGCGTCGACCCATGGCGCTTTTTTTGCGATTTTCTCACGGTCGAGCTGCGCCATACAGCCGCCGACGGCGATCTGCAGGTTCGGGCGCTGGCGCTTCCTTTCGGCCCACAGGCCGATGGTGCCGTACATGCGCTCCGCCGCGTTTTCTCGCACCGCGCACGTGTTCATGACGATGAGATCCACGTCATGGTCAAGGTATTGCTCTTCGGTGGCGAGCACGTAGCCGTCCGCTTCAAGCACGCCTGAGATACGTTCGGAATCGTGCACGTTCATCTGGCATCCGAGGGTGTGCACATAGAACACGCCTTTGCCTCGCGTGGCGGTGTCTCCCGTGGTGGGTTCCGCAAGTTTCGAGGCGCGCTCCGCCTCGGTCATCATGTCTTCGTTCATAATGTTCCATGCTATCGGCAGGGATTCCCAGCACGCGCCGTACTATGCGTGGCATGTTGAAAGATTGAAGGGATAACGTTTTTTCAGCGCTTTTTCAGTTTTCCATGCCCCTTTTGGGTACACTATGGAACCGTGATACTTGATAGACAAAGCCGCATCAATACCAGTGAACTGCAGGCGCGATTGAAATCGGTAAGTTTCGACGACGGTCCGTTGCCATCCGATCAGATCACCGAATTCATCGATCAAATGCAGGTGTACGAAGGTGCGATGTATGAGATTAGCACCAAGTTGGAGATTCTTGATTCCGAATTCCAAGTGCGTTTCTCCCATAACCCCATCCATCATATGGAACGCAGGTTGAAGTCCGTCAATTCCATTCTCGGCAAGTTGAAACGTAAGGAGCTGCCGCTGACGGTGGAGTCGGTCAAAGACAATCTGTTTGACGTGGCCGGCATTCGTGTGATCTGCAATTATCGCGATGACGTGTATTCAGTATCGAATTATCTGTCTGCCCAGAACGATATTCAGGTGTTGCGCGTGAAGGATTACATCAAGAATCCGAAGCAGAATGGTTACCGTTCGCTGCATGTGATTTACGCGGTACCTGTTTTTCTGTCTTCCGGACCGCATTACACGCCTGTGGAAGTGCAGTTCCGCACTATCGCCATGGATTATTGGGCGAGTTTGGAGCACGCGCTGCGCTATAAGACGGATCTGCCTGACACAAAGCTGTCGGAGCATTCGCAAACGCTGCTTGATTGCGCGAGGAGTCTGCAGAATATCGAAACGCAGATGCAAAACATCCACCGCGACATTAATGGCGCGCCTCAGGTTGGCGAGGCTCCTAAGGCCGATTGACGTCCACCTGCCTGCATTTGACCGCGTGCAGAAGCTGATCGATGGGCAGCTGGGCGAGTATGGTGCCCGCGAAGATGAGCGCGCAGCCGATGTAGGCTCGGGTGGTCATGATCTCGCCAAGCAGGAGTGCGCCGCCGACCGCGGAGAAGAACGATTCGAGCGACATGATCACGGACGCTCTGGTCGGAGGCACAAGTCGTTGCCCTATAACCTGAAGCGTATAGGCTACGCCAGCGGAGCAGACGCCCGTATAGACGATGGCGATCCAGCTTTGCGCGGCACCGGCCCAGTCGATGGATCCTTCGATGATAGAGCCAATCCAGCTGAGAATCGCGGTGGTGGTGATCTGCCCGAATGAAAGCAGGATGGGGTCCATGCCTCGCCCGAAGGTGTCTATGACGAGGATATGCCCTGCGAAGAGGACCGCGGTGAACAGCAGCACCATGTCCGCCAGGGTGATAGATCCGAATCCATCGGTGACGCACAGTAGGTAGAAGCCGATAACGGAGATGGCGACGCTGATGATGACGCTGAGGTGCACTCGTCGACGCAGTATGACGAAGGCAAGCAGCGGAGTCATAACGATGTATAGCGCGGTGATGAAGCCGGATCGTCCCGCCGACCCAGAGTAAAGAATGCCGTATTGTTGGACGGTACTTGCGGTGAAAAGCACGATTCCGCAGGTGATGCTGACCACGATGGGATTGCCGGTCCATTTCGGCATGGCAACGATTGCGCCGTTGCCGAGGGTGATGGACGGTTTTCCTTGGGTTTCACGGCGTTTACGCTCTTGTTCCGCTATGGTGTTGCGGCGAAACCAAAGCAACGGTATCAACGAGATGGACCCAAGGGTGAATCGGGTAGCTCCGAAGAACAGCGGTGTTGTGGAGTCCATGCCTTGCACTTGCGACACGAATGCGAATCCCCAAATGAGGGCCGCCAGTACGAGGCACGCCATTCCGCCAATCTCTTTTCTTTGCATGATCACCCACCGTAAAGCATGTCTTTTACCAACGGATAAAGCCTGACCACATTCTGGTCAGGCTTTATCCGTTACGTCGACTGAGGAGCAATGCCGGGAACGCTCCGTCATTTGGATTTCAGTCGCGATTGCCAAGGAGCTGGAGAATATACATGAACATGTTCACGAAATCCAAATACAGATTCAGCGCGCAAAGGATGGAAACCTTCTTGATCATTTCGGGTCCTTGGGCGGAATACTGTTCAAGCATGGCGCGGGTGGCTTGGGCGTCGTAGACGGTCATACCAGCGAAAAGCAGGAGGCCGATGGCGGAGACGATCATGAGGGTGGTGTTGCCGGGAGCGAAGATCATGAGAATCACTTCGGCGAAGATAAGCATGATGAGGCCGACGAAAAGGATGGGGCCGGCCTTGAGCATATTGATCTTGGTGGTGCGTCCGAGCATGGTAAGCGCGAAGAAGAAGCCGGCACACAATGCGAGGGAAATGCCGATGGTACCAAGATCGTAGGCCATGAAGATGGTGCTAAGGGTGAAGCCCATGAGCGCCGCATACACGTAGAACATGACGTATGCGGTGGAGACCTTCATCTTATGGATGCGCGCGCCAAGGTATATGGCAAGCACGATTTCAATGATGGCGGGGGCGAAGATGCCGATGATGCCCGTGGTTTGGATGAGTGCCAGGTACGCGCCGCTCATTTGGGTGATAATGGCGACCACGGCGGTGACGATCAAACCAAGGGTCATGTGCGTGTATGCGCTGTTGACGGAACTGCGTTCGGCCTGCTCGTAGGAATAGTTGGCCTGCACGTTGACTGCGGAGGTACCGTTGGGCGCGTAGGCGTATTGCGGCTGCGCATTGTACTGGTCGTACTGTTGGTTGTACTGGTATTGATTGTTGAAGCCGTTATTCTGGACGTTGTTGCCCTGGGGCTGCTGACCGAATGCCATAATCGCTCCTTTTTTGCTCGATTGCGCATCACGATACGGCATTTTCCTGACGATTTCATGAATATTGGCTTAATCTCGTATTTTCTTCAAAGCCTGCGTAGGTTTCGCGTTCGACACGGGGAGTGCGCCGAACGCGAAAGACTAGGATCGAAATGAAGCTCAGCACCAAACCGAGCGCGCCGACCTGCCGCCACGACTATGACATCACACACTCGTACACTTGAACACAGAGCAACGCAACGAGGGGAACGCCATGTCAATCAACGCAACGGAAAAACCATTAGGCAAGATTTTCACTTCGGATTACCGATTCGTCATCCCATCATTCCAACGCGCGTACACCTGGCAAACGGAAAACATCTCGCAACTGGTCACCGATCTGCAGGATGCATGTCACAATCCAGGCACACCGTACTTCCTCGGATCGCTAATCCTCGTCCGTGATGGACAAACCAAATACCAGATCATCGACGGACAACAACGCCTCATCTCACTTTCCATCATCATTTCCGTACTACGCGAACTGGAAGACGACCCCGAACTCATCGAAAGCCTCAACGACCTCATCGTCGAACCAGGAGACAAACTACGCGGCATCAAAGCCGAGCCACGCCTCAAACTACGCGAACGCGACACCAACTTCTTCCGCATGTACGTACAGGAAGGTGATCTGGAAGGACTGTTCGACCTGCGCGACAACGACATCGAATCGCACGCGCAACGCAACATCGCCATCAACACCAGACAAGTATTCGACGAACTCGCGAAAATGCCAACCCAAGACCGCCGCGCATTTGCCTCATATCTCGTCAACGAAGTCACCCTCGTCATCGTAACCACCGACGACCTCGCCGGCGCGCACCGCATCTTCGACGTTATGAACATGCGCGGAGTACCCCTCACCGCATCCGACGTATTCAAAGCAAGAACCATTGCGGAAATCTCCCCAGCCGCACGCAACGCCTACGCCTCCCGCTGGGACGACATCATGGACCCGCTCGGCGATGACGCACAAACACTCGAAGCATTCTTCAGCGACATCCACCTCATCATCTCGCATAAAGCCGTCTGCACGCAACTGCTTGAGGAATTCCACAAAGACGTGCTCAAACCATACGTCAAGAAACAGAACGTCATCTCCTTCATCGACGATCTACTAGCCCCCTACGCCAACGCCTGGCGCATCATCGACCACCCGACCGACGCCAACCTGCCAGATGACATCATCGGCCAACTCGTCGCGCTCAACGACTACCAGACCACCGACTGGAAACCGGTGGCCATGTGGGCGCTCGTCAACTCCATCCGCAACCTCGGCAACCCCGACACACGCATATTCTCCACTCCAGGCACACACGCGTCAACAGCCACACGCACCTCGAAAAAAGACCTCGAAGAACCACAGCTGCACGACCTCGAACGACTCCACGACGTACTCGCGGCCCTGGAACGCGCAACCGGCGTAGATAGTCTCAACAGACAAACCCCACTCAGCCGCCGCACACGCTCAGCCAGCACCATCCGCGACCTCGACAAAAACCACACCATCCAACAAATCCGAGGACTGCTCATCACCGACGAAGACCGTCGCAGCGCGCTCGCCCACCTGCGTGGCGAGTTGCAGACCAGTCCCGCCATGAAGAAACTGCTGCTGATGCGTGCCAACGAGCAGCGGGCCGGGCATCGTATCATCCGTCCACGTAGCCTCAATGCTTTGCCGATCATGCCGGAGCAGGTAGTTTCTGATTCATCGTTCGCCACATGGCCTGAAGCGACGCGCGACCATTGGGCCAACCGCATCGGCAATCTTGCGCTCAGCCAAGCCAACGACAAGCAGATTGCAGAATTGGCCTCTTATGAGGATCGTCGTGACCGCATGCTGCTGTCGCCGAGTTCCAAACGATTCCCACTCACCGCAGAGCTGGCCGCCATCGCGGACTGCACGCCCCAAACCTTGCAGTATCGACAGGATGAGACCGTTCGTCTGATCGCCGACTATTGGAATATCCGCTATGATGCCGAACGCAATGATCTGTCCATGCTCAGCGAGGAATCGTTGAGCGTTAAGGATACATCCACCTCGCCGACGTCCAAACGTGTGTCCATCGCGCAAGTGCTTGAGGCAGGTCTGCTTATTCCCGGCGAGACGCTGGTGTGGGATCGGCCTCGCAAGGGCGAACGTTGGGTGGCGACCGTCACCGCGGAAGGCAAGCTGCGCATGGATGACGGCAACGAATATTCCACGCCGACCGCGGCCGCACGCGCCGTTGGCGGCAGTTCGGCGGGATTGACCGTATGGAAACGCACGTCGAACGGCCAAAAGCTCAGCGACGTGTGGAAGACCTATCGTCTGCGCACACGCTGAGACCGGTGTCCGTTGGCCGCTTGAGTGGGTTTGCCATTGGCCATCGGAGAGAATGGAATCATCATCGAACAACGGCCGCCATCGCGGTGGGACATGTGAGGTAAGGAGTTGCTATGAACGGGCATATGGAACGCGTCACTGATGAGCGTTTCGGCAGCGCGGTCAAGGTGTCGAAGCTGGTCAAACGTTATGGGGATATGCTTGCGCTTGACTATTTCGACCTTGACGTACGTGAAGGTGAGATTTTCGGTTTGCTTGGCCCGAATGGTTCAGGCAAGACCACTGCGATCAATTGCATTCTCGCGTTGCTCACGTTCGATGAGGGCACGGTGCGCGTGTTCGGCGAACCGATAGGCCCGACCAGCTATGCGCTGAAACGTCGCATTGGCATTGTGCCTCAGAATGTTGCCGTGTTCAACGAGCTGACTGTTGAGGAGAATATCGATTATTTCTGCTCATTGTATGTTCCCGACAGGGCTCGTCGCCATGCGATGGTTGAGGATGCGCTGGATTTCGTGGGCTTGCGCGATTACCGCAAGTTCCGTCCGTCGAAACTGTCGGGAGGTTTGCTTCGCCGATTGAACATCGCATGCGGTGTGGCGCATAAGCCGGATCTGATTTTCTTCGACGAGCCGACCGTTGCCGTCGACCCGCAAAGCCGCAATGCGATTCTGGAAGGCATTCAGCGGCTTAACCGCGAAGGCGCGACGGTGATTTACACGAGCCACTACATGGAGGAGGTCGAACAGATCTGCGACCGCATTCTCATCATGGACCACGGCAGGCATCTGGCATTGGGCACTGCCGACGAGTTGAAGACGATGATTGACACCGGCGAACGTATCAACGTGGAAACCGATGACTTGGGCGGTACTCACGATGAGCCCGGCACAAGGAAGACGTTGGAAGAGCTGAGAGCGCTGCCATGTGTGGTCGGTGCCGATTATGACGGTCATGAATTGACGGTGCGTTGCCGCAGAGGCGATCACAATCTTCTTGACGTACTGACGTTGCTGAAAACCAACGGCACGAATATCGAGCATCTTTCCTCCCGGCAGCCGACGCTGAACGACGTGTTCCTCGAGCTGACCGGCACCGCGTTGCGCGACTAATGGAAACCATGATCTGAAAGGTTTGTCATTATGCTGCAGACACTGCTGGTCAATCTGAAACTTCATTTCAGGGAAAAGTCGCAACTGTTCTGGCTGTTCGCTTTTCCTATCATTCTGGCGACCATGTTCAACGGCATGTTCGGCAATATCGCAGAAAGTTACGAATTGCGCACGATCGATGTCGTCGTGGTCGATAATGACGATTGGCGCGCCTCCCCTGGCGCGCAAACGTTAGTTGACGGCATTTCGTCCGATGCCGACGGCGATCATATAAAGGCCGACAGTGATGATGGTGCCATGCCGAAGCTCATCACGGCCACGAAAACCAGCTCAGTGCAGGCCGCGAATCAGCTGCTTTCCGATGGGAAGGCGCAAGGCGCGCTATCAGTCGACGGCGAAGGGAAACTGCAGTTGGCCATTTCGCAGGCCATGCAATCGTCCGTCACGGATGTGATGGCATCAAGCGGCAGTTTGGACATTTCCCTGACAGTATTGGGCAATATCGTGGACTTGTACAATCGCAACACCAACGTGGTGGTCAATACCGCGCAGCATAATCCGTCGGCTTTGCTGGACGACGCATTCACCGGCAGTATCGGATCGTCAAGCGGGTTCACGAAAGAAATCCAGTTGACGAATTTCAAACCGAGCAGCACCGCACGCTACTATTACGCGCTGCTTGGCATGGCTGCGATGATGGCCATGAGTTTCGCCGTGAATGCGGTGTCGATGGCGCAGGCGAATCTTTCGGCGCTTGGCATCCGACGTTCCGTCGCTCCCCTGCCGAAATTGCAGCAGTTGCTCGCCGGTTTCCTTTCCAGTTGGATCTGCTCGTTCCTGAGTCTGACTATGGCCATGCTGTACATCCGTTTCGGCTGTCAGATCTCCCTTGGCGGCCGTGAATGGGCAGGTTTGGGCGCATGTTTGATGGCATCGTTCGCCACGAGCGCGTTTGGCACGTTAATCGGCGCATTGCCGGGTATTCCCACAGGTGCCAAGCAGGGATTGTGTACGGCCCTGGCTTGTATCCTTTCACTGTTTTCCGGTTTGTATGGTTCGTTCGCCATGGATCTGAGCGATCAGATAGCGCAGCACGCGCCCATATTAAGCACATTGAATCCGGCACAGCAGGTAACGAACCTGTTCTACGACATTCTGTATTACGACAGTTTCCAGCCGTTCCTCACCACGGTGGGCGTGCTGGCTGCAATGAGCTTGGTCTGGCTTGCTGTGGCGACCGTTCTGCTGAGGAGGCAGCGTTATGAACACCTGTAAAGCCGCGATGCGCATTCTCAAGGCGCGCAAATTGTATGTGATCATCTACTTGGTGCTGATCGGCACAATGATGTTCTCCCTCAGCTGGCAGATCATGCGAGGCTCCTCAGCTGCCGGAGCATCGACGTATGAGCCGAAACCAGCCCGCATCGCAGTGATCGACCGTGATAATAACGCTGAGCATGTGACGGAATCGTTGCGTTCCTATCTTGCCTTGGATGGTGAGATAGTCGACATTGACGACGATTCCGTATCATTGCAGCAGGCTGTCGCATCGAATTATGTTGATTTGATCGCGATCGTACCAGAAGGTTTCGCCGAACATTATTTACAGTACGCGGACGGCGGCACGGATACGCAGCCAACCATCGATACTGTGGTCAGCTATGCTTCCGGGGCTGGATCCCTGGCTCAGCTGGAAGTCAACGAATTCCTTTCTTTGACGCGTACCTCCTATCTTGGTCTGCCGCAATCGCAACGTGAACTCGGCACCGCCATGACAACGGTGTTGAATGTTGCCAACGACGATACGAAACAATCGCATATCGCCGTGGTGCCTTCGTCTTCCAAAGATGAAAGCACTGCCACGCTGGGTTCGCCGGCATTCGCGAGCACGATCAAAACCGGCCTGTATCCGCTGCTGCTGGTCATGCCGGTATGCACGTTCTTGGTGGTCAGCACGTTCAACGACAGCGAGATCAGGCGCAGACTCTACTCGTCGCCCGCACGCACGGTATCGTTGGAAGCGCAGCAAATGTCGACATGCGGAGCGTTCGGCCTGCTGGTATGCGTGGCCTACACTGCGGTAACGTTCCTGCTGATGATGTTGGCCAGAGTCTCCCTTGACGGGCTCACCATCATGAATGTCGGACTGTCATTCGTGTCGCTGCTGACTTACACGTTCATGGCGATCGCATGCGGATTTCTGCTGGGATCGGCAGGCTTCAACGAAATGGCGACGAATGGCTTCGTCAACGTGTTCGCTCTGCTGGTCATGTTCACCTCCGGCATGTCATTTCCTGTGGACATGATGCCGGATCCCATGATCACCATCGGTAAGCTGTTGCCTGGATGGTGGTTCTGCACGTCAATCGATCAGGTGTTCGGCATTGGCACCGCAGCATCCACCGGCGTGAATATCGGCCTATGGGCATCATCCATTGGCTTGGTGGCACTGTTCGGAGTGACTTTTATCTGTCTTGGCCTTACTTTTGGACGCATCCGACGCACAAGACCAACACTCGCCTCCCCCGCTACCACACAACTCGCCAAATAACATAGGCGATCACATATGTCTTCAGCATTGCGCTGATTACGTACCCCGTCGGCCTACCGCAAAAACGCGTTTATCTGCGTATGCTTCTGCGGTAGGCCGATGGCGTAACATGCATATATCGTTGAAACACTCGCGCAAAAAACGACGAACGTGAGAATCCCACCCGCACCGCAATCTCCGCAACCGGCAATTGCGTGGTCGCCAGCAACTCAGCGCCAGCGCGAACGCGCACATCATTCACAAACTCAATCGGCGACTGCCCAACCATGTCGTGAAACAACACCGCGCATTGCGTGCGTCCCACACACCCCGCAGCAGCAATCTGCGCCAACGTAACCCGTTGATGATAATGCTGTTGCACATAATCAATCATGCTGCGCAACGCGGCAATTTTCGCCTCATCAACGCCACCAACACGAGAACCATTCCCTTCTCGTTCCTCCGCAAACGCCGTCAATGCTCGTACCATGGCATAGAAACAACTCAGTACAGTCAACGATTCACTATCGGACCACAACTTTCTATACAGAAAGTCAACCGGTTCGGATGAAACGAATTCAGAAGAAACCGGACCAGACAACGCCGGATGTTCGTTGCATGTCGAACAGCCGAATTTCGCGCGATGGATTCGTCTGATGCCGTCAACCAGCGCATTACCATATTCGCTGTCGGCATCGAACACGATATATGGCATTGATGAATCCGTCAGAATCGGCGCTATGAATCGTTCGTATACCGCGTTGGGCGCGCCCATTCGCGTGGGATTGAGCAATGTGCATGAGAATTCGCATTCCGCATTGTCTTTGGTGAAACCGTAATGCAGTTGTCGCGAGTTAACGAATATGCCTTGCCCTTCATCGAGGCGGATTGTTTCGCCATTCACGAAATACCACATATGGCCGCGCATAATGTAAGTGAATTCGAAATCGATATGCCAATGGCATTCCGCACGCATGTTCGGATATTGGCTCAATAACGAATGCTCGGTGAATGAGAAGAACATCGGAGCGTCGTATTGCACCATTTCCGCACCATTGGGCAAACGTCCCCATCCAGTGATCGGCATGCATACACAAGAAACGTTCAAACCGCCTGTTGCCGCGCTTTCTGCTTGCGTCACGGTCATGTCGCATGCCATATCATTCACCACTGTATTTCACCATTTCGGTAAATAATGCAAATTCTGGGAACGATAATACAGGCAGATACTGTGTTGCCGGGCAATCATGCCATTGAATGATATGCGTAAGACCATTATTGACCAGAAGGGGCGTGCGGCATGCTGTCGCACGACTCATAACACAGGAGCATTACCATGGCAGATACTGCAAAGCAGCCAGCGGCAGATGAGTGGGAGCGCATGCTCTCCGGTGAACTGTATGTGGCCGATAGTCCACAACAGCATGCGAATATGCGCAAACGTCGCTTGGTGCAGGCCATCAACACATCCAAGTACGACGCGTTCAAGGAACGTGACGAGCTGTTTCACGAATTGTTCGGTGCCTTTGGAGAAGGCGGATTCGTAGAGCCACCGTTCAATTGCGATTATGGATGCAACACGTTCATCGGCAAGAATTTCTATGCCAATATGGATTGCATTTTCCTTGATGTGGCACGCATCACCATCGGCGACCGCGTTTTTTTCGGACCTCGCGTGAGCCTGTACACGCCGTATCATCCGATTGATGCGGCCGTACGTTCCTCTGGGCCGGAAGGTGCACGCCCGATCACCATCGGCAATGATGTCTGGTTCGGCGGCAATGTGGTGGTCGGCCCCGGCATTACCATCGGTGACGATGTGGTGATCGGCGCGGGATCGGTAGTGGTCAAGGATATTCCTTCGCATTCGGTGGCAGTCGGCAATCCATGCCACGTGATCCGTGAGATCACCGATGCCGACCGCGAATATTGGGAAGGCAAGGCAGCGGAATATCGCGCTTGGAAGGATTCGATTCAGTAAATCGTTAGTTCACGCACCGCAATTTCACTCGGGTACGGGCATTGGCTATCATCGCCCACACCCCACTCGTACATTTCCTACACGCACCAACCATCCTCACATCATCATGCAATCTTCCATCACTTGGCGCGAGTTTCTTCGACAGACGTTGACGCTCGCCCTGCCCATCGCGTTTCAACAACTAATGCTGGCGCTGTCATCGTGCGCCGACACACTTATGCTGACGAACGTTGGTCAAAACGAGCTGTCGGCAGTGTCTCTTGCCACGCAGTTCCAGTTCATTTTCAGTTTGTGTCTTGCCGCGCTCACGCTTGGCATGAGTATTCTGGTGGCCCAGTATTGGGGTGCGGGCAACACGAATGCCGTCGAACGTGTATTGGCGTTCATCATGCTGTATGCCGGCGGATTGTCGCTGGTGTTTTTCGCATTGACGCTACTCATTCCGGAAACGTTGATGTCGATTATGACGAACGACATAACGCTGATTGCCATCGGCTCACAGTATTTGCGGGTTTCGTCGGTTTCGTACCTGTTCATCGGTTTGTCGCAGATGTATTTGTGTCTGATGAAGAATGTGGGTGCGGCGGTCACCGGAATGACGATAAGCACGGTTGGCGTGATCGTGCATGTTGCGCTGAACGCGGTGCTGATCTATGGTTGGTTCGGTTTACCTGCATTAGGTATTTTCGGTGCGGCAATTTCCACGGTGATTTCCCGAGCCATCGAACTGGTGTGGTCTGTGCTTGTAGCCAGCCGCAATGGTCGCCCACGTTTGCGGTTGTCGATGATGCTGCATCCGGATGTGGTGTTGCAGAAGGATTTTTGGAAGTATAGTCTGCCCGTGCTTGGCAATGAGCTGGTTTGGGGTTGCGGTTTCACCATGTACACCGTGATTATGGGTCATCTTGGTACGGATGCGGTGGCGGCCAATTCCATTGCGAATATCGTCAAGGATCTGTTGGTCTGTTTGAGTCTTGGCCTTGGCAATGCGGGCGGCATTCTTGTCGGTAATCTGCTTGGCCGCAATGCTTTCAATCAGGCGAAGGTTATGGGCGATAGGCTCTGTGTACTGGTGGCGGCAGTTGGCGTTGGAACCGGCCTGTTGATTATCTCGGTACGTCCTTTGGCATTGCAATGGGCGGGATTGACGCCGCAGGCCACGCATTATCTGTCAATTATGCTGTTTATCTGCGCCTATTATGCGGCATGCGGGTGCATGACCAATCTGACTATCGCCGGTATTTTCCCTGCCGGAGGCGATTCCCGGTTCGGACTTGTCTGCGATGCGATCGTTATGTGGCTGATTGTCGTACCGGTCGGTCTGTTGGCGGCTTTCGTGTGGAAGCTGCCGGTATTGGCGGTCTATGCTTTGCTGAATACCGACGAATGCATCAAGATGATTCCTGCTTTGCTGCATTATCGAAAGTATCGTTGGGTCAATAATGTGACGAGACAGACCAATTCCGCCGTAGTATCAAACGCATGAAAAACCGGTTTGACACTCCCGTGGTTGAAACCACGGGATTCCTGCGAACTGGGCTTGCTTGGAT
>OATQ01000105.1_pt1 | contig 74131 bp, 52 predicted proteins | sample 1495061 | NCBI WGS metagenome assembly OATQ01 (sample SAMEA2579979, study PRJEB22360) | human gut metagenome
TCAAGACCTTACTAAAAAGTTACTTCATAAATTCAAAATAATCCCTTACCTAACGTTAGTAATGAAAATGAACTTATATTGAAACTTTCCACTGTGATGAAAACGCCTGAAACTCAATTAAGTTTCAGGTGTTCGGAAGTTTGGAGACCTAAGGCTCAAAACTTAGTCATGGAACTTCTTTGAAGTTCGCTGACGTCCGTCATCACCTAAGGAAAGTTTCAAATGAAGACTTTGTCTTCAAATCTAAACACCTATCTCGCAACAGGTGTTAATCAACTTTAAATAAATTTTGGGGCAGAATGTGGACAAATCGCTTTAAACCGCATGGTTAAAGGCTTAAAAATGTCCCCTGCCGGAATCGAACCAGCAACGACTCCTTAGGAGGGAGTTGTTATATCCATTTAACTAAGAGGACTTATGAAAAAATCTGCCACGAGGACAGATTTTTTTGTTGAAATCTGTAAATTATTTACGGATTTCTTTGATACGTGCAGCTTTACCTTGCAAAGCACGCAAGTAGTAAAGTTTAGCACGGCGGACTTTACCGTAGCGTACAACTTCAATCTTTTCAACACGTGGAGTGTGGATTGGGAAAGTACGTTCTACACCGATACCGCTTGAGATTTTACGAACTGTGTACATTTCTGAGATCCCTTGACCTTTGCGTGAAATAACTACACCTTCAAAGATCTGGATACGTTCGCGAGTTCCTTCGACAACTTTCGCGTGAACGCGAACTGTGTCACCAGGACGGAATGATGGGATGTCAGTACGAAGTTGACCTTCTGTCAAACTTTGGATCAATGGATTCATTTTATATACTCCTATCTTACTAATCTTAAGAGCTACCTTTGTGTCCCAGCGGATTAGCCGTTATTTTTGTGCGTCCATTACACACTCTTAGTATCTTATCAAAAAATTACTCGCTTGTCTAGTATCTTATTGCATTTCAAGCATTTTTTGTTGACCATAAATACTAGTCTTATGATTGATGAGATAGGCAAATGCCATAACAATCACATAAGGAAGGACGTTAGCTGGTCCAAAGACTTCAACACCAATAAAAATGGGTGCTAAGAGGGTATTGGTACTACTACCAAAGACAGACAGATAGCCAAGACCTGCTACAAGTGGAATTGGAAGGCCTAGAACTGGTGCTAAAACTGCACCAAGACTTGCTCCAATGGCAAATAAGGGAGTCACTTCTCCTCCTTGGAAACCAAGAGATAGGGTGAAAACGGTCAAGAGTAATTTCAAAAGCCAGTCCCATGAGTAGATGGTCCCACCATTAACACTAAGAGCAATCACATTTGTTCCAAGTCCTGTATAACGGCCTTTCCACAAAATTAAGAGTAGAGCTGTTAACACGATACTTCCCAAAAGAACACGATAGTAAGGATTTGGGAGAATCGTTGCAACCTTCTTTTTAGCCAATGACAACAAATAGGCAAAAAGGTTTCCAGCCAAACCAAAGGCCAGACCTAAAAGAGCTAATTTAATGAAAGTTTCAAGGTCTATCGCCAGACCGTTAGCTACAAAATGGCTAAATTTTTCGAGACCTAAGAGGTGACTGGTAGTACTAGCAACAAACGAAGCTATTAGAGTCGGTATCAAGACTGGAAGGCTTAACTGACCTAAGGTTAAAACTTCGAGGGCGAAAAAAGTCGCAGCAATTGGTGTTTGAAAGAGCCCTCCAAAACCAGCAGCCATCCCCATTGTCAAGCATAGTCGTGAAGCGTTAGGTATCTTAAAGTAACGACTAAAAGCATGGGAAACTGTGGCACCAAGTTGTACTGCTACCCCTTCACGACCTGCCGAACCTCCAAAAAGATGGGTCAGCCACGTTGTCACTGTCACAAGTGGGATTAATCTTAAAGGAACCTGCTTCTCCTCATTGTGACCAACCTTAAAAATTAAGCCCATTCCTTGTGCTGCTTTGCCTGCAAACCTTTGGTATAGGTAAACAATCAAAAGCCCCGCAATAGGAAGCGCTGGAACTAGATAAAAGAGATGGTGGTCCCGATATTCTGAAAGTCCTATAAGAACACGACCAAAAATAGCATCAATCAGTCCAACTATCACTCCTAGAAAGACAGCATAGAGACTCAAGATCACTAGATTGGAGTATGAGAGACCTTGACTCTCACTTAATTGTCTAATTTTCATCCTAGTAGCCTACTTTCCTTCAAGCTTACCTGCTTGATAAGTGCGCGAATGTTTCATAATATCTGCAAAGCTAGCTACGATAGACTTTTGGTACTCAGGATTTACGACACTATCTGCTACCTTACTTAACAAGGCTTTCTCACGCTCTGGGTCATAAATTGCCTTTCCGGTGCTTTGTTTATAAGCACTTACTTGAGTTACTAATTTCATACGTTCTTCCAACAGAGCTACAATGTCTTTATCGACAGCATCTATCTGTTGGCGAATCTCATTTAAGTCCATGATGACCTCCTTTTGTTCTATCCATTATAACAAAAATGACTTGAGGACAAAAGAGTCTCAAGTCATTGAATTTGCTAGTTAAACAGTTTTCTAATCTGACTGATATGACTTTCATCCGCAACCAGATATAAAGTAGCTCCTGCCTTTAATTGCGTATCCCCGTGAACGATTTCAGATTGGTCCTTATATATCTGAGTTGTAATCAAAACCCCTTCAGGCAAAGTTAAATCCTTAACCAGACGCCCCGCAAGATTGTCCTTAACAGGTAAATCAATCATAGTTGGTGTTTTGTCTACTTTCTTTGGTGTGTGAGCAATCAAATCATGAAGCATGGCTTCATAAACAGGCTCTCCTCCCATGAAATCCATAATCAGATAGGCTATCAAGGTAACTACTCCAATAGTCATCAACTGGTTAAGATTACCGACCATCTCAGTCACCAATATCATAGCCGTAAGTGGAGCCTTAGATACTGCACCAAAATAACCAGCCATACCCAGGACAATAAAAACAGGAAACTGATCAGGATGTATGAGTCCTAGATTTTCAAAACCTACCGCAAATACAGCTCCCGAAAGAGCACCTAAGGTCAAAATCGGAAGGAAAATGCCACCAGGAAATCCTGAACCAAAGGACAACATACTCCAAATGAATCTAATTGCCAAGTAAAGAATTGCTACGGTTAAAACAGGTCGCAGACCATCTAAGGCTAAAATCAAGGCGTTCCCACCACCGAGAAGATTTGGGAAATAAAGACCCACTGGAATGATAAGAAGCACTGTCAAAAGACCATGAAAATGTGGGGGTAGATGGAACATTTTTCCCAAAACTTGGTAAACTTTGCCAATACGTAAAACGACCCACTCGTAGCCATATCCAAGAACTCCCAGAAATATGCCTAAAAGCAATAGAATCCAATAATCCTTAAGTGGAAAGAAAGGTAATTTCTCTGTCATAGCTAGGACTGGTTCCTGTCCAAAGACACGTAAGGAAACAGCATTAGCCACTAAAGATGCTGTTAAGGCGCTAACCCAAACATGACGGTAGAAATGGTGGTAAACTTCTTCAACAACAAACAAGAGTCCGGCAATAGGGGCATTGAAGGCTGCTGACAAACCCGCGGCAGCCCCAGCAGCAATCAAGACGCGCTGATCACGGGCTGAAAGTTTGAGGCCTTGGGACAAACCTTTTGCCGTCATAGCTCCCAACTGAATACTTGGTCCTTCACGTCCCAACATCAGACCCATTGAAATGCCAAGAACACCACCTAGGAATTTACGCCATAAAACAGACCACCAAGACGGATGTAAGAGCCCCATCAGTTCCCCTTCAACATGGGGAATACCTGAACCTTTAATATCTTTTTCTTGTTTTATGAGATAACCAATCAAAATGGCAAATATCAAATTGACAAGGACAATTCCTAAAATAAGGACTGGATGGTTCAGGGCGTCTTGGTAAATAGATACCGAGATTTGGGCCCCTTTAGCAATTAACCAACGAAAGAGGCTAACGACTGCACCTGCAGCTACACCGACCAAGAGCCCTCTCCAAACAGACCAAAGAAGATGTTGAGATTGCGTCCTAAAATCTCTTTCTATTTCATTCATAAAAACTCCAAATTTGACTACAATAAAAGCAGAAATAACTCTGCTTGTTCCCTATGCTAATGCCTCTGAAATTTTTTCAGCGAAAGCTTCTAAGTTCTCGATATCTTCATCTTCAGCAGAGAGATCAACTTTTACACTGTCCGCACCTTTAGTCGCACCTGTAAAAGTAAATTGATTTTCAAACTCATCTACTGAATGACAGAAATAATCGTAGAAGGTATCTCCTGAACCTACAACACCGAAAATCTTACCTGACAAGTCAAGGTCAGCCAAATCTTCGTAAAAGTCAACGATTTCATCCGGCAACTCTCCATCACCATAAGTGTAAGTTGCAACAATACAGATATCCGCATCTTCAAAATCAGCGGCATCAACCGTTGTACACTCGTCTACATCAACAGTGTGACCCAATTCTTCCAATTTTTTGGCAACAATATCTGCGATTTCTTCCGTGTTACCGGTCATACTGGCATAAACGATTTTTGCTAAAGCCATAATGTCCTCCAAATTAATAAATTAGCTATATTATACCATATTTTTAAATAAAATGAACGGGCTAATGAATCAAAAAACTGCCCTGATGGGCAGTTTTAAATTGACATTAACTCTTCTTTTTAGACTTTTCTTAGGTGAGTGCGGACGCTAGCGACTTCCTTCGGAATTCCATAGCTAAGTTTTGAGCCTAGTGTCTCAAAACTTCCGAGTGCCTAAAGCTTTTAAACTTTAGGCACTTTTCTCACAACGAAAAGTCTTGGCTACAGCTCGTTCTGAAATTATTAAAGGAACTATCTCATTTCATCTACAGAAAATAGTCTATGTTTTAATAGCCAAGTCACTTGTTAGAGGAAACTAAAACTGCCCTACTAGGACAGTTTCAAATTTTGTAATAATTCAAAGTGTCGGTAGACTAACCATAGGCCGACACCAATTAACAGAATTAAAATCACTGCTCTCATCAAACCTCTAAGAAAGGTCACAAGCCAAGTTAGAAGCATGGAGGTAATCAACCAAGTCCAACCCGAGGTACCGTATAGTGTTTGAATACTCTCCATAGAATGACGAGTCACTATTTTAAGCCAGTCAGGAATATAGATCCAAATACCATCTCCTGACAAGCCTAAGCGGTGTGCAATCATAGTTCCCGTTGTTTGCAACCAGGTAAAGACCCCGGTATTAAATAGAAAGAGAAAGGTCTGCATGGGATAACGTCTAGCAAGGCGTTTTAAAAAATGCAATACAAACCTCCTTAATTAGCATAAAGAGCATGAACCCGATCAATATCGGTCTGTTGAATACCGTAATAAGACCCTGCTGACTGCATGACTGAAGCCCTAGAATCATCGTGGTCTAAGCCAATGGCATGGCCCAATTCATGTTCAGCTGTATTGACAATACGTTTATGGGTATAGCCGAAATCAGGGTTCAAAAGGAAATAACGATTGAGTTTGACTTCCACATGGGTAATCCGATTGGTCACAACATTGGTCTGACTATCTGCTAGACCCGCTGCCTGTGAGTTAGCATCCGAATAGTCTGTCGCTACGATATCAGCTTTTGAGGCATCATCTGTAAAGGTAAAGATAAAAGCACCTGTATTATTCCAATTTGTGATAGCCTCCTTATATGCAGCGACCATGGTTTCATCAGTAGACTGAATATAGATGCTGGCTGTATTTTGTGCCCATCTTGCCCCATTTGACTCAGGGATAGTATCTGTCGTTGAGAGATTGGAGACTGATTTTTCAACATCACTGGTACTGTTACCACTAAAACCTAACTCAACTTGTCGAAAGGCTTGATTAATATTGGTAGCTAGTGTGCTTTGAGAGTTGTTTGCATAATAGATAAGTCCGTAACCAACTAAGGCTAGGATAAGGGCAAGTTTAAATAGGCCCCAAATAAGATTCCAAATAAATTGTAAAATGAGTTTGGGAATACGGTAGATTACTCTAACGAATTTTTTCATTATTGAGCCTCCTTTTCGAAGCTTTCCCTAGTATATCAAGCTCTAATAGTTCTGACAAGTAAAAAATATAAGTTTAAGCTTTTATCATCTCTTTGACAAGATGTTACAAGATTGACCCATTAAGACAAACGTTCTTCTTTAACGTAATCAATTGGCAACCATTCTAGGTAAGCTTCCAATTGTTTTTCCCAATAATACCATTCATGTCTTCCATGGTCTGTATGGTAGTCGATATCTAGGCCAAGAGCCTTCAAATCAGCAACTGCTTGATCTTGAGAATCAAAAAGGAAATCCTCCAGTCCACACCAAGCAAAGAATTTGGTTTTCTTGTCATGTTGTTTAGCTAGATTCACCAGTTTGTGTTGCGCAATGTCTTTTCCTTCCAAGTCGCCAAAAACACCTTGCCAGTATGCCTTAGACTCACTGGTCTCATCTGTCATTATCTCTGCTGATAAACCAAGAGCACCCGAGAATGAACCTGCACAAGCAAAATGATTGGTCGTTAAGGCTAGTTTGAAAGAACCATAGCCACCCATAGAAAGCCCAGCGATAAAAGTCTTTTCACGCTTTTTCGTCATACTTGGGAAGAAACGCTGCATGACTTGTGGAAGCTCCTTGGCAATGGCATCGTAATAGCGAACTCCATAATTCGTATTGGTATACCATCCATTTTCAGAATTTGGCATAATGACGATGAGGTTGGTCTTTCGAAGAAGGCGCTGAATATTGGTACGGAAAGCCCAAGAATTATGGTTTCCCCCCATGCCATGAAGGAGATAAAGCACTGGAATATCCGTATCGCTTTCGGTTTCTGCAATTTGATCACGGTCTGGATAAATGACATCTACTTGGCGGTACTGTCCTAGAACGTCAGATGAATATTCAATTTGAAAAAAAGCCATTTGTCTTTTCCTTTCTTAATGATAGAAAAGCTGGGTTGACCCAGCTTTTGCTTTTTCAAAACAGTCTTATAAGACTTCCAAATATCAATGAATGTAAGTAACACACTCAGACGATAATCATTGATTAACGTACTTCCATAACGACTGGAAGAATTGCTGGGCGACGTTTGGTTTGGTCAAAGAGGAACTTAGCGACATCATCACGAACAGCACTTTTAAGTTCTCCCCAATCAAAACTATCTCCTGCCAAGTAATTTTCAACAGTCGCATTGACAATATCAGCAGACTCACGCAGAATGTCACGACTCTTCTTAACATAGACGAATCCACGTGTGTTCACACGCGCCTTAGAAACGATCTTGCGCTCCTTCTTGTTAACCGTGATGGCTACGATAAAGATACCATCTTCAGACAAGACTTTACGGTCACGAAGGACGATATTTCCAACATCACCGATAGCATTACCATCAATCATAACATCACCAGCTGGGACAGCTCCTTCATGAAGGAAACCTTGATCCTCAGACAAGTGCATGATATCACCACGTTTGACAATGTAGATATTCTCAGGAAGAAGACCAACTTCCAAAGCCAACTCAGCATGAGCTTGAAGGTCACGATACTCACCTTGGATAGGGAATAAATACTGTGGGCGAAGAAGGTTAATCATGAGTTGAAGTTCACGAGCATTGGCATGGCCAGACACTCGCAGACTTTGCGTAATCATCTTAACAGAACCACCAGCCTTATAAATAGCATTGTTGACACGTGCTACTATTGCTTCTTTGGCAATACTTGGTGTGGTTACGATATAAACCAAATCGCCTTCTTTGATTTGAACGTAACGGTGACGACCAACAGCCATCTTTTGAAGGCCATCAATAGGTTCACCCATACGACCATTTTCAAGGATAATCAACTCGTGATCTTCAAACTTGTCCATATCTTTAGGTTTGACAATCAGTTTTTCATGATTAACGGTCAATTTTTTAAGACGTATGGCTGTACGGACAATATTTTCAACGTCAAAACCAGTAAGGACAACACGACGTCCATGGTCAGCTGCTGAGTCAAAGACTTGTTGGATACGAACCAAGTTTGAGGCAACAGCAGCAATAATCACACGGCCTTCAGCATCGGCAATCACATGGTCCATTTCTTGACCAACTTCGGCTTCAGACGCTGTTTGTTCAGTGCTTGTCGCATTCGCTGAGTCAGACAATAGAGCCAAAACGCCATCACGACCGATTTCAGCCAAACGTCCCAAATCAGTTTTGTAGTAAGGACGGGCTGCTTGATCAAATTTGAAGTCCCCAGTATAGACGATATTGCCTTGGTCTGTACCAATAACAACACCCATTGATTCTGGGATAGAGTGGGTTGTCTTGAAGAATGAGACTACTGCATCTTCAAATTCAATTTCAGTTTCTGCATCAATAACATGGAAGTTATTGAATTTCTTAACGCCAGCATTTTTCACAAATAGCTTAGCCAACTCAATAGTGAGTGATGATCCAAAGACTGGTGCCTTAACTTCTTGCAAGATATAAGGTAGGGCTCCAATAGCATCGGCATGTCCGTGTGTCAAGAAAATCCCTTGAATACGGTCTCTATTTTCAATTAAGTAGTCTAAGTTAGGGATGACAAAGTCAACACCCAGTTGTTCATTTTCAGGATACTTTAGACCAGCATCCAAAATAAAGATAGAGTCGTTAACCTCAACAATATAGAGGTTTTTAGCATTTTCACGAACTCCACCTAGGGCAATAATTTTAATATCGCTCATGCTTGTTTTTCTCCTTTTTAGTTTGACTCTCTTCTAGAGCCTATTTTTACAGACGGTCCAAGAAGCTGAACGTTCGTGCGAACAGTCTCCTTGTCGATTTACAGGCCACAACAAAAAGTTGCATACTCTTTAAGTATACAACTTTTTGGCTTATTTTACAATTTAGAGTCAGGCTAGACCTACTCGAACATAGCGTAGTAGTCTGTGATATCCAACTGACCTTTTTCTTCCTTTTTGAGGTCTTTGATGATTTGACCATCCTTCATTACAATTAGACGATTTCCGTATTTAAGGGCATCTTCCATATGGTGGGTAATCATAAGGGCAGTTAAGTGGTCACCCGTTACAAACTCATCAGTCAACTCCATAAGAGCCACGCTGGTCTTGGGATCCAGGGCTGCGGTATGTTCGTCTAAGAGCAAGAGCTCAGGACGTTTAAGGGTTGCCATTAAAAGACTGAGGGCTTGGCGCTGACCACCTGATAGAAGACCTGCTGGTGTTTCTAAGTGTTTTTCCAGACCATTACTGATCCGTTCAATCAGACCTTGAAATTCCTCTGTGTAGAGATGAATTTGGCGTGATTTAAGGCCTCGTTTTTCGCCACGGTATTTGGCAATCAAAAGGTTTTCCGCAACGGTCATACGAGGAGCTGTTCCCATTTTAGGATCTTGGAAAACACGTGAGAGGTACTTGGCACGCTTCTCAGCAGGAAGAGCCGTAACATCCTCACCCATGATAAAAATCTGACCACTGGTCAACATGAGGGTTCCTGCAATGACATTAAAGAGTGTTGATTTTCCGGCACCATTTCCACCGAGAATAGTAATAAAATCACCTTCCCTAATAGTGAGATTAACATGGTCCAGAATTGTTTTTTCGGTGTCAAAACCGTTATTAACCTTAACAGTCGCATCTTTGAGTTCTACAATTGCTGTCATCGTGATAAGGTCACCCCCTTAAAGAATTTTCGGCGTAGGACAGGCGAAATCAAGCAGAGGGCAAGAACAATCGCACTGAAGAGTTTCAGGTAGTTGGTGTTAAAGCCAAGAGCAATAACACCAGTCAAGAGGAATTGGTAGAGGATAGAACCAATACAGATGGCAATCAAGCGTTCCAACAAGGTCAAGTTGGTCGCATACAAGACCTCACCAATGATAATGCTGGCTAGTCCGATAACGATAACCCCAATCCCTTTAGAAACGTCGGCATATCCGTCCTGTTGACTAATCAAGGCTCCTGAGAGAGCAATAATACCATTTGAGATGACAAGTCCCATCACTTCCATATTGTCTGTGTTAATACCAAAAGATTTAGCCATGTCTCGATTATCACCAGTAGCAATATAGGCTTGCCCTAGGCGCGTGTTAAGAAAGACAATCAAGGCAGCAATGACTATGGTTACGGCTAAGAGACCAACAATCAAGAGGTTGTAGTCCTTACTGAAAGGAAGTAAATCTTGGATCGTTTTAATATCAAGAAGACCAAGATTGGCTCTTCCCATAATCATAAGCATGACTGAATTAAGTGAGGTCATAACCAAAATCCCTGCCAAGATAGTAGGAATTTCACCCTTAGTATAGAGGAGACCAGTCACAAGTCCAGCACCACATCCAGCCAGGACAGCAACCAAGGTCGCAAGAATGGGATTCCAACCAAAATTCATAAGGGTTACTGCTACTGCCCCACCTAGTGGGAAAGAACCTTCTGTTGTCAAATCAGGAAAATCCAAGATACGGAAGGTCATGTAAATCCCAAGACCTAGGATACCGTATAGAAGCCCCTGATAAATAGATGAAATAATCATAAGTCCTCCTTATTTATCAGCCTTGACAGCAATGTCTGACTGCTTAAGCACATTTTCAGGGATAGTGATGTTGAGGTCTTGAGCTACTTTGAGGTTAAGGGTCGGTGTTCCATCATCAATCACATCAACTGGGACATCCTTCACTTTTTTACCTTTAAGAACCTTAACGGCACTACGGGCTGTGGCTTTTCCAAGCTCATATTGGCTTTGAGCAACTGAAGCCAGACCGCCTTCTTTAACCATAGTATCAACAGTCGTATAGACTGGAATCTTAGCTTGGTTTGCTTGGGAAACAACTGTAGAAAAGGCTGAGGCAATGGTATTATCCTGAGGTGTCCAAATAGCATCTACCTTACCAGTCATGACTGACATGGTTGTGTTGATTTCATTGGTTGATGGGACGGCATATTCAACCACATTTAAACCATCTTTTTCAGCGTATTTCTTAAAGCTTTCAACCTGTGATTTGGAATTATCCTCACTAGAAGCATAGAGAATACCAATGGTTTTGGCATTTGGCGTCAAGGACTTAACCAACTCCACTGTTTGTTTAATAGGCACTTGATTGGATGTACCCGTAACATTGCCTTCTGGATGTTTAAGGTTTTTAACCAATTTGGCCCCAACAGGGTCTGAGATAGCTCCCATAATGACTGGAATATCCTTGGTAGCTGCCGCTAGCCCTTGTGCTGCTGGTGTAGCAATACCGATAACGACGTCATTCTTGTCATTAACCAATTGTTTAGACATGGTTTGGATTTTAGATTGGTCCCCTTCAGCATTTAATAAGGTGATTTGAACCTTGTCTCCCTTATAACCAGCTTCTTTAAGACCATCTTCGACACCTTTTTCAATTTGATCCAAGGCCTCGTGCGTCACGAACTGGAGGATTCCAACTTTGACAACTCTATTAGCATTTTGATGTTCTTTTTTGAAAAGATCTGTGCCAATAGAACCGAGCGTCAAGATAGCTAAGAAAACCAAAGTCCAAATTAAACGCTTGTTTTTCATATTTATCTCCTTCTATAAATTCTTCTTTTCTATTGTAAGTCATTTTCAGTCAATTAGCAATATTCTTAATTTATAAAAATTGTCTTGTAGAAAAAAAGAACCGGAACGTAATGTCCGATTCTGTTTATTGGTATTGACTTAAGTCTAGCTTCATTATGTAGAAATAGAGTTCACCGTAAGGTCCCTTAAAGTCAATATCATGACCATTAATGGTTACCTTGGTTACTGGTGTTGAATCAGGAAGTTCAATCCAACAGGCCTGCTGCGCTCGTACAAACTCATTGTAATTTTCATAAGAAACATGTTTTTCTTGCTTAGCTGTATTTAGATAAGTGACTTCAATCATAGATAGACCTCCTTTATTTAACTTCTAGCTTACGCTTCTAGGGAGGCAAAGTCAACTTTGACGACTTGAAATAAAAGCTTACAAGAGCATACAAATAGCCCTCCTGTCATTTGACAGGAGAGCTATTTTTGCTTTGACTTCGAAAAACCTTGATATCTTTACGAATAAAGCTTATTTTAGCGTTTACGACGTTTAGTGCCGTAAAGTCCAAATCCTGCAAGAAGACTTGCTAAACCAAAGATTGCAAGGTTTGAATCTTCACTACCAGTTTTTGGAAGTTGAGCATTTTCATCAGTTGGATTGATGAATCTTGCTTCTTCTTTTGTTTCTGGAAGAACAGATTCTTCTTGTTTTGCTTGTGGAGTTGGCTGTGGCTCTGGTGTCGGTGTTGAATCCGGCACTGGTGTTGGAGTCACGGTCTTCTTGTAGATGTGTTGGATATTACCATTTTCATCTACAACTGTCTTCACAAATTCATAACCTGGAATGTCTTTCTTAGGTTGTTGGCCTTCTTCTGTTGGGTAACCTGGAATTGGAGTGCCATTTTCGTCCACATAAGAAGTTGTCACTTTTTCGTAGACGTGTTCGAAATCACCATTTGGCAATTTCTTGGTTTCGACGAAGCGGTAACCAGAAATCTCAGCTTTTGGTTGTTCACCATCAAGAGCCGGATATCCTGGGATTTCCTTGCCTTCTTTGTCCACAAACTTAGTGATTGGACGTACAGTTGGGGTGTAGGTTGCAGAAGCTTTGGTTCCATTCACATCTTCACGAACCACTGTTACTGCTGGTGCAGTTCCTGTGAATTCAGCTTCTGGTGTGAAGGTTACAGTTCCGTCTGCTGCTACTGTGTAGGTACCAACACCTGGGATAGTCTTGGTTGTTGAGCCATCGTCAAAGGTTGCTGGAACCTTGTCATTCATTGGAACACGGCTATCGCCTTCGGTAAAGACTGGTTTACCTGTTTGGGTTTGGCCCTTGTTTCCAATTGAAGTTGTAGATTCTGCTGTTGGAGTTACTGGTGTCACAGTTGGGGTGTAAGTTGCGGCAACTGGTGTACCGTTCTTATCAACACGTTTCACTGTTACACCAGTTCCAGTTCCTGTGAATGATTTTTCTGGTACGAAGGTCACAGTTCCGTCTGGAGCAACTGTGTATGTTCCTTCACCTGGAATGGTCTTCGTAGTTGAACCATCTTCAAAGGTTGCTGGTACATCATCATCCATTGGGATTGCAGGGGTACCAGGTGTGAAGCTTGGTTTACCACTTTGTGTTTGACCTTGGATGTCTGTAGATGTTGCAGGATCAGCAGTTGGTACAACTGGCGTAATCTTAGGTGTATAAGTTGTTTCTGTTGGTGTGCCATTTGTATCTTTAGCTTGTACCTTAACTGGAACCACTTCTCCTGAGTAAGATTTATCAGTCGGTGTGAAGGTTACAACGCCTGTAGTCTTATCAACTGTGTAAGTACCGATTTCTTTACCTTCTGGTGACTTAGCAATGACTGAAGTAGCTGGTTGGCCGTTTTCATCAAGGAGAGTAATGGTATCCTTGTCGATTGGGGCAACAGGATCACCTTCGGTGAAGGTTACAGTTCCCGTTTGAACCACACCTTGAGGTCCAGTAGATTCAGCTGGTGTTGCAGTTGGTGTCACTGGAGTCACAGTTGGGGTGTAAGTTGCAGTAACTGGTGTACCGTTCTTATCCACACGTTTCACTGTTACACCTGTACCTGTTCCTGTGAATGATTTTTCTGGAACAAAGGTTACGGTTCCGTCTGGAGCAACTGTGTATGTTCCTTCACCTGGAACGGTCTTCGTAGTTGAGCCATCTTCAAAGGTTGCTGGAACGTCATCGTTCATTGGCACACGGCTGTCACCTTCAGTAAATTCAGGCTTACCTGTTTGAGTTTGACCTTGTTTACCAGTTGAAGTGGTATCTTTAGCAGTCGGTGTTACTGGTGTTACGGTTGGCGTGTAAGTTGCTGTAACTGAGCTACCGTTCTTATCGACACGTTTAACCGTTACTCCTGTACCTGTTCCTGTAAATGATTTTTCTGGTACGAAGGTTACAGTTCCATCTGGAGCAACAGTGTAAGTTCCTTCACCTGGAATAACTTTAGTTGTTGAGCCATCTTCAAAGGTTGCTGGTACATCATCATCCATTGGTACACTTGGGTTACCAGGCGTGAAGCTTGGTTTACCTGTTTGTGTTTGGCCTTGAATGTCTGTAGATGTTGCAGGATCAGCAGTTGGGACAACTGGAGTGATCTTCGGTGTGTAAGTTGTCTCAGCGACAGTTCCGTTTGCATCAGCTGCTTGAACCTTAACTGGAACGACATCACCTGAGTATGATTTATTCGTTGGTGTGAAGGTTACAACACCTGTTTCTTTATTAACGGTGAAGGTACCAATCACGTCACCGGCTGGTGATTTTGCATCTACCGAAGCTGCTGGCTGACCATTTTCATCAAGAAGAGTAATGGTATCCTTATCAATTGGTGCAACTGGGTCACCTTCGGTGAATGTCACAGTTCCAGTTTGAACCACACCTTGAGGTGCCTCTGATGTAGCTGGAGTTGCAGTTGGTGTTACTGGAGTCACAGTTGGTGTGTACTTAGCAGTAACTGAAGTACCGTTCTTATCGACACGTTTAACCGTTACTCCTGTACCTTCTCCAGTGAATGATTTTTCTGGAACAAAGGTTACGGTTCCGTCTGGAGCAACAGTGTAAGTTCCTTCACCAGGAATGGTCTTCGTAGTTGAGCCATCTTCAAATGTTGCAGGTGTATCATCATCCATAGGAACATTTGGATTTCCTGGTGTGAAGGTTGGTGTACCTGATTGCGTTTGACCTTGTTTGTCAGTAGATGTTGTATCTTCTGCAGTTGGGGTAACTGGTGTTACGGTTGGTGTATAAGTCGCGGAAGCTTTTGTTCCGTTCTTATCTTCACGAACCACTGTTACAGCTGGTGCAGTTCCGACGAATGATTTTTCAGGTACAAAGGTTACTGTACCGTCTGCTGCTACTGTGTAAGTACCAACACCGTCGACAGTTCTCGTAGTTGAACCATCTTCAAAGGTTGCTGGAACATCATCGTTCATTGGTACACGGCTATCGCCTTCAGTGAATTCAGGCTTACCAGTTTGAGTCGCACCTTGAATATCTGTAGATGTTGCTGGCTCAGCTGTTGGGGTTACTGGAGTCACAGTTGGTGTGTACTTCGCTGTGATTTCAGTACCGTTCTTATCCACACGTTTCACTGTTACGCCTGTTCCAGTTCCGGTGAATGATTTTTCTGGGACGAAGGTTACAGTTCCGTCTGGTGCAACTGTGTAAGTACCTTCACCATCCACTGTCTTCGTAGTTGATCCATCTTCGAAGGTCGCTGGAGTATCTCCATCAATTGGAACATTTGGATTTCCTTCTGTGAAGGTTGGTCTACCAGATTGTGTTTGACCTTGGATATCTGTCGATGTAGCATCTTCAGAAGTTGGAACAACCGGAGTAATCTTCGGTGTATAAGTTGTTTCAACTGTAGTTCCATTGGCATCAGCTGCTTGAACCTTAACTGGGACAACATCACCTGAATAAGATTTATCTGTCGGTGTGAAAGTCACGACACCTGTATCTTTATCAACGGTGTATGTACCGATTACGTCACCTAATGGTGATTTCGCTTCTACTGATGCTGCTGGTTGACCATTTTCATCAAGAAGAGTAATCGAATCCTTGTTAATTGGAGCTACTTCATCACCTTCTGTGAAGGTTACAGTTCCAGTTTGAACAAGACCTTGAGGTCCAGTAGATTCAGCTGGTGTCGCTGTCGGTGTCACTGGAGTTACGGTTGGTGTGTAAGTTGCAGAGGCTTTAGTTCCGTTCTTATCTTCACGAACAACCGTTACGGCTGGCGCTTTACCTATGAATGATTTCTCAGGAACAAAAGTTACAGTTCCGTCTGCTGCTACTGTGTAAGTACCAACGCCATCTACTGTCTTGGTAGTTAAGCCATCGTCAAATGTTGCTGGAACATCATCGTTCATTGGTACACGGCTGTCACCTTCAGTAAATTCAGGCTTACCTGTTTGAGTTTGACCTTGCTTACCTGTTGTTTCAACTGGTGTCGCTGTTGGAGTTACTGGAGTAACAGTTGGCGTGTAAGTTGCTGAAGCTTTGGTTCCGTTCTTATCTTCGCGAACAACCGTCACTGCTGGTGCAGTTCCAGTAAATGTTTTCTCAGGTACGAAGGTTACGGTTCCATCTGCTGCTACTGTGTAGGTACCAACGCCGTCTACTGTCTTGGTAGTTGAGCCATCATCAAATGTTGCTGGAACATCATCGTTCATTGGCACACGGCTGTCGCCTTCAGTAAATACAGGTTTACCAGTTTGTGTAGCACCTTGAATATCTGTAGTTTCAACTGGTGTCGCTGTCGGTGTTACTGGAGTCACAGTTGGTGTATAAGTTGCAGAAGCTTTGGTTCCGTTCTTATCTTCACGAACAACCATCACTGCTGGAGCAGTTCCGACGAATGATTTCTCAGGTACGAAGGTTACGGTTCCGTCTGCTGCTACTGTGTAGGTACCAACGCCATCTACTGTCTTGGTAGTTGAGCCATCGTCAAAGGTTGCTGGAACATCTTCATTAATTTCTACTGTTTTCTCAACGCCATCAACGGTTACAGTGCCACCCTTGAATTCAGGTTTACCTGTTTGTGTAGCACCTTGAATATCAGTGGTTTCAGCTGGTGTCGCTGTTGGGGTTACTGGAACGATTTCAGGTGTATAAGTTGTATCTACCTTGATACCGTTTGAGCTTTCGGCTTGAACCTTAACAGGCGTTACTTGACCTGTATAAGATTTGTCAGTTGGTGTGAAGGTTACTTGACCAGTTGCTGGATCAATTGAGTAAGTACCGATTTCAGTTGTACCGTCTGCCGCATAAGCTGGTGTCGTTGAAACTTCGTTACCATCTTTGTCTAACAATATGTAACTGTTGTCTTTGATGGTGATTGTTTTATCTTGACCATTAACTTGAACGGTTGTACCTGCAAAGGTTGGAGTTCCTGTTTGAGTTGCACCTTGGATGTCTTTAGATGTAGCTGGTTGAGCTGTTGGAACAGCTGCTACAACTGTTGGGGTGTAACTTGCATCTGAAGTAATAGTTGAAGTCTTACCAGCTTCATTTGTAACTGTCGCAGTTGCCTGAACAGTTACACCTTTAGCAGTTCCGACAAAGTCTTTTTCAGGAGTAAAGGTAACCGCTCCTGTAGCAGGATCGATTGTATAAGTTCCTTCACCTGCTACTGTCACACTTGTTTCATCTGTTGGTTGACCTGTTGCAGGGTCAATCAATTTCTTGCTTGTAATTTGAGCAGTCTCATCATCACTCAAAGCAAATGTAGGAGTCTCTGTTTGAGGGACATTTTGAATGTCTTCAGAAACTTTGTTTGTTGGAGTAAGAGTGACTGGATTTACAGTTGGTGTATAAGTTGCAGAGGCTTTGGTTCCGTTCTTATCTTCACGAACAACGGTTACAGCTGGTGCTGTACCAGTGAAGCTTGGGTCTGGAACAAAAGTTACAGTTCCGTCTGATGCTACTGTGTATGTACCAATGCCATCAACTGTCTTAGAAGTAGATCCGTCATCAAAGGTTGCTGGAACAGCATCGTTCATTGGTACACGGCTGTTGCCTTCAGTGAAGACTGGTTTGCCAGATTGAGTTGCCCCTTGAACACCTGACGTTTCAGCTGGTGTCGCTGTTGGAGTTACTGGAGTAACAGTTGGTGTGTAAGTTGCAGTTGCTGGCGTACCATTCTTATCAACACGTTTCACGGTTACGCCTTCAGGTGTTCCAACATAAGTAGGAAGTGGCTTGAAGGTAACTGTTCCGTCTGATGCTACAGTGTAAGTACCAACACCATCGACCGTCTTGGTAGTTGAACCATCGTCAAAGGTTGCTGGAACGGTATCGTCCATCGGCACACGGCTATCGCCTTCAGTAAAGACTGGCTTACCAGTTTGAGTGGCTCCTTGGATATCTGTAGATGTTGCAGGTTCAGCAGTAGGTACCACTGGCGTAATCTTAGGTGTGTAAGTTGTTTCTACTGTTGTTCCATTTGTATCAGCTGCTTGCACTTTCGCAGGAACTACATCACCTGAATAAGATTTATCTGTTGGTGTGAAGGTCACAACACCTGTTTCTTTATCAACGGTGTAGGTACCAATAACATCACCTGCTGGTGATTTGGCATCTACTGAAGCAGCTGGTTGACCATTTTCATCAAGAAGGGTAATAGAATCCTTGTTGATTGGAGCAACTGGATCACCTTCTGTGAAGGTTACGGTACCCGTTTGAACCAAACCTTGAGGACCAGTAGATTCAGCTGGAGTCGCTGTTGGAGTTACTGGTGTTACGGTTGGTGTGTAGGTTGCAGAAGCCTTGCTTCCGTTCTTATCTTCACGCACAACAGTCACTGCTGGGGCTTCGCCGGTGAATGATTTTTCTGGAACGAAGGTTACTGTTCCGTCTGAAGCGACTGTGTAGGTACCAACGTTTGGAACTGTTTTAGTTGTTGTACCATCATCAAAGGTTGCTGGAACATCGTCGTTCATTGGCACACGACTATTACCTTCAGTAAATTCAGGCTTACCTGTTTGGGTTTGACCTTGCTTACCAGTAGAAGTTGCTGGCTCTGCAGTTGGCTTAACTGGTGTAACCGTTGGTGTGTACGTCGCTTGCGCCTTGGTTCCATTCATGTCTTCACGGACAACAGTCACTGCTGGTGCTGTACCAGTAAATGATTTTTCTGGAACGAAAGTTACTGTTCCGTCTGCTGCTACTGTGTAAGTACCTACGTTTGGAATTGTCTTAGTTTTTGTACCATCGTCAAATGTCGCTGGTACAACTTCATTGATTACTACTGTCTTATCAACGCCATCAACGTTTGCTGTTCCACCTTGGAATTCAGGTTTGCCTTTTTGAGTCGCACCTTGAATGTCAGTGGTTTCAGCTGGCGTTGCTGTAGGTGTCACTGGAACGATTTCTGGTGTGTAAGTTGTATCAACTTTAATACCATTTGAACTTTCAGCTTGTACCTTAGCTGGTGTCACAGCACCTGTGTAGGATTTATCAGTCGGTGTGAAGGTTACTGTCCCAGTTGCCGAATCAATTGAGAAGTTACCAATCACAGTTGTACCATCTGCCGCATAAGCTGGAGTTGTACCAGTTACTTCATTACCATCTTTATCCAAGAGTTTGTAGCTATTGTCCTTAATAGTAATAGCCTTGTCTTGACCGTTGACTTGGACAGTTGTGCCTGCAAAGGTTGGCGTACCAGTTTGCGTAGCACCTTGAATATTCTTAGATTTAGCAGGTTGAGCTGTTGGAACAGCTGCTACAACTGTTGGTGTGTATGTCGCGTCAGATGTGATCGTTGCGGTCTTACCATTTTCATTTGTAATAGTTGCAGTTGCTTGGACCGTTACACCTTTAGCGGTTCCGACAAAGTCTTTTTCAGGTGTGAAGGTTACAGCCCCTGTAGTTGGATCAATGGTGTAAGAGCCTTCTCCCGCTACAGTTACAGTTGCATCATCAGTCGGTTGACCAGTTGCTGGATTCACCAATTTCTTGCTTGTAATTTGAGCTGTTTTGTCACTGCTCAAGGCAAAAGTTGGTGTTTCTGTCTGTGGAACGTTTTGAACGTCCTCAGATACTTTATTAGTTGGTGTTACAGTTACTGGATTAACTGTCGGCGTATAAGTTGCTGAAGCTTTAGTACCGTTCATATCTTCACGCACAACAGTCACTGCTGGTGCTGTACCAGTGAAGCTTGGTTCTGGAACAAAGGTTACCGTACCATCCGTCGCTACTGTGTAAGTACCGACGCCGTCAACTGTCTTAGTTTTTGATCCATCGTCAAAGGTTGCAGGAACAGCATCATTCATAGGTACACGGCTATTTCCAGCAGTAAATTCAGGTTTACCGGTTTGTGTAGCTCCCTGAACGTCTTCTGAAACTGCTGGTGTAGCACTTGGTACTACTGGTGTAACTGTCGGTGTGTACTTAGCTGTTACAGCCGTACCATTCTTATCGACACGTTTCACAGTCACGCCTTCAGGTGTACCAACATATGTTGGTAGCGGCTTGAAAGTCACCGTTCCGTCAGCAGCTACTGTATAAGTACCAACACCATCAACTGTCTTAGTTTTTGAACCATCTTCGAAAGTCGCTGGTATGTCATCATCCATCGGCACACGGCTATCACCTTCGGTAAAGGTTGGTTTACCGGTTTGTGTCGCACCTTGAATATCTGTAGATGTTGCATCTTCTGCAGTTGGAACAACTGGTGTAATCTTAGGTGTATAAGTTGTTTCTACAGTTGTACCATTAGTATCTGCAGCTCGAACTTTAACAGGAACCACTTCACCTGAGTAAGATTTATCACTTGGTGTGAATGTCACCACTGAAGTAATCTTATCTACCGTAAATGTACCAATAATCACACCTGCCGGTGATTTTGCAAATACTGCCGCAGCTGGCTGACCGTTTTCATCAAGAAGGGTAATGGTATTTTTGTCGATTGGTGCGACAGGATCACCTTCTGTGAAGGTTACTGTTCCCGTTTGAACTACACCTTGAGGACCTGTTGATTCTGCTGGAGCCGCTGTTGGGGTTACTGGAGTTACTGTTGGTGTGTATGTTGCTTTCGCTTTGGTTCCGTTCATGTCTTCACGCACAACAGTCACTGCTAGGGCAGTTCCGACAAATGATTTTTCTGGAACGAAAGTTACTGTTCCGTCTGCTGCTACTGTGTAAGTACCTACGTTTGGAACTGTCTTCGTCGTTGAACCATCATCAAAGGTTGCAGCAACCCTATCGTTCATTGGTACACGGCTATTACCTTCAGTGAAGACTGGTTTGCCTGTTTGTTCTTGACCTTGCTTACCAGTTGAAGTTGCTGGATCCGCAGTAGGCTTAACTGGTGTAACTGTAGGTGTGTATGTCGCTTGCGCTTTGGTTCCGTTCATGTCTTCACGGACAACAGTCACCGCTGGTGCAGTTCCGACAAATGATTTTTCTGGAACGAAAGTTACTGTTCCGTCTGCTGCTACTGTGTAAGTACCTACGTTTGGAATTGTCTTAGTTTTTGTACCATCGTCAAATGTCGCTGGTACAGCTTCATTGATTGCTACTGTCTTATCAACGCCATCAACGTTTACTGTTCCACCTTGGAATTCAGGTTTGCCTGTTTGTGTGGCACCTTGGATATCAGTAGACTCAGCTGGTGTTGCGGTTGGACTTACTGGAACGATTTCTGGTGTGTAGGTTGTAGCCACCTTGATACCATTCGAGCTTTCAGCTTGAACCTTAGCCGGTGTAACAGCACCTGTGTATGATTTAGCAGTCGGTGTGAAGGTTACTTGGCCAGTTGCTGGATCAATTGAGAAGGTACCGATTTCAGTTGTACCGTCTGCCGCATATGCTGGGGTTGTACCGGTTACTTCGTTCCCATCTTTATCCAAGAGTTTGTAGCTATTGTCTTTGATGGTAATAGCCTTATCTTGACCGTTGACTTGAACAGTTGTGCCTGCAAAGGTTGGCGTACCAGTTTGCGTAGCACCTTGAATATCCTTAGATTTAGCAGGTTGAGCTGTTGGCACTGCTGCTACAACTGTTGGTGTGTAAGTCGCATCCGATGTGATGGTTGCAGTCTTACCGTTCGCATTTGTAATTGTAGCAGTTGCCTGAACAGTTACTCCTGTTGCAGTACCTACAAAATCTTTTTCTGGAGTAAATGTAACAACTCCAGTCGTTGGATCGATAGTATAGCTACCTTCTCCCGCTACAGTTACAGTTGCATCATCAGTCGGTTGACCAGTTGTTGGATCCACCAATTTCTTTCTTGTGATTTGAGCTGTCTTGTCATTACTTAAATCAAAGGTTGGTGTTTGGGTTTGAGGAACGTTCTGAACATCTGCAGAAACTTTATTTGTAGGAGTAACCGTAATTGGTGTTACCGTTGGAGTGTACTTAGCAGTCGCTGTCTTAACGTACTCATCACGAATCGTACCATCTTTATCTCGTCCAACTGGCGCAGACAAGGTCACCGTTACGCCATTGGCAGTGCCTGTAAATCCAGGTTCTGGAACGAAGGTCACTTTACCAGTCGTATCATCGATAGTGTAAGTTCCTTCTCCAGCTACCGTAACAGAAAGCGCATTTGTCGGTTGACCAGTTGCTGGGTCTACCAATTTAGCAGGATATAGCGCACTTGGAGTGATAGCAACCTTATTACCATCTAGGTTAGTTCCTACTACGTTAAAGGTTGGTGTACCAGTTTGGGTTGCTCCTTGCACATCGGTAGACGTCTTGCTTTCGCCTTCGATATCTTTTGGAGTAACCGTTGGGATGTAAAGACCGTCCATGGTATTGATGGCAGTATCGACATTGGCTTCCATGTCAGGGAATTTAGTAGACCAACCTGTGTCATAGCCATTGGTATCTGTACGACGGATAGAAATACCATCCGCTGTTCCTAGGAAGTGATCTTCAGGAATGAACTCAACATCCACAGCAGTCCCGTTTGGAGTGATCTTGTATTTCCCTTGACCAGCCACAGCATAATAGCCATCTGCTCCAGGTGTTACGACTTGACCAGTACGGTTGTCCACCATCTGAGGAGCAACTGTCTCGTCAATCTGAGCCTTATCTGTAAGACTATACTTATAGAGACCACGAGCCGTAAAGGCTACAGTAGAGCTTTGTTTTTCGCCTTGAAGACCAGTTGTTTCTTTGACTTCTCCTTTTGGTGGGTGAGTAACTTGAGTCCTGAAATCTTCAACTTCCCCTGAGAAAGCCATTCCTGTAGGGCTTTCGATTTGAACAGCATCCTTAGCAATCCGGACACGTACGCCTAGTTCATTGACACTTGGATCGATATAGGTTTTGCTCTTGGTGAATCTTAGAGTAACAGAACCATCCTTGGTAATAGTAGCCAACTCAGAACGTTCATCTTCATCAAAGGTGCCGTTTTGGTTAAAGTCAATCCAACCATAAATATTGGCTTGAGGCGCCCCATCTGTATGGGCTTCAAGAGTGATGGTGTAGTTCCCTGGATGCGTACGATCCATCTTGATCATCTCATTGGTTGTCCCTTTGAGCTCAGCTGGGAGCAATTGATCAACTCCTTCATCAGCTGTCGTTGCATTATCATCACCAAACCAATCAAGTGCATTGTTTTCATCCATATCTGGGCTCAAGTGACCAAGATAAGGTTGGTTGACTTTTTTACCTGTTATCCCATCAACGGTTGCGATAGAGTGGATAGCCTTACCATAAGACTCTGGTGCATCCCCTTCATCAAGCGGGAAAAATCCAAACATAGCGGACTGTTTCCCACCTGAGACGATATAAAGACCAATCTCAGAAGCTCCCTTGGTCATAACAAGGGGAACAGCAACATCACTTGAAGAAATATTTGGTCCGAACACTCCTGTTCCGAGACCCCCAGTTGTTAAATCGGCACTTCCAAAGTACTTCCAAGCAACCGCTTTTTTATCCGGTCCAACTTGAGTTGAACGTCGAAGTTGATCAAGGTTCGTCCTATAGAGATTCATGCCATTTATATTAGTGGAAGGGCTTGAACCAAATAAATTGTCTGTATTTTGTGGAATATAAGTTTTCGTATTTTTATTATTGTTCTTTAACCATTCCCCAATGTGTTGCCAACCTTCTCCGTTTGTGGTGAACATAACCAATTCACCAGGGTTAGCGGACTCACCATCCGCCATGACAATGGCAGGTTTGACCACTTTTCCACGGAAGGTCGCAGAAATTTCAAACTGGACCCCAATATTGCCACCGTCAAACTCGGAACTGATGGTTGTTTTTTTAGTACCAGTATTGATGCCTTCTTTTCGTATTTCTGTCCATTGGTTTTGAGCTTCAGCAATAACTTTGGCTTCTTCACCAGCACTGAAAGCTGCTTTGGTATAATTTGAAGTAGCCCCATTCACATAACCATTTCTAGCATTGGGGTCATAGGTAGCCTTTTCAGCTTCTGTCGCTCCCCGGTTTTCCAAGCGCTTTTTGTAGATTTCTGTCGCTTGGAAAGGTTTTAAAGATTTAACTTTGATGGTTACCACATAGCCCGGCATGATTTCTTTGGTGTAGGTAGACCCTACTTGAAGGGCAAGATTCCCACTCGATGTTGTGGTTGTTCCAGTCCAGTTGGCTGTATCACCAAAGTCCAACCAAGAGATTTGGCTGGCCAAGTCTGTAGCTTTGATATTAGTAGTGAAACCTGGTTTTGTTTCTTTCGGAGTTGAAGTGGCATCTTGGACATCATCTGCGATGAGGTTTGGATCGTTTGGATCAGCAATAGAACGACGGCTACGACGTTTGCCAGAAGTTTCAGCTGTCACTACAGGTTGTTCCACTACTGGAGATTCAACCCCTCCAGAAAGGGAGTTACTACTAGAAGCCTCTACTTCAACATTCACATTTTGCGCTTCAGATGCTGGTGCTGAGGCTTGTGATTCAGAAGTGGCTGCTAAACTAGATGCTGTCGTTGAAGCGCCAGTCGTGCTACTAGCTACATTCACAGTACCAGCAATACTATTTGAAGATTGTACAGAACTAGCTGATGTCTCCAAAGTAGAAACAGCTGCCTGAGATGTTGCTTCACTAGAAGCTGGTGTCGTTGATGCTTCAGAGACTATTTGGCTAGCTGTTGAAACAGCTTGAGACTGACTATTTGCCTCAGAACTAGATAAAATATTTGCGACTTCCATCGAAGCTTGAGTTGCAGCAGTATTTTGAGACTGTGTTCCTTCACTTGCTACTGCAGTCGTATTGGTCACATCTTCTACTTGGGTTTGGTTGCTAGTTTCATCAGCTGAAACTTGATTTGCAACACCAACCATAACAAGAGTTCCCAACAGAACCGAACAAACTCCTACATTCAATTTACGAATCGAAAATCGACTAATTCGATCATTAAATAAATCTTTACCCACTTTGGTAATCCTCCACATTTATGCATTTAAGTATCTCACCCCTCAATGAGGTTAAAAGTATTCAAAAATACTAATCGTTATACATTCTAACAAATTTCCTAATATTTGTGGGAATATTTGCTCATATTTTCAAATATTTTAAATTAATCTTAAATCAAAACCAACAAATATTGCTAATACAGTATAAATATAATGTTTTTCCGGGTTATATTACCATACCTATGTATAACTATCATTTTTTAGAATTATCTGTAAAAAGGAAATCGAGATTTCATTATTTTCGATATTACGTTTTCAAAATGAGAATTTTATAGATATTGTTAAAATTCAAAAAATCCTTATTTTTCATAAGGCATCCATTCCGAATAAAGCTAAATCGTTAACAACACTAAATAAGATTAAACTACCACACTTCTGAAATAAAGACCTCACTTACTTAACGAATAGCTAATCACTATTTGTCTAAAATAGCCCTAAATCTTTAAAGAAATTTAATGACTCTAGAGATATAGAGCCACAAAAAACAAAAACAGAGCCGCAAGAAAGTTAATTCTTGCAGCTCATCATAGCAAAATGGAACCACTCCATGAGAGTGATACTACTAGGATATTCTGGATAAATAGAATTTAACTTTCTCGCAATGGGCGCAACAATACCATACATACTGGTAATGCTGCTTTTTTAAGATTATTTGCAAGAAAAGTTAATCATCCTTTCACCCCACTTAAAATATATTTAACTAAATAATATCAAGAAAGCTCTATATCGTCAAGTTGTGAACGTGATGTTGGATAGCGTTACTAGATGTAGATGTCGGGATTTTGCCCCCAAAATAGAAAAAATATTAAAAATTGTTTTATTCCGGCCTGTTCGCGATAGGCTTTGATTTTAGTAATCAGCGCCATCTCATACCCCCTTACTGCCCATGATGTAAAATAATACCGCCCTTAGTATGGTTACCGCGTATATATATTGCCCCTTAGTAGCGTAGCCCTTATATGCGGTTCAATAATTTTTGCTGATCACAAGCTGAGAAATGATCTCAATCCCGTCAACGGAATAATGATATTCTACAATTCCGGTACGAACAGACTCGTCTAAGAGTCGCTCCGCTTTTTTTAATATCAATTTTTGAACATGATTTACATTAACCGCGAGGAGAAAGACAATAATCCCGAACACCAGACAAATATACCATAGCAATGTTAATTAAAGCTTCCTTCTTTTCATCTCTGAAATCCATATGATATATAAACACAAAGCTATCTCATTATTTGCTTGTTATAGTTCTATAAATCTAGTATTTATACCTAATCTAAATATCCAAAAACTCATAAGGCTTTTCCGAAAGAGAAGATTCGCAGCACTCAGCAAGATACGCATCCTTCTCCTTTAGGCTCTCTATGTCCGGATATACGCTTAATACTCTGTCCCCCAGATTCCAAAAATCATGTGACCAAGACTGCGGGTTTTCCCATACGTGTGGATTTCCTTTCGCCCAATTCGGAAGCTCCTTGCGAACCTTGGTTGCCACTGCAAGCTGCCCTTTTGCAGTTTTATAAATCGTGTCAATCCTTATTCCACCGTCTACCGGACGTTCTACACGAGTAATCTCCATACCATAGAACATTACCTTTCTTCTTACCCCTTTTTCATAGAGATTTAACTCAATCTTGTCAAATCCTTCGCTTTTGTTGTGTTGAACACTTAGAAAGTCCTGAAGTGCCTGTATCACAGCGGCAGAAACACTTCCAGCGTACTTGGCAGCATCATCAAATAAGTGTAGATCTGCTTCTGCAACATAAATATTTTTTGTGGCCACAACCACACCTCCTTATTTTTGTAACTTGTATCTAAAGTTTAGTATCTATATGATTATAAACATAATTATAATCATATAGAGGTATTTTGTCAAGATAGACTTTCTTTCCATCATTATGATGTTGAAGACTGTGATTCTTCACTGATACTGGGAGCCTAATATCAAAATGCAATATACAAAGTTCTTCGTTTTTGCACAAAAAAAGAAGATCCCTAGGACCTTCTTTCTATTTAAGTAGAAACTCAAATTATTTGACTGTGCGAATACGCATAGTGTTTGTTCCACCTGTACCTACTGGAACACCAGCAACGATAACAATGTTATCACCAGATTCTACAAGACCTGAATGCAATGCTACTTTTTCAGCAACATCAAACATGTCATCAGTTGAAGCAGGTTTTTCAGTAACTACTGGAATAACACCCCAGTTAAGCATCAATGATTTTTGAGTAATTTCATCGAATGTTACTGCCAAGATGTCAGCTTCTGGACGGTATTTAGAAATCAAACGAGCTGTGTTACCAGATTCAGTAAGTGCAACGACAAGTTTGATATCAATTGAGTTTGTAGCATCTTTAACTGCAGATGCTACAACTTCAGTCTTGCTTGAACGACCAAATGTTGATGAATCAAGACGACCATACTCTTTAAGAAGAGTTTGTGCATTTTTATCAATTGTAGCCATTGTACGAACTGATTCTACAGGATATTTACCATTAGCAGATTCACCTGAAAGCATTGTAGCATCAGTACCATCAATAACTGCGTTAAATACGTCAGATACTTCTGAACGAGTTGCACGAGGTTTGTCAGTCATTGTTTCAAGCATGTTAGTTGCTGTAACAGCAATCTTACCTGCAGCATTGACTTTTGTGATAATCATTTTTTGATAAACTGGAACCATTTCAAATGGAACTTCGATACCCATGTCACCACGTGCAATCATGATACCATCAGCAGCTTCGATGATTGAATCAATGTTTTCAATACCTTGTTGGTTTTCGATTTTAGCCAACAATTTAACATGTCCATTACCAGTTTCTTCACAGATAGCACGAACTTCTTGTACGTCTTTTGCAGTACGTACAAATGAGATAGCGATAAAGTTAAGACCTTGTTCAAGACCGAAACGGATATCGTCATTATCTCTTTCAGCAAGTGCTGGGAATGGGATTTTAGTGTTAGGGATGTTAACACCTTTTTGTTTAGCGATGATTCCATCGTTTTCAACATCAACGACGAATTCACGTTTTTCAGCATCTTTTTCTACAACACGAAGACCAAGTTTACCATCGTCAACAAGAACTTGTTTACCAACTTCAACATCATCAAAGATGTCAAGTCCACCGGCAACGTTCAAAGCGATAACTTCACGAGTTGATTTGATGCCTTGTTTAGTAGCAACACGAATTTGTTCACCAGTTTTGTATGAAAATTCTTTTGCATCACCTTCAAACAATTCAGTACGGATTTCAGGACCTTTAGTATCAAGAAGGAAACCTACTTTTTGACCAGCAAGTTCTTCTGCTTGACGAACAACTTCCATACGTTCACCTTGTTCAGCATGGTTACCGTGTGAGAAGTTGAAACGGAAAACATTCGCACCTTCCTTAATCAACTGAGCAATATTTTTAGCAGATGCATCGCGGTCAAGTTTTTCACCCCAATAGCCTTCTTCACCAAATTTTTTGCCACCACGGATTTCAACCGCAGGACCAAGTGTAGCAACGATTTTTACGCGTTTATTCATGATAAATAAAACTCCCTTATATTTATTGTCGCTTTTGCGACGGATTAACAATAATTAATAGAACCGCTATTATTTCAAGTTAGCTAAAGAACGGTTAAGCTCTGCAAAATCAAGACGAGCTTTGTGTGGATTGTTGACAATAATCTTGCCATCTTCAGTTAAACTGAACAAAGCACCTTCTTCTGCTGTACCAAGAATTGGACTTTCAACAAGTTCTTCATTGTGAATACCAATGGCAACACCACCAATACCTTCTTTAAGAAGATCAACAGCATGTGCACCCATCCATGACGCAAGAACACGGTCACGAGCTGTTGGTGAACCACCACGAACCACGTGTCCAATATTTGTGGCACGAAGGTCTGAAGTATCTCCAGCTTCTTTCATTTTAGCTGCAAACTCTTCAGCACCCATAACGCCTTCAGCAAGTACAATTACGTGGTGAGTTTTTGCACCAGATTCGTAACCTTCTTTAACTTTACGAACCACTTCGTTGATGTCGTATTCTTCTTCTGGCACGATAATTTGGTCAGCACCTGAAGCAATACCAGCCCAAAGAGCGATATCACCAGCGTTACGTCCCATTACTTCAACGACAAAAGTACGTCCATGACTGAAAGCAGTATCTTGGATTTTATCCAAAGCTTCTGTTGCAGTTGCAACAGCTGTATCAAATCCAATTGTATAGTCTGTACCAACGATATCGTTATCGATAGTTCCTGGAAGACCAACTGCTGGGAAACCATGTTCAGTCAAACGCATAGCACCATGGTAAGAGCCATCTCCACCGATAACAACTACACCTTCGATTCCATGCTTTTTAAGTTGCTCAATACCCTTAAGCTGGCCTTCAAGTTGGGCAAACTCAGGATAGCGTGCAGACTGAAGGAAAGTACCACCACGGCTCAAGATGTTAGATACACCTTTAGCGTCAAGTTGGAAAATATCTCCCTCAACCATACCAGCGTATCCACGATTAATGCCGAATACTTCAATTCCTTCAGAAATTGCTTTAAGAACAACTGCACGAGCTGCAGCGTTCATGCCAGGGGCATCTCCACCACTAGTCAAAACAGCAATACGTTTCATTATTCCTGATACTCCTTTTATATATTTAACATTATCATTATAACACAAACAATTCTAAATAGCTTGAAATTTGAAAAGTTTTACCAGTTTTTTATCTTATAACTGTTTTTAGAGTATATTGGGCCAATTCTTTTTGTAATTCTACCTCATCAGACACCCTAAAACGTTGACTGACTATTGTTTCCTTGCTTTCCTGATAACGGATGATAACAGGAATGTTACCCGGATACTTGGCTAGAATTTTGGAAATCTCTAAGTCCTTTTCATGATTTTTAAGTAAAATCCAGAAACGTTCTGTGCTAGCTTCTTCCATATTTGCCAAAACTAATTGGATTCTCCCATCACGCTCCTGAGTTCGTCCCTCAAGATAAAAGAGACCTCCTTCTTTTAACTTATCCTTATGATAAAAATAGGTTTCCGGAAAAAGCGTCACATCTAGCTTATTTATACCATCAGAGACACTCAGAAAAGCCATTTGATCACCTTTTTTTGTTCTGATGATTCTAACTGATTCTAGTTGAACCAATACTGTGGCTTTACTATTTACTGTCAAATCTGAAATGGGCTGGTAAGGATGCGTAGCCATTTTCTGAGCCAAATGTAAGGGATGAGGACTAAGACCAACACCCAGTAACTCCTGTTCCAAATTATAACGGTCTATCTGACTATAATCGTCATAATCCACCCAGGAATAGGACGACTCTGCAAACAAGCTGCCTAACTCATTGACAAAAGTAAAGAGGTTACTTAAATTTCCAATGATTTTCTGACGATTCGTTTCAAAAATATCAAACAAGCCTATGTGGACTAAAGGTGTCAATACCTCTACTTTCTGATATTTCTTGGGAATACGTGTCAAAAAGTCTTCGATAGAGACGTATTTGCCATTTTCCTTTCGATCTTCAATAATCCAAAGAGCAAAATCTCTAGGAAATCCTTTAATGGTCTTTAGACCTAAAACAATTTTGCCATCTGAAATTTTGTCATGAAATGGAATTCTATTGATATCCAGTCTAGCCAAAGAAAAGCCATTTCCAATAGCATCCTTAATGTAATCACTAGACGAGTAATTCAGCATAACGTCATAGAAAACTTGAGGATAGTGGCTTTTGAAATAAGCCAATTGAAAAGCTAAAGCTGAATAAGCATAGGCATGACTCCTATTAAAACCATATCCGGCAAACTTAGCCATCATACTAAAAAGGCGCTCAGCAATCTGTGGGTTACGTCCTAATTGTTGACTGCCAGACATAAATGCCTCAGACATCTTAGACATTTCATTGGCATCTTTCTTAGACATGGCACGGCGAAGCAGATCCGCTTTTCCTAGTGTAAAGCCAGCGAACACCTGAGCAATCTGCATAACCTGCTCCTGATAGAGCATAATACCATAAGTTGGCTCAAGGATAGGAGCAACAACAGGATCAATCAGATCTACTTTCTCCTTTCCATATTTACGAGCGATGAAATTGTCTATATAATCACTGGCTCCTGGACGGTTAAGAGAGGTTGTGGCAACCACTTCTTCAAATTGAGAGGGTTTTATACGTTTTAAGAGGTTTATGGCACCCGCTTGCTCAAACTGAAAAATCCCCTTGGTCTTACCACTGGCAAAAAGGGCGAGCGTCTGCGAATCTTCTAAATCAATCGACTTGATATCAATGACGACTCCTTGCTCTTCTTCCAACTTTTCCTTCATTTTTTGAACAAAGGTCAAATTGCGAAGCCCCAGGAAGTCCATCTTAAGAAGACCATTGGCTTCTACGGCAGAGGCATCGTATTGGGTAACCATCATGTCTTCACCGGCTTTTAGAGGGATGTGTTCTGTCAAGTCATCATCACTCATTACAATACCAGCAGCATGGATGGAAGTCTGTCTAGGCTGTCCTTCAATTGCCTTAGCAATTTCAAAAGCCCTCTGGAATTCCGGTCTCTGATTAATCAATTGCCTAAATGACATATTTTTCTCATAGACAGAGGTTAGATTATCACGAAAAGAAATCTTTTTGCTGAGTTGGGACAGTTCAAATTCCTTAGCTCCAAAACGTTTAAAAACATCTCGAATTGCCTGCTTGGCTCCAAAGGTAGAAAAAGTGACAATCTGAGCAGAGTGCATACTGCCATAACGGTCTCTCACATAATGTAGGAACTCACTTCGATAGATATCAGGCAAGTCAATATCAATATCTGGCATGGTATACCGTTCTTCATTTAGGAAACGCTCAAATAGCAAGTCATTTTTAACAGGGTCAATACCTGTTATATCCAAAGCATAGGCAACTAGGCTACCAGCTGCGGACCCACGCCCCATTCCCATATAGTAACCACGACTACGTCCAAAACGAAGGAGATCCCAAACGATTAAGAAATAGTCATCAAAGCCCATCTGATGGATGACTGCTAATTCTTTGTCTAAACGTTCCTGATAAACTGAGGCCGTTAACTCTTTAGTTTCCAAGCCATCTTGGGCTAATTGACGTAATTGATCAACTGCCAGCATGTCACGATTAAAACGGGGAAGCTTCAGTTCTGTGTCAAATTGATAAGTGATGTCTGAAACCAGTTGGTCCAAATTGCTTAAAGCATCTGGAATATCACTAAATGCACTTTCCATTTCTTGAGGCGAGAAAAGAAGCTGATTCATAGGACAAATAGAGACCTCTGACAAGGAAACATTTTGTGAGATGGCATGCAACATCTGAATCGTCGAGCGATCTACATTATCAAAGTAACGTACTGTATGTAAAGGTAGGACAGGATAATCAAACTCTTTACCCGCATCTTCTGGTCTTACTCCAATAAAGACATCTGATTCAAACGCCATTCCTGGTTCCCACTCTTCACTGGGGAGGATAAGCGCAATCTCATTCAAATAGTTGGATAAAGTCGTAAGCTCACCTTGTCCCGAGGAGAGCTCTGTTGCCAACTTCATCAAATTTTTATAGCCCTGATTATTTTTAGCTAAGAGACGAAATGCAATCATTCTTCCCTCGTAGACTAAATTTGCTTCCATACCAATCAAGGGACGTAATCCATTTTTAGTAGCCAGTTGCGCAAAATGATAGGCAGCATAGAGATTATCACGGTCCATCAAACCAAGGGCCTGGTATCCAAGCTCTTTGGCACGTTTGACATAGCTTGGTAAATCTACAACACTATCCATGAAACTATACACTGATTTTGTATCTAATTGGGCAAACATGAGAGCCTCCTTTCTATCCTTCTATTATAGCACACCGTACTTGTAAAAATGCAATCGCTTTGTCTTCTTTCCGAAAACAAAAAGATGGGACAGAACAAGTTTTAATACCCTTTGTTCTTATCCCATCCTTACATGACCATATAATCACTGATTTCAAGGTCATGCGTTATTAAAGCTAAAAAATCCTTATTGCCAGTAGGCTGGACGTTGCTTTTCGTAAGCAGAAATCAAATCTTCATATTGAAGAGTGATACCGATGTCATCAAGTCCTTCGACCAATTTACGTTTCCACTCATGGTCAATCTCGAATGGAAATTCTCCAGCTGAAGATTTAATCACTTGGTTTGGAAGGTCAATCGTGATTTCTTCACCTGCAGGAAGAGCTGCCAATTTTTGGCGAACTTCCAAAGGTTGAACGATTGGCAGCATACCATTTTTCAATTCGTTGTTGTAGTGAATATCTGAAAATGATCCTGCGATAACACAGCGGAAACCATAGTCTTCCAATGCCCATGCAGCGTGTTCACGAGATGATCCTGAACCAAAGTTATCACCCGTAACCAAGATAGTTGCATCACGGTACTCATCTTTATTGAAAACAAAATCAGGATTCTCATCATAGTTATCATTGAGGTAACGCCATTCAAACATCAAATTCTTACCGAAGCCTTTTTTATCAACGGCTTTCAAGAATTGTTTGGGAATGAGTTGGTCCGTATCGATGTTATCATTCATCAAAGGTACTGATTTCCCTGTATAGACGGTAAATTTTTCCATTATCTTCTCCCTTATGCTTGAACTTCTGGCATATCACGTACATCTACAAATTTACCAGCGATAGCCGCTGCGGCTGCCATTGCTGGACTACAAAGGTGAGTACGAGCTCCGTATCCTTGGCGTCCCTCGAAGTTACGGTTACTTGTAGAGGCGCAATGCACACCTTCAGGAACATGGTCTGGGTTCATACCAAGACACATTGAGCAACCTGGATCACGCCATTCAAATCCTGCATCCAAGAAAATTTTATCCAAGCCAAGACGCTCAGCTTCTTTCTTAACGGGACGTGAACCAGGAACAACAATAGCTGTCAATGTTGGGGCAATATGTTTTCCTTTAACAAACTTAGCCGCTAACTCAAGGTCGCTAAGACGTGCATTGGTACAAGAACCGATAAAGACATAACCCAAATCAATGTCTTTAGCATAGTCACCAGGTTTTACATCCATATACTCGTAAGCACGTTCATCATTGAAGTCATTGATTTCTGGGAATGGTTGGTCGAACTCAACACCCATTTCAGGGTTAGTTCCCCATGTCACCATAGGAGCCAACTCAGAAACATCAATTGTGATGACTTTGTCATATTCAGCATCAGGATCAGAAACCAAAGTTTTCCAATCAGCTACTGCTTCTTCGAATTTTTCACCCTGAGGTGCACATGGACGACCTTCAACATAATCATAAGTCTTTTGGTCAGGATTCATGAGACCCATCTTAGCACCAAATTCAATAGACATGTTACAAATAGTCATGCGTTCATCCATTGAAAGGGCATCAATAGCTTCTCCACAATATTCAACTGCGTATCCTACACCTGCATCTACACCATAGCGAGCAATAAGGGCAAGGATAAAGTCTTTTGAATAGACACCTGGCTGAGGTTTACCAACAAACTCAACCTTCATTTTCTTAGGTTTCACTTGCCACAAACATTGTGTCGCGAAAACGTGTTCCACCTCAGATGTCCCAATACCAAAGGCAATGGCACCAAAGGCACCGTGAGTAGCCGTATGACTATCCCCACAGACTACAAATTTACCAGGTTGACTGCGACCTGTTTCAGGACCAACCATGTGGACAATACCCTGACGAGCAGTACCGTGGGTAGCCGCATCAATACCAAATTCTTCAACGTTTTTCGCCAAAGTATCAATCTGGTTTTTAGAAATAAGATCACGAATGTTGAAAATATCCACTGTAGGAACGTTGTGGTCAGTCGTACCGAAAGTTAAATCTGGACGACGCACTTTACGTCCAGCATCACGAAGTCCTTGAAAGGCTTGTGGACTTGTAACTTCGTGAATATAGTGTTGATCCACATACATCAATTGTGGTTCACCTTCGTTACCGGTAACAACGTGGCGTTCCCAAAGTTTATCGAAAATTGATTTTCCGCTCATAAAATACTCCAATTATTATCTAAGGATAAACTAATCCGAAAGTTTTGTTAGGATGAGATATAACATAACAAAATCATTTAGCAGGCCCAAAAGCCAACAAAGCTTAAAGTACCATTTCTTAATTTTATGTCTAAACACAGCCCCACCAAGAGAAGCACCAATACCACCCAAAATAAGGGTTTGAAATAATAATGTCTTCTCAGAAATTCGCCGCCTATGTCGAATAGCCTTGTGTTTATCAAGCCCATAAACACATAAAACAACGATATTCCATACCAACAAAACAGAAAGTAACACTTGTTTTAGTGTCATGATTTTAGAGATTGCTAATGATAGCTGCTGTCATTTCAGCAGTAGATGCCTGACCACCCAAATCACGTGTCAAGATGCCTTGATTCAAGGTCTTATCAACAGCATTTTCAATCAATTCTGCCCCTTCAGTTTCATTGAAACTTTCACGAAGCATCATTGCTACTGACAAAATCATTGAAATCGGATTGGCAATACCTTGACCAGCAATGTCAGGTGCTGAACCATGAATTGGTTCATAAAGACTTGGACCATTTTCTGAATGACTGGCTGATGGCATAACACCAAGAGTACCTGGAAGGACACTTGATTCATCAGACAAGATATCACCAAAAAGGTTTTCTGTCACAACCACGTCGAAACGAGCTGGGTTGGTAATCATAATCATGGCAGCACTATCAACGAGTTGGTGTTCAAGGGTTACATCTGGAAATTCCAAAGAAACTTCATCGGCAACCTTACGCCACAATTTAGAAGTTGCCAAGACATTTTGTTTATCAATGCTAGTGACTTTCTTACCACGACCTTGGGCAATCTTGAAGGCACGACGCATGATGCGACGAATCTCATCGGCTGAGTAATCATTGATATCACGAGCCTTATCTTCTTCTAAAATATGTTCACCAAAGTAAATACCACCTGTAAGCTCACGTACAACGACAAAGTCAACACCTTCAATACGTTCAGGTTTAAGAGGTGACAAGTGTTTCAAAGCATCAAAGATACGAACAGGTCGGATATTAGCAAAGAGATTCAATTCCTTACGAATGGCCAAAAGCCCTTGTTCGGGACGAACTGGCGCATTGTCATATTTAGGTCCACCAATTGCAGCCAAGAGGATAGCATCTGCTGATTTAGCAGCATCCAAGGTTGATTTAGGAAGTGGATGACCTTCAGCATCAATACCAGCACCACCAAAAGGTTTAGCATCAATATCGTAATCAAATCCGATTTTTGAAGCTACTTTATCCAGAACTTCAAGGCCTGCTGCCATGATTTCAGGTCCAATACCATCACCAGAAAGCGTTACAATTTTTTTTGTCATGTTTAACTCCTCTTAGGCTTGTGGAAGGTCACGGTAAGAAACTTTGCGTGCCATTTCACCAGAATTTTCTTTTTGAACAAGCGTATTTGCATTGATGTAGGCAATTGCTGAAGCTTTCAAAACATCAAAGTCCAAACCAGAAGCATTAAAGATAGTATCTGTATCCACATTTTCAACTGTTACTAGCACACGAGCTTGAGCGTCAATACCATCAGTTACAGCATCGATATTATAAGAAGTCAAGCGAACTGTTTGATTGAAGAATTTATCAATAGCATTGAAGATAGCTTCAACTGATCCTTGACCGTTTGCCAAGAATTCCACAGACTCACCATCTTCATTAACTAGACTAACTGCTGATGTGATTGTTTCATCAGCATTAGTTGTCAAACGGAGATCTTGGAAGTGGAAGCCTTCTGGATTCTCAACGTTAGTTCCAGCCACAAGTGCACGAATATCAGCATCAGTAATGTCATGTTTTTTATCGGCCAAGACTTTGAATTTCTTAAAGAGTGGTTTGATGTCTTCTTCAACAAAATCAAGCTCAAGTTCTTTCAATTTTTCAATAAAGGCATGACGACCCGACAACTTACCAAGTGGAAGAGAGCTCTTCTTAACTCCCACAAGCTCTGGTGTAATGATTTCGTATGTAAGAGGATTTTTAAGGAAACCATCTTGGTGAATACCTGATTCATGAGAGAAGGCATTACCACCAACAACGGCTTTATTTTTAGGAATCGCAATTCCAGAATAACGAGACACAAGTTCAGCTGTGTTAACTGTTTCATTAAGTACAATATCACTTGTTGCTTGATAGTAGTCTTCACGGATATTAAGTGCTACAGCTACTTCTTCAAGCGCCGCATTCCCTGCACGTTCACCGATACCATTCACAGTTCCTTCAACACGACCAGCACCATTTTTAATAGCTGCAAGTGTGTTAGCTACAGCCATACCAAGGTCATTGTGGCAGTGAGGACTAAAGATGATTTCACGGTCTGATTTAACATTTTCAATGAGGTATTTGAAAATATGACCGAACTCTTCAGGAGTTGTAAAACCAACTGTATCAGGAATGTTAATGTAAGTTGCGCCTGCATCAACTGCTGTTTGAACAACTTCCAAGAGATAATCGAGTTCTGTACGAGTAGCATCCTCAGGTGAAAACTCAACCACATCAAAACGTTCACGCGCATAAGTCACATGTTCTTTGATGATCTCAAGAATTTCTTCTTTTGATTTCTTCAATTTGTATTCACGGTGAATAGGACTTGTTGCGATAAAGACATGACATTGAGGGAATTTAGCATCCTTGATAGCTTCGTAACAAGCATCAATGTCAGATTTTACAGAACGTGCCAAGCCAGAAACCGCAGTTGTCGTCATGGCAGCTGAAATTTGTTTCACTGCCTCAAATGAATCTGGACTAGCTGCTGGGAAACCAGCTTCAATTGAAGAAATTCCCCACTTCTCAAGTTGTTTAGCAATGGCAACCTTTTCTTTGATTGAAAAGTTAACACCCGGTGTTTGTTCACCATCACGAAGGCTCGTATCAAGAAATTCTACTTTACGCATAGACAATCCTCTTTCTAAAAATAAAAACGATAGTAGTAAAAAAACATCTCACTCGGAAACCCAAGCGAGATGTTTTTAACTCCCGCTTGGTAAGCCAAACAGGACTAATGCTTTTGCACTAGCCCTCATCACGCAATAGCAAAGTAGTTGTAGTTGCGAATGTCATTTGACTCATTTCCTTTCGATGTATCTTATCTAGTATGATACATCTTTCGAACTTGAAAGTCAAGGAAAAATTACTGAATTGACTGACTTTTCTGACCGTTTCTTTCAATTTTTTTCAAGAAAAGGAAAAAGCTGACCGAAGCCAACTTTTCTATTTGTTAGTAATAACTACTTAACTCAGCTTATTTTCCGAGGTAGTATTCTTTAACAACGTTCAATTTTTCGTCAAATTCGAATACCAATGGTGGGAAGTTTGGAATTTCAACATCCATGATTTCGTCATCTGACAATTGTTTGATGTGTTTTACAAGGGCACGAATTGAGTTACCGTGAGCACCTACGAATACGTTTTTACCATCTTTAAGAGCTGGAGCAATCTTATCTTCCCAGAATGGAAGAGCACGTTCCAAAGTAACTTTCAAGTTTTCAGCATCTGGAATTACTGAATCGTCAAGTGAAGCGTAACGACGGTCTTTGTGTGCTGAGTGTTCATCATCACGGTCCATGTTTGGAGGCAATACATCGTATGAACGACGCCAGATGTGAACTTGTTCGTCACCGAATTGTGCAGCAGCGTCTGCTTTATTTTTACCAGTCAATCCACCGTAGTGACGTTCGTTCAAGCGCCATGATTTTTCAACTGGAACCCAAAGTTGGTCAGATGCTTCAAGCGCAAGGTTTGTTGTTTTGATCGCACGTTTCAATACTGAAGTATAAGCTTGGTCAAATTCAATACCAGCTTCTTTGATCAATTTACCAGCGTCAATAGCTTGTTGAGTACCTTTTTCAGAAAGATCTACGTCAGCCCAACCTGTGAAAAGGTTAGCTTTGTTCCATTCAGACTCACCGTGGCGAGCGAAAACCAATTTTACCATTAGTAATGTCTCCTTTATAATTTTGGGTTATACCCATTTACTCCTTCTATTCTACCCAAAAAACCTTAAAAAAGCCAGTAAAATCCAAAAAATTCTGTAAAAGTCTACAGCTTCTTGCCTGGGGTTTTAAAAATGCCTAGGCAAATTCACTTTTAAAATTATTGCCCATCTATTCTTTCCTTGTTTTAGGCCCCATTTCATGCTAAAATGAGATAAAATAGTAACATTTTGCTTTGTGATCTTTAAGGAGGATCTTATGGTTTCTACTGCTACAAAAATTGGCCAGTTTTCATTCGATAACTGCCTCATGAATGCTGCTGGTGTTCATTGCATGACTAAGGAAGAATTGGCAGAGGTTGAAGCTTCGGCCGCAGGTTCATTTGTTACAAAAACAGGAACGCTTGAAGCTCGCCCTGGTAATCCTGAACCTCGATATGTTAATGTTCCTCTTGGCTCTATCAACTCTATGGGTTTGCCTAATAACGGTTTTGAATACTACCTTGACTATGTCATTGAATTACAAAAGCAACCCAATACAAAAAATCATTTTCTTTCATTAGTTGGCTTGTCACCTGAGGAAACACACACTATTCTAAAAAAAGTTCAAGAAAGTGACTATGAAGGGCTCGTTGAACTCAACCTTTCATGTCCTAACGTTCCAGGTAAACCTCAAATCGCCTACGATTTTGAAACAACAACCGAGATCCTAACTGAAGTCTTTTCTTACTTTACGAAACCACTTGGTGTCAAATTACCACCTTACTTTGATATTGTGCACTTTGATCAAGCAGCTGCTGTCTTCAACCAATTTCCACTTGTTTTTGTCAACTGTGTCAACTCAATTGGTAATGGACTTTATATTGAAGACGAATCTGTTGTCATCAAACCTAAAAATGGTTTTGGCGGTATCGGTGGAGACTATATCAAGCCAACTGCCTTGGCAAACGTTCATGCTTTCTACCAACGTCTAAAACCTGAAATCCAAATCATCGGTACTGGTGGTGTCAAGTCTGGTCGTGATGCTTTTGAACATATCCTTTGTGGTGCAAGTATGGTCCAAATTGGTACTGCACTTCAAAAAGAAGGTGTGGCTGTCTTTGACCGAATTACTAAAGAACTGAAAGAAATCATGGAAGAAAAGGGCTATGAAAGCCTTGAAGACTTCCGTGGAAAACTTCACTATATTGATTAATTCACTAAAAAAAGAGCTTGGAAAAATCTCCAAGCCCTTTTTGTATACTTTGATGAGGATTCTCTTGTTAGACAAGACCATCATCGTCATGTTCATCCCAGTCTTCAAAAGGGTCTTTGCCCTCTTTTTCAGCTTGAAGACGTTTTTGACGTGCTTCTTCAATCTGTTCTTCACTAGGCTTAATCAGCTTACTTATAGCAACAATACCTGATAGTTTTATAACTGTGAAAACCAGAAGAAAAATCATTACCACGGTTAAGGTTGTCATAGTTTCCCTCTATCATTTCATGTAAAGCAAAACCCCTAAAAGCTTAGGGGTTTTAACATTATTTAACTGCGTCTTTAAGAGCTTTACCAGCTTTAAATGCAGGAACTTTAGAAGCTGCGATTGAGATAGCTTCACCAGTTTGTGGGTTACGACCTTGACGAGCAGCACGTTCGCGTACTTCAAAGTTACCGAAACCAATCAATTGTACTTTTTCACCTGCAGCAAGGAATTCTTCGATAGAAGCAAAAACTGCGTCTACTGCTGCTGCTGAATCTTTTTTAGTAAGTTCTGTTGCTTCCGCAACTTTAGCGATCAAATCTTGTTTGTTAGCCATTGTAACAATCCTCCAATATATTTCTAAGCGTAAAGTTTTTCTAGCGCTTGGACAAGTATTATCTTATCCTAAAAGACCTATCAGGTCAAGCAATAAACGCTAATTTCATTGCTTTTTTGCAAAAAGTAAAGGCTTTTTAATTTATTGTCTTGTAGATGTCAAATTCGATACGGTTATTGACCAAATCAAGACTCTTTGCACGTGCCGTTATTCCTTTTTCATTTTTCATTGATTGAATATTTAGGGTAACCTTTTCCTTCTTGTTATCAATGGAAATATAATCAGGTAGCTTTGTCGAACGCTTAATCATCTTAAGAGCATCTGAAACAGGAAGGCTTAAAGAGCCAGCTGAAAGATCAGAAACTTTTAAAACGATTGCACCTGATTCACTGACAACCGGGGTGAAATAAACATAGAGGGGGACAGCATATCCTAAAACCTTATAACTGCTCTCAAAAACAATTTTAGAATTAGTGACATTAACCTTGAAATGCATTTTATCAGTGGAATAATCTTGAGCAAAACCGGTTAGAGCTGCATCAAGTTCTTCTTTTGTCATGCTATAACGTCCAATTTTGGTAGCACCCTTAGGTAAGGACACTGAACTTGTTTCTACTGGGGTCATGACTCTATATGTCACAACACTTACTAGCGCTAAGTTCAAGGCTAGTAGCCCTAAAAATAGCCATTTCCATACCTTACTCACCTGACCACTCCTTCTTTGTTTGCGTAATACGTTTCAAAATAGCATCTGACATAATTTGATAACCTGTGTTGTTGGGATGAAAATGATCATCCTCAAAAAGGGCATCGTTAAGGTTCTTTGATGATGATTTAGAGGACTGGGATGTTTCATCCGAACTGGTCACGCCCCCTTTACCATCAATTCCCTTATAGAGTAAATCATTGACTGGAACAAAATAAACGTTTTGATATTCCTTGGAAACTTCTTCTGTAGCTTTGTTCCAATTATCAACAATCGTTTGCATCTCTGTCATATCTGGAAAGTTCAGATAGTAGGGATTGTAAATACCAACGATATAAATTGGCAATGTTTTATTGTCCTTACGAGCCAGCTCAACAATTTGTCGCAGCCTCTTTTGATAAGCCACAGCAGGTTTGTTGAAGGTATCAACACTAAGATTAGTGATATTATCCTTAACAACATGCATGACATCGTTACCGCCAACAGTTAAAGTCATTAGTTTGGCTTTTTTAAGGTCCCTCTGAATGTCCGCTTTTTCCTTCATCCGTTTGAGAATTTGGTTACTGGTATTTCCTGCAATACCATAATTACTTGAGGTCACCTGCCAGTTAAAATCTGCCCCCATTGCCTGAGACAAAATAGGAACAAAGCCGCCTTGATTCGTGGTATCCCCTACACCTTGAGTAAGGGAGTCCCCGATAGCAACATAGGTGACCGTATCCTTTTTGTCAGACTTCAGTTTTCCGACAGTTTTTAATGACTGATGATTACTTGGCACGATGAAGACAAAGAGCACGACGAATACGAAAAAAAGCAAGAAGAAGCCCAGAAGGCTTCTAAGTAATACAGATTCTTTCAACTTATTCATAGCGAACCATTACGGCAAAGGCGCCTTCACCAGTGTGTGTTTGAATGATTGACCCTGTTTCAAGAATTGAAATTGGAGCACCCAATACCTCAAGTTTCGAAGCAAGTTCATGCGCCAAATCCGGTTTTCCTGCATAAGAAATACCAATCTCTGCTACTTTGCGATCTTTGATATTGTCAATGTAAGCATCCAACCATTTTGTAAAGGTCTTAGCCCCACGACCCTTAACAATAGTATTCAACTGATAATCTTTCAACTCCATAATGACACGGATGTTGAGTAATGATGATAAGAGTCCTGTAACACGTCCAATACGACCACCTTTGACTAGATTTTCAAGGGTAGAGACGCCGATATGAAGCTCAGATTTGCTTTTTACTTCTTCAACACGTGCTACAATTTCTTCCAAACTAGCACCTGCTTGAGCTAATTTAGCCGCTTCGACCACTTGAAACTTAAGGCATTGATCTGTAAAACCTGAGTCCATAACAGTCACATCAGCACCTGAAAGACTAGCACCTTGACGTGAGGCTTCACAAGTCCCAGAAAGGGTATGCATGATGTGAATGGCCACGATATGTTCAGCGCCTTCATTGACAAGTTTTTCATAAGTTTCAGCAAACAGACCTACTGGCGGCTGACTTGTCTTTGGCAACTCTTTACTATGTTTCATCATTTCCAAGAAGCGACCTTCTTCCCGGAGATCACTATCTGAATAGATGACACCGTCAACCATAACTGATAATGGCACAACAGTGATTTGATACTTTTTAACCAATTCTGGTTCAATCGTGATTGATGAATCAGTTACAATTCTAATTTTACTCATAATTTTCTCGCTTAACAAAAATTTATATTCTATTATAGCACGACTAGAGAGATTTGCCCAACTGTTTATCTAAACTGGCTCATCTACTTTTAGCAAAGCTCTTGCTTGACTCAAGGCAGCATCGGTCACATTGTCACCAGCAAGCATCTTAGCGATTTCCTCAACCCTTTCATCAGGTGTCAAGAGACGGACACGCGATACCGTCGTCTCATTATCACTTTCCTTAGAAATAAAGAACTGATAATCAGCAATAGCGATAACTTGCGGAAGGTGACTGATGGCTAAGACCTGACCGTGACTTCCAATTTTATGAATCTTCTGAGCAATGGCTTGAGCAACACGGCCTGAAACACCAGTATCCACTTCATCAAAGACGATGCTGGTTTTGTCTTCTTTTCGGGCAAAAGCTGATTTAATAGCTAACATAAGTCGAGACAATTCTCCTCCTGACGCAACCTTAACAAGCGGTTTAAAGCCTTCGCCAGGATTAGTCGAAATGTAAAACTCAACTTGTTCATTACCATCACGGTTAAATTTTCCCTTCGTAAAGGTTACTTTAAAATCTGCCTTATCCATATAGAGGTCACATAGCTCAGCCTTAATCTCTGCTTCAAGAGCCGTTGCAATCTGATGACGTGCCACCTGTAAGGTCTCTGCAGACGCAAGCAAGTCTTTTTCCAGTTGCTTAAGCTCTTGTTCCATGGCATCTGATGAGCTGGAATTCCCAGTCAGAAGGTTGTATTCTTTAGTCGAATTGTCCAGGTAATCCAAGACATCATCGACAGTTCCACCATATTTACGGGTAATAGCATTAATGGTATCTAAACGGTGTTCAATTTCCTGCAAACGACCTGCATCAAAGTCTAGATTATCTAAAAGATCACCCAACTGTTTGGTTGCATCCTCAAGAACGTAATAGGCCTCTGATAGATTACCAGAGAGTTCCTTGTAATCAGAGTCATACTCTTCAAGGAATTGAAGGTCGTTCATGGCAGAGCGGACATTGGATAGACTAGAAAAATCTTCATTATCCAACATGACATAGGCATTTGTTAGTGTATCATCTATCTGCTTATGATTCAGTAGTTTATCCCGCTCCTTCATCAAAGCAAAATCTTCTCCTGATTTTAAGGAAGCTGCCTCAATTTCTGCTATCTGAAAAGCCAGCATTTCAATACGAGCTTTATGCTCCTGCTCATTTTTCTGTTTTTCAAGAACTGCTTTTCTTAACTCACGGTAGCGGTCAAAATATTCTTGATACTTTTTCTTCGTTTGGAAAAATGCCTTATCTCCAAAAGCATCCAACATGCTAATGTGAAGAGCAGGTCTCATGAGTTCTTCCTGATCATGCTGACCGTGAATATCGACCAAAAAATGTCCCACTGCCTTAAGAATGGTTAGATTCACCATCTGCCCATTAATACGACTAACACTTCGACCATTTTGGAAGACTTCACGGCGGATAATCAATTCATCCTCAACAGGAATCCCATTATCTTCCAAAAGACTGACTAAAGCAGGATTTTGTTCAATTGAAAAGAATCCTTGAATTTCTGCCTTGGGAGCTGAATGACGTACCACTTCACTAGAGGCCCGTGCCCCTAGCATTAGATTCATAGCATCGATAATAATAGATTTCCCAGCTCCCGTTTCACCAGTAAGGATAGTCATCCCATTTTCAAAGTTAAGAGAAATTTCTTCAATAATTGCAAAATTCTTTATCGTAATTTCGAGAAGCATAAATCCTCCTATTCTTCAACCCACTTGACAATCTGTCCCTGTAATTCAATAGCTGCTAATTCTGACTGAGCCACTAAAAAGAGGGTGTCATCGTCAGCAATTAAACTAAAAATCAAGTGCTTGTATTCGTCCAAAAGAATCTTTTTGATGAGACGACTAGTTCCAGGCTGAACCTGGATATTCATGAAAGCTTGTTGACGGTCAATACGGATTAAGCGCTTAGATCCAACTGGAGATACACCTAAACGTCTAGGGGCATTTGAAAGCCCATAGATATAGGAACCATCTTCAGAAGGGACTTTTGTGATTCCAATTTCATTAATATCACGTGATACAGTGGCTTGAGTAGCTTTTAATCCCTCGTTTTGGAGTAATTTAACCAATTCTCCCTGAGTCGTAATTTTATTTTCTTGGACAATCTTTCGGATTAGCTCCAAACGATCATTCTTCTTCATTTTTCTTAAACTCCTTATGTGCTTGTGCTACAACTTCCTTGATAGCGGATATAACCTCATTCTTAGGCGAAGTTGTTTTCTCTAAGTGGGCCAGAAACTCAATATTACCATGGCCACCTTGAATAGGGGAAAAATCCAACCCTTTAACCGAAAAGCCATAATCAACTGCAAAAGCAGTGACTGTTTCTAGCACCTTCTCATGAACACTGCTCTCACGGACAATGCCATTTTTCCCAATTTGTTCACGACCTGCCTCAAATTGCGGTTTGACCAGGGCAACAACTTGTCCACCATCAAACAATACCTTAGCCAAAGCAGGTAGAATCAGATTAAGAGAGATAAAGCTGACATCAATAGATGCAAATGATGGCAAGCCTTCAGTAAAATCGGTAGGTTCAGCATAACGAAAATTGTACTGTTCCATGGAACGAACACGTTCGTCCTGACGCAGTTTCCAAACCAGCTGGTTAGTCCCGACATCAACAGCATAAACCAGTTTAGCCCCATTTTGAAGCATAACATCAGTAAAACCACCTGTCGAAGCACCAATATCAATCGTAGTCATGCCTTCAACCGAGAGATTGAAAACCTTCAGGCCTTTTTCAAGTTTAAGACCTCCACGACTGACATACTTAAGTTTTTCCCCTTTAAGCTTCAACTCTGTCGCATCATCAATTTTTTCACCAGGTTTGTCATAACGCTCACCATTGATAACATTCACAACCAAACCAGCCATAACGCCACGTTTAGCTTGTTCTCGTGTGTCAAAAAGGCCTTGTTTATAGGCCAAGACATCTACTCTTTCCTTAGGCATGGAGTCGTAACCTTTCTATGATTTCTATAACGCTGTCCTTTTTAAAACCTTGACTCTCAGCCAAATTTTGGAAGATAGCCTCAGCTTTGTTAAGAGATTCCTCGAGAATGTCATATGATTTATCCAAACCAAGTAGGGCAGGGTAGGTTGATTTCCCAGCCACCACATCTTTTCCAGGTGTTTTTCCCAAGGCTTCAAAATCAGCTGTCACATCCAAGATGTCATCACGCACTTGAAAGGCTAGACCAATCAACTGACCGGCTTCCTGAAGATTGTCCAAAACCTCTAGTCCTTGTTGAGCAACAATACCTGCTGCCACAAAAGGAAAGGTTAAGAGCTTACCTGTCTTATGTTCATGAATCTGAGCCAGTTGTGATAAATCAAGTTCTTGACCTTCACCCTTCATATCCAGCATCTGACCACCTACCATACCAAAGGTTCCCGAAGCATGAGAGAGAGCTTGAATCAATTGAACACGAATTTCTGCTGATAGCTCTGTTTGGGCAAGTAAATCAAAGGGGTCTAAAAAGAGAGAATCACCAGCCAAAATCGCCGTTGCTTCGTCAAATTTTTTATGGTTTGTCAAACATCCTCGACGGTAATCATCATTATCCATGGCCGGCAAATCATCGTGAATCAGACTTCCTGTATGAATCATTTCAAGACTCGCTGCGACATCAAAATGACTAGGAGTTAACTCTAAACCAAATCCTTCAAGTAAATCCAAGAAAATGAGAGGACGAATACGCTTACCGCCACCATCAACTGAATAAAGAATAGCTGTAATCAGTTCATTTGATACTGGAAGATTCTTCTGTTGATAGTAATCACGGATAGCAGCATCAATTTTTTCACGCTTAGTCATTAGGCATCCATTTCCGTTTCTGTACCGTCTGCTTGCATAACCTTAACCAATGTCTTTTCAGCATCTTCTAAGGTCTTCTGCAAATCTTTAGACAGGGCCATACCCTTTTGGAACTCCGCAATAGCATCTTCAAGAGCAATATCGCCTGTCTCAAGTTTAGTAACGATGGCTTCTAGGTCCTGTAAATTTTCCTCAAATGTTTTTTTCGTTGACATTTTTTACCTCTACTTCTAGTTCTCCATCCCTCATTTGGATAGTTAATTGATCACCTTCAGTAATATCCTTGATAGTGGTTAGGGGCCTATCGTCTTTATTGACAATAGCATAGCCCCTCGCAACAATACGACTAGTGTCCAGTGATAATAGGGCCTCTTGCGCCTTCTCTAGTCTGACACGATAGCCGTTAAGGGTGTTCTTGGTTGTAGTAACTAACAAACGCTGTAAGGACTCCCGACGGTCCTGATAATTCTCTACACTAGCCAAGAGATTCAAACCTTGCAGTCTCTGACTTAAAAGAGCCATTTCTTTTTGTTTGCGTTCAAACTCCTGCTTTATCAAGGTTTCAAGTCGGGTTGTCAATTGGTCAAGCTTTTGCAAATAGCCGTCATAAAGGCGCTCAGGCTGCCTAAAGACAATAGACTGTGACAATTTGGCTAAACGCTCTTGGTTATACTGTATACGTCTCAAACAAGCTTGATAAGCCCTGTTTTGTCTTTCCCGAATCCAAACCAAGGTATCCGCCTTAGATACTGGCGTTGCAAGCTCTGCCGCTGCTGTAGGGGTAGCGGCCCTACGATCTGCTACAAAGTCAGCCAAAGTCGTATCGGTTTCATGACCCACACTAGAAATCACAGGCAAACGACTCTCAAAAATCGATTGCACCACAATTTCTTCGTTAAAGGCCCAAAGATCTTCGATAGAACCTCCACCACGACCGACGATTAAAAGATCCAGATCATCCCTTTGATTGGCTCTTTGGATATTTTCAGCAATTTCTTGTGCAGCTCCTTCTCCTTGAACCTTGGTAGGAAAGAGTAAAATCTCTACTCCGGGAAAACGACGACTAACTGTTGTAATGATGTCTCGAATAACCGCACCACTAGGACTCGTGACAACCCCAATCTTTTTGACAAAATTAGGAAGAGCCTGTTTATGACGCTCGTCAAAATAACCTTGAGCAGTTAGTTTCTTACGAAGCTGTTCAAATTGGAGAGCCAAGGCACCCACACCATCTGGCTCAGCTTTCTCGATAATAATCGAATAGGAACCACTAGGCTCATAGATTTGCACCCGACCAACAACATTGATTTTCATCCCTTCTTCGAGGTCAAAACCAAGTTTTTTGAAGACTCCTGCCCAAATTGTTGCTTGGATAACAGCTCCCTCATCCTTAAGAGAAAAATACTGATGACTAGGCCGACGACGAAAATTGGAAACCTGACCTGTCAAATATACCCTCTCTAAATAAGGATCACGGTCAAATTTCATTTTCAAATATTTGGTTAAAGAGGTGACCGATAAATAGTCTGACACGACAACTCTCCTTTTTAAAACTGATTAGTGAAAAATCCGAGGAGACTAAAAAAGTTCCGTCGAACTGATAATCTCAAATCTCCATAATCAACTTTTTAATTGTATACACGATTACCTTAAATTATACCAAAAAAGACTGTCAAAAGACAGTCTCAGACACCCTAGTCAGGCGTTTTATAACGGTTTAATTAGCTTGTTGAATATTTTTTGGAAACGACGTCCCAAGATCCACTTGAACCATCAAGACCACCATAGGCTTCTAACTGACCTTTTTTGTCAACTCGGAAAAGAAGGACATTATTACCATAACTATCAGAGAGTTGGGCATAGACTAGATTATCGTCATCGTCAGTCCATGAATAAACATTCCAACCCAGATTTTTATAACTTTCGCCTGTTGAGCCTTGTTCCTTGGCATAGGTAGAAACTACCCAGTCTTCTAACTGCTGATCAGACAATGATGACGTATCAACATTAGAGGACTGATTATCTGAAGATGCTGCAGCTGCTTCCTTACTTTTGGCTAACTGGCCATTTTTCCAAGGATTGGTTACGTTTTCGTTTTGGTTATTACTATACCACATTAGAGTGACAACAGGAATCACAACAGCAGCTACTGCCACAACGCCAATCACCCATCTAATCACTTTAGGGTCTCTTAGCCTATCAAAACTCGAAACCTTCCTACTTCTAGTAGGTTCATTCTTACGACGTCTAAATTCGCTCACAGCTTTTTCCTCTTTTTCTTGAAAGTAGTCCCTTTTTTTCTTTTCCTCTTGTTCCAAGAGTTTTTGCACTTCCTTACGGCCCTGCGGATCACTCGTTTGAGCCAAAGAAATTTGCAACTGAAAGATACGATTATCCAAAGCCTGCTCATATTCTTTGGCTGCTTCTCTATCACCATTATCTGCTAAGGCTCTGAGATACTCTTCATTACTGAATTCAGCCATACTATACCGCTCCTGCTTCTAAATCGTTTCTTCTATTTTCTTAAAGCCTGAGACTTTTGTCAAGTTACTAGTTTGTAACAAAATCTTACAGCTATAAAAAAGTTGAAGAAACTCACATTCTCCAACTTATTTCTTAATCATTTCCTTATAATACTTACAATAGCTTTGAAGGGGGCAGGACTGACATTTAGGATTCTTAGCTAAACAATGATAACGTCCAAAGAAAATCATGCGATGATGACTAATAATCCAGTCTCTTTTGGGGATTTTCTTCATCAACTCTGCTTCAATTTCCTCTACAGTTGCATCTTCTGCAACAATATTTAGGCGTTTCGAAACACGTGAGACATGTGTGTCAACAGCAATGGACGGAATCCCATAAACTTCGGCTAAAACAACATTAGCTGTTTTCCTTCCCACACCAGGTAAACTCTCTAATTCTTTGTGTGTTTTGGGAACTTGCCCATCAAAATTCATTAGAATAGCTCTTGCCGTTTTAATGATATTCTTAGCTTTATTCTTGTAGAGGCCGATGGTCCGTAAGCACATTTCAACGTCATCGAGATTGGCAGATGCTAAATCTTCAATTTCTGGATAACGCGCCCATAAGCCTGGTGTAATCTTATTAACAGCCTTATCTGTTGTTTGAGCCGATAAAATAACAGCAACAAGGAGTTGAAAAGGAGTTCCCCACTCCAACTCTCCATGAGCATTGGGAAACATCTCTCCCATCAAGGCTAGAGCTTCATTAACACGCTTTCTTCCCAACATTATTGACCACCCCATAATTGACGGGCTGCATCCATTCCTGTTTTGAAGTCTTCCGAAACCTGATGAGCCTGTTTCTTTCCTTGATGCTCCAAACGACGCTGTTCAACTTGAAGTTTAGTAGTGATGCCACTCAATTTCCAGTTGCGAAGAACACCTTTAACGTAATTCCAATTTGTTTTTTGGTTAAAGACAGCTTCTCTCAAAGCCTCACGAATAAGTTCAGGATCAGTATGTTCTTCTTGAATTTCCTTGTTTAAATCTTCAATAACCATAGGATTCAAGATTCCCAAAGCCTGTTCCAACTCATCCGTCAGTTGTTTGATGAGTTGTGTATTGGTTGGTTGACCAACGACAGGGCCTGACACTGTCTTTTCCTTACTCACTAGCTTATCTAAAATAGCTAAAGCAGGTGAAGCATCGACAACCATCTCAATTTCATTATTAACCTTAATTGTTGTGGCATCAAGGAGTCCGGCCTCAGTCAATGTCGTAATACTCTTATTAACCTCAGTTGGTGTCTTGCCAGTTGCTTGCGCTATCTGACTAGAAGCCACTTCTCCAATCTGAGTTGTCGTTTGCAGATAGAGAAATTGCCAGACTAAAAAGTCATCCGCCGACGGAAAAATATCCTTAAAATGGAAAAACAAGGCGTTTGGAAGGACCAGATTTCCTGATCGATACTGTTCAAAAAAACTCATAATAACCTTTCAGAGTTGCTAGACTGACGCCAAAAGTCTAAATAATCACATATAAGACTCTTGAATCTGTCTGCTACAAATAACCGTAGAATGAAAAATCATCTTCCAACTCTTCTAAACGATATGGTGTTTCTTGATAGACCGCGTAGTTAATCCAATTACTAAAGAAAGCTGATGCTGCAAGATTCCAACGCAGTTGAGGTTCCTGATTAGGATCATCCTCTGGAAAATAATTCGCTGGTACATCTGGGTTAATGCCCACATCCAAGTCCCTTCGATATTCTCTAGCCAATGTATCTCTGTCATATTCAAAGTGGCCGAAACTATAAACCTCACGAAGATTCTTACTGGCTAAAATAGACAGTCCTACTTCAGGCCCTGAAACAACAACATCTAAATCTGTCTTGTTTTTGATATCTTCAAGAGTGACTTCTGTATAGCGTGAGTGAGGTGACACAAAGCTGTCATCAAAACCATTCATGAGGAAATTTTCTGGCATATCAACGGTTTGTTTATAGATTCCAGATAATTTCTCTGGCAAGGCAACCTTGTCAACCCCATGTTTGTAGTAAAGGCCTGCTTGAGCCCCCCAACACAAATGAAGGGTTGAATAAACATGCTTTTTAGACCAGTCAAAAACTCGTGTCAATTCCTGCCAATAATCAACTTCCTCAAAAGGCATTTGTTCAACAGGAGCCCCCGTCACGATAAGACCATCGTAATACTTGTCCTTGATTTCATCAAATGTCTTATAAAAAGTCTTCATATGTTCGGCATGGGTGTTTTTCGATTTATGGCTAGCCATATAAAGAAACTCAACGTTAATCTGTAGTGGCGTATTTGCCAAAAGACGTAGCAACTGGGTTTCTGTCACTTCTTTAGTTGGCATTAGGTTAAGGATTAGGACCTCCATTGGTCGTATATCCTGACTACTAGCCCTATTCTCATCCATGATGAAGACATTTTCCGAACGCAATACATCAAGAGCTGGTAACTTATTATCAAGTTTTATAGGCATAACAACATCTCCATCCTTGTCTATTCTATCTTCATATTATAAACCGGGGAGGTATTGTTATCAAATATATATTTTCTCTAGTTAGCTATAGCTTAAAACTATATAAGAAAGCATATTCTGTTTAAAAGAGTTAAAAAGGCCCTAAGGCCTTTTGTAAAATCAGGAATAAATTATCCTGGGAAGTTCATCAATACTTTAGTGTCATAGCCTTCAATAGCTTGACGTCCATTAAGACCGTCAAGTTCAATCAAGAAGGCACAACCAGCAACAACACCGCCAAGGCGTTCTACCATTTCAATTGTGGCTTTCACAGTTCCGCCAGTCGCCAAGAGATCATCAACGATAAGGACACGTTGACCAGGTTTAATGGCATCAGCGTGCATACAAAGCGTATCAACACCGTACTCTTTTTCGTAATTTGCTGAAATGACTTCACGTGGCAATTTACCAGGTTTACGAACTGGCGCAAAGCCAATTCCAAGTTGATAAGCAACTGGACATCCAACAATGAAACCACGTGCTTCTGGACCAACAATCATATCAATCTTCATGTCCGTAGCATACTGAACGATTTCACGAATAGCATAGCCATAAGCTTTTCCATCAGCCATCAATGGGCTAATATCACGGAAAGTAACCCCTTCTTTAGGGTAGTTTTCAATAGATGCAATATAGTCTTCTAATTTCATTTGTTCTTCCTATAGGCATTTTGCCAAAAAATATTTACATATTATTATAGCATGAATCCGTGGATTTAGAAAATGCTAACCCCTAGATTCTAAACCGATCATCTTAGTTGGTCACTACTGCTCTGACTTGTAGAGCCAATCATAAATTTCCCGTGGTGTTCCCAAAGCCATAAGTTCTTGGAACTTAACTAAATGTTTAAGGTCTTGGAAAATCTGACTGTCTTCAATGTCACGTTTTTCAGCTTCTTTATTGACTGTCATAACACCATTATCAATGGTCACAAAATCCAATTCATCAAAAATCTGAATCATCTTGATAAGGAGAATTTTATCAATTTTAAGGTAATGACTGAGGTCATCTAGTTTATAGCGGACATCAAATTCTGGAAATTGGTAGATGGTCTTATAGAGCCTTGCAAACTGCTCTCTGGTTCCATAGCCGGTCAGATAATAAGCCTGTTTGATGCTATTCTTAAAGTATATCGCTTGGAAATCCTTACCTTCAAACCACTCTTTCAATTCTGTCGCAGATTCAGGCAACTTATTAAGGACTACCTCAGGTGCTGTGTCTGATGCTTCTTCTACCATCGGTACGCCTTCTGGTAGAGTCATATTTTTAGCACGAATATCAAATAATTGGATGCCTTCTACACGCGCATCCTCAAGCATAAGCTGGAGTGTTGTCTGACCATTCCAAACATTTACAGATAAGGTCACGGCTAATTCCAAACCTTGAGCTTGTTGGAATTCTTGAAGCAAATCACCCTTATTAAAGGCGACAACATCAAAACTAGCCTTACCTTGTTTAACCTTAAACTTAAGATGGGCTCCATTTTGCCCCATAGTCCTGGCTTGAGTCACTGTAATATCATGTAGCCAAAAGACTGGCTTTTTATTATCCATGCCAAAAGGAGCTAATTTTCTCAGGCTCTTTATGGTATCCAAGCTAAGCTCACTGAGCTTGAGTTCCTCGTCTAAATTGAGTGTATTTTTAGCGCTTGTATCAATGTCATTGTCATAGACATAATGGCACAAAATATCGGAGAGTTGACCAAGATTTTCCTCTGGAAGGGTCATCCCAGCTGCTCCAGCATGCCCTCCAAAAGCAGTAAAAATGTCTCGATGATTATCTAGGGCATGGAAGATATTGATAGATTCCAGACTACGGGCTGAACCCTTAGCCAGACCATCTTCGATATTTAAAACTACCACTGTCTGACTGATTTGTTCCATGATGCGACCAGCAACAATGCCGAGAACACCCGGATGCCAGCCTTCCTTAGCCAAAACCTGAACAGGTTTATCCAAGTCTACCATAGTCATGGCTTCATCAAAGATTTTTTGAACAACTTCCTTGCGTTCTTCATTTTTGGCATTTATATTCAGAGCAATGGCTTGAGCTTCTTCATCGTCAAATCCGGTCAGCAGTTCAATAGCTGGATTTGGATCGTCTAAGCGCCCCAAGGCATTGAGTTGAGGGGCCAGTTTAAAACCTACTGTTTCTTCAGAAATCGTTGTTGGGTCTACATCTGAAATACGGAGTAACTCTTGCAGTCCAATACGCTCAGTAGTCTTTAGAATTTCCAGACCCACCTTGACCATAATACGATTTTCATCCGTTAGACTAACCATATCGGCAATGGTCCCAATGGCTACCAAGTCCAGCATCTCTGTAGGAATGGTCTCAAGGAGGGCCGTTGCCAATTTGAAAGCTACTCCACAACCTGCCAAATACTTAAAAGGATATTCGGCATCTGGATGTTCCGGATGGACAATAGCGTAGGCATCTGGAAGCTGAGCTGGCATGCTATGGTGGTCAGTAACGATAACATCCACACCTTGCTCTTGCGCATAAGCGATAGCCTCATTCCCCGCTACCCCATTATCAACTGTGACAATAAGCGAGACACCTTCCTGCTCAATGAAATATTTGTAGACACTTTCGTTTGGACCATAACCATCTGTAAAACGGTTAGGCAAATAGACTCGAGCTTCAGCGCCCATCATTTCAAGAGCTTCCTTGACAATCGATGCTGATGTCATACCATCCGCATCATAGTCTCCATAGACTAAGATTTGTTCATAATTTTCAATGGCCTGACGAATTCTAGCCACTGCCTTATCCATATCATGCAGAAGATAAGGATCATGAAGGTGTGATAAATCAGCCTTGAGAAAGGATTCAAGGGCATCTTCTGTCGTAATGCCACGTTCAAAGGCAATCTTGGCTGCTGTCTCTGCCAGCCCATGTTCTTTGGCAAGTTTAAAAAAGCCAGCATCTGGCTCTTTTGTATTTATTTTCCAATCATACGTTGATGTAATCATGTTTTTATATTTTCTCCCTGTCATCTAGTCTACTTATTATAACATGAATAAATTTATCAGACTGGATAGATGTCTGAGTTTTCCAAAAAGAGAACGGAAAAAATCGGAAGATGCATAGACTCGTAGTACATTTATAATCAAGACCTGCTTTTCTAAGCAAAATAATATTCTGGATATTTCTCCCTTATTTGTCTTGTCTTTTCTCCTCTTCCTTTTATCTAGCTCTATTCTACTATCGTTTTCAAGCAATGTAGGGTAAAACAAGAAGAAAAGGATTCCCTGTCCGGAAATCCTCTACATCAATTTTTATAAATCATCCCTGTACAGGCTTGCTCTGAAAGTTCGACAAAGCCCAGAGATTGGTAAAAGGCTAGATTTTTCTCGCTACGATCAGTGGCAAGGAGCCGTTGATAGACATTGGGGAAGGTCGCTAAAGCCTCTTCTAAGAGTTTCGTGCCAATGCCTTGGCGCTGGTGATCTGGTCGCACCAGGAGGTCCTGCACAAAAATGACAGAGTGACCATCTCCTACCAAGCGAATGTAGGCTACTAGCTCCTCCTTATCATAGACTGACAACTGCCAGAGACTGGCTTTGACAGCTTCTTCTAGCATAGATGGGTTGTTAGTATAATTGGTCCAGCCAACCGAGCTGTACAATGCGAGTAGGTCTTCCATCGCTGGAATTTCTTGTTTGTATTCTAACATCTTAACTCCTTTTTTAACCTATAGTGCTGGAGGTTTTCTAAATAAGATTGGATATTTGATGCCGTCTAGCACCCCCCTATTTGTAGTTAAATATATTGGTAGCTAGCTTGTCCGAGATGCGTGGAAATAGCGTATAGCCTTTGTGAGCAACTGCTAAGAGTCGTGGCAGATTGACTTCTCGTTTGTTTTTGCCAAAAATACGGACAATCTTTTTAGCCACGTACTTAGGACTGAGGACAAACTTTTTAACACTCTCAAGATAAGCTCCAGAGGGGTCAGCTTGATCAAAGAAGCTTGTCTCAATTGGACCTGGATTGACGGTTGTCACATAAACGCCCTTATCAGCTAGTTCCAGACGTAGGGCATCTGAGAAGCCAATTACCGCAAACTTTGTCGCTGCATAGACACTTGAGTTGGCTGTCGCAATTTTCCCCGCCATACTGGCGATATTGATGATATGGCCATGGCCTTGCTCCACCATTTTCTCAGCCATCAGACGTGAAAAGGTCATGGTCGCAAAGGTATTGATATCAAACATATCACGGACTTCTTGGCTAGTGTAACAAGCATAAGATTTAAATTCGCCGAAGCCAGCATTATTGATAAAAACATCAATACGGCCAAAACGTTGATAGAGATAATCTACCATTTCTTTAATGGCATTGTCGTCTCTAAGGTCAATGGCAAGACAGGTTTTATTTTCCACATGACGATAGCATTTCTCCAGCTTGTCCTTGTCTCGTCCTAAGAGGATAATGCCATCACTGGGGGAGAGCTGCTTGACAATTTCTTGAGCAAGACCTCCTGAGGCACCCGTAATAGCGATAATACGTTGTTTAGCCATTAGATTTCTACCTCTTCCAAGTCTCGTACAATGTAGGTATTTTTGAAAATCGTTTGGGCATCTGCCGCCATCCTACCGATGTCTCGGCCCAAGAAACGAGCTGACACATGATTGAGTAACAAACGCTTGGCTGAAGCATCTTTAGCGACCTGGGCTGCTTGTATATTGGTTGAATGTCCATGACTTTTGGCAATGTTTTCATCACCCTTACCATAAGTTGACTCATGAACCAAGACATCAGCACCCAATCCCAGACGAACACTAGCATTCGTCTTCCGGGTATCACCCAAGATAGTAATCACTTTGCCTTTCTTAGGCGCAGAAATATAGTCCTTGGCAATGATTTTTGTACCATTTTCAAGAACCACATCTTGACCATTCTTGATTTGACCAAAGAGTGGTCCAAATGGGACACCAGCTGCTTTGAGAGCCTCAGCATCCAGAGTACCCTCTAGGTCTTTTTGAACAACACGGTAGCCAACACAAAAAATAGTATGATCCAACTTGTCAGCATAAACAGCAAATTTGTCATTTTCCATAACCAAGCCTAACTTATGCTCATCAATCTCAGTAAAATGCACATGATAAGGTAAGCGTGTCCCCGAGGTACGAAGACTGGTCATAACATATTGCTTGATACCTACTGGGCCATAAACCTCCAGATCTGTTTGTTCTTCACTGGATTGGAAGGAACGACTCGCCAAGAAACCAGGCAAGCCAAAGATATGATCTCCATGCATATGCGTGATGAAGATTTTCTTGACTTTACGAGGCTTAATCGTGGTTTCTAAAATCTGACGCTGGGTTCCTTCCCCACAATCGAACATCCAGACTTCATTGATTTCATCGAGTAGCTTCAAAACCAAGCTCGATACATTCCGAGCCTTGGATGGTTGTCCAGCTCCTGTCCCTAAAAATTGTAATTCCATAACGTTCTATACTTTCTATCTATTGTTCTTCTTATTTCTGGACAATATAAGCCAGGCATTCACGTTGTGCAAAGCCATAATAAATCATTTGCCCTTTATACTGAGCCAAAAGTTCGACTAATTCATCCTGATTGAAACTAGCCAACTTAATGACATTTCCCTTAAGCTTAGACACACGACTAAGAAGCTGACCTTCTGGAGTTAGTTCTTCTAGCACCTCTTCATCAAAGTCAACCTTAGCCATCTTAATTTTGCTTCCTTCAAGATAAACTTTATAGTGTGGAAAAACTTGAGCAAGTTCAAACAAAATAGTCGTTGTTGGAACCTCTAATTGCTCTGAGAAGACATGGGCAACCTCATCATCTGTTTCATAGCAAAAACCGTATGATTTTCCTGAAAGATTGAGACGAATAAAGGGCTTACGCTCATCAAAAGAAGGTGCCAAATTAAACAAATCCAATGCTTTTGACAACTCCAAGTAGTAATCCGTTGCTGCTTCTGGAGATTGTTTCTGGTAGATCTCTGCAAAATAAGCATTAATGACACTTGGTGGAGGGGTAATAAAGGCCAATTTTTGACTGTCCGAAAGATCAGACAGGGTATTTTTCAAATAAACCTTATCCAAACTTGTAAAACCACCATATTTCAAAGCTAAATCCATATAATCAGTCATAAAATTCTTCCAATTTCCATTTATTTTTTGGGGAAATAAATCCTGTAATTTCTTCCACTTCTGTCTCAAAGTTGTAACTATCTAGTAAGGCCAATTGACTCAACTGATAGAGTTTATAAGCTTGGTCTTGATGAACCTTAATACTAAAAGGCTCAAACAGTTGCTGAATCTCATCAATCAAGAGTCTTCTAAGTGTTTCTCTGCTCCCCTTGTCACGCGCTGAGAGGCGAACATTAGGAAAGACGGTTGCCACCAAGTTATCAGCTACATCCATCTTATTGTAGATAGCAAGGCGTGGAATATCACTCATATCCAAGTCTTTGAGAATGTCCAAGACCACCTTTTCATGTTCTTCATGATTGGGGTCACTGGCATCAATGACATGCAAAAGTAGGTCAACATTACGGCTTTCTTCCAGCGTTGATTTAAAAGCCGCAACCAATTCTGTTGGCAAATCCTGAATAAATCCAACCGTATCCGTCAGGGTCACTTGAAATTGGTCCTTAAGATAAATTTTCTTCGTTGTGGCATCAAGAGTCGCAAAGAGTTCATTGGCCTCATATTGTTTATCATCCGTCATAAGATTCATGATAGTTGACTTTCCAGCATTGGTATAACCAATCAAGCCAATTTTAAAGGTACTTGAATCAACACGCTTTTCACGAATGGTTTCTCGGTTCTTCTCCACAATCTTTAATTGACGTTCAATATCAGCAATCTGATTACGAATGGAACGACGATTGAGCTCCAACTGACTTTCACCAGGTCCACGGCTACCAATGCCCCCCGCTTGACGACTGAGCATAATCCCTTGACCAGCTAGACGTGGTAACATGTATTTGAGCTGGGCTAGATGTACCTGAAGTTTCCCTTCATGGCTTCTGGCTCTCATGGCGAAAATATCCAAAATCAATTGCATACGATCAATGACTTTTACACCAAAGGCTGCTTCAAGATTGGTATTTTGGCGAGGCGTTAAACGGTTATTAACAATGACAGTGCTAATTTCATCCGCATCTACCATAGCCTTGATTTCCTCTAATTTTCCTGAACCTACGAAAGACTTACTATCATAGCGTTCACGTTTTTGGGTATAGCTAGCTACAACCTCTGCTCCTGCTGTTTTGGCAAGACTGGCAAGCTCCTCCATGGACATGTCAAAATGCTCTGTTTCTTGCAATTCAACACCTACTAAAATAGCACGTTCTTGCTGCTTAGCTGTCTCTATCATAGCAAACCCCTTTTCGAAATAGTCGCCTTCTATTATACCACAGGCAGGGGCAAAGAGGAGGACATGGGCCTTAATTTTTTACAAAGAAAAACAAGTTGAACTTGTCAACTTGCTTCTGCTTAGTGTTTGCGTGTCGGTTTATTTTTCGAACCCTTACGACGCTTACCTTGATGAAGGCTTGGCGTATTTTGAGAAATGGTTTGACGCATTTTCTCTGTTGCCTTATCCACCTTATCTTTAGCCTTGACCAACTCTTGAGTGGCCTTGTTAGCACTCTTAGAGGGTTTATTTTTTTTAGGATGAGTCTTGGTAACAGGCTTCACATGACTAGTCCCCGAGACACGCATGCGACGAGACATAGCTAGGAGAATTTTATTTTCCTCATTAAGATTGGTTTGATAAGCCATTGAAAGCACCAAACCAACTCCAATTAGGTTCGAGATGAGTGAAGATCCCCCTTGAGAAATAAATGGCAAAGGAATACCTGTCAAAGGAAGGATACCTACTGCTGCCCCAATATTTTCAAAAATATGGAAGACAATCATCATAATAAAACCAGTAGAGATAAAGGTATAAAAGCGATTGTTAGACCTAAAAGTCACTCGTAACATACGGTAAATGAGGAAGAGATAGGTCAGAAGGACCAAGCCACTACCAACCAAACCAAAGTCCTCTGCAATTACTGTGAAAATCATATCACTCTCACGAACTGGGACATTTAACTCTAGATGGTTAAATCCTTTACCATAGATACCACCAGTACCAATAGATATCATGCCTTGAGTCTGTTGAAAAGCAATACCATCCGCATAAGTGAAAGGATCCAACCAAGCTGAGATACGGTTAATCTGATATGTTTGAACCCCCATCTTAATCAGAGCTTCCTTACCCCAATCTGTGATAAAGACCATGACAAACAGGGCTACACCAGCCACAAAGGCTAGAACCACTGGCAAGATGATACGCCAGGATATTCCTGAAACAACGACTATACCCGCTAAAATTGCCAGGAAGACCAAGGCTGTCCCCATATCACCCTGGAGAACCAAAAGGCCCAAAACAGGGAGGGTAACTGCAGTATACTGGAAGAGGAGAAGCCAGTCATCCTTAAGGTCGGTCACTTCCCGGCCTTGCTTAGCCCAGACACCTATCCTCGAAAGAAAGAGGATATAGGAAATCTTCATAAATTCAGACGGTTGAAATAAGGTAACCGATCCAATACTGACCCAGTTTTTGGCACCCGTAGATTCCACCACAGCAGGTGAATAGAAAACAAGGGGCAGGACCATCAACCCCAAGCCAAATACATACAGCCAAGGAGTTATCTTCCAAAGAAACTCAGTGTTAAATAACATGACAACAAAAGCAAGTACTGAACCTAGGAAAATCCATAGTACTTGCTGGGACATGACTTGCACGAGATTCTTGGGGTAATCAAAGTTTGTCGCAATAAATATCGAGACTAGGTCAACCAGTAACAGGATTAGAACTGGTAAGAGAATCGAGTAATCTATCCGACTTTCAATAGTGTTTTTTGACTTAGTCATGTGCACTCCAAAATAAAGATTTAGTAAGAGTTATTATACCACTTTTTCGTCCAGACAAATGACCTAAATGTATAAAAAATTAACATTTTTTTAACGAAAAAAGCAACCACACAAGTGTGATTGACTTCTTTCTTTAGTCTTAATTTGACATGTAGCCTTTTCCTTCAGAATTGAAGTATACCCATTGACCTGAAGGAATCTTAATCCAGCGATTAACAGCCTTGTCCCCTGTATGAACATCATAGTAAGAGATTGAACCATCAGGATTTGAAGCCGTTGCTCCTTTCACCTGTCTTCCAGTTTGGTCAAAGTAAAGGTGTTGGCCGTTGATAGTCTGTTCACCGACAACGACTTCTCCCTTAGCATCAGCATAGTACCAGTTATTGTCTCCACTAGTGAAGAAAGTTGAAACTAACTTATCTCCAGTAGCACCGTGGTAGAATGAACGAGTACCATTTGCATTTGGTGCAAAACCACCTTTAACTTGTTTACCATCAGCTCCAAAGTAAAGTTTTTGACCGTTGATGACTTGAGCACCTGTCACCACATGACCTTTAGCATCGGCATAGTACCACTTGTCATTTCCAGTTGTAAAGAAGGTAGAAACTAACTTATCACCAGTATTCCAATGGTAGAATGAGCGAGTGCCATCAGTATTGGTCACAAAGTCACCCTTAACTTGTTTACCCGTTGATTCAAAGTATAGATCTTGACCATTGATGAATTGAGCACCTGTGACATTATGTCCATGTGAATCTGCATAGAACCAGTTATTATCACCAGTCGTATAGAAACCTGATGTATGAGCCTTAGTTGCAACCCCTTTTTCATCCACATTATAGGTCTCGCCATTGACGACAACTGTCGTATCAACAAGTTTCACACCTGTGATAGCATCATAATATGAGCGTGTACCATCAGGATTTGTCACGAAGTTACCTTTAACTTGTTTACCTGACTCATCAAAGTAGAGATCATCACCGTTGATGATTTGGGTACCACAAAGGACATCACCATCGTTGTTGGTATAGTATGTCGCATCACCTACTTGGAAGAAACGGTTCTTGACTTGAACACCTTTGTCATTGAAGTAAAGGTTTTGACTACCGACTTTTGTAAATCCAGTAGCCAGGTAACCCTTGTCATTCGCATAGTACCAGTTACCATCTTTTTCAAAGAAGCCTGAGTACTTACGTTCACCTGAATCATTGTCGAAGAACATGATTTGACCGTCTTTTGTTGGAACAAAGATACCTTTGGCTTGGTAACCATTGTCATAGAAGTATTTTTCTTTACCTTCTACTTGAGCCAATCCAGTAGCCATAATACCACCCTTGAAGAAATATCGGTAGAATTTTTCTTCATTACCAGCGGTATCTTTAACGCTAACTTCTTTCCAACCAGTTTGCGTCGTCAATTTACCAGTCTTGCCATAAACCAAAGATTGACCTTGAGCGTTTTTAACCACGCCATCTGCAAGCATGACACCATTTGGCAAGAAGTAATAGTTTGCTCCATCAATGGTTTGTTCACCCGTCACCAGATAACCCTTATCGTTAAAGTAGTATTGTTTGCCATTATAAGTCACGAATTGACCCTTAGCTTGAGTACCTGATGTTGTGTAATAAGTCACACCAGTACCATCATAAGCAAAGCCAGTCTTAGCTTTGGTATCACCAGTCAAGGCAGCAGGCAAGAAGCTACCTTTATCATTAACGTTGAAGTACAATTTACCATCACTGAGAACATAGTCAGAACCACGTTTTTGGATGTTTGTACCGTTAAAGTACTTAGCTTCCCACTGTTTAATCTTAACAGATGGATCGATTGTCTTACCTGAAGCTTCCATAACTTCTTTGAAGATTTCTGGATAAAGGGTTTGAAGTTTTTCGAGGAAGGCCCCACCATACTGTGCTTGGAAGTCTTGACCTGATGATTTAGTGTTTGTCACATAGAGTTTATTGACCAAGCTAGTATCATCAATCACCTTACCGTGCGTGTCAGTACGAGTTGCTGTAACCACTTCTTTTCCTGGAAGAGTGTACAATTGGTCAGGAACCCAGTCAGCAATGACTTGGATACCTTGTTTGTGAAGTGCCTTAAGGGCATCACGAAGGTCTTCTTTAGAACCGTATTTATTGTTTTTGCTCATGGCAAGGTCATAACGGTCTGTGAAAGCATAACCATTTTCGATAATAGAATCAAGGAAAGTTCCATCAGTAGATGACACATACTGTGGTGCAATCTCAAATGACGTAATTCCCCATGACTTGAAGAGGTCCGCATTTGCCGCAATCAATTTGTTGGTGTATTGGCTATCTTTTTGGACGAAGTCTTGGAAGTTTGAGAAACCTTCATAAATAACTTGTGCTTCTAGGGCTGCAGATGAGCTGTAAACCTTATCCCCTTCTTTATAAGCTTTTGTTGATGGTGTCGCAAGAACATTTTGATCGTCAGTAGCTCCTACTGGTACCCAAACAGCAAGGTAACCACTCATATCAACAGTTTTAAAGCCTTTGATTTCATCAGCTGTGAAAACAAGATTACCTTGCGCATCTGTGTATTTCACAACCTTAGTATCAGCATCAGTTAAGGCTGAGACAATACCTTTATCTGTACCAAGCAAGAGTGGACGATAGGCTTGGTTTTTATGGGCTGCACCCATGTTAACGGTAATCGTTTCACCATCTGCCAATTTCAAATCTGGGTTATTAGCGATAAGGGTCACCATTCCAGAATTACGGCCGTATTTTCCACCTTCAGTATCTGTCTTAGACATCAAGTCTTGACCATAACGGACTGAAACAAGGACTTCCTTGTTATCCTTAGCAGAGGATACTCCAGAACCGGCAAGATTGTGGACATAAGATGTTTGACCACCGGCAACATATTTTGAACGTGCTTTAAGAAGGGTAGTGATTTGGTCAAAGTATGGTGACTTCTTAGCCATGTACTGACCGTTATCAGTATACAAGTCTCCATAATAAACACGTGTTGCCGCACCCATTGTTTGAAGCATCAAAGCATAGGCAGCTGGAATATTTGAATGAGTATATTCTTTATCAACTTTCAACATATCAGCATTATAGATGTCAAAAGCTTGTTTCAATTGATCTAAGGTGAAGGTGAAACCATCCGTTGTTGGATCAATTTTTTTACTGATAATATCAGCGATAACCGTTTGGACTTCTGAGTCGTGGGCACGAACAAAGAGATAGGTTGCAAATCCAAGTTGATCATATGACGTCACGTCTGCACGGTTTGAAAGACCAAAATAGCCACCGTTAACCAAATCTTTCATTGATGCATTACGAGCACCTGTACCTTTATTAGTTACTGGACGAGTCAATCCATGAACAATAGACAAACGGAGACCATTATCCATAGAAAGGGCAGCTGTATTATGTTCGTCCACATAATATGGGTCGTTTTGAGACCAAGCTTCAAGAATTGAGATATTAGCAAGGGCACGTGCTTCAGACTCATTGACCTTGTAAGCAGCCTTCATGTATGAAGACACTAATTGAAGCATATCGATGCTGACATTGTCCACAGCATCAACACGGATACCATCGAAGTGAGCATCTTTGTCCTTGTCTCCAAAGACGATTTGTCCCCAGTTCATGAAGTAATACAATTGGTTAAGCATTTCAGCTTGCACAATTGGGTTTGAGTTGTCGATATCGCTTGAAAGCAAGAACTCATAACCAGCATCACTACCACTCTTGATCTTATCGTTTGCCAAACGACTTGTTGCCGTTTGGTCAAGTTTACGGTAGTCTGAGTTAGCCCACTTCGTTAAATCACTATTAACAAAGAGGAGAGCCCCTTTTTGGAAGTGTTCTTTACCTGGAGATTCAGAGTTAATGTTCCATTTATCTTGGTCTTTAACAAAGGCCTCGATTGACTGACGCAACCAGTCTGTTGACTTATTAGCAGCAATCTTAACCTCAATCTTACGTTGAATGATTTGAGCAGCGGCATTCAAGCTAGCTTGAGAATTTTCAATCGTAAAGACATCTTTTGTTTCTTCACCATTGCTAAGAGCCTTAGTCATGTAGTTCAAGTAAGCTACTTGAGTATCCTTATCAGGCCACCAAGACATCAAAAGTGGACGAAAATCTTTTTCAGTTGACGCTTTCCAAGTTGTTCCTGCTTCAAGGATTTCTTTTGGACGGTACCAACTATCAGCTGTCAAATAACCATCAACAAGTTCAAAGCTTGCTTTTGTTGAATCGTAAGCAGCATTGTTTTTAGTAAAATCAGTGACAAGATTTGTTGTTTCTTGTGTGAATGAATAAGTTGATGTGCTTGAAAGGACACCATTTTCATCAAAATAAAGGACCTGACCATTTACAGTAATGGCAAAGTTTTTCTTATGTGATCCATCTTCTAAAAGATAGTAATATTTACCATCTTTTTCTTTTTTAATATTATCGAGTGAGACTGCAGCTTTAATTTCAGCTTCAGAAAGCTCTTTAGACTTCTCAGTCGTTGGAGTGGCTACTCCAGCATTTGTAGCTACTTCCGATGTTGTAGCTTCAACAGGCTTAGCTACTACTTCTGGCTTGGCAGTCGTTTCAGGTTTTGCTTCAACCTCTACTGCTGCAGCTCTATCACTAGTTGTTCCTGAATTTGGTTGAACTGTCGTTTCAGCTGGTTTATCAGCAGTAACTGCCGCATTGTCTGTCGTTGTGGCATTTGCAGGACTTGCCACCTCTGTTGTTGCTCCTACCTCTTTTTCAACCACAGGATTTGTATTTTCCCCCACTGTAGTTGTTGAAGGTGAGGCATTAGAGTTATTTGTTTCCTCTGCCGAAACAAGTGAAGACGTGGCAACACTACCACCAACAATGGTAGCCAAAGCTGCTGAAGCGACATCCAAAGTAACCCACTGCTTCTTCACTTTGTGCAGTTTATAGCGTACTTTATTTTCCATATTCAATTTTTCCCCAATGTATTTTTTGTCTTAAAATCTACACCTTAAAGACTTACTTATTATATCATTTTTTATTGTCAAAAAAACTTAATAAAACTTACTTTAATGACTTTTTTACCATCTTAATATTAAATTAAAAAATCGTCATGTAATCGAATTGGATACTGTCAATAATTTTGTGTAAATACTCAAGTAGAGTTACGGACTTTTAATCAAATAAGCTTTCAAGTGTGTCAGAACATTAGCCAAACTCTTTATGGATTCGTTGACTTTGCTTGAAATTATAATCTTCAAACAAAGTAACTAAGTAAAGTTCCAGAGCATCCTCGTTAGGAACTCCCCCTTCTTTTTCGTTTGACGTTTGATTTCTTTGTTAAGAGACTCAATGAGGTTTGTCGAATAAATGCTGTGCCAAATCTGGTAGGGAAACTGATAAAAAGTTAAAAGATTATCCGCATTCTCCAAACTTTCCATGACTTTCCTATACTTCGACTTCCATTCAGCGATAAAGTCCTCCAAAGCTAGGACTGCTATTTCTAAATTTTCAGTACGATAAATCGTTTTAAATTGCTTCAAAATAACCGCTCTATCTGCTCGTTTCACTTTACTAGCTAGATTTCGACTAATATGAATTAAGCAACGTTGTTGTTTAGCTAATGGGTAAGCCTGACTGATCATCTGCTCAAGCCCCTTGAAGCAATCGGTCGCTACATGAGAAACCTGTTGAATGCCTTGTTTTTGAAGCTTATCTAACAGGGTGGACCATGAATCATTGTTTTCATTTGGGGCGATTTCCCAAGAACAACCTTCTGTCCTTCTGGTGTAATGCCAAGTGCGATATGAATACATTCTTTATTAACGGCTCCACGTCTTAATGGAAGATAGGTTCCATCAAGAAATAAAACAGAGTAATTGGCTTCTAAGCTTCTCTCATGAAAAGCAGAGACATTCTCCTGAGTTGTTTTTGAGATATTAGAAATTGTGGCAGGACTATAGTGATGACCATCCATTCGCTCGATGATGTCGCTAATTTCTCGAGTCGTTACGCCGGTTTGATAGAGTTTGATAACCATCTCTTCCAAGTGGTCATCTCGACGTCCATAAGAGGGGATCAAAGCTGGTCTAAAGTTTCCATTACGACTATTACCAGAATTATAGCCTACTTTATCGTAAGGCTCATACCCTAAAAGGGCTGACAATTCTGCTTGAAGCGGATCATTCATCGCCGTTTCAAGAGAAGTACGGAAAAATTCATCAATATCTTGCTTTTGGGCTAAGAAGTTAAGTAGTTCTGTGCTAAACTGAGTCATAGGAATAAATCTCTTTCTAGTAATGTTTCGCAACTCTACTATAACGGATTTATTCCTTTTTGTGTTTACACAACATATTGTATACTATCCTCTGCAAAATATAGATATAAACATTTTATTCTATTTTGTACAGAAAATAACAACAAATGACCATATTCCTTGCCTATTTTCAATCATTTTGATACTCTACAATTGGAGGTATATATGACTAAACAAAAAATAAATCAAATTGTCGGTTCCATTGGGGCCTTTATCGGGATTATTGTATTTATCGCCTACATCCCACAAATTTTTGCCAATTTACAAGGCAACAAAGCTCAACCATTCCAGCCTTTATCCGCAGCAGTATCTTGTTTAATTTGGGTTCTTTATGGATGGACAAAAGAACCCAAGAAAGATTGGATACTAATTATTCCAAACTCAGCTGGTGTGATTTTGGGTGGACTCACTTTTTTGACTTCACTTTAACAAATTTAATAGTATGTATAAAAAGCTGAGATGAGTTTCTCAGCTTTTTCTCTATTCTCAGATAATTAAACGCTGCACTCACTAACTTCCGCTTTTCCATTCACAATCATTCTCATGGTCATCAACTAGACCTGCCGCCTGTAGAAAACATACTAAGATTAGTAGTGAAGAAATCTCCGACGGGAGTGAGTACTCACTACTTTTTCTTTGTGTTAAAGTAGAGGTGTCTTGTGAAGTCGTGGCTTCTTTTGGCGCTAGACGCCGTAAAAAAACTGGCAAGACACCTGTTTTAGATGGAATTTTATCAAAGTATGTTGGACGCTAGACGTCGAGTATTGAAAATGAAATCACTAAAATAAGGAATCATTCAAGACAAAGAGGTAAACATAATGCGGACAGTTTTTGGAATTGATGTGAGTAAAGCAAGCTCAGAAGTCGCTATTCTTGTGAATGGTGAAAGGGTTCATGGATATACTATGCCTAATGACATTATCGGATTTTCTCATCTACTGAAGGATCTAAAGACCGTGAGCAACCCTGAAATTATTTTCGAAGCTACTGGTGTCTACTCTCGCCGACTCCAAGCTTTTCTAGAAGAAAACAGCTATGACTATACACGTCTTAATCCTTTGGAAGCTAAAAAGCAACTTGACAGCTTACGAGTCCGGAAAACCGATAAAATTGACGCAGGGAAACTAGCTTCGTCACAATTCGTTTTAAACCGTAAGCCAATTTATGTTCAAGAAAAAGTCTATCAAAACTTGCATGATCTTAGCCGGTTCTACCAAAATCTGACAGAGGATATCGTAAGGACGAAGAATAGGCTGCACAAAGTTCTTCAAGTCGCCTTCCCAGAAATCGAGATTCTACTATCTACTCCTGCAGGTGAGCAATATTAGAATCTCGTGTCCATCTTCCCAACAAAGCATTAGGTGCTGGAATTATCGGAAGTTGAGTTGAAAGAGACTATTCGCCAGTCAACCTCTAAACGCATTTCAGAGAACAGAGTAGGTAACTTGGCTGAGAAGCTAGTTGGACTGGTAAAGCAATCTTATTCTGCCATTTCAAAAACCTCTCCTATAATAGAAGAGGTTAAGTATAATGCACAGAAACTTATAAGGTTGACAAGCCGTCGAGAACAAGTTTTAGAACAGTTGATAGAGTTAGCTAAACCTCTACCTGAATATGTGATTCTTCTCTCTATTCCTGGCATCGCAGAGACAACGGGTACAAGCGTTATTGGCGAATTAGGAGACATTCGTCGCTTTACGTCTGCTAATCAAATCAACGCTTTTATCGGTATTGATCTCAAACACTATGAGTCGGGAGATTTCCTAGGTCAAGAGCATATTACTAAGCGTGGGAATCCTTGTGCAAGAAAAATTCTGTACAAATCTATTCGCAATATCGCTTCAGCTAGCCATACCAATCCTTGTCATATCGCAGATTTCTATGAGAAACGAAACAGACAATCGACAATAGCTTCAACTAAGCCACATACGATTTCCTCTATACATCGTCTCATTCGAACAATGTATTACCTCATTACGCATAACAAACTTTACGATTACTCTTTGACCCAAAATCGATAAGGCTGTCTATGCCGTATTATGGTAACACCTTGTTTCAAAAAATACCAGATGAGGTGTTTTTTTAGCATGCCCATTTATGGATCAAAAAGTGTTAAAAATAAGACAGTAACCTCAGAATAGCCACTATCTTATCTCTTTTTTTACTTAAAGCCTTGATAGACTTGGCAAATGGTAGAAAAAGAGAACCGAAGTTCTCCTTTTCAATCTATTAGTTTAACACTCTAGGTGGGTAAGCAATACCAGTCTTATCAAAGTAAACGTAGATTCCTGGTTGGATTTCTATCCATGTGCTGATGGCTTTCTTACCACTATCACCATAGTAATAGCTAATACGACCATTGCCAGCAGTTACCGTTTGTCCTTTTACTTGTTTACCATCTTTAGCGAAGTAATAGGTATCAGCACCGATTTTAACTTCACCAGTTACTGTCTTACCATTAGAACCAACATAATACCAATTGTTATCACCTGTTGTGAAGAATTCATTAGTCAAACGTTCACCTGTTGCAGCATCGTACTTGCTATAGGTACCATCTGCATTCTTAACAACGCCACCTTTAACTTGACTTCCATCTTCTTTAAAGTAGAGGTGTTGTCCATTGATAACTTGAGCACCTGTAACAGTCTTACCGTCAGCGCCTGCATAGTACCATACATTTCCATCAGTTGTGAAGAATTCGTTAGTAACTAATTCTCCAGAACCTTCTTTGTACTTACTATAAGTACCATCTGCATTCTTAACAACGCCACCTTTAACTTGACTTCCATCTTCATTAAAGTAAAGTTTTTGACCATTGATAACTTGAGCACCTGTAGCGGCAACACCATTTTCATCAAAGTGATACCATTTACCTTCAATGTTTCTCCAAGTGTTCTTGATAGCATTACCAGTGTGTGCGTCAAAGTAATAAGTTTTACCTTTAAAGGTTACTAATTTATCTTTAGCTTGGAAACCGTCTTCTCCAAAGTATTGTGTGAAGCCATCAATAACCGTAACACCTTTGGCCATGACACCTTCATTAGTGAAGTAACGGAATTTCACAACCTTAGACTCTTTACCGTCTTTAGTTTCAGTAACATCAAATTTAGTGTAACCGCCCTTATACATTTGACCCTTAGTGTTGTAAAGGTAGGTATTACCATTAGCATCAACATAGTAGGCATTACTCAACATGATACCGTTTGGCAAGAAACGATAAACGTCTTTACCATTTGGTGAGTATTCACCGTTTGTAATCATGTGACCACGAGCATCGAAGTAATAGGTGTTACCATTGAAGGTTACAAAGGCAGATTTAGCTTGAGTACCACTTGTACCGAAGTAAGTGATTCCCTTACCATCACTTGAGAATCCAGTAACAACCTTTTCTTTACCTGTCAATTGAAGAGGAATGAAGTTACCATCTTTAGTGACTGTGAAGTATTTACCAGTTGCTTCATCGCTAAGTACATAGCCAACACCACGTTCAAGAACGTTTGTTCCGTTGAAGTATTCAGCCTTCCATTGTTTCAATTTAACAGAATCATCAATTGGTTTACCAGTTGAGATCATGTTTACCTTGAACATTTCAGGGTACTTAGCTTTAAGCTCAGCCAAGAATTCACCACCGTATTGAGCTTGGTAATCTTTGCCTGATGACTTAGTGTTAGCCACATAAAGTGAATGATCGATGATAGCGTCTGCAATTTTACGGCCGGCACCATCAGTACGAGTTGCTGTTACAACTTCTTTACCTGGCAATTGGTAAATTTGGTCTGGAACCCAGTCAGCGATTGCTTGGATACCAGCCTTGTGAAGTGCTTTAAGAGCATCACGTAAATCTTCTTTAGAACCGTATTTATTGTTCTTACTCATAGCAAGATCGTAACGGTCTGCAAAAGCATAACCATTTTGGATAACTGAGTCAAGGAAGGTACCATCGTCAGCAGAAACAAATTGAGGTGCCATTTCAAATGATGTTACGCCCCATGATTTGAACAAATCAACATTTTCAGCAATCTTACGGTTAGTATAAACTGAAGGATCTGAACCATCTGGAATAGTTTGGAAGTTAGAGAAACCTTCGTAGATCAATTGTGAATCATAAGCTTCAGTCGCTTTAAGAGTCAACTCTCCAGCTTTTTTAGCTTCTGTTGAAGGCGCTACTCGGATATCTTGATCATCTGAAGCTCCAACTGGAACCCAAACTGCTACGAAACCAGACATATCAAATGTTTCATAACCCTTGATGTCATTAGCACCGAAAGTCAAGACACCATTGCTGTCTGTTTCTTTCACATAACCTGCTGCGATTGCATCTGCATCAGATGTAAAGTTCTTGATACCATCAGCTGTACCAACAATCAAAGCACGGTATTTTTGGTTGGCATGGATTTTACCCATTTCAACGTTTAGCTTAGCTGACTGATCCAAAGTCAATTTTGGATTGTTTGCTACAAGTGTCACCTGACCAGATGTACGGCTGTATTTAGAACCTTCTGTATCATCAGCTGTCATGATGTCTTTACCATAACGTACTGAAGCGTAGACTTCATTTGTACGGTAAAGTTCAACATCTGAATTGTCCATCTTACCATCAGTTGGCAACCAGTATGAACGTTGCGCTTGTCCACCAGATACATACTTGATACGATTCTTCATCAAGTTAACGATGGTATCGTAGTATGGAGATTTGTTTTCCATATAGTTACCATCATCTGTATAAAGGTCTCCATAGTAGACACGAGTGATAGTTTCCATGTTTTGCAACATTACAGCGTATGCTGCTGGGATGTTGTTAAGGGTATATTTTTTATTGCTGCTGAGCATGTCTTTGTTGTAAATATCAAAGGCTTGCTTCATTTCAGCATCAGTGATTGTGAAACCGTCTGATTTTGGATTGATTTCTTTCTTGATGATTTCAGCAATAATATCTTGAACGTTGTTATCATGGGCACGGATAAAGACGTAGTTTCCTGACGCATCTCCGTATTTCTCGTTGTATTTACCGATTGTAGACTGTTTAACTGTTCCGTCTTCGTTATAGGCCTTGCTTCCATCTTTGTTAATCCAATCAGTCTTTTCATCACGTTGTGTCGTGTTGAAAGTATTGTTATACAAAGGACTTACAGCCGGTGTACGTTCTTTGATTGGTTTAGCCAATGAGAAGAGGAGAGCCAAACGTTGTTTGTTTTCCATAGCAAGCGCAGCGCCATCTGTCTTGTCATTGTAGTGGTTGTCATTAAGACTCCATGCTTCAAGGACTGAGATGTGAGCAAGAGCGTTTGCTTCAGATTTGTTAACACCATAGTACTCACGGAAGTAGTTTATGTAGAGTTGAAGCATGTCTGCATCGACATTATCTACCGCGTCGACACGGATACCATCGAAGTTAGCATCCTTGTCACCCATAACGATTGAACCCCAGTTCATAAGGTAGTGGATTTGGTTCAATTGTTCCGCTTGAACAACTGGGTTTGACAAATCTACGTCATTAGCTAGCAAGAAGTCGAAACCACCCATGTGGTTTGGATCTGATTGCTCATCAAGAATTGATTTATCAATTGTACCAGTCTGGTTAGTTGCTGTACGGTTCAAAAGACGATAGTTAGAGTTCGCCCATGGTGTACGTGAATCATTTACATAAAGAAGGGCACCACCTTGAAGGTGATCTTCGCCGCCACCTTTAGAGTAGTTTTCAGTTTCTTTGTTCCATTGTGGTTGTGTCTTAACAAAGGCAGAGATAGTTTCACGCAACCATTGTGTTGATTTTTCAGCCTGAATCTTTTGCTCAATCTTGATTTGAATGTCCTTAGCAGCAACTTTCAAAGTTTCTTGCTTATCTGTACTTGAATATTTAGCATCCAAATTGAAGACTTTAGACATGTAGTTCAAGTAGTTAACTTGAGTATCTACATTTGGCCACCAAGCCATCAAAAGTGGACGGAAATCTTCTGCCGTTGATGCTTGCCAAGTTACACCATCTTTGATGATAGAAGCTGGACGGTACCAGCTATCTGCAGTCAAATAACCATCAATCAATTCAAAGCTAGCTTCAGATGAATCGTAGGCACGGTTATTTATTGAGAAACCATCAACAATATTTGTTGTTCCTTGTGTGAAAGAGTATGTTGATGAGCTTGTAAGGGCACCATCTTTACCGAAGTAAAGCAATTGACCATTTACAGTAATGGCAAAGTTTTCTTTGTGTGAACCATCTTCATTAACATAGTAATATTTACCATCAATGTTTTTGATGTTTTTCAAGGAAAGCGCAGCTTCTACTTCTGAATCTTTCAAAGCAGCTTCTGGCGCTTTAACTTCTGTGTTTACAACTTCAGCCTTCACTGTTGCTGGTTGTTCTTCTGCTTTTTCAGTTGTAACAGCTGGTGCATCTGTTGTCACAACTGCTTCTTTATTTGGAACAGCTGCCACTGCTACATCAGCAGTAGTTGCTGTTTTAGCTACTTCAGCTGTTGCTTGTGTATTCGTTGTAGTTGCTGTTTTAGCTGCTTCAGCTGTTGCTTGTGTATTCGTTGTAGCTGCTGTTTCGACAGTATTTGTTTCTTTAGCAGGTGTCAAAACATCTGCTTCTTTTGTATTTGTACGTTTATCGACTTCTTTGGTTGCTTCAGTAGAAGTAACTAAATCGGCTGTTGTATCTGAATTTGGTTGAGTTACTGTCTTATCTTGAGTTTCATCCGCTGAAACTGAAGATGTTGTTGCAGACAATCCTCCTACGACAGTAGCAAGTGCTGCAGAGGCAACTGCAATTGTAACCCATTGCTTCTTAACTTTATGAAGCTTATAGTGTACCTTATTTTCCATTATAATTTTCCCCGTGATTTTATTTGTCAAAATCAGACTGAAATCTATCCGATTTCAAACAATTACATTATATCATTATTTTCTAACTATTTTTCAAATTAATTGTATTTTTATAAAATATATGTAAT
>OATQ01000118.1_pt1 | contig 67866 bp, 67 predicted proteins | sample 1495061 | NCBI WGS metagenome assembly OATQ01 (sample SAMEA2579979, study PRJEB22360) | human gut metagenome
AATATAATAGTAATATTAGAAAGGTTTTGTAATGCGCCTGTTTCATAGGTTTTCAATTCTCATTTTATATCATTTGATAACTGAAACTATTTTTTAGAAAATGTCTAGAACACTTGATTTAATAACATTTGTAGCCTTTCTGACTCAAAATTGATATTTGTCAGATTTTTTTCTTTAAGGAGCAAAAAAAGGTGAAATTTCTTTAAACGATTCTCGTTTTCAAGAAATTTCACCTATAAATTCATGTCAAATCATATCGTTTTTCACTTAATCTCTCAGATTAAGATTAGATTGATTGATTATTTATCGAAATCAGCATAACCATTTTCATCGAAGAAGACAGTCTTACCGTCTTGGAAAGTGATCCATGTGTTTGTCACACGTTCGCCAAGAACTGATTCGTAGTATTCTACTCCTTTTGGTGTGCTGATTGGGCTACCTTTAACTTGGCGTCCCAATTTATCAAAGTAATATTCTTTACCATCGATATTTTGGCGTCCTGTTACAGCCTTACCATCTTTGAAGTAGTACCAAACATTGTTACCAGTTGTCAAGAAACGGTTATTGAGACGCTCACCTGAATCTTTATCATAGTAAGAGAGTGATCCGTCAGCATTCTTAACAAAGTCACCTTTGACTTGACTACCATCTTCTTTGAAGTAATAGTTTTTACCGCCAACACTATAGGCACCTGTCACGATTTCACCATTATCTTTGGCATAGTACCATGTCTTACCACCATCAAGAGTGAAGAAATCAGATTTAACTTGGCTACCATCAGCATTGAAGTAATAGTTAAGGTGGTCAATCGTTTGACGACCTGTGGCGAGGTTACCATCCTTATCAGCATGGTACCACTTGCCGTTCACTTCGAAGAACTTGTCTTTTACTTTATAACCGTTATCTACAGTGTAGTAGCTGATTTTACCGTTTTCAGTAACAAAATCACCTTTAACTTGGGCACCATTTGCACGGAAGTAGTATTCGTGACCATCCAAAGTAAGGGCACCTGTCACATTCTTACCAGCTGCATCACGATAGAACCATGTTGAGCCATCAGTTGTGTAGAATTCACCCTTCGTAGCTTGTGCATAGCCTTGATCGTTGAATTCATACCAGATACCATCGATTTCTGCCCAACGGTTTGTATAGGCATTACCTGAATTTTTATCGAAGAAGTAGAGTTTCCCATCTGGAGTCACATACTTAGTACCTTTAGCTTGGAAGCCATTTTCATCAAAGTATTGCAATCCTCCACCAGCATAAGTCAAGCCAACTGCCATTTCTCCAGTTGATGAGAAATAACGGAATTTAGCTTCTGTTTCTGAAGTACCTTCTTTCGGTACATCGAATACAAAGTAACCATCTTTGTACTGCTCACCAAAGCTACCAAAGTAATAATATTTACCATCCTGTTGATAAATAGAATCACGAAGCTGGATACCGTTTGGCAAGAAGAAATAAGTCTTACCATCGACATCTTGACGACCAGTTAACATATAACCTTCTTTATCGAAGTAATAGTAATTTCCAGCATATTTAATGAAGGCATTCTTAGCTTGGAAACCACTATTATCAAAGTAGGCCATACCCTTACCATCATAGTAGAAACCTGTCTTACCACCTTGATCTGTCAAAGGTTTTGGCAAGAAGATACCATTATCAGTAACTTGATAGTAGCGACCAGTAGCATCGTTGCTGAGAACATAACGACTACCACGACCAAGGATATTAGTACCATTCATGTACTTAGCAGACCATTGCTTGATTTTAACAGATGGATCAATCTTCTTACCAGTTGATATCATCACATCTTCAAACAACTGTGGATATTTCTTTTGGAGCTCATCAAGGAACTCACCACCATATTGAGCTTGGAAGTCCTTACCTGATGATTTAGAATTTGCAACATATAAAGTGTTATTGATATAAGCATTGGCCTTTGGAGTACCATAACTATTAGCACGTGTTGCTGTTACAACTTCTTGTCCTGGCAATTGGTAAAGTTGATCTGGAACCCAGTCAGCAATTGCTTGAATACCTTGCTTGTGAAGGGCTTTAAGTGCATCACGAAGATCTTCTTTAGAACCGTATTTGTTATTCTTGCTCATGGCAAGGTCATATCGGTCAGTAAAGGCATAACCATTTTGGATAACAGAATCAAGGAAGGTACGGTCATCAGCCGATACAAATTGAGGAGCCATCTCGAATGATGTGATTCCCCATGACTTGAAGAGTTCTGCATTTTCTGCAATCAATTTATTAGTATATTGGCTATCTTTTTCAACAAAATCTTGGAAGTTTGAGAAACCTTCATAGATAACTTGTGAGTCCAATGCTTCAGTAGCAGAAAATGTCTTGTCAAGTTTCTTATCTGAACCTTTAACACGGATATCTTGGTTATCAGGTGCACCTACTGGTACCCATACACCAAGATAACCTCTCATATCAACAGTACGATACCCCTTAATTTCATCTCCACTAAAAGTCAAGTTCCCTTCAGCATCAGTGTATTTAATTTTTCCAGCTGCTGCTGCATCATTTTCGTAAGTGACAATTCCCTTATCAGTACCAAGAAGTAATGGACGGTAGGCTTGGTTAGCATGAAGTTTACCCATGTTAACTTTCAAAGTACCATCACCCAGTGAGAAATCCTGATTATTGGCAATAAGGGTCAACATACCAGAATGTTTACTTGTTTCTGCTACACCCGTAGTTTGGTCAGCAGTCATAATATCTTTACCGTAACGAACAGATGACAAGATTTCTTTTCCATTGAACGTGTCGACTTTCATCGATTGTCCACCTGAAACATATTTCATACGGTTCTTCAAGAGCGTTGTGATAGCATCGTAATAAGGAGACTTGGTAGCCATATATTGACCGTTATCCGTATAAAGATCTCCATAATAAACACGAGTTACCTGCTCCATATTTTGAAGAATCAAAGCATAGGCGGCTGGAATATTGTTAATAGTATAACGTTTTTCTGCCTTCTTCATATCTTCATTATAGATTTCAAAGGCACGTTTCAATTCAGCATCAGTCATGGTATAACCATCTGATTTTGGATTGATCTCTTTTTGAACGATATCACGAATGATATCTTGAACAAGGTTATCATGAGCACGCGCAAAGATGTAGTTAGCTTGTGTATCTCCATACTTACTATTATTTGTACGGTCTGTCAAACTGCTAGTAATCAAATCTTTCAATGAAGAGCCCGATCCATAAAGTGCACCCATAATTGCATAACGAAGGTTATTATCCATGGCAAGGGCTGCACCATCATGTTTTTGATTATAAGCATTATCATTTAAATCCCAAGCTTCAAGGATAGAAATGTGAGCGAGTGCATTGGCTTCAGATTTATCCACACCAAAGGCCGCACGGAAGTAGTTTGTATAAACTTGGAGAAGGTCTGCATCGACATTGTCAACTGCATCAACACGGATACCATCAAAGTTAGCATCCTTATCACCCATAACAATTGATCCCCAGTTCACAAGATAGTGAATTTGGTTCAACTGCTCAGCTTGCACAACTGGATTTGAGTTATCAACGTCATTGGCAAGTAGGAATTCATAACCACCCAAGTATCTTCCTGTACCATTTAGAGAACCATCTTGGTTACTTGGTGTACGGTTACGCAAACGGTAATCAGAATTTGCCCAAGGTGTCTTATCATTATTGACATAAAGAAGGGCTCCACCTTGAAGGTGGTCAGCTTGTGTATAGTTTTCTGTTGCAACACTCCACTGCTCTTGTTCCTTAACAAATGAAGAAATTGCTTGACGAAGCCATTCTGTTGATTGTTTAGCAGAGATTTCTTGCTCAATCTTAATTTGAATAGTCTTAGCAGCTGCATTCAATTCTGATTGACTTTGGCTGGTTGAATAAGTTGCGTTAAGGTTAAAATGTTTAGAGAAAGTATTGAGGTAGGCCACTTGTGTATCTACATCAGGCCACCATGCCATCAAAAGTGGACGGAAGTCTTTCTCAGTTGACACGCGCCATTTTTCACCATTTTCCAAAATAGTGACTGGACGGTACCAGCTATTTGGCGTCAAATACCCATCTACCAACTCAAAGCTTTCTTTCTTAGAATCGTAAGCACGATTATGTGAAGAGAAAGAATCAACTAGATTAGTTGTACCTGGTGTGAATGAGTGTGTTGATGTGCTTGTCAAAGCACCGTCTTTACCGAAGTAAAGCAACTGGCCATTAACTGAAACAGCAAAATTTGTTTTGTATGAACCATCTTCTTTGACATAATAGTATTTTCCATCAACTTGCTTAATGTTGTCCAAAGAAAGCGCTGCTGTTTCTTCTTTTTCAGTAACACCAGATTTTGGTTTTTCAGCTACTGTAAGCGTTGTATCTGTCGCTACAGTTGCATTTGCTGGTGTTTCTGTAGCACCATTAGCTACTGCTGCACGATCAGTCGCTGCTGGTGCTGCCACATTAGTAGTTGTATCAGTTGTAGCCGTTGCTGGTGCTGGAGTTGCTACAGTATCTGTAGTTGTTGCCTTGTCATTTGTTACTGCTGTAACATCTGTCGTAGCAGTTGCTGCTGGAGTCTCTACTTCATGCGTTTCGACCACAACATCGCTTTCAGCTGTCGTAGTAGCAACTGGTTCTGTTGTTTCATCGGCTGAAACCTTTTGATTAGCTACTGTAGCACCACCTACAATAGAGGCAAGTGCTGCCGAAGTGACGGCAATCGTCACCCATTGCTTCTTAACTTTGTGAAGCTTGTAATGTACCTTTTTTCCCATTTTAGGTCCTCATTTCATTTTCCTAGTTTGAATGAAAATCTACATAATTCAAACAATTTCATTATAGCATATTTTTTTCAAGCATTTGGAGACTTTATCAGACCTTTTAACTTTTTAATCATAATGTAAATTGAAAAACATTTCGACAAATATTAAAAGCTACCGAATCTAGAAAACGGTAGTCTTTTTCTATTTTTTAGGAAAGTTTTTAGAGGTCATTGATTAAGCTATCTCTATGCAATCAGTTGGCAATTTTCAAGCCAGCTATTAAGCAAAAACCACGTTATGTTGAACCCTGTAACTGACTAAAAAGAGCAAGGTTTCTGTGACCAATTTTGCCAGAACCAGTCCCAAACCAATGGCAACTAGACTACTAAGTAAGAAATAATTACAAGCCAAGAGGACCAGGACCAACATAAAGTAGCGAACACTCGATCTAAAGAGGGAGCTTGTCGGATTGAAGACCACATTAGCGTTTAGTAGACACTGGCTGGAAGCCGAAATCACTCGAGCTAGCACGACCGAAAGGAGGAGATTTTTCGTCAAGGCAAAGAGCACAAATAAGGCGGTTGCATCAATGACTGAGGCCAAGACGGCCGTGCCAGAAAACTTTAAAAAAGGGCTGTAAATACGGATGGAATCACGAATGGGCCGAAAGTGCGAGCTTTTATTCTCCTCCAGATAAACGGTCTCGATAGGGACTTCTGAGATTTGGTGACCTGACTTTTTGGCTTCAAGCAACATGTTAAACTCGTACTCAAAACGATTGCCATCTAGATTAAGCAACCATGGAATCAGGTCCGTTGACATGCCTCTAAGCCCCGTCTGGGTATCCGTTACCTTCTGACCTGTTACTAGACGGAAAAGCCCCGCAGTCACTTTGTTTCCGAAGCGGCTACGTGCTGGTACCTTACCAACAAAGGCACGCGCACCTAAGATAAGATGGCTTGGATTTTCCTCAGTCGCCTTGGCTACACGGACAATATCCTGAATCAGATGTTGACCGTCACTATCAACTGTCACGATAGGCTGGGCTGGGAGATGTTGACTCACTACCTCCTCTTGAATATGCGCAAAGGCAGTCTTGAGGGCAGCTCCCTTTCCCTTATTAATCGGGTGTTTAAGGACGGTTGCTCCAAAAAGAGCCGTTTCGTCGTAAAAGTCGTCATAGCGTGGACCGCTCCCGTCATTAACAACAATAATACGGGCTTTAGGGAGTTTTATAGTAATATCTTGAACCACCTGAATCAGGCGAATGTCTGGTTCATAAGCTGGAATAACAATATACATAGGCACTTCCTTTCTGTTTCATCCTATGATGCTTTATTGGTCTCCGCCAAAGCCACCTGCAGGTCCACCGCCTTGGGGACCACCGCCGCCTTGAGGGCCACCACCGCCACCAGGCATAGAGTTTTCAATTTTGGTTTGTTTTTCACCATTAATGGTAATATCACCACCGGTATAAGTTGCTGTACCATCAAAGTCAAAGCCAGATTGACCGGTCAAATTAATCGTTCCACCCGATACAATAATATCACCATTTGAATCAATTGGATCTGTGTCACCTTGACCAACCTCGACATTAAGAGTTCCACCAGTCATCTTGAAGAAAATTTCGCTTTGACTGGCATTGGCATTGGCCGCATTGATACCATCATCTGTCGCATAGACATCGATATTTCCGCCATTAATAGTCACAGATTTTCCTTCGATACCTTCGGTTGATTTTTCAACTTTGTAAGTACCATTATCAATAATCAGGTCACCAGAGGCATGAATACCGTCGTCACCTGCCTTGATAGTCATGGTATTGTCAGACAGATACATGGTACCTACTGAGGTGTCGTTATCGTTGTCGACCTTAACGGCATCTTCTTCGGCCTCAATGGTCATGGTTGTTCCTGTGATATTAAGTTCATCATTAACATTGAAGGCATCACCGACTGAGGTAATCTTATAGGTACCACCAGTTATATGAAGACTGTCGCTTGCCTTAATACCGTTGTTTTTCTTGGCATCAATGTTAAGAGTACCTAAGCCGTTAATAGTCAAATCTCCCTTAGAGAAAATCACGGCATCCGCATCTTCGTCACTATTTGAACTTGAATCAGAAAGGGTGCTCGTAGTGCCATCTTTAAGTGTTAGATAGACATGACCAGCACTTGTCGCAGTAATTGGGGCATTGGTGTTGGTCATAGTTGCACCATCTAGAACAATATGGACATCGTCTGAATCACCAGCGTCCACCTTGATTTGCACACCATCAGATTTTCCTGAAATGACGTAGGTACCCGCTTTAGAGATGGTTACCGTTGACCCTGATACTGCTACGCCATCTCCTGAAACATCCGCAGATGAGCCTGATAGTTTAATCTTAGAAGCTGAACTTTCATCATAAGATGTCTCTGAGTCTTTTGATGTGAAATAGTTGCTGTTCTTTTTATTAGTAGTCTTATTAGTCGTTGCAGTTACAGCACTTGTTTTTGATGTCGTGCTTGAAGTCGTCATCGTTGCTTGACTGTTTGATTGGCTACAAGCTGTCATGACTGTTAGGGCTGTCGCACAGGTTACTAAAGTCGCACATTTTTTTAGTTTTTTTGATTTCATATCTTTTTTCCTCTCGGGTTCGTTTTGATGATTACAGTTTACGGAACTTCCCTAAAACATTTCTGAAGGTTAACTAAAACTTTTCTTAAGTTAAGTTTGGTGAAAGTTTGACTTAGGACTTCTTTCAGAAAAGTTCCATAGACTAATAGGCGAGCAAGTAAGTGCTATATAAAATAGTACATTTTCGCTCAACTTTTCTACTATAAAAATAAAAGCCAAATCTTAAAGTGAAGGCTTTGTATCTTATCTAATTGAACACGCCTACAACTCGGGGGAAAAAGATGGTCCTTGCTTGGAGATAAACTCCTACGGCTGGTCCCCCTATTTCTAATTCCGAGAATTGATTTGAAATGAAAAAGAATGCTGATAAATCAACATTCTTTTTAAGTACTATTTACAAAAAACAAGATATTTTGTCTGTTTAGCTACCAAAAAGATACCATATCTGCTTATTTTTTCTTACAATTTTTTTGATGTGCTTTTAATTTCTTCATCGCCCAATCATAATGACTTGAAGTAGTGCTTACAAAATACGAACCAAGTACACTTCCTCCTACCCTACAATATTTGTACAAATTTTATAGGTTTCATCTAATAGAAACTTATAACTTGGGATTTGTTTACTTACAGTACGCCTCTATTTTATCCTCATATTTTTTCAAAAGTTCCCGTGAATATATTTTTTCATTTTTTGAATCTCTAACTTCTTTCCAAAGGATAGCTGCAACTTTTAACTTGTTAGAATAGTATTCGCTAAATTCATCTGTACAAAAATCTTTTAAAAATTGGTTCCATTGGCAAACTGAATTATCATATTTGGCATAGTCTGATTCTCCATAGTATATTTTAATCATATCTTGGATTGTAAATTTTATATCGTTATCCCTTTTTACTTTTCGCCAAGCTGTTGCCATATCAGCATTAAATTTAAACGAATTAACGCCTATTACCTCTGAAAAATAATCTCGAAATTTTTGGTTAAAAGAAAATCCGCATTCAAGTAACGGTGTATCTAATGTTATAACTTCGGATTGATTTTTGTTTCCTTTGCTCAAAAATTTTTCTATCCTATTTCCCTTAAAATATTGTTCTATAATATGATTCAACTCCTGTTTTGTACATCTATACTCCAATCCAAGAGATTTACAAATTTGTGAAAGTTCATCTCGATACCAGTAGTATCTGTTAAATTCTTCAAATGATTTTATATCTCGAAAATCAGGTCTATTCTCTTTCAAATGCTTACCTCTACAAGTTCTAATTTTACTATTTCTTTTTCTTGGGGTTAGGTGTTGGTAGCTCATCATACATTGAATTGTTTATTAAGAAGTCCTGTAAAAGACTAATAATTTGGTTTTTATCTTCCTCTGTTAATTCATGTTCTCTCAATAAACTAACTATCTCCTCAAGGCCATCATCTCGTCCTTTAAGAATCTCAAAAGAAGTATTTAAGATTTCAGCTAGTTTCTCTACTGTATCATCCTTTGGATTTCTCCCCCCGTTCTCCCACCTAGCATATTGAGCTTGAGCCACACCTAACTTTTCAGCAACTTCTAATTGAGTAAGTCCTGCATCTAGTCGGGCTTTTTTTATATTGTCTTTTAACATGTTATAATTCCTTTCGTTTTTCTATTGACTTATAACCAAAATGGTTATATAAAAACAAAGCATACAAAATAAGTGATACTAGTTAAATTTATGAGTATGCAAAAACACCCCAGAAAGCTCTGCAAAGCGTTCTGAGGCTTTCGTTTAAAACCAATACAATTATACCAAAATGGTAATAAAAAGTCCATAAAAAGCGAGATATGGCTAAATTGAGAATATTATGACATCAACACAATTGGCATTTCAAAACAACAAAATTAACAATACTCATTCTTTTTATTCGCCTAGTTTAGAAGAATATATTCAAGTAAATGATGATGTATTTAACGATATTCGAGACGAAGAAATTGAACTTCGAGCACTTGAACTGCTCTCGAGTTTTCTAGACAAGTATTTTGGGTAATTTAAAAACTAATAAATTAGAGATTGGGAGACAAGTGCAAGGGCGCGGGCCGAAGGCAGAGCGCCCGAAGCTCGAAGTTCTCCCAATCTCTAACATAAAAGCTGGCGTTTCTAACAGCCAGCAAACCGATACACTTAAGACAACGTCCTAAGTAACGAGTCATTGGCAAAAATCAATAGTAGCAACGAATTACGCAGTTTTTAAACATAGAAAGGAGGCGTTACAGTTGAAAAATACCATTCAATCTCTACGAGAGTATCAAAATCAAGTAGATTTATCAGAACTAGAAAAATCTATTTATATCAGTATTGACCGATTAACAGTAATCTTTGATAGTGAAAACCAATCATTTAGACGAATATTTCGTGAATTACGAAAATCACTCGATAATATAATTCAAGAATTTAGTATTCAAGAAAATCTAAAAGAAGACTTTTTTACTCTATATAAAACAATAAACGAAGATAGTATAAATCTAATTTTCTTCCAACTTTCTGATTATGGTGGTTATCAAGTCATACGCCTAGACTTCAACCCAAACTCACTAAAAGAATTTGAGGGTTTACAAGTGTGGAGGCAGATTATGAATTACGCTCGATTAAATCGATTAGAAATTAGACTGTCACGATTAGACCTTGCTTTTGATATCTTTAATAGGCCAGAAATAGTTTTTTTACAACATATCAAAGGAGGGGTTAGTCATAAAATATTCTACGGTAGAGGGGGAAATATAGAAAGTAAATACTGGGGTGCAAGTGGTAGCAACGTTCAAGTACGTTTGTACGATAAGAATATAGAGGTACTAAGTCACAAAAGAGCTGATAAATTAGATATAGAAAACAAACCCTTTTGGTGGCGGTTAGAGTTCCAACTACGAACAAAGGCTATAAACGAGGAAACCATTTCAGAGATTTCTAAACGATTGGAGAATTTTAGCTTTTTTAGTCTTTCAAATGTTCCAGATGATAGCAAAGCATTTGCCTATATTTTTCTTCATGAACCAGCACTCTTACCCGAATTATTCCCCTACCTGAAACCTAACACTATTAGAGTGAAAAAGACCAGACTTAGAAAACACCTAAAAGCATTTGATAGTAGCTCATTTTCTTTAGAACTACAAGATGCACTTAAAGAACAAACCCCACGGTTAAATAATGAACTCAAACAATTAATAGGAGAATTCCTAGAACTTACTAGTAAAGGAGAAACTGACTTATGAACGATAAGCTAACTATGACAGTACAAGAAATTATGGACTTAGGTTTTTCAAAATGGACTGCTTATAATATTTTACGGCAAGCAAAACATATTATGGTTGAACGTGGATTCGATTTTTATAATAATAAAGGACTTGGAACAGTTCCAGTATCAGTTGTAGCAGAGATACTTGGATTGGAGGAACTACATGTCAAAAACTAGATATACCGGTGTTACGAAAGATGATAAGACTGGCAAATATACTTATTATTTTAAAGCTGGAGTTGACCTAGCTACTGGTAAACCTTATCAAGAACGTAGACGTGGTTTTCAAACCGCAAAAGAAGCCTTTGAAGCACGTACAAGAGCCTTGAATAAGATACAACAAAAAGGAGGAATTAAGCATACTCAATGGACTTTTAAGCAGTTTATGGAAGAAGTTTTTATGCCAAATTATTACGCTACAACAAGTCCGGATCTCGAACACAGACGTCAAGTTATATTCGATGAATTTATTCAATACTTTGGTAAGAAAAAACCTAGAGAAATTACTACTTATGATGTGATTAATTATAGAAACGGTTTATTAGAGAGATATTCAAATTCATATGCAAGAAACAAGATGACTTTGCTTAATCAAGTTTTGAAAACTGCAAAAAAATATGGGTTGATTTTTCATGAAATTCCCACAAGTAATATCAGTCCAATTCCAATCATAAAAAAACATATAGATTTTTGGACAAAAGACGAGTTCCAAAAAGTAATACAATCACTTGATAAAAAGAGTTATTTTGAGCACTTTGTTTATACACTTTTTTGGCTTTATTATTTTACAGGAATGCGTGTAAATGAGGCGACTGCTCTTTATTGGGAAGATGTAGATTTTGAAAAGAAAACTCTAGCAATCAATCACAACTTACAGTACATAAACCGTGAAAATTGGGTTAGGCGTAACAAACTAAAAACCGAAAGCTCCAGACGAACCATTGGCCTTGATGATAATACTCTAAACGTACTTAAAGAATGGAAAGAAAGACAAGCAAAAGTTGACAAGATACCATTCATTCTATCTCTTGATGGAAATCCATATCGTAAACGTAGTATTAGAGACCAGATTCTAAAATATTCTAAACGTGCAGGAGTTAAATACATTCAACCAAAAGGTTTAAGACACTCCCATGCGTCATTACTTATTAATGAATATAATGTAAATGCTCTATATATTCAAAGACGATTAGGTCATTCTGATGTCAAAACTACACTTAGCATTTATAGTCATTTATACCCAAACGCTGATTCCGAATTAACGGATAAACTCAATCTCATATCAAGTGATTTTATCGATTAATTCTCTTTGGCTACCAAATTAGCTACCAAAAGATAAAAAACTACCTCAAAAGCCTTATTTTAAAGGGCTTTTTTCCTTATTTTCCCACTATTTTCCTGAGAGTTGCTTTACGGCTTTGTATCTCATCTATAAAAGGAGTTTTTTCATGGTTAAACAATTGGAAACACGTTTTAAACGTATTGAAACAAAATATGTGGTCTCAAAGGAAAATCTTGAAGACCTACTCACTGATTTGAAGGAGTATTTGGTCGAGGATGATTATCCGACATCTACCATTTCAAATATTTACTTTGATACGGATAATTTTGACGTCATCCAAGATGCCCTAGATGGTAATCACCGTCAAGAGAAAATCCGCATGCGTACCTACCTAGCCAATCCCAAAAGTGATAGCAAGGTCTTTCTAGAGGTCAAAGCTAAAGATGAGGAGGGAATCGGCCATAAGTTTCGTCTCGTTTCAACACCCCATGCCATCACTAACTTGATGACAGACGGTAAGAATCATAGCCAAATCACCGATCGTCAGCTGTTACAGGATATTCACCACTTACGTCAGCGTTATGATGAAGGTCTCAAACCTCGTATGTATATCTACTACGATCGCTTCTCTATGAAAGAAAAAGAGACTATCCAAGGCTATGCCTACAATAAAGTTCGTGTGACCCTAGACCAAAATCTGACTTACCGTGATGAAGACGTCAGTCTCTTCAAGGGAAATCATGGTTTTCCCCTTCTTGATGAAGATACGATTATCATGGAAATCAAGGCACCTGGTCAAAAGCCAGACTGGCTTCAAGCTATCTTAGACAAACATGGTTTGGAAGAGCAGAAATTCTCAAAATACAGCTGTGCCTATCATAAGTCTCAAGGTCTAGATTACGGGCCACATCCAGTTCAAGAAAAAGGAGCTGCTGCCTATGTCTAATCTCTTCAATTCTATCTTTAATGATGCAACCGCAACTGCAAGTCCCCTTCAACTCATGCTGGCCTTACTGGTCAGCCTTGTTTTAGGCTTGGCCCTAACCTGGACTTATAAATACCGAACCCTCTACACCCGAGAATTTGCCATCAGTTTGACCTTGCTGCCATGCTTGATGACCCTAGTAATCTTCCTTGTTAACGGTAGTTTGGGGACCTCTATTGCCGTTGCAGGGACCTTTAGTCTCATTCGTTTTCGTTCGGCTACCAGTGGTTCCAGAGAACTAATCGCCGTCTTTATGGCCATGATTATTGGTCTGGCATCTGGGACAGGCTATCTCTTACTAGCCGTCCTCTTCACCGCCTTTCTTTTGGCTGTCTGGCTCCTTTTGGAAAATCGTCAAAGTCGTACCGACAACCAACGTCGTAGACTCCTGACCATTAACGTCTCACATCAGGACATGATTGATCAAAAAATCACTAAAACCTTGCTCAATTTCACCAGTGAATGCGACCTGATTTCCCTTAACACAACAGGTGGGGGCGAAAGCATGCAACTGGTCTACGAAGTGGATTTGAATCCCAAAGTGGATGACTTCCAATTGACTAACCACCTTATCTCAAGTATTGAAAATTGTGATCTTGCCCTAACCAAAAAAGCTAAAAAGAAAAAGAATTTGTAAAGCAAAAAGACATCTCCGACTGATTTTCGGAGATGTTTTTGCATGTTTTGAGGTTAACATTTTCACTTAGCTATAGCCTATACTTCTATGCCGCCAGTATGGAGTGCGTGATTATCGACAGAAAGCAAAATATCATCTAATCATATTCATATGGGATAACCTTACCATCTTGTATGTTAAAGGTATAGCCAATATATCCGGAATTGTCATAGTTAGCGGAATTTTCTTTATCAGTTGTGAAAAAATAAAATTCGTACTCTCCGTTAGGCAGCTTGCTAGCATCCAGTTTAGTTGCGGCCTCTTCTAAATCTTTCTTACTAGTATTTTCTGTATCACTTACTCTTATTGACATAGTAACAATATGTTCATCAATCATTGTTTGATAAGGAATTTGATAATAGCCATAAAAATCACGCTTGCCATTTTTACGGTTTTCTTCGGCTAAATGTTTTCGACGATTACCAGCCTCTTGATCTATCAGGGTATTATCGCTGAAGGAGAAATCTACGATATCAAAGCCTAAAGATTGCTTTTTAAGCTCCTTGAAGAGTTTCTGCTCTTCTCACAGCGCACTAGACTAACTTGCTCAACAAATGATTTGGCGATAAAGATAATCTGTTAGCCCTAGTAAATAATATGTACTAACTTGATAAAGAGGGTAAAACTTAATTAAGTAATAAATTGATAATTGTCGCTTACCACTTTCAATTTTTAAACAATCCTATTGACTATAGAATAGTACTTTTGAAAGACTTTCCTGAGAAAAATTATAGTTGACTTTCTAACAAATCTGGGATTTTATGGCAAATTGTCCTAAATAACTTATTAAGCATAATGTTTATATAGGCTCACACCTTATTTTCAGAATATTCAAGATACTCTAAATCAACCTCTTCACCTGATAATACCAAGTAATATTAAAGAATTTGCTGATAATATACTATTTTTCTTTTTCCAAAGCACCAACAGTTAATTTATATAAAAACAAGCTATATAAACTATTAACTACTAGAAAAATAATCAAGTCATTAAATGACATCTCTGTTAAAGATCTACTACGGAGCGCAATCATCGGTTGAGAATATGGAAAGAATTTTGTTAAGTCTTCATTGATAAAGATGAGAACAAAATTTAACATACTCCCAATAGTTGCTAATCCTACACTTTTACTGAAACTTCTAGTTTTTACAATTACATAAGACTGAAGAGTAATTATTGGAAAAGATGCTAGAACTGACAAGAACAGCCAATTGAGATGAGCTTGCAAACTCAAATCTAAAGTAATTCCATAAATCCTGGTTACCATAATAAAAATAAGGAACAAGAGTAATTGAACTGGCAAAACCATAAGGAAAATACATAGCAATTTCCCAAAATATAATTTCGACATTGATACTTGATTCACCTTCAACATATCAAGAGTTTTCCTTTCAAACTCAGGTAAAATCAACAGTCCTGTAATGATAGCTAGCATAGGGGGATAAAGTAATGTACTGTTATAAAAAGTCAGCTGCCCCCATAAAACTAGTGATTGCGTTCCCTCAACTAATACATCCTGACTAGCAAAATAGATTCCCAGTCCTATAAAACTAGAAAAAGTCAGAAAGGCAATTTCAATCAGTAAAAGTTGAATCTTCCGCGTTTTTTTCCATTCTGCAAAAAAATAACTTTCCATCTTAGCTTCCTCTCTTTTTCAAAATGATATTAGCCAAACCATATAATAATGCACAATAGACTGCATAAACTACTAGTTTCCAAAGTATCTTTTCATCAAAACTATAGGTAAAGGCTCCATCTCCAAGGAACTGATACTTATAAGGAGCTAAACTACCGAAGCCGGTTATAGGATTGAGTAAACTAATAAAGCCATAGCTTCTTGGATTTAAGACAATTCCCGAAAAACCACCTAAAAGACCTAACGCTAATAATATACCTTGCCTTTCCAAAACCATTGCTAGGGTTAAATAGATACAAATCAGAGAAAATATTGTAAGTAGTTGTCCTACAAACTGAAGTTCAATAATTGAGAAGGGAATTGAGATGCCTACCTGCTTTCCAAAAAAGTAAATTGCAGTAACTTCCAGTACCGACATGATGCTAAAGAAAATCATTATAAATAGGAATTTGTGATTAAAAATAGTTAGAAAATGTTGGCCGTTTACAGCTTGTAACCTAAATGTCTGTCCTTCACGCTCATTTCCAACAATGCGAGCTGCAAATACACAGACTGCAATAGGAAACATAAGAAGATTGACATTTTGATTGCTAAAAAGTGTTCCTACAGTTTTTAACTCTGGATGTGAAAATGCAGATGAGAACGTAGCAATATTCCAAAGCGTGGCAACGACTATTAAGATTGCAACTATGGAAAAAGATTTTGTTCGCCTGCTTTTTAACCATTCAATGTAAATACCTGTCATTTTATACCTCCTTTGTTAAATCTAAGAAAATATCCTCTAGCGTCTCACTTTCTCTAACTACCCGAAAAATCCGATATCCATTTCTCGTTAAATAACTGATTATATCAGCTAATTTATCATTATCAATATTGCTTAATTTGATATGACTTGTAGATGCGTCCAATATTTCTACCGAACCGAACTCAATCAAACTTTGAACAATATTGTTCTGTGAAAAATCTCCACCAATTTCAATCCATGTGTTAGATTTAATTGCTTCAATTTCTCCTTCGTAAACAAGACGACCGTGATTAATAATCCCTACTCTGTCTGCAATATGCTCAATCTCCGTAAGGATATGGCTAGAGATAAAAACCGTTATCCCTTCTTTTTTAGCCAACTTTACAATCAACTCACGAATTTCATAAATACCAGCTGGATCAAGACCATTGGTTGGTTCGTCAAGTAATAGAATTCGCGGTTTCTTCACTAATGCGAAAGCAAGTGCCAGTCTTTGCTTCATACCAAGAGAATAATCTTTAACAAGTTTTTTTCTATTCTTTTCTTCGGCCAAACCCACCAACTCCAAAGTCGGATAGATATTACTTTCCTTAAATCCTACCATTTTTTGAAAAACAAGTAGATTTTCATAACCTGTCAAATTAGGATAGTATGAGGGTTCTTCAATCATTGAGCCAATCTGGTTTAAATAAGTCTTGTCTTTTTTGACGTTCTGACCATTAACTAAAATCTCCCCTGAAGTAGGCGTTACTAAAGACAGTACCATTTTCATTGTTGTTGTCTTTCCTGCACCGTTTGGTCCAAGAAAGCCATAGATTTCTCCCTCTCGGACTGTGATTTTTTCTAAGTTTACAGTAGTAACATCTTTGTAAACTTTTGACAATTTACGTAATTCAATAACATTTTTCATTCCTTTATTACCTCTCATAAGTCTAGGCCTTAAAGACTTTCCTTTATTTTCTTTATACTATAGATTGTACCTCTGTCAGTTAAAGATAACATTAAGACAGAGGAAATTTTCCCTTAAACTTTCGAACGAATAATGTTCTCGTAGTTTGAATTAATTTTCATAAGGTTCTCATGGCTATCTTTGATCACTTCACCAGTTTCACTATCAATGATAATGATGTAATTAACAATGTCTAAATGATGACTAACAATCAACATTGTTTTATCTGAATATCTAGTACTTCGTAGCACATTTTCATAAATCCTATTTTTACTTTGTTCATCCAAATTACTAAACGCCTCATCCCCAAAAATAATTCCATCTTTTTTTATCAGAGATTTAGCAATAAGTAATTTTTGAATCTGTCCACCTGATAGATTCTTGCCCTGCTTCAAGAGCTTAGAATGTATTTTATTTGGCAACTCAGAAATAACCTCATCAGCTGTCGTATCATTTAAAGAAGAATTAGAACGAATTCATGTGAAATGGTTTTAATACCACGTTCTTACCTGCCAATTTAAATCATAAAGACTTATTTCCTGAATCGTATTTATTAGTTCATATTCATTTTTCATAGTATTTACCTCTTTTTATTTTAAATATCAGCAATCTGGATATCTTCTTTGTTACAAGTTAATCTTTCAATGGCATCTTAAAGCTTGGATAAAGAAAACATAAATTTAACTTTAAGATTATCTAATATGAAATATTACCCTTTTATCTAATAGCTTTATTTATGGTATAATTAGGCAAACTTTTGGAGGTAGAAAACATGAGTTTTGAAATACAATTATTAAATAAACACATATTGATTGTGGATGATGACACAGCGTTAAGTGAATCAATTAAAGAAGTACTTGTGAGTCGTGGTTTTAAAAACATTAGTCGTGCTTATAGTATTAGTGAAGGAATTGATGTTGTTTCAACGTCCCACATTGATTTAATTATTTTAGATGTAATGCTTCCAGACGGTGAAGGATATTTGCTCTCTCAATATGTGAGAAAAAACTCTGATATTCCAATTCTATTTTTGACTGCTAAAAATAATCCTGACGACGAAATTAGGGGACTTGATTCGGGAGGAGATGACTACGTCACAAAGCCCTTCTTACCTAAATCTTTAACATATCGTATTATTGCACTATTAAGAAGGGCTTATAAAGATGAATCTGAACTCATTGAACTAACCGACTGTATCATTGACTTGAACAATGCCACTGTTAAGAAAAGTGGGCAAAATCTATCGCTAACCCCCACGGAAATCCAGGTTCTTCGAAAATTATATGCTAATAAAAACTACATTGTATCTACTGAAACAATTTGTGATACAATTTGGGGACTTGATAGTTTTGGATATGAGAAATCTCTAATGGTACATATTCGAAATATCCGAGAAAAGATAGAACTTATCCCTTCTAAACCTAGTCACCTAATTACTGTCAAAGGACTTGGATATAAACTTGTTATTTCGACAATCTAAGGTATAACTCATGAATGTTTTCAAAAAAAGTATAGTAAAGTTTGTTCTATCGTTTATTTTTATCATCGTAGTTGATGCAACACTTTTAGTGACTGTAGCAAATTATATTCGTAGCCAACAATCTGCATCAAGCATCATCGAAACAGTGTCGTCTGAAATTGTTTTAACTAATGGAAATTATGTTGTCAATCCGACAGCCAAGCAATTAATTGACAAAAATAATTTATGGATGATGATTATTGATAAGAACAGTGGTAAAGAAAAATTCAATATTGACAAACCCAAAGATGTACCTAATCAATTTGATTTTTCAGATGTTGTTCGTTTCTCTAGATTCTACTTAAAAGACTATCCTGTATTTACTCAAATAAAAGACGATGATAACGATATCTATATTATTGCATTTCCGAAAGATAGTATTATTCGCTATGGTAATAATTATTTTGAGTTGAATCGAATTCAAATTTTTCCAATCATTATTGTATCAATCATCTTTGCTAACATATTGTTCTGCTTATTTATATATATCTACAGCGTTACCTTCCTAAATCGAAATATTAAACCTATTATTAACGCAATCGTAAAACTTCCAAATGGAGGAAACACACAAGTTAAATCTGTACAGGAACTAGATAATTTAACACTTGCTATTAACTCAGCCAACCAAAAACTTCGTGAAAATGAAGAATTCAAGGAAAATTGGATTTCTGGGATTGCACATGATATAAAAACACCACTTTCAGTAATTGTATCAAACACATCTCTAGCGATTGAAAAAACTGATAATGATATATTACTTAAGTATCTAAAACCTACTCTAGTTGAAAGTCATTACATCCAAAACTTGCTTAATGATTTAAATATATTTGCACGATTAACAAAGGGTAATCTGATATTAAATCGAGAAATTGTATACATCGTTCCATTTTTTAAGGAGATTATTATTCAAATTATTAATCAAGAGATTTGGCATGACTTCAATTTTGAATTCACTTCTGATGACGGTTTGTTTAACAAAAAAATGTACGTCGAAAAATCTTTGATATCTAGAATTATTCATAATCTTATTTATAATTCTGTGCTTCATAATCCTTCTGGATGCGATATTCAAATCATTCTTAAGCATCTATCAAATAATACTTTCTCAATTACCGTACGCGATAACGGAATAGGAGCCTCTCCCGATAGACTTAACAACATTAATAAAATTGAAGAATTTTGCTTTGATATCTCTGGTGTTCGTAGAAGTGGTATAGGCTTGAAAATTACCAAGCAAATCGTTGATTTGCATAATGGTGATATGGCTATAACCAGTCAAGTGGGTGAATACTTCCAAACAACTATAACTTTAGACACTGTAAATTAACCAAAAGGGAACAATTTAATGCGTTTTCTTATTCTTTTTAGAAGGACAAAAGATTAGGATTTCTCTAGCAAAAAAGCCTGAATCACTTCAGGCTTTTCGTTTTAGTCTCAATCGCTTGATATAATCCTCAATAATCCGTTACTTCTTTTCGGTCATGGACATTGCTTTGTTTGCCTTGACGTGCTTTAAGTACGGCTTCAACGTCTTCAGGGCTGACCCCTGTTTCAACGAGCATGACTGCTAGGTGATAGAGGACGTCTGCTGTCTCGTTGGCAATTTCTTCTTTATCAGCATTTTTGGCCCCAATCACAACTTCGGTCGCTTCTTCGCCAACCTTTTTAAGAATCTTGTCTAGACCCTTGTCAAAAAGGTAATTGGTATAAGACCCTTCTTTAGGATTTTTTTTACGATCTAGGGCTTCTTTATAAAGTGTTTCTAACATAACTACTCCTATCTGTCTTGATTGTCATCATATATATCCGTAAAGAAACAGCTGTAAGCTCCTGTATGACAGGCTGCTCCTTCTTGTTCCACAGCGATAAGCAAGGTGTCCTGATCGCAATCTGTCTTGATGCTTTTGACATGCTGAAAATGACCAGATGTGGCTCCCTTATGCCAAAGCTCATTTCTAGAACGGCTCCAGTAATGCATTTGTTTGGTCTCTAGGGTCAACTGATAGGACACCTCATTCATATAGGCCAACATGAGCACCTGCCCCGTCTTGTAATCGGTCACAATGACTGGTACAAGTCCCCCTTGTTTATCAAAATCAAGTTTAACCTCTGTCATCGTCTCACCTCAATTCCTGCATTTGCCAAGACTTGTTTGGTTTCGCCTATATTTACCTCACCAAAGTGGAAGATAGAGGCTGCCAGTGCACCAGTCGCTGTTGTCTTTTCAAAGACCTCTACAATGTCCTCAATATTTCCCGCACCACCAGAAGCGATAATCGGAACATCAACGACTTCCGCCACACGATTTAGCATTTCCAAATCAAAACCAGACTTAGTGCCGTCCTTGTCCATGCTGGTTAAGAGAATTTCTCCAGCCCCCAAGGCGACGACTTCTTGAGCCCATTGGATGAGGTCCCTACCTGTATCCTTACGGCCACCTGCCACAAAGACATGCCAGCTCCCATCAGCCATCTTTTTGGCATCAATCGCAGCCACTACACACTGGTTGCCAAATTTTTGAGCACAATCAGCGATTAGTTGCGGGTTGGCAAGGGCTGAGGAATTGACCGCAACCTTGTCAGCACCGGCTTTGAGCATCTTGTTCATGTCTTCAACTGAACGGATACCTCCACCAACTGTGAAGGGAATAAAGACCTGATCGGCAACGCGTCGCACCATGTCAACCGTTGTTTCACGATTGTCTGAAGTCGCTGTGATATCTAGGAAAACGAGTTCGTCACAGCCAGCCTCATAGTAAGCACGTGCAGAATCAACAGGGTCTCCAACGTCTGTCAAATTCACAAAATTAACTCCCTTGACAACACGACCATCCTTGACATCCAAACAAGGAATAATACGTTTTTTAAGCATCTTAACCTCCGAAAGACTTGAGTTGGTCTAATGTGATATTGCCGTTATAGTAGGCTTTACCGACAATGGTTCCTGACACACCAATCTCTTGTAGGTGATCTAAGTCGGCTACTTCTGCAATCCCACCGGAAGCGATGACTTTGGCGGTTGTGAGTTCAGATACCAAACGTTTGTAGTGATCAAGATTGGGTCCTGTCAGTGTGCCATCTCGATCAACATCAGTATAGACAAAGAGGGTTACGCCCATCTTTTCCATTTCCTTGGCCAAGGTAATAAAGTCCACATTGCTGGTTTCCAACCAGCCTTCAGTAGCGACAAACCCTGCCTTGGCATCAATACCTACGACAATTTTATCAGCACCAAATTCCTCTAAAGCTGCTCGAACGAAGTCAGGTTTTTTAACCGCCATTGAACCGATAATGATACGGTCGATGCCAACTGCCAAATAGTCTCGAATCTGCTCCAAGGTACGGATACCACCACCAACTTCGATGCCAAGTCCAGAAACCTTCTTGACCTCTGCAATCAAGTCACGGTTAGTGGCACGACCATCAAGGGCACCGTCCAAGTCCACGACGTGAATAAATTGAATGCCCGCATCCTTAAAGGTCTTTGCCTGCTCAATAACATCAGGATTGACAACGGTTTGTTGGTTGAAATCTCCTTTGAAGAGGCGAACAGCCTGGCCATCCTTAATATCAATTGCTGGTAGAATTTGCATCTCCCCTACCATCCTTTCTAAGTGAAAAAAACTTTGCTCTCACTAGCTTCTAGGCTTTGCATAAACCTACAAATTGTTCAATAATACCTAAACCAATATCACCTGATTTTTCGGGATGAAATTGAGCTCCATAAACATTGTCTTTATGAATCATGGCTGGCACCTCGATACTATAATCTGCGGTAACATCAATATATTGGCTAGGGACATCCGTGAAATAACTGTGAACGAAGTAGACAGCTTGGCCGTCTAAACCATCTGTCAAAGGGCTGGCTTGCTTAACAGCCAAATCATTCCACCCCATATGTGGGACAGGTTGCTCCTTGCTGGCTGGAATAGCACGGCAAACACCTGGAATAAAACCAAGACCATTTGTTTCCTCATGTTCCAGTCCTTTTTCCGTTAAAATTTGCATGCCTAAGCAGATTCCTAAAAGTGGAACTCCCTGTGCGACGGCCTCTTTGATAACAGCTACCAAGCCTCTTCGCTCAAGCTCTGCCATGGCTGTTGGATAAGCACCCACACCAGGTAAAATCAACCCATCTGCAGCTAGGATTTTTTCTTTATCGGCAGACAATTCTGCAGTCACACCGATCTTTTCAAGGGCACGCAAAACATTGGCGGTATTCCCCGCATCGTAATCAATGACGATAATCATAGCATCCCCTTTGTTGAGTTTACACCATGAATATCAGGATTAACTGTGATAGCCTCGCGCAAGGCACGTCCTGTTGCCTTGAAGAGACTTTCTGACTTGTGGTGATTGTTTTTTCCGTGGAGAATCTTGAGGTGGAGATTCATTTGAACATTAAAGGCCAAGGCTTGGAAAAATTCTTCTACCAATTCTGTGTCAAAATTACCCAATTTTGGATTATCAAAACTAGCATCAAAGACCAAGTAGCTACGTCCAGACAAGTCTAAACTTGCCATTCCAAGGGTTTCATCCATAGGTACAAAAGCCGTTCCATAACGATTGATACCTGCTTTATCGCCCAAGGCCTCTTTAAGAGCTTGGCCAAGGACAATACCGACATCTTCAACGGTGTGGTGACTATCAACCCAAAGGTCGCCATCAGCCTTCACCACCAAAGACATACGGCCGTGACGGGCAAACAAGGTCAACATGTGGTCAAAAAATCCGACACCTGTTTGAATATCTACTGGTTCTTGAGCATCCAAATTGAGGCTTAACTTAATTTTGGTTTCAAAGGTATTACGTTCAATTTCTGCTTGTCTCATAACTTCTTCCTCTACTCTCTCAATTATTGTCGTTTCTGACTTCAATAGCCTTAGCGTGGGCCTGCAAACCTTCCGCGTAAGCCAAGGTTGTGATATCGTGTTGAGCCTTATTGACTGCTGCTTTGTCATACTGCGTATATTGGATACGTTTGACAAAATCGTGCACACCTAAAGCTGATGAAAATCGGCTGGTTGCTGTCGTCGGAAGAACGTGATTGGCACCAGCATAGTAGTCACCAATTGGTTCACTGGTAAAGTGACCAAGAAAGACGGAACCAGCATTCTCCACTTTTTCTAGATAATCATAGGCCTTGTCCATAGCAATTTCCAAATGTTCTGGCGCAACCAAGTTCATGAGTTCAAACATAGCATCTGTATCATTGGCTATAATAATTCGACCGTTATTTTCGATAGATGGACGAGCAATCGCCTCACGTGGCAAAAGCTTAAGTTGACCTTCAATCTCACTTTCAACTGCATCAGCAAAGGCTCGAGAATCTGTTACCAAAATGGCGCGTGCACGTGTATCGTGCTCTGCTTGAGACAAGAGATCGGCTGCCACATAGGTTGGATTAGCGCTACTATCAGCAATAACACCGATTTCTGATGGTCCTGCAATCATATCAATACCGACAATACCGTAAACTTGCTTCTTAGCAGTCGCCACGAAAATATTTCCGGGACCTGTAATCTTGTCAACCTTTGGAATCGTTTCTGTACCAAAAGCCAAGGCCGCAACCCCTTGAGCCCCACCGACTTGATAAATGCTATCCACACCAGCCAATTTTGCGGCTACTAGAATTGCAGGAACAAAGTGTTCTTGTGGCGGCGTAATCATAATAATCTCTTTAACCCCAGCAATTTTAGCCGGGATGACATTCATAAGAACTGATGATGGATAAGCCGCAGTTCCTCCAGGCACATAAACACCTACACGATTGATGGGACGAATCAATTGACCACGAATAACACCCTCACTTGGTTGGTCCTCAAAACCAGCCTCCAACTGATGCTTGTGGTAAGATTCAATGTTTTCTTTGGCATTAACTAGGGCTTGGTAAACCTCTGGATCAATCTCTTTAAAGGCTTGATCAATCAAATCCTGTCCAACCTCAAAATCAGTCAAGTCAACCTTATCAAATTTAGCTGAATAGTCACGAAGGGCCTCGTCTCCTCGTTTTTTGACATCCTCAATAATGTCTTGAACCGTGCTTTCAACGTCTCTATTTTCTTTTGAAAGTTCCAATTGCTCCTGATAAAGAAGCTCAGCAATTTCTTTATTTGTTCCAGTTAATCGTTTCATTCGAACGGTACCTCCTCGTTCCCTACAAGTGATTCAATCTTACGAATGAATGGCAGGACCTCCTTGTTATTTTTCAAAGAAGCCTTGTTCACAATCATTCGTGCTGAAATACGGCAAATATCTTCATAAACTTTTAGGCCATTTGCAACAAGGGTATTCCCTGTTTCCACAATATCGACAATGGCATCCGCTAGACCAATAACAGGGGCAATCTCTACACTCCCTTGAATCGAAATAATCTCAACATCCTCACCCTTTTGATTAAAATAATCCGTCGCAATGGTTGGATACTTGGTCGCAATACGTTTACGCTTATGGTCATCAGGATTATAGTCTTCTGTTGATGCTACGGAGAATTTACAAAGACCAAAATTAAGGTCTAACATTTCTAAATAGCCTGTCGGATGTTCGACCAAAACATCCTTACCGACAATCCCAATATCTGCGACACCGTGTCTAACATAGGTAGTCACATCTGGAGCTTTGACCAAGAGAAAACGGAACCGGTTGTCAGGACTCTCGAAAATCAAATTACGTCCCTTATCGGCCATGAAAGACATATCAAAGCCAGCTTTTTCCAGTAATTTAACCGTATCTTTCTCAATACGTCCCTTGGTCAAGGCAATTGTGATTTGATTGCTAGTCATCCAAGTCACCTCCAAATTCCACATCGTCATGTACTGCTTGATAAACTGAGTCGATATCAATGGCCCAGCCAACCGCTGTTAACTCGGTAGCTCCAAAGCGTTCAAATAGTTTATCGTAACGGCCACCTGATACAAAGGCATCTGGTACCTTGTCACCGAAGACCTTAAACATCATGCCAGTGTAGTAAGGCACTGCTGGCAATTGAGCCAAATCAAGCGTCGTCTCTGGGAGACTATCTGATAAACGATTAGTTAAAACTTCCAAACTATCCAAAGCCGTCAAAAAGGCTTCACTGTCTGTTAACTGTCTAGCCTTGGTCAAGACAGCATTTGTCTCACCAAACAAGAAGGGTAACTGCTCCAAAACCATGTCATATTGACTTGGATTTTCTTTGGTAAACTCCTTAAGACCGGTGATCGATTTATCACGGATATAGGCCGCCAACTCTGCTTCTTTTACAGCTGGAAGGTTTAATTCTTCAAAAATGAGTTGTAGGAGGCGGGCATGTGAAAATTCAAACTTGTAATTTTTGACCCCTGCAGCATCTAGAGCCTCTTTAGCAGAAGCTATTGCTTCTTCCAATGCCTGATGAACTGGAAAACCAATGATTTCCACACCAGCCTGCGTATGCTCATTGGACAAGCCACGCATTTCCTCATTGTAGTTAAAGACTTTTCCAGAGTAAGAAAATTTAATCGGTGTATGAACTTGAGTCGAAGCAATCACACGCCCAATTTGGCTAGTAATATCAGGACGTAAACTAACAAGATCTCCATTTTTGTCAAAGAAATTATAGTTTCCATTGTCCACAACATCACTAAAGACTTCGAAATGCTCTAAGGTTGGTGTCTCAATCCGAAGAAAGCCCTTTGTCATCAACAAGTCACAGATACGGTGTTCAATCTGATACATGGTACGGGCACGTTTGAAAAGTTTATCGTGCATTCCTAAGGCTAATGTCGTTTTTTTCATGCTTGTAACTCCTGTATTGTCATTAATACGCGCTCCATCTCATCCTGCGTCCCAATAGAAATGCGTAGTCTGTCTGAAATACGCTCCACTTTTGGAAAATAACGGACATAAATTTTCTTACTTTGGAGGTAGTCAAACAATTGACCTGCAGTCACTCCGTGAGGTTTGACCAAAACAAAATTAGTTTTTGAAGGTAGGATATCAAAACCAATCGCCTGCAATTCTTGGCTAAACCAGTCACGTGTTGCCATAATCTTTGCGCAAGTGTCCTCATAGTAGTCCCAGGACTTAACCGCTTCAGTCGCCAAGACTTCCGCAATGCTATCCACATTATAGGGGTTGACTGAATTCTTGACAGCATTGATCACAGCCATTAGTTTAGGACTTCCTATGCCGTAACCGACACGCAAACCAGCAAGGGAGGCATCCTTAGAAAAGGTCCTAGTGATAAACACATTTTCATACTTTTCTAAGAGAGGTAAGGCAGTCTCCCCACCAAAGTTAATATAGGCTTCGTCAATAATCACAACTACTGACTGATTGGCCTTTACAATCTCTTCAATTTGATCGAGAGGTTTATAAATACCTGTTGGCGCATTTGGATTAGTAAGGACAATCCCACCATTTTCAACCAGATAATCTTGAGTATCAATCTCAAATGAAGTACTCAGAGGCACTTCTCTAAAAGGGATATGGTACAAATCTGCCCAAACCTTGTAAAAGCCATAGGTCAAATCTGGAAACAAGACTTCTTCCTCGCTGTTAAAGAAAGCTAGAAATGCCATTGACAAGATATCGTCTGACCCATTTCCAATAATCACTTGATCAGCAGGAACACCTAACTGTTCAGATAAGGCTTGACGCAAAGCCGCTTGATCCAAAGTCGAATACTTGCGTAACTGATGGGCATCAAAGGATGCTAAAGCTTGATGGACCGCTGGACTTGGTCCATAGGCATTTTCATTAGTATTCAACTTAATGATATTTTTCTCAGCAGGCTGACTACCCGCCACATAGGGTTCAATCTTTCGTAATCCTTTGATTTCCATAGTTTATCCTTTCTGTTCAACTCCGACCAAGTGTACGGCTAGCTACAAATACTAAAAGCAAGGGTAACAAAAAACGCCCTCGCAAAAACAACTTTTGCAAGGACGTTGGCACGTGGTTCCACCTTAATTCGAACAGGGGTCACCCCCTCTTCCTCATGAAGTCACAAGGTCTCTCTTGTAACTCCTAGTCTCTAACGGAACCACCCGTCGTACACTACTGTCATCCAGAGTTCGCATACGCTCTCAAGAATGTGTCGTCTTTGATCTCATGCGTTCTCAGCTTCCCGCATTCTCTGTGAAACGATCTGACTTTTTCTATCAACGATTTCGATTTTAGTTTATTTTACCTGAAAATTCAGAACAAAGCAAGTCTTTTTTGTATATTTTTATAAAAAGTTGAAAATCATGTATATTTAATAGCAGAAACAAGCCTTTTAAGACTTTTCTTAGGTGATGACGGACGCGGGTGAAATGATTCGGTGGGTGATTCTAGCTATCAAAAAAGTTCCATGCCTAAGTTTTGAACCTCATGTCTCAAAAATCCCTAGCGCCGGAAACACGATAGATTAAGGCACTTACATCACTATAGACAGTCTCGTTCTATCTAAATTCCTATCACAAAAAAATCAAGCTCAGTTATTTTTTATGAAAATGTCTTTAAGCAAATTCCTCATTTAAAATAATTTCTTCATTTTATGGTTTGTATATTTATCCTAAATATTTTTTCAAAGCAAGACAAAAAGCCTGAAGCAAAGCTCCAAGCTCTTATTGTTAAGCCAATTTTCTAGGTCTGATAAATCCTGTCATAATACTCAAACAAAGTAGGCCCGCAGCAACATACCAATAAGGCATATCCACGCTAGTTGTACGGCCTGAAACCTCAACGATTCCCTTAACCATACAGGCACTAGCTACAACTGCAATAGATGAATTAAAGAGAAGTTTTGAAAGACGTGTTTTCACCCAAGACATTCCCAACCCTGTTAGTAGATAGATGAGAGCCCCAGCTAGTGGTGCAAAAAACATCATACGCATAAACATGGACGATTCCCCATAAGAAAATCGCTCATAGACAAAGGTAAAGACTAGACTAAAGATAGTTAGACCGATATAAGTGAAAAAGTGTCTGCTGGCTGATTTTTTAGTAACCGACGTAAACAATATCGCTCACCGCCCTTTCTGAGATTTTATTTCCGTTTGTGGTTGGCTTGTTAATGACTTGACCATTGAAATACATGGTAGATGAGCCACCCCCATCAAGGTTGTAGGCTGTCGTCACGCCATAAGATTTCATCAATTCTGCCATTTCATAGAGGGTCAAGCCTGATGACTCACTGGTACGTCCATCCGAGACAATAACAATATAGTGCACACTGCCATCACTCTCTTCGATGACTCCGATAGCTGTACGTGGATTGTCGGCCATGGCCTGACCAACCTCTTCATTTTCCGAAACAGCTACCTTACCATTTTCAACCAAGGTTGGACCAAAAGCAAAGGTATTCACCACACCTGAATCGACCAATTTTTGAGCCGTTGTATCGCTCTCCTTAAAGGTCTTGAAGCTACCATCTGAGTATACTGCAAGGTCCTCGTAGTCACTGTTTCGATCAGTATCACGATAGACTTGACCATTTTTAATCACATAGCCCGACTGATTAGCCCCGTAATAGTCACCATTGATGGCAAAGATTGCATTATTTTGCTGGGCAATACTTGAAGTAGTGTCGGTGATGTTGGTCCCATAGGTATTTTGTGCCAAAGCCGTTTTAAGGTAATCTGCACTTGAAAGCTGGATATCGGCCACATAGTAAGTGGTATCACTGGTTTTACCTGTCGTGATTTTGATATCCATATTGTCATCTTTATAAGTCGTATCCGTCTTAGTCACCTTACCAGTGCTAGTAGATGCCGTCGACGAAGCTGTGGTTGAGCTAGTCGTATTGGCCGAAACCGTTGAGACCGCTGAAGGAATGACAAAGACCTTTAAGAGAGAGTAAACATTTGCTCCCATCAGAAAAAGGGTAAAGAGTAAGGCATAGGCATGCCTTTTTAGAAATTTCATAGAAGACCTCCAATTTTGAAAGATAAGATAGAAACCATAAGTTCCTTTTGCTTGACATTAGCATAACAAGCAAAGCTTAAAATCTTCTATAATTCCCACAACTACGCCTTTTCTTTAAGCTTCCCTTAAGAAAAAAGCAGAAGAGTAACTCCTGCTAGTTGGTCTCACTTGTAGTAGTGCCTTGAATCTTTGGAATGCTTGAGTTAACTCCATCAGAAGTTTCTTTTAAATCCTCTAACTTTCTATTCCAAATAGTTACCTGATTGACAAGGAGTTGATCTGACATTTTGGCATAAGAAAGTTTAAGAGAGGTCGTTTCTGTCTGTGTACTTTTCTGAGCCTTATCGCTGACATCAGACACATAAACAACTTGATAAGTAACCTCTGTCAGGGCTTCATTGTCTTCTGTATTGACATAGATTTGAGCAGTTTCGAAGTGATAATCCAACATATAATCCTTATAGACTTGGTTGATGGATTCTTCTTGACGAGCGACTTCTTCCTTATAAGCAGAATCTGTCATATAGGGCTTAATACGGTTGTTGTTCTCTCCCAGCTTTTCCTTGGTAAAGTACTGCGTAAGAAATTCTTTGACCAGCTCATCAGAAATAACACTCGCCTTTTCCTTTTCTTTCTCTTTGGTCAATAAATGATGAGCTTCAGACTGGATTTATTTCTGCGTGTGATTAGTCACAGACTGAGAACCAATGGTGTAACCCATCACAACAATAAAGCTGGTCACAGCTAGACCACCTAAACCAATCAAGAGCCGAGCTTTCATTTTACTCAACATGGATAATACTATCTCCTTCTTCATAAGATAGCACCATCATAACAAAATGGACTTGGAAAAGTTATCACAAAAAAAGATTTAGCATAATTTAAAACTAAATCCCTTTCTTTTATATAATTTTTTCTGAAGAAGCATGTCGTAAAAATATCAGGGACAAAACAAATAAATTCAACCCATATATGAAATATAACGACCAATAAGTTTGAACGTTTAAGAATTGTAGTATGGTTAGAATCATAACACTAGCAAGATTTATTAAAATAGATGTATGCAAAACAAATTTTTCATTTCCAAAGCTTTGTAGTAACATTTTAGAACTTTCGTAAATGGGAGATAGCCCCATAGCTAAAAATGTATACAAAGTAATAGGTACAATATTTGTTGTGATTTCATCAGAAAGAAAGTGAGATAGAATATTTGATGATAACACAACAGGACAAGCAAGTAACATACTAGCAATATATGAATTTTTAAATATAGTTTTCAAAAATTCTTTGACATGTCCCATTTTCTCTGCTTCCGGCAAATAGACGGAAACTGTTGTCGAATATACAAAAGAAGGAACACGAATAATTGAAAGTAGCTGACTAATAACAGCATAAATCGTAAGTATCTCCAAACCCAGTCTTGCCATAAATGCATCAAACACTATAATAAATAACACACTTTCTAGAACCTCTTGACCAACTAATGGGATACCAAATTTTACTAACTCTAATTTCGTTGTAGACTTCACAAATAGAGACTTCCAAATCATTGGATAAACCATGAATAAATAGCTACAAGAAACAAAACACAAAGATATAATCGTTGATATAGCAGCTCCTCTAATTCCTAATAGTGGTACCAATACATAGTTCAATAATACATCTAATACTGAGCTTGCCAATCCGATCCACATAATTGGTCTTGTTTCCTTTTGAACTCTCAATAGATTAGTAAGTGAAAAATTTAATAGTGTCAAAATTATATAGGGGGACGTAATAACTAAATAATTTGTTGCTAATGCTAATAAACTACCTCTAAATCCATAAAGTCCACTCAACATAGTTTCTCCGTAAAAAATTACAAAAAAAGCAAATGCTGTGCCAATAATCAAATTTATGATTAAATTTGATTTCAACAAATCGTTAAACCTGCTGTATTGTCGGTTAGAATAAGCCTTAGAACTTTTAATATTAAAAGACAGACTAAAGGCCCCTAAAAGACCACCAAAAGCAAATAGCATATTCTGAATAATAGATATTCCCGATAAAATTATTGATGAGTTATTCACAGCAAAATGTAAAGCCAGCTGTCCAATAATAATTTGACCAATGTTAGTCAAAACTAGTGGCCCTGCAAATCTGTTCACTTCTTTTGAATCTATCATTATTGCTCCCTAAAAGGTATTAACTGTAAATATATATCAGACTTAACTAAATTTGCATAAATAATATGTAAAATTGGTGTTTCTTCTAAGAAAGATATGATTGCTTGCTTACACTCTGCCGCAGATACATCATAGTTTTGCTGTAACAGTTCTACAATATTATCCAATGAAAAATTTTTGGAAATACAATAAAGTATTTCTGCACCTATTTCATCAAACGAATAATACTCTAAATCAAGTCTATCGTATCCTATATACTCATTTTCTACTTTATTTACAATGAAATCCCTCTTACCTTTTATAACGAAATGTTCTTTCATACGACTTCCACATCTCCTTTTTGTTCATAAAAGCAAGCTAAATCAGAACCCAATAAAGTTCCATCCAATTCCAGAGCACTGCATCGGCATCCTCCACCACACCATGGTAATGGACATTCCGCACATTTGCCGGAAATATCATCAAATGTAATTGATCTTAGTTTATTAAATACAATCGAATTGTGCCAAATTTCACTAAACTTTTGTTTTTTTACATTTCCAGCAACTAACTCATCTATCCCGTTCATCAAATCACAGCCATATACATCTCCCTTGTGATTGATTGAACAGGCTCTGACACCGGCTTGACACGATATCTCCCTTTGCTTATCAAAATTTATATCTACTTTTTGGTGCCAAACACTTTCTAACAGATCCAATCTATTATAAAACGCAAGCGGAAAATAATGTGTCCAAAAAACATCACTTTCATTTGGTGGAACAATTTTAAACTTAACTTTAAATTCTCCCCTAGAAAGTCGCTCAGTTAAATCAAGAAAAACTGGATACCAGTTTTTCTTATCCGCCAAAATACTACCATCATTAGCTCTACCAGTCGGACAGATAACCATTACTGACATATACTCTATACCAAGCATATCATTCAATCTTACAGTATTTATCAAATCATTGACATTATGCTTACCTAAGGTAAATAATGTTGATACAGGTAAGTTATATCGTTGTAAATTTTTAATTCCCTCAATAGCTTTCTTAAAACTTCCTTTTCCTCGTTGACTATCGTGTACACTAGATTTACTACCATCTATTGTTACACAAATTCTGTCTAAATTCAGTTTTGATAACTCTCTAGCAATAGAATCTGTGATTAAGTTTCCATTCGTATTCAAAACCTTAGCAAATCTATATTGATTAAAAGCTTTCAAAATGTCAAGGATGTCTTCACGCATAAAAGGTTCTCCACCAGTCACACCTACTCTTGGAACACCCATCAAATCAAGCTCTCTAAAAACAGAATCCAACTTTTCTACGCTCATTTCTCCTTTTTTACTTGCAAAAGGACCAGCTTCTGCAGAACAATAGGAACAATTTAAGTTACACCGATTGGTTACACAAACATCTACTAATAATGGATATGGTGAATAATCTCTCATATATTTTCCCTCCTAAAAACATATAGGCCAACAAATGTTGACCTACAGTTGCTTTCTTAATGCTTACCCCAACTGTTAACTTTAGTTGTCTTAGGAGCATTAAACTCTTTTTTAGGTGACATAGGTCTTTCCTCCTTAATTTGATAAATCTATTATATCTTTTTGAAATAAGTGTCGAAATTTTTCCCATATCTGCGTATTACCTATTACTTGCTAAAATTTTTTCTAGATGTCCTTCATAAGTTTTTGCTAGATGGTTACTTCCTGCTAGTTTCATTGCTCCAATACACTTTTTCATTTCAATAATAGCTTTATGGTCTCCCTCTTTTTTATACTGATATAGATGTTGTGCATACTGGAAAACGAGGCGTTCATAGACTTCTGTTTCAATGAAGAAACATTGATTTAATTGTTTTTCAAAATACAAAGCATCTATGAACTTTCCTCTTTCAACACATGTGATATAACCATTTAATAACATAGTTGAAATCAACCGTCTATTATTAGGAATCTCTTTATAAAAATCAGAACGTCTTGACATCTCTCTGGCTAAAACCATAAAAACATCGTGTTTTAGAACATCTAAGGTATTTGCAAAAATCAGTAATTCATAATAACCCCAGTATTCCACACCAAAAAGATAGTCTGTTAATTCAATTAAATCTTGTTCTGAATAATAGTCTTCGCCAGACAAATCTTGCAAGCGTATTTTTAATAAAATAGTATTAATGTGATAAAATTTCTCTCTCTTAGTCTTTGACTCCATTTGAGAATAAAGTAGTTTTTTCAATCCTTCAATATCATGATTAGATACAAAATGGCGTACCTTTGACAAGATTTCGTTAAGTTCATCACGGTGAAAATCATGAACGGCATACATAAATTCATCAATTGGCATGTTAATCTCATCCAAGATGAGCATAAATTTTGAAATGGTTAAATCAGTCTCCCCTTTCTCAAAGCGAGAGAGCTGAGACGTTGATATACCAGCCTTAGCAACATCTTTTAATCGTAAACCTCTTGATTCTCGAAAAGTTTTAAAAATTTCTCCAAAATTTTTCACTTCAATCCCTCCATCACGCATATATGGGAATAATTTTTCTTTGACATCATAATAGCATACAATTAAGAAAAACAAAAGAGAGGATTTACACATGAAAAAACAACAACTATTATCATTTCTACTCCTTCTATTTGAAGGAATTCTTGTAATTGTTGTAGGCTAATTATTTGTCTACAACAAGTAACCATCGTTCTTTTTCACCCCAACAAGTCAAAACCACCCGTGAGAATGATATGATACCTCTTAAGTAGACAAGGTAAATACCTAAAATCTACTTAAGAGGTATTTTTATGTCTAGAAGAGAAAGATTCACCCCATACGAGAAAGAACAAGCTTGTCTCAATTATATTAATGATAATCGTTCCAAATCTGAGATATATAACTGTCTCCATATTTCCACAAGAACGATTCAAGATTGGGCCGCCATCTATAAAAAATATGGGATTTTAGGATTCACAAAGAAAACAAAAAAACGTTCCTATTCAAAAGAATTTAAAATGGAACTTGTAGAAAAATGTATTAGTGGTGAGGCTTCATCTATTGATTTCGCCCAACCGTATCAACATGATACTTACAATTCCATGTAGTATGTGCTAAACTATTATTATCCTGTCTCATCAGGGGTCCTCCTTTTGTATATTAGTTAGTGGTCGGGAAACCTTATCTAATATAACACTTTAGGGGGACTTTTTTGATACATCGCTAAAAGCTTTTCGGAACCACTAGCATAGCTAGTGGTTTTCGTAAGACAAAAAGACAGCCTCAACTGAAGCCATCTTCGCTATATAATCATATCTTCAGTAATGTCAAATTCTCTCAAGAGCTCCTGAATCGTATCAAAGTTCAGACGGAAATGCTCTAATTTATGACCATCAGACCCTATAGAATACTTGCGACATCCCAAATCCTTAACAAGGCCTAGAGCATAACGGTAGAGGTCTTCGTGATGATAAAGATACATGCTCTTTGCATTCAGCTCAAAAGCCAAATCATTAGCAATCATTTTCTGGAAAATACGTTTGAGTTGTTCTTCATAGACTTTTAGCTCATCAACAGTCACATCAAACAGGCGGAAACCATAGTCAAAGTGGGCCAGAACATCTGCGTCCACACGACCAATAGCGTACTCCAACTTGTCCAGATACTCTTGAATAATGCTTGCCTTGTCCATATCCGCTACCTCATCATCAAGATAATCATTGACCCCATTATGGTGAACAGATAAAAGTTTGAGATCATAGTCCTTACCATCCAGAAAGTCTAAAATATCCCTTTCCCTAGGTTGGTAATAACCAATCTCGATACCACGTTTAATACGATTGCCATACTTGCGATTAAGACTTTCAATCTCACGACTATAGGCCTCGTACTCAGGTACATCATCCTGTTTGGTATAAGGATTAGAGAGATCATAATGCTCCGTCGTTACAATCTCGCCATCAAAATGTGTTAAATAATCAGTAAAGTCCGCATCCGAATCATAGGAATGATGGGTATGCAAATGGTTATCACGAATCGTCATCATTACTCCTTATTCTTTAAATACCGTTTAAGCTGCTTATGGGCCAGACAAGTCAAAGTTACCATGATGCCCTCGTAGATAAGAAAGAAAATCACAAAACATTGAAGGAAATAGTCTTCAGGCAAAACATCGATAATTGGGTCCAAGATTGGATTAAAGAGCCAACTGCTATCTCCAGGAAAAAGGGCTTCATGAAAGAGCGTAAAAAACTCATCAAATCCAAGAAAAAGACCCACAAGGCCAATCAGGACTGGCAAAACAGCCAGACTCAGATAAAGTCTACGATAAAGACCAAAAGTCCCCTTCTTCACATTTCGCCTAAGAAAGGTCACAGCTGGATAAGCCAGTAGGATAACTAGCCCCTGAACCAAGTGAAAGAGCCACTTGACATCATGAAAATGCTTAAGCCCACTCTCTGACGACGGAAAATCAGGCATGGCCAGACGCCCCACCCAAGGAAAGGTCAGGTACTGCATGAGGACATTGAAATTATGCCAAAGCTCTGTCTTGCCGATAATGACATAATTCAAAAGATGCATCCAGTCAATATCAAAATAATAAAAGCCCCAAGCCAGATAAATCGTCAATAGAATAGAAAAGGCCAAGAGCCAAATGGGAGTCAACACTGCTTCAATCTTAGTTCGCATCAAAATCCCACTCCGCTAGACTAGAAAGTACATGGTCTGGTTTTACTGGTAAATCCACAACCTCTTCCGCCTTGGTAAATCCAGTTGTCACTAGAAGTGTTGGAAAGTCATTTTTAATGCCGGCTGTAATATCGGTCAAGTAATTATCACCAACCACAATCGTTTGACTACGTTCTGTCCCAAGGATTTCAAGAGCCTTGTTCATGATAATAGCTTTAGGCTTACCAATAATGATTGGTTTCACACGGGTAGCCGCCTCGATAAGGGCCAAGAGGGAACCAGCACCTGGAAGAAGACCACGTTCTGTTGGAATATTCAAATCTGGGTTAGTTCCAATAAATATAGCCCCTTTGTGGATAGCAAGCGTTGCCTTTACCAACATTTCATAAGTGACTTCACGGTCCAAGCCCACCACAACATAAGCAGGATTATCCTCATCTACCGTATAGCCCGCATCCGCAATAGCAGATTGAAGTCCAGTCTCACCGATAACATAAACCGTCTTGCCACGATTCATATCGTTCATATAGTCAACTGTCGCCAAGGTTGCTGTGTAAATAGTTTCAAGAGGCGTTTCTAATTCGCATTGATTACGCAAAAGTTCTTGGACCATTTCTGGTGTACGCATACTGTTATTAGTTACAAAAAGATAAGGAATCTGGCGCTTCTGCAATTCCTTAACAAAAGCCTCCCCTTCAGGAATACGGTCCTTACCCTTGTAAATGGTTCCATCTAAATCAATCAAATAACCCTTATATGTCATCTTACTCGTCTCCTATTTCCTTCCATTGGATGATGGCATGAGCATGAATATTGCCATCAACACAAATCTGATGTTGACTGCTCAAACTTTCTTGGTCAAACTCATAACCAGAATATATTTCCGACCCATGATGAATCTCTTTCACATACTTAAGATCAATGTGGGCTGGCGTGTACTTGGTCAAAAAGTCCAAATCGAAAACATCCAACATCCACTCCAAATACTTACTATTGTTAACGTGACCATTCATGTCTAAGTCAAAATAGCGCACACGGTATAAGGTATCAACGGGATTTTCCAAAACCTTGTAGCGAGGACCACGAAGCAACTTTTTAGTTTTTTCAGCTTCATAAGGTGCCACCAACTCGTCTGGAACCTCAGCTACCTTACGTGTCTCATAATCCATGAGGGCAAAAGTAGTCTTAAAGAGCATGATTTGCTGACCAGCTTCATCAGTGATGTAAAAATTACGGTAACAGAAAATCTTATTATAGGAAATAGCTTCCGTTGTAATGGTCACCTTTTCATTGTAGCGAGGCAGGCGGTCAATCTCAATCGCATAGTCTGTCACAATCCAAACCAGACCATATTGATCAAAAACTGCGTCGTCCGCATTCCCAAGAGACTCAGACTGCATGGCTGATACTTGCAAGGAAAATGCCAACAAATGTGGTAATTTCACCTGATGCGTGATATCCGTCTCATAAAACGGAATCTGATAAGGAATACTAAACTTTAATCCCATCTAATCCTCCAATATAAATTGCTCAGCGACATTATCTCCCAGAAAGAGGCCCCGTTTGGTCATACGAATCACATCTGGATCCTTAACCAAAAGCCCATCTGCTTGTAGTTTTTCCACAATGTCCCCATAAGTATCTGCAAATGATAAGCCAAACTTCTCTTCAAACCGTTTGATAGACACGCCTGATTTTTTCCGTAAGCCAAGGAAGAATTCCTCCTCCATCATCTCCGCCTTAGTCAGATGCTCCTCGTGAAGTCTAGCATGCCCATCCTCTGCTATAGCCTTTAGGTAATGCTGGATAGGACCACGATTACGGTAACGAACACCATTGACATAACCAGAGGCCCCAGCACCCACACCATAGTACTCATCATTATTCCAGTACATGAGATTGTGACGACTCTCCATCCCAGGTTTGGTAAAATTGGAAATCTCATAATGCTCAAAACCATTTTTTTCCAACTCTTGAATAATATAGTCAAACATCTCTGCTTCCAAGTCTTCAGTTGGCAAATTGAGCTTACCCCGACGCATCTTATTCATAAAGACCGTGTGATGTTCCAAGATCAAACTGTAGAGACTTAGGTGTGGAATATCCAGTTCTATAGCCTTTCTCACATTTTCCTTAACCTGATCCATGGTTTGACCAGGTAGGGCATAAATGAGGTCAATGGAAATATTATGAAAACCAGCAGCCTTCAAACTATCAATACTTTCATAAATTTGTGCTTGATTGTGACTGCGACCAATTTGACGCAAGTGCTTGTCATCAAAAGTCTGAACCCCTAAAGACACTCGATTAACAGCAGATTTTTTGAGTACTTCAATCTTATCAACCGTCAAATCCCCAGGATTGGCCTCAATAGTAAATTCCTCCAACTTAGACAAATCCAAGTTCTTCTGAAGATTGCTTAAAAGATAGTCCAATTGCTCGGCAGAAATAGCTGTCGGTGTCCCACCACCAATGTAAAGGGTGCGAAGTTCCTTGATATCTAAAAGCTCCCACTCACGAATCAAAGCCCGTAGGTAGTCATCAACGGGCTGATTTTTAATAAATACCTTGGAAAAGTCACAATAATAACAAATTTGTGTGCAAAATGGAATATGCACATAGGCTGACGTTGGTTTTGTTTGCATGTAACTATTCTACCATTTTTTAAGCAGAAATGAGACCTTGAAAAAGAAGAGTTTGACGCAAAAAAGAAGCTATCTCTTCAGATAGCCTCTTCCTATTATTTTGTTAATGAGAATGGGAAAGCTTTGTAGTTACTATAATCAAAGCTTGGTCCCAAATCAGAGATGAATTGGACTGGCGTGTAGGTTCCATTTTCAAGAATAAAACCAGGCTTAGCTTGGAAACCAGCTCCCCCTAGTCCAGTAATACCAGGAAGCAAGGTTGAAAAATCGCCACCTTCCCAAACGTAGAGATTACCAGAAATTTGAACAGCTTTTGCAGTCGTTGAACTTTGACGATAGGGTTCGTAATCGACATTGAAATTAGCTTTTGAAGTGACGTTACCATTGGCATCTACTGTGAAACTAATATCTGTCGCCTGAGGACTGGTACCAGTCCAAGTTCCCACTAATGCTGCTGGAACAGGAGCGTCACTTTGACTATCCCTTGTTGTTTGACTAGACTTATTGGAATCAGAAGTAGCACTGCTACTTGCACCTGATTGAGCATCATTTCCAGCTGTAGCTTGATTTTTTGAGGAGCTAGCTTCAGGAGTACTCGCTTCTTCTTGACCTTGGTCTTTTTTTGAAGCTGACGCATCTGACTTAGCCTGTTTGTCGGTCTTCTTTTCAGTTGACCTTGTAGATGACTTAACTAACTGAGATGTTGAAGGTGTAGATGATGCTGCGGTGTCTTTTTCTGACTTAGAGCCACATCCAACAAGGGTTGTAGAAACTGCTACAGACAACAAAACAAGTGAGCAAACACGGATAACTTTTCTTTTCATTTTCATAAACCTCTTTTCTATATGTCTATTATATCTATTTTATTACAAAAATCAAGCATTGTTTGTAATTTTGTAACATTTACGTCATTATTTGTATCCCTGTATTAAGTTAATATGTCTGTGTAACCAAAAAAAGCCTATCACTCCTTGAGGAATGATAGACTTTGGGATATGATCTAAGCACTTCTTATCTGCTAGAGGTATCCTTATTACTATTTGTCTTCTCTTTCAAGATAACCTTTATAAGAGAGAAGGTTAAAGCTATCCTCTAAGAGAATAATGCGCTTACCATCATCTACAAGGACATAATAGTATGACTTGCTCGCATCGTGGTAGATGTCATTAACACTCTTAGCCTGATAACCATGTGACTTAAGAGACTTCTGTATTTTAGCAAACTCTTTTTGCACCTTACCACTATCTACGCTGCCTGATTGATCCACCAGATATTCTTTTAAAGGCTTAGCAATTAAGATATCTTTACCATCAGAATCTGTAGTAACAACCCCATTTTCAGAGATAGTCCCTTCTCCTTCTGAATCATCATCGGAATCAAATTTTTTCCATTTGCCAACAAAAACTTTTGGAACCGCTACCTTATGAAAAAGATATATCTTTTTTAAATCTTTGGTACTTCTTGATCCGTAGTAGAGGTCTGATAAGAATAAATCTAGAACTAAGTTTGTCCCATCTTTCTGAATCAGATTATAGTAGCCAAACACATCCGTCTTTACCAGGATGATCTCTTTGGTCTGTAATTGGTATTTCTTGTCAAAATCAGCAATCGTTTTTAGTTTTGAATCACTGACGTCCTCTAAGCTTGTTTCAAACTTCTGTCTTACTTTCTGACCAGTAGAGATTTCTTTGATTTCTTCTTCCCTATGGCCTGCAACAAGTTTTGATTTTTTCCCACTTAACTCATAAACCAAACCAGCATTATAACTAGTTACCCACAAACCATTCAAGTTTGTTTCTTTGAAAGAAAACAAAAAGACACCAAGACTTGTTGCTAGGACAAGAAATAAAGCAATACCCAAACCAATAAAAGTCTTCTTCCCAAACTTTTTCTGTTTAACAAAGACAAGCTGCTGTGCTGAAGTTTGGTTGACCATCTGACCAGTCACTTGATTTGGTAAAGGCGTGGCTCCTGCAGGCACGGAATTTCCATTGTTAGAAAAAGTAGCTTGTCTACCTTCCATAACAAACTCACCATTTTGAAGAGCCTGCTGACACTCCTGAATAGTGGGCTTACGATTATTAATCACTTCAAAATATTCAATCCATTCTTTTCGATTCATCATCTCTCCTAACAGTTCTTAACAGAAAAATCTATCACTCGATTGGAAGTGATAGATTTTTCAATTATTTAAGCACTTCTTGTGTCTTAGCATAGTTAGCTTCAACAGCTTCTTTTTCAGCTTTCCACCAGTCTTGGTGATCGGTATACCACTTGATTGTTTCTTCTAAACCTGATTCAAAGTTTGTGAATTGTGGTTCCCAACCAAGTTCTTCACGCAATTTTGTTGAATCGATTGCGTAACGCAAATCGTGACCAGCACGGTCTGTAACACGGTCGTATGCGTCTTTTGGTTGACCCATTTTTTCAAGGATAAGCTCAAGCACTTCCTTGTTGTTCTTTTCACCATCGGCACCAATCAAGTAAGTTTCACCGATACGACCTTTAGTGAGGATAGCCCAAACACCAGTTGAGTGGTCGTTAGTATGAATCCAGTCACGGACGTTTTTACCTTCACCGTAAAGTTTTGGTTTAATTCCTGACAAGATATTAGTGATTTGACGTGGGATGAATTTTTCGATGTGTTGGTATGGTCCATAGTTGTTTGAGCAGTTTGAAATTGTTGCCTTAACGCCAAATGAACGCACCCATGCTTTAACGATAAGGTCTGAAGCAGCCTTAGTTGATGAGTAAGGTGATGATGGGTTGTATTTGGTTTCTGCGGTGAATTTTTCACCAGGACCTTCACCATGTCCAGGAAGGTCTTCACGCAATGGAAGGTCACCATAAACTTCGTCTGTTGACACGTGGTGGAAACGAATGTCGTATTTACGAGCTGCTTCCAAGAGTGTGTAGGTACCAATGAAGTTTGTGTAGATGAATGGAGATGGGTCATTCAATGAGTTATCATTGTGACTTTCAGCCGCATAGTGAACAATGGCATCCGCCTTAGCAGCCAATTTGTCTACCAATTCAGCATCAGCAATGTCCCCTACAACCAATTCAACACGGTCACCAAGGATTTCTTCAATGTTAGCACGGTTACCAGCGTAAGTGAGTTTGTCAAGGACAGTCACATGTACGTCTGGATGATTGTTGTAGACATAGTGTACGAAGTTTGAACCGATGAAACCTGCGCCACCGGTTACGATAATGTTTTTGTATTCAGTCATTTTTTCTCCAATAGTGTTTTATTTTTGATTGTTCCTTAAATCAATTTTTTTAGCTTTCCTTAGGTGAGTACGGACGTCAGCGAACTTCTACGAAGTTCCATGACTAAGTTTTGAGCCTAATGTCTCAAAACTTCCGAGCACCTGAAACAAATTGGTTCAGGTGCTTTTCTCACGGCGGAAAGCTAAGCATATAGCTCGCTTCGCTCGTTTATAGCAAAGCTAAAAACTGTATAATGATTTTACTGATTGTTTTAAGAGCAATGTTTTTTACAAATCTTCTTCTTTTAGAGGTTTGACGTCTTTGAGCAATGGGTGATTTTTGTCTGCTTCTGAGACTTCTGCTTCTTCCAAGTTTTCCCACTTGATATCAAGACTAGGGTCAGCGTAGTGGACAAAGGCGTATTTTGGTTTAAGTTCGAGTGCCCAGTAGTCATTCACAAGATAGCTGTAGGCGACCTTATCAGACAAAACTTGGAAACCATTGGCAACACCACGAGGAACGAAAATTCCTTTTGAGGCATCAATCACTGTTTGGTAGGTATTTCCAAAGGTTTCGCCCTCACGGAGGTCAACCCAAGTTCCAAGGACCTTTCCTTCATCTGCTACTGAGATGTATTTGTCCCATGGCTCAGCATGCAAGCCACGCAAAACATTTTTACGGGAGAAGGAAACGTTATTTTGCAATTTGCCTTCAGCAAAGAATGATTCTGGAAAACCAAGTGGCAACATCTTTTCCTTTTGGAAGTTTTCCTTGAACCAGCCTCGGTTATCACCATGCACTGGGATGTCAAATTCAATCATGCCTGGGATAGCATCAATCTTGTGTGCTGCAAGTTCTTTTCCAAAAAATTGTTCTGTCATTATGCTTCTCCAATCAAACGGAGCAAATATTGTCCGTATTCATTCTTTTTAAGTGGTTGTGCCAATTCGAGGACCTGCTCTTTAGTGATGTAGCCCATACGATAGGCAATTTCTTCAAGGTTAGCCACTTGAACATTTTGCAAACGCTGAACCGTTTCAATGTACTGCGCCGCTTGCAAGAGACTTTCGTGAGTGCCTGTATCCAACCAAGCAAAACCACGTCCCATCAGCTCAACAGAGAGGTCCCCACGATCCAAGTAAGCCTTGTTAACATCAGTGATTTCAAGCTCTCCACGAGGACTTGGTTTGATGTTTTTAGCAATGTCCACGACATCATTGTCATAGAAATAAAGACCAGTTACAGCAAAGTTTGATTTTGGATGCTCTGGCTTTTCTTCGATGGAAATAGCGTTCATATCTTCATCAAACTCAACCACACCAAAACGTTCTGGATCCTTAACTTGGTAACCAAAGACTGTTGCACCTTTTTCCTTAGCTTCAGCACGTTGAAGCATAGCAGAAAGGCCATTGCCATGGAAAATATTGTCACCAAGGACTAGGGCAACGCTGTCATCACCGATGAAGTCTTCACCAATAATAAAGGCCTGCGCCAATCCATCTGGACTTGGTTGCACAGCGTATGATAGTGAAATACCAAACTCTGAACCGTCACCGAGGAGCTCTTCAAACCGTGGAAGGTCCTGTGGTGTTGAGATGATGAGGATTTCCTTGATTCCAGCCAACATGAGCGTTGACAATGGGTAGTAAATCATTGGTTTATCATAAATCGGCATCAGTTGTTTTGATGCAGCACGAGTCAATGGATACAAACGCGTCCCTGAACCGCCTGCAAGAATAATACCTTTCATAAGAAGGCTCCTTTTTTCTCTAATATATTACCTTTATTTTAGCATTTTTCAGCCCCCTTGTCACGACAAAGCCAGAGCTATTAAGCTTTCATTAAGAAAATCAAAGCTGTCCATTTTCTTAATAAAAAAGAATCAGCCAACGTTTCTCTATAGTAAGAGAAAGCTAACTGATTCTGAATATTTGGGGAAGGATAACTAGTCTTAATCCTGTTTCTTTATGTAATTAGCGACTGGATAATCTGTACTGTCCAAGTTACCAGGTCGGTTCATGACCAAATCAACCAGATTTTTTCCAATCAGTGGCCCTGTTGTAAGACCAGAGGAACCTAAACCTGAAGCAACGAAGACGTTTTTAAGCTCTGGAACTTCTCCAAAGAAAGGTGAGAAGTCACTCGTGTAGGCTCTCGTTCCCACACGTTCCGAGAAGGACTTGTCAGTACTTAAGTCAGGGAAATAGGTCTTAGCCTCCTCCTCCAGAACTTCTAAAACAGCTTCATCAACTGTCAAATCAAAGCCTTGATCATTCTCATGACTGGCACCTACCGAAATCTTTCCACCCGCAAATGGAATGACATCTAATTCGCCCTCTGGCATCAGAACTGGTAATTTACCAGTATCCATGCCCTCAAAGAAATAGTCTCGTAACTGACCTTTTTGAGGACGAACATCCACTTCAAAACCAAGGGGTTCAAGCGTTTGACCTAGCCAGGCACCACAAGCGAGGATGACCTTATCAAAAGTTTGACCATCAATCTCATAAGTACCATCGTCAAGAGGAGAGAGTGTAACTTGACCTTCTAACTTTTCAAAACCAGAAGCCTTAATCAAAGTAGCAGTCAGTTCTGCACCTTCGACTCTGGCTCCCCCAGAGGCATAGAGATAACGGTTAAAGCCAGTGAATTCAGGAAGGGTACTCGCATTTTTAATAGAGAGTTCACCAATAATGGGTGATTCTTCGAGTCTGGTCTCAGCATGCTCATACAAACCATCCAATTTACTATCGTCTTTCTTAAGAAGGGCCACACCAGACTGATCATAGAAACTCTTGTCATAACCATCATTTCCAAGATCTGAAACTAACTCTTGGTAAAAATCAGCTCCCAGTCTAGCCATGTGATACCAGGCCTTATTACGACGCTTGGAAAACCAGGGACTAATAATTCCTGCTGCTGCCTTGGTTGCCTGTCCAAGACCATGGTCAAAAACAGTAACTTCTACTTCTTTTTCCTTTGACAAGTAATAGGCAGCCGTTGAACCGACGATGCCTGCGCCAACAATTGCAATTTTCATTTTTTACTCCATCTATTTGAAAAGAGCTGAGTCCTATACACATAGGCACAGCTCTTTGTATTTCTTTTATCCCAAGGCCACATCCATAACCATCATGACGACAAAGCCAACCATAAGGCCCAAGGTTGCTACATCAGTATTACCATTAGTCTGTGATTCAGGAATCAATTCTTCCGTTACTACAAAGATCATGGCACCAGCCGCAAAAGCCAAAGCGTAAGGGATGATTGCCATCATCCACATGACAAGAGCGGCACCCATAACTGCACCTATAGGCTCAACGATAGCTGACATAGACCCCCAATAAAAGGCCTTAAGTCAAGATTTTCCATCTGCTCGAATTGGGATAGAAAGGGCTACACCTTCAGGGACATTCTGCAAACCAATCCCTATAGCTAGACCAATGGCTCCCATCAGACCCGCGAATGTCATATTGCCACCAGCCAAGGCTCCGAAAGTCACACCGACTGCTAATCCCTCTGGAAAATTATGAATCGTAATAGCCAAAAAGAGTAGGGCTGTCTTTGACAATTTCTTCTTACGAGGTTGAATACCTTCTGCTTTTGAAATATCATTTCCCAAATGCAAGTGAGGGACGACAGCATCAATCAAACGAAGAGCGACACCACCAAGTAAGAAGCCAGCTGCCGCTGGAAACCAAGACCACTTCCCATAGCCATTTTGGCTAGCATAAGCTAAAGAAGGGTCCAAGAGTGACCAGAATGAGGCCGCAATCATGACTCCAGCCGCAAAGCCCATCATGATATCTAACAATTTACGGCTAATATGCTTGAAAAAGAAAACAATAGCCGAGCCGACAATGGTACAACCCCAAGTGAAAAGACCAGCAAGTAAGGCCAACAAGACCACATGTTGATGTAAAAGCCAAGTCACAGATAGATCCTCCTAGAGATGGTCAAAGGGATTAGTTGACGACTGACTTTCAAGAATTGTCACATTCCAGCCCTTCTCAAGCTTCCAAGCCTCAAGTTTCTCAGCAATCTTTGCGATAAAGAGAGCTTCAATATGGTGACCAGGATCAATTGCCAAGAGGCCATTGGTAATCATTTCCTGACCAGTATGGTAATAAACATCACCCGTGATAAAGACTTGTGCGCCCTTTGTCAAAGCATCCTTGTAAAATCCTTGACCGCTACCACCACAAATAGCCACACGGTTAACAAGAGGATTTTCATGATTATAACGAACCAGGCGAATACTATCTAAGCCAAAAACAGACTTGACTTTAAGAGCAAGTTCTTCAATGGTTTGTGGCACAATATCACCCACTCGACCGATTCCTTGTTTGTCAGCAGTCTCCGTCAAATAAGTCGTCTTCTTAATATCAAGTAAGTCACAAAACCAATCATTGAGACCATCATCCACCACATCAATATTGGTATGACTCACATAGACAGCAATGTCGTTCTTTACAAGATCAAGCAAAATATCACGGTCAGGCGAAGACACCAAATCCTTAACCGGACGGAAAATAGGGGCATGTTTGGCAATGATGAGGTCCACACCTTTTTCAATGGCTTCGGCTACTGTATTCTCACGAACATCCAAGGTAACCATGACCTTCTGAATTTCTTTGTCCAGACTGCCAATCTGCAAGCCAACCACATCACCTTTCATGGAAAGTTCCTGTGGACAAAAGCTTTCATAAGACTTGATAAGTTCACTAGCTAACATGGTTCAAAACCTCCTTAATGGTTTGGATTTTCTCTTCGACAGCTGCACGGTCAGACTGATTGGCAAGAGGAATGGATCCTAAAGCAATCTCCAATTTATTGTTTTCACGTTGCCATTTGAGCTGGAAGACTTGAGACTGGTCTTTCATGAGATGAGGTCCAAAGCGAACCTCTTTATCTGATAGAGTCATTTGACCAGCCTCAGCCACCATAATTTCGTAGTATTTGCCATTTTCGGTCATGATGGCTTCTGCGACAATGACAAAACCATTTTCCATCAACCAAATACGAAGGTCGTCTTCACGATTATTGGGTTGCAGAATCAGACGTTCCACACCTTTAAGTTTATCCTTACCAGAATCAAGAATATCCGCAATCAAACGTCCCCCCATACCACAAATCGTGATAGTTGTGACAGCATCAGAAGGTTCAAAAGCTGCCAAGCCGTTAGCCAAGCGCACGTCAATCTTATCTTTGAAACCAGAAGCTGAGACATTAGTAAGAGCAGATTCATAAGGGCCTTTCACCACTTCACCAGCAATAGCTGAGTGAATCAAGCCCTTTTCAAGTAAATAAATAGGGAGGTAGGCGTGGTCACTACCTACATCTAAAAGTTTTGCGTCTTTAGGGACGAAGGTTGCTACGTCCTTAAGGCGTTGAGATAATTGTACGTACATCTTTCATCTTTCTATTTTTAAAGTCTCTTCATTATATCAAAAAAGGAGGTTGGTAAGAAATGCTTTTAACACATTTCCTAGCAACTTCCTTGTATCTTATGTCTTGTCTCCAGTAAAGACAAAGAATTTTGAAATAACGTAGTTAAGAACAATAATCAAAACTTGTGAGAATAAGCTTTCAATTCCATTTACCCAAGCATGACTATGACCAACAAATTGACCGATAATCTCTGGATAGGTATCTACCAAGAAATAGGCGAGAGCCATATCAAGAACTAAGGTTAAGAGACGAGCTCCCACAAATTTAACAAAGCGTGTAGCCATACCAGCTTTTGCTTGACTGAACACAAAAACATCATTCGTGAAAAAAGCAAAAACGATGGCAATGGCATTTGCCAAAACTGCTGATAGGGTACCTTGTTGACTCACAGCGAAAATCAAGGTACGACTAACCATATAAACTACAGTCGCCAAAACACCAAAGAAAAGGTATTTAAAAACTTCTGTGGCCATAAAAGCTTTAAGCTTATTAATCATATTTAGTCCAACCCAATTTCCGCACGGACGACATCCGCAATAGTGTCAACATAGTAATTCACTTCATCATCTGTTGGTGCTTCTGCCATAACACGAAGGAGAGGTTCTGTACCACTAGGGCGAACCAAGATACGACCGTTCCCAGCCATCTCAGCTTCCATTTTTTCAATGATAGCTGCAATCGCAGGAACTTCCATGGCTTTAGTTTTCATGCTATTTTCCACACGAATATTAACCAGTTTTTGAGGGTAAATCGTCACTTCTGATGCTAATTCAGACAAGCTCTTACCTGTTTCAATCATGACTTTAGTCAATTGAATAGCTGTCAATTGACCATCACCAGTTGTATTGTAATCCATGATAATAACGTGACCAGACTGTTCACCACCAAGGTTATAGCCATTTTTACGCATTTCTTCTACAACATAACGGTCACCAACGGCAGTCACGACCTTGTTAATTCCCTCACGATCAAGTGCCTTGTGGAAACCAAGGTTTGACATAACAGTTGTCACAATTGTATTTTTAGCCAACTCACCTTTTTCAGACAAGTGTTTACCGATAATATACATGACCTTGTCGCCATCAACAATATCACCATTTTCATCAACAGCGATGAGACGGTCACTATCCCCATCAAAGGCAAGACCAATGGCTGAACCACTTTCTTTAACCAAGGCTTGCAATTGCTCTGGATGTGTTGAACCCACTCCAGCATTGATGTTAAGACCATCTGGTTGATCCCCGATAACCGTAATATCGGCATTCAAATCAAGGAAAACATTACGAGCTGACACAGCAGCTGCACCATTAGCAGTGTCCAAGGCAACCTTCAGTCCACCAAGATCAACACCTGTTGCCACCAAGAATTTTTCATACTTGCGAAGACCTTCTGGATAATCTACAAGTGTTCCAAGACCCTCAGCTGATGGACGTGGAAGAGTATCCTCTGCTGCATCAAGAAGGGCTTCAATTTCCGCTTCACGCGCATCATCCAATTTAAAGCCATCTCCCCCAAAGAACTTAATACCATTATCAAGAGCTGGATTATGGCTGGCTGAAATCATAACACCAGCACTGGCATTTTCCGTACGTACCAAGTATGAAACACCTGGAGTCGCAAGTACTCCAAGTTTGTAGACTTCGATACCTACTGATAAAAGACCTGCCACCAAAGCTGATTCTAACATTTCCCCTGAAATACGTGTATCACGTGCCACAAAGACCTTAGGACGGCCAGTTTCGTGTTGGCTAAGCACATAACCACCGAAGCGACCTAATTTAAAGGCCAATTCAGGCGTGAGCTCAACATTAGCTTCTCCACGAACACCGTCTGTTCCAAAATATTTACCCATAATTTTATTTTTAGTGCCCCAGCACTAAATCCTCCTTAAACTTTGATGCTGTCTAACAAGAGCAAAAGTAATCTAGTGAAATCTACCTAGATAGTTTAACTTTATCTGATTTCACCGATATTTTCAACCCTTCTTGTATAACTTTTTGGCTATTGCGCCAATTTTACCAGATTAAGCCTTCTCCATTTTGTCTATTTTACATAAACTTGGAAAATGGCCATTCTCTATTTTTGGGTGACCTTCAAATTAACTTTAACCGTATTTGGTTGCACTGTCACACCATCAGCTGAAAGCTTGAGCGTTTGTGTAGTATCCTTGGTCACATGACTAATATCTACTGGAACAGTGATGCTATCAATCTTATCCATAGCTTCCTGACTACCAACAATGGTCACATGGCCTCGATCAAAACTATAACTGATACTAGACACATTGCTAGCCTTATCTCCAGTCAACTCTACCTTAACAGGGACAGATTTGCTCAATTTTCTCAAAGTAATTTTGGCATGAACCTTAGCTGGAGAAATCGAGCTAGCCAAGACTGTCCCATTAGCTGAAACAGCTTGCAACAATAAGTTGCCATCATAATCATCAGACAAGTTGGCACCGCCTTCCAAAACTGCTTGAACGTGGTCAATTTGATTGATGATATCTTCACTTGATGTCACCTCTACCTTGGTTTCATCCAAGCTAACCTTTTTTACTTCGTAGCCATTAGCCAACTTATCTGGTGTGATATTTGCAACCACATCAAATGTCTTGCTAGCTTTTTTACCAATGGTTGCTGTCAAGGTCGATGGCGATACTTGGGCAGACATTCCAGCTGGTAAATTCTTAACCTGAATAGGAACCCGACTTGTCCCTTGGCCAAGATTTGACAAATCTGCAACTAACTTAAAATGGCGCGTATCGCTTGTTGCTTCAGTCGTCAAAGCTAACTGAGTAGTCGCTGTCAAATAAACCTCAGCGTCATAAGAATAACCACTGATAAAGTAATTATCACTGTCGTACTTAATATCTACAGGAACAGATTCTACTGTTTGCGTGAAGGTATTCGAAGCACTTGAGCTATTACTTTTATTTTGCGTATTACCAGACCAAGCCGTGACGAATAGCGTAACCGCAAAGAAGAGCGCAACTAGTATTTGCCACCAACGATCATTTTTTAATACACGGACAATGCGTTTCATTTTTTGCTACCTCCCATCCAACGTTGGAAGAATGACTGACGAGGTTCTTGCTCTTTCAACAAAATAAGACTCAACTCTTGCTCAAACTCTTGAATGGACAGTCCATGCAAGAAATTACCCTTATAAGCAATGGAAATCGCACCTGTTTCTTCAGATACGACAAAGGTAAGAGCATCTGTTTGCTCTGAAAGACCAATAGCGGCCCTGTGACGTGTTCCGAATTCCTTAGAAATTTTATTAGATTCCGAAAGCGGTAGATAAGAACAAGCTGTCGCAACCTTATTATCTCTGATGATAACTGCCCCATCATGAAGCGGTGTATTAGGGATAAAAATATTAATCAACAGTTCCCCTGTTACAACTGCATCAAGCGGAATTCCTGTCACAATTTGTTCTTGCAGAGTTTGCGTCTGTTCAATAGAGACGAGGGCTCCAATCTTACGAGGGCTCATATACTTAGCGGCTTTAACAAAAGCTTGAACCAATTTCTCATCTGAACTCACTTCTTTATTTTGCAAAAAATGCTGAGGCGTACGTCCAAAGGTTTCAAGTGCAGAACGAAGCTCTGGCGCAAAGATTACAACCGCCGCAATGGCACCATAGTTGATAACCTGATTCATCAAATAAGAAATCGTTGTGAAGCCTATAAAATCAGAAATAAATTTTACAAAAATAAATAAGACTACCCCTTGAACTAGGGTCATGATTTTGGTTCCCCTCAGGGCCCTAATAAAGCGGTAAATTAAAAAAGCAACAATCAATATGTCCAAACTATTGACGATAACTTTCAACGGACTATCAAAGAGTGACCGCCAGAAATCAATATCAATGGACGACAGTATACCCATACATATCACACTTTCTTTTAATTTTTAAACAGTTCCTATTATACCACGAATTCAAACTATTTTGAGACTACAATCACTACTTTTTGTGATAAAATAAATTCATGACTATAAAAACTACCATGGGTATCTTGGCAGGAAAGACTAGCCACTTTGTCCTCTCCAAATTAGGACGTGGGTCAACCCTCCCAGGAAAAATCGCCCTTAAATTTGACAAAAACATTTTAGACACACTGGCCAAAGATTATGAAATCGTCGTTGTTACAGGAACCAACGGAAAGACTCTAACAACAGCTTTGACAGTTGGAATCTTAAAAGAAGCTTTTGGTGACATTGTGACCAATCCTAGTGGAGCCAACATGATCACAGGGATTACTTCTACTTTCCTAACCGCTAAAAGAGCTAAATCAGGTAAGAAAATCGCTGTCTTGGAGATTGACGAAGCCAGCCTACCAAAAATCACAGAGTACATCACCCCAAGTCTATTTGTCTTCACAAATATTTTCCGTGACCAAATGGACCGCTACGGTGAAATCTATACTACTTATCAGATGATTTTAGATGGTGCCGCCAAGGCACCCAAGGCTACTATTTTGGCTAATGGGGACAGTCCCCTCTTCAACTCTAAAGAAGTCATCAATCCTGTACGTTTCTATGGTTTTGATACTGAAAAGCATGCGCCAGAGCTGGCCCATTATAATACTGAAGGCATTGTCTGTCCTAAGTGTGAGCGTATTCTTCAGTATCGCCTCAATACTTACGCTAACTTGGGTGACTACACCTGCCCTAACTGCGATTTCCACCGTCCAGAATTAGATTATAAGCTAACGAAGTTGACTAAAATCACTAACACGACTTCTGAATTTGTCATTGATGGACAAGACTACAAGATTAATGTCGGTGGTCTCTACAACATCTACAATGCCCTTGCTGCGGTTTCTGTTGCTGAATTCTTCGGTGTGGCTCCTGAAAAAATCAAGGCTGGGTTTAATAAGAGCCGTGCCGTTTTTGGACGCCAAGAAACCTTTAAGATTGGCAACAAATCATGTACCCTCGTACTCATTAAGAATCCAGTTGGCGCTAGCCAAGCTCTCGAAATGATTAAGCTTGCAGATTATCCATTTAGCTTGTCAGTTCTTCTTAACGCCAACTATGCTGACGGTATTGATACTAGCTGGATTTGGGATGCCAACTTTGAAAGCATTCTCGACATGGATATTCCTGAGATTAATGCTGGTGGTGTCCGTCACTCTGAAATTGCCCGCCGTCTTCGTGTGACTGGCTACCCAGAGGACAAGATTACGCAAGCAGAAAAGCTCGAAGATATTATGGCCTTGATTGAAAAGCAAGATTGCGACCATGCCTATATCCTAGCTACCTATACTGCCATGCTTGAATTTCGTGACATTCTTGCCCAACGTCATGCTGTCGGAAAGGAGATGAACTAATGACCTATACTTCTCTCAAATCTCCAGAAAATCGTGACTACACCTACGACCTAAATGTTGCCCACCTTTATGGTAATCTGCTCAATACCTACGGGGACAATGGTAATGTCCTTATGATCAAATACGTGGGGGAAAAACTTGGTGCTAAAATGACCTTCGATATCGTTTCTGTTGGGGACGACTTTGACAAAGATCACTACGACATGGTCTTCTTTGGAGGTGGTCAAGACTACGAACAATCCATCGTTGCCAAAGACCTACCATCTAAACGTGACGCTATTGATCAATTCATCCAAGATAATAAGGTCATCCTAGCCATCTGCGGTGGTTTCCAACTTCTTGGACAATATTACATCCAAGCTAACGGGGTTCGCATTGACGGCATTGGTGTTATGGGCCACTACACCCTCAATCAAGAAAATAACCGTTACATCGGTGACATCAAAATTCATAACGAAGAATTCGATGAAACCTATTATGGCTTTGAAAATCACCAAGGACGTACCTTCCTTTCAGATGACGAGAAACCACTTGGAAAGGTGGTCTACGGTAATGGTAACAATAAGGAAGACGGTTCCGAGGGTGTTCACTACAAGAATGTTTATGGTAGCTACTTCCACGGCCCAATTCTTTCTCGTAATGCCAACCTCGCCTACCGACTGGTAACTACAGCCCTTCGTAACAAGTATGGCCAGGACATTTCACTGCCAAGTTATGATGACATCCTCTCAAGCGAGGTAGCTGAAGAGTATGCAGATACTAAATCAAAAGCAGAATTCGAAAAGTAAGTCTTCTACATAGCAAAATAGCGAAGCCAATCGGCTTCGCTATTTTCATGTTATCTCTATTTCCAAAGACGTCTTTTCTTCATTCTGTCTTCAATTTTACGATTATCAATCCTTAGAATAGCAATCATATCAAACAAGAGCCAGGTTCTTTTTGGATAGACGATATATTTTGGAGACCAGATTGGAGAGAATTTTTCCTTATAACGTTGGAGGCCACTGAAAGAGTAAAAACGCTGTGCAAAAACATAAACCAGATTGGCAACCTTTTCTTCTAAGAAACTATCTTCTTCAGTACCGACGTTGGCTAGGGGAGCCATCCCCATATCAAAGTACTGCTTGCCTTCTGCTTGGAAGTATTGGAAGAGTTTGACAAAGAGGTAGTCCATAATGCCTTCAGGTGCCTTTTCAAAGTCATATCGCATGAGGTCAATCGTGGCCACTCTTTTATTTTTGGTTGGCATGATATTGGCAAAGGCAACAATTTCTCCCTCTTCACTCTCAACAATGGCAATCGGCGCTTGTTGCAGATAGGCTTCATCGAAGAAACCAAGAGAGAAACCTTTCTCCTTACGACCATTAAGCCAAACATCTGAGACAGCTCTCATTTCCTGCATTTGAGTCTCTGAAAATGGCGGTTGAAGCAATTTAAATTGGAAACCAGCTTTTTCCACGCGATTAGTCGGTTTACGGAATTTCTTACCATGCTTTCCTTCAACCGAAAACGTCGTCAAGTCAACCATAGCATTTTCTCCGAACTTCATGAAGTCAAATCCATAGTCATGAAGCATGAGGGTAATACTTTCATCTGCCTCATAAAATAGGGCTTGCAGATTCCAATCAGATAAAGCGCTTAGAAAGGCTTCCCATGCTGGTCGATAATAATCTTCATTCCCAATCGGATTTCCCATAACCACGCACTTGTTACTGGTTTGAGCGAATTGGAAAACTACTTGGTCCTGTCCATCAACACGATACCAAAAGAGGTGTTTGTCATGTAGGTAAGCCAAAGCACTTTCTGATGCACCTCCATATTTTGACAAAAGAGCTGTAAAACGTTCATCATCCATTTTTTGACCGAAAGTCTTACGAGGTGCCAAAATTTTCAAGAGCCCCCAAACAATGGTTGCAATGATAACAGCTGCCAATAAAATATTAAACCAGATATGGATAAAATGTCCAAGAACATCACGGCTCTTCGGTGGCAAGAGATGAGACCAGAAACCATTTCCCCCTAAAACAAGGAGAACCAAAATCGTAAAAGCAAGAAAGAGGAAATCTTTAGTCTTATCTTCCCAGCTATACACAAAATAACGATGGATCAATTTCTTTCTGATAATAAGCACAATCACCAAAGAAAGTGAAATCAAGAAGATCATGGCCCAAGAAATGCCATTAAGGTTGACATAAATCAAGGCTAAGACAAAGGTTAATAAAGAGGCAGGAAATGCTCCCTTAACCCGACGCTTAATGAGACGAGCCATGAAAATAAAGAGAGTTCCAAATAAAATACTTGGGAACTGCCAAATCAACTGTTCCTGAATTGGATCAAAACGGTTAATCAAATAGACATCAGCCAACCGTTCTGGAATTAAAGCTGACAAAATCAAGAAGATTCCCAAGAAACGCAAGAGATAGACCAAGAAACGATATAAGCTCCCTGCAAATACCCGTGAAGAAACCCTGAAATACTTATCATTGATACGTCCTCCCATGTGTTTGAAAAAGAAGACGACTCCCAACAAGAATGGAATGACATAGTAAGTCAAACGAAAAAGTAAGAGCAAGCTAACCGCCATGGCATTACTAACACCCATTGAGGTTAGACCAGTAATGACAATAAGATCAAAACTACCAATCCCTCCTGGAATCATTGAGAAAATACCAATGATAACAGCTAGTAGGTAGAGCGGAATCAGATTGTAAAGATGAACATGTAATCCCATCAAATAGGCGACACTGACAAAGCTCCCAAGAGCAGTTCCCCACTCAGCTGTAGAAGCCAAAAGAAGACTTAGCCTCGTTTTCAAAGGTACCTGCCCAAAATAGGCCAACTTTTCCCGACTGGAAATAAAGAAAATAAAGGGCAAATAAAGGAAAATCCCTAACAAAAGCAGCCAATACTTTCTTAAATCTGGACTCAGAGGAAGAAACCAAAAACTAACAAATACCAAGCCACTCAAGAGTGACAATCCCGACATAAAGTAAGGCAATAAACGCGACAGTGCTTTAACACCCGTCTTTTCCTGCCCATCCTCAGAATAGAAAGAATACCGTAAACCGACATCAACCAAACCAGCAAAACCAGCCAGGTTATTAATCGTATTAACCGCCCAACTCGTCTCTAAAATATAGGGTTTGGAATAATCCGTCTCTAACTCCTTATTCAGGATTAAATCATAAAACAACATGGGGAGTACGGCGACTAACCCAATTATAATCATGAGAATAAGGTGCCAAATAGACAAGCCTGACAGAGCCGATTCTAACGACTCTAATGTAATGGTTCGCTTCAACCGGACCAGTTCAATAACGACAAGAACCGTAATTGAGATAAAGAAGATGGATTTGATTGCTGTTTTTAAAGGTTGTAATCTCTCCAAAAGACTCTTCATGCCACCACCTCTTTTCGACTAATTCTCACTAAATCACGAATTATTTGATTAAAGACCTTGTATTTTCGTTGAGCTAAACGGTGTCCTTGCCGACGCTCAACATACAGCTTATGAATCGGAAAGAGTTCCGAAATCTCTTTGGAATGCCTAAAACTAATAACATCCCTTTGCCCCATAACCACCCAAACAGGATAGGGTGCCTTGTGTAATTGCTCCCTATCCAAGGGTAAATCATGCAACATGAGACCTGTTACTTTTGCCATAATATCCATTTTAGCTGAAAATGGCGATAAGGCCTTCAAACAAAGATATTGTAAATGAACCAAGAATCTTGAGCGTCTAGTCAAACCATTAAAGGTCATGTTACCCGCATTCAGTAAGAGACCCGCAATCCGGTCAGGAAAGCGACTAGCATAAACCATAGCTAGATTGGCCCCATCACTGTGACCAACAAACAAGGCCTTTTTGATATTTAAAAATTGCAAAATTTCCTCCAAATCGGCAGCCATCTGTTCAAAGGTCATCTTAACACTCTGACGACTGGATCTACCGTGATTACGACTATCAATAAAAATTAAGCGATAGTCTCGATATAGAATTCCTTGCTTAGCAAAGTAGTTTCCAGACAAATTATTGCCATGCAAAAAGACAATTGGAAAACCCTTACCAAGATCCCGATAATAGATGATTTGACCATCTTTAACTTTGAATTCCATAATATTACCTACCTTTTCACTACCGTATTCTTATACGATGATTAGTCTTATAAGGCATAAGGTCCGATACCATAAAACAAGATGCTCAGACCCTCTCATTCCATTATAACACTTCCCTTAGGTAAGAGTCAGAATATTTGTGCATTTTCTGCAAAAAAGAAAAAGCCTTTTCAGACTTTTATAAATAAAATCTTTTTGAGACTTCCCTTAAGTGAGTACGGACGTCAGCGACCTTCTTCGAAGTTCCATGACTAATTTTTGAGTCCGAAGTCTCAAAAATTCCGAGTGGCTGATTCTATAATGATTCAACCACTTTTCTCACAACAGGAAGTCTCGTCTAGCTTTCTTCGATTGTTTTACGAAGAAATTATTTGTATTTCTTGTATTCTATGCATGCATTAAATAACTACCACCTTCACCAAAATCAAATGTAAAATCAATTGCTGTATTCATATCTTCTGTATAAGAAGCAGTGGTTACTACGGCACTCTCTTCATTATCATATTTTGTTTTCTCAGAAATTTGATGATTTTGAGTATCTAAAATATAAAACTTTTTATAATCATGAAAATCAATTTCATATGTAAGATGGTTTTTATTATAATCATCTATATTTACTAAAGACACTTTTTGATTATTTGGGTAAATAATTAAATGGCACTATTCAAAAAGAAAAAGCCTTTTCAGGCTCCTCCTCTTATTGTTCGAAAGTTTGTTGGGCAATGAGTTTGTTATAGTTTTCTTCATCTTCTTGGTTATCACGGACAACCTTAGATACTGTAAATGATGATGAGATCAAACCAACACATCCCATAAGGTAGTAACCCTTAACCATCAAAGGCTCTTTAAGGGTATAGAGGCCAACCAACATCAAGATTACGAAGAAGGCAAATGATGCCCAAGCCATCATGTTGAAAGATGTTGTGTTACGATACACTTTTTTCTTTACTTTGTTCATAAAGCTAGTCTCCTTTTATATACTAAGACCATTATACCAACAATGTAAGCCTTTCACAACTCAAAACATGAAAAGGCTCTCATATTTACTTAACCTTCCAATTGTTCTGATAAGTCGCTCCACTCTTCCATCAGAGCCTCTTGATTGACTGATAACTCATCTAACTCTTTCTGCAAGTCAGATAATTCCGCTACTTCATTTGTTTCAAGCATGGCAGCAGAGATTTTCTCCAAGCGTTCTTCAATGGTCTCTAGCTCGTTTTCAATTTGCTCAATGCGTCGGCTTAGTTTACGCATCTCTTTCTGATTGGCTTTTTGAGCTTGATAATCATTAGCACCTGCCGAAGCTACTTGAACCTCTTCTTGTCCTTGATTTTCTTCCGCCTCAAGTCGTGCCAACTCTTCAAGCTCAGCCTTCTTCTCAAGATAATAATCATAATCCCCAAGATAAATGGTTGCCCCATCCTCAGAAATTTCCATCACTTTGGTGGCCACACGGTTGATAAAGTAACGGTCGTGACTGACAAAGAGAAGCGTTCCATCAAAGTCAATAAGGGCATTTTCCAAGACTTCCTTGCTATCAATGTCCAAGTGGTTGGTCGGTTCATCCAGAATCAGGAAGTTATTGTTTTCCATTGATAGTTTGGCTAGGAGCAAACGAGCCTTTTCCCCACCAGAAAGCATGGAAACCGACTTTTTGACATCATCACCTGAGAAGAGAAAAGCACCCAGACGGTTACGAATCTCAACTTCAGGGGTGGTTGCAAAATCATTCCACAACTCATCAAGGACAGTATTTGAGGGCGTCAAGGCAGATTGGGTTTGATCATAATAACCTACTTCAACATTGGCACCATAGGTCGACGTTCCCTTGATAAAAGGCAATTGCCCCACTACCGACTTGATAAAGGTCGTTTTGCCAATACCATTAGGCCCTACAATGGCAATGGCATCCATCTTCTTAACATCCAGAGAAATAGGCTCTGAGAGAATCTCATCATCGTAACCAATGGCAGCATCCCTAACTGTCAAGACTACATTCCCAGAGACCTTGTCCGCATGGAAAGTCATATTGGCCGACTTTTGGCCTTCTGTTGGCTTATCCAGACGTTCCATTTTCTCTAGCTGTTTACGACGGGCCTGGGCACGCTTTGTTGTTGAGGCACGGACAATATTACGATTAACAAAGTCCTCCAGCTTAGCAATTTCTTTTTGTTGCTTTTCAAAGTTTTTGGCTTCAGTGGCCAACTTTTCAGCCTTGAGATCCATGAATGTTGAATAGTTTCCGACATAACGATCTAAGCTATGTTTGGTCAAATCTAGGGTTACTGTCGCTACCTTATCCAAAAAATAACGGTCGTGACTGACAATGATTAGAGCACCCTGATAATTAACCAGGTAATTCTCCAACCAGGCGATAGTTTCGATATCCAAGTGGTTGGTCGGTTCATCCAGTACCAAAAGTTCAGGCTTCTCTAGCAACATTTTAGCCAAGGCCAGGCGGGTATTCTGTCCTCCAGAAAGATCTGAAATAGGCATCTCCCACATGCTTTCATCAAACTTGAAACCATTGAGAATGGCTCTGATATCAGATTCATAGGTAAAACCACCTCGCTGTCTGAAATCCTCAGAAAGGCGATCGTAGTCAGTCATTAACTTGTCCAAGTCTGACCCAGTTAACTCAGCCATCTTCATTTCCATGTCACGCAGACGTTTTTCATCGGCACGAAGACCTGCAAAAACATTTAACATTTCAGCGTAAATGGTATTGCTAGACTCAAAACGACTATCCTGAGCCAGATAAGACAGGTTCAAATCACGTTTCGTATTAATCTCACCACTTGTCGGCGCTTCCTCTCCAACTAGGATTTTCAATAAGGTTGATTTCCCAGCACCGTTACGTCCAACAAGGGCAATACGATCTCGCTCATCCACCTGAATATTAATATTATCAAAGAGCACATCTCCTGAAAAAGAGCGCTCTATTTTGTTTCCTTGTAAAATAATCATAACGTTTTAATTATACCAAAAAAGCCAAGCTCTTGCTTAGGCTTCCTTACTTTCTTTCAAGATGCTTGCTACCTTAGTATTTATCAAATCGATAGCAACAGTATTTGTGACACCTTCAGGAATGACCACATCCGCATAACGTTTCGTAGGCTCGATAAACTGGTGGTACATGGGTTTAACCACACTGATATATTGCTCAATAATACTATCCAAGCTACGACCACGTTCTTCCATATCACGCTTGATACGGCGAATAATACGAATGTCATCATCAGTATCTACAAAGAGCTTGATATCCATCAAATCACGCAAGCGTTTATCCTCAAGTACTAGAATCCCTTCAACGATGAAAACATCCTGAGGCTCCTGACGATAAGTCTTGGCACTACGAGTGTGTTGCGTATAATCATAAATCGGAATATCCACCGGACGCCCAGCAATCAACTCATTGATATGTTCAATCATGAGATCTGTATCAAAGGCAAAGGGATGGTCATAGTTAGTTGACACACGCTCCTCAAAAGTCAAATGAGACTGATCCTTATAGTACGAGTCATGTTCAATCATGGCAATTTTTTCATCTGGAAAATTGGATAAAATGGCACGAGAAACGCTGGTCTTACCACCACCAGAGCCACCCGTAACCCCAATAATAATCGGTTTTTTAGGCATGGTAAATTCCTATCTAATAGAGTCTTTCTCATCTATTCTACACTAAATCATGATATAATAAAAGCAAATCCATATAGAAAATGAGACTTTTATGTTTACAAACTTTCCTGAACAATGGCAAGACCTCCTTAAAGAAAAAGGAATCACAACAGAAACTGCCATTCAAAAAGAACTCTTTGCACCAATCACAGAAGGGGACAATGTTTTGGGGATCAGCCCAACTGGAACAGGTAAGACTCTGGCCTACCTCCTCCCACTTCTCCTTTCTCTAAAGCCAAAAAAAGCTCAGCAATTGCTTATCCTAGCACCCAATTCTGAGCTTGCTGGACAGATTTTTGATGTGACCAAACAATGGGCTGAGCCACTAGGGCTCACTGCTCAACTCTTCCTTTCTGGCTCTAGCCAAAAACGCCAGATTGAACGTCTGAAGAAAGGACCAGAAATTCTTATCGGAACCCCTGGTCGTGTCTTCGAACTGATTAAACTCAAAAAAATCAAGATGATGAACGTCAACACCATCGTCCTTGATGAATTTGATGAGCTTCTTAGTGATAGCCAATACCATTTCGTAACAAAAATCAGCCACCATGTCCCTCGTGACCATCAAATGATCTACATTTCAGCGACTAACAAAATTGACGATCAAGATCTTGTGGAAAATACTATTGTTTATGACTTATCTGACCAAGAACTTGACACCATTAAACATTACTATATCAGTGTTGATAAACGTCACCGTGTCGAACTTCTCCGTAAGTTCTCCAATATTCCTGACTTCCGTGGTCTTGTATTTTTCAACAGTCTTTCTGACCTTGGCGCTACTGAAGAGCGCCTTCAATTTAATGGGGCTTCAGCAGTATCACTTGCCAGTGATATTAATGTCAAATTCCGTAAAGTTATCTTGGAAAAATTCAAAAATCATGAGATTTCACTTTTACTAGGAACTGATTTATTGGCACGAGGAATTGATATTGAAAATCTTGAAGTGGTCATCAACTTCGATATTCCTCGAAATCGGGAAGCCTACACTCACCGTGCAGGACGTACTGGTCGTATGGGAAATGAAGGTAGTGTCATCAGCTTGGTAACCCATCCAGAAGATCTCAAAAAACTTAAAAAATTCGCCAAAGTTTCAGAACTGGTTCTGAAAAACCAAGAACTTCACGAAAAATAAGGCATGACAAAAGCACTTCAGTTCAAACGCTGAAGTGCTTTTAGCATATACAAATTAGGCTTTTTTACCAAAGTCCTCAATCATTTGTTCCATTTCTTCACGACTAGGTGTTGTCAACATGTAGAGGTAATCACCTTGTAACTCTGCAAAGGCAGCAGGCATGATTTTCTTAACCTTAAGTTGATCACGGTATTTGTCGAAGAGTTCTTCTTCTGAATAAGCGTAGTGAGAATTTGCACGACGTGATGTTGCCAAGCAGTAAAGTGGTTCAAAGTGAGATGCTGGGAAAGGCTCCCCAACAACGACATCCGCATAACCCTTGTACAAATCAATAGAATGAGCATAGTTATAAACATCAATAGTGAAACCACCGGCAGGGCGATTATTATACTCAATTGCAATATAATCATCACCTTCACGGAAGAATTCAATATGGAAGAAACGTTCCTTCATACCAAATTCTTTGATAATAGCTTCACCATACTGACGTAACTTAGGATCCATATCCTTAAGAACATAGTAAGAATTATCCATCTTGTAAAGCATCAAATCAAGTGGCGTATGGGCATAATCAAAAGTTGTTGAGAAGACAATATTGCCATTACTATCCAACAAACCATCAAAAGTACAGATTTCACTTGAAGTCACAAATTTTTCAAAGAAATAAACTTTTTCATGATCCCACTCAGCCTTGAAATGATTGATATCGTCCTCAGTTTCAAGTTTGAATGTTGCAGCTGCACCGACACCATTGTCTGGTTTAGCAATCATTGGAAGTCCGATTTCGGCTACAGCCTTATCCACATCCTCATCTGTCTTAACCACATCACCTGGTACAACTGGGACACCAGCCTTTTGGAAAAGCTTTTTCATTTCAGATTTGTATTTTGTCTTCTTGAGGTCGTCCGGCTTAGCACCAAATACATTAAACTGTTCACGAAGGGCTGCGTCCAATTCCAACCAGTATTCATTATGTGATTCGATACGATCAATTGGTCCATGTTTATAGAAGAGAAAGGCAACTGCACGTTTCACTTCATCCAAATTTTCCAAATTATCCACTCGGAAGTATTCAGTCAAAGCCTCTTTCAAAGGCTGATCCAATTGTTCATAAGGCTCTTGACCAATACCGAGAACAGTGATGCCCTTATTAGCAAGTTCAACAGTAAACTGTTGGAAGTTTTGTGGATAGTAAGGTGAAATAACAATATAATTCATTTCTGATTCCTCTTTTTTAGTTACTCAGTAGATAAGAAAATTATAGGTTCATGTTGTCAAGGAAATATGGCATCTGTTTACGCCACCATTCCCAATCGTGGGCTACATCGTACCCCCACTCAGAGAACCAAGCTGGAATATTCTTTTGTTCAAAAGCTTCCTTAAGTTTGTAATAAGAAGGAAGACCATCTTGTTCCCAGGCACCAAGACCTGTACACACAACAATTTCAGATTGACGATAACGATCGATAAACCAACCATCATTTTGATTCCAAATATAATCTGATGGTGAGTTTTGGTAAATAGCCTCATCTCCTCCGTATTCACCAACAAAGAAACGTGCATCATAAACACCACTAAGGGCTACTACTTTATTGAAAACATCTGGGTGTTGCAAGAAGAAATTAAGCGCATGGTAAGCACCCATTGAACAACCAGTTGTCATCATAGGATCAAACCAACCAGTCTTGTGTTTGATGAATGGAATGGCTTCTTGAATCACATAACGTTCATAAGCACGATGCATTTCTGCACGATCGTGTGGATTTTTCCAATCGCAAAGCCAGCTCTCACTGTCTACACTTGAAAGTGTAAAGAATTGCACACGCCCTTCTTCAATGAAGCGTTCACAAGCATTAATCATACCAAAATCATAGTATTCATTGTGACTTCCACCTGATGAAGCAAAAACTACCACAGGGATACCTGCGTGCCCATAACGATTAAGATACATTTCACGGTTCAATTGACCACTCCAGTGGCTAAGATGTTCGATATTCATAGTTTAAATCCTTTTCCTAAATTGCTATTAAATAGTTATGACATTAAAGACTAGTCCCACTTCTCAGCGAAAAAGCGTAAACAGTCTGGTAAATTCTCAGCCCATGCCTCTTCATTATGTTCAGCACCGGATTGAATGTGAATTTTAATATTCTCCAAATCAACACCACGGGCAATCAAATCATGATAATAACTCAGTGACGAATCAATATAAGCCTGCTTAATATTACCAGCCATCAGGGTCTTGTCCGTATCGTCAGCCTCCTCTGTCCCTACATAAATATAAACACGCTGATCAGAATCTAATTTTTGACGATCCATATAACGGTCAAAAGCGTCTTGATGCAACCAGTTAGCTGAAGAAAATACTCCTAGACACCCAATCTGGTCCTTATAATCAAGACCCATAAACTGAGTGATGTTACCACCAAGTGAAGAACCAATCATGGCAGTGTGCTGGCGGTCTGAAAGAGTACGGTACTCTTTATCAATGAAAGGCTTCACCACATCCATGACAAACTCTGCATACTCAACTCCCTTTCCTCCAAACTGAACACCAGGAATATTAGACTCTTGATACTTCCATGCAGAATACTCATTCATACGATTTGGACCATCATTATCAATAGCCACTACAATCATACGAGAAATATCCGGATTACGCTTGAGAGTCGGAATAATTTTCCAAGAATAACCTGAAAATGCTTCCTTACTATAAAGAACATTCTGACCATCATGAAAATACACAACAGGATAAGAACGATCTGTATCTGTTTCATAATTTTTGGGGAGAAGAACACGCACTCGTCGAAGTTTAGCAGTATATGGTACTTCCAACTCATGCGTTTTCATCACCAAGTAAAAATAAGATTTATTCATTATCAGAAAACTCACTCTATTCAAAATTTGACTCTATTATACCATATTTTTACAGAAAAAGAGCCTTATTACTAAGGCCCTCTTGACTTTTTTACAATTACTGACTAGCTTAACACTTAGTATTTTGCAATATCAAATACTGTTGATTTCACACGAGTCATAGCTTCAATAGAGTATTTCACACCTTGAGTACCGGCACCAGATCCTTTAACACCAAGGAATGGGAAGTTATCTGTACCACGTTGTGTTTTATTATTGATGTGAACTGTACCAACTTCAAGTTGTTCAGCAATAGCAAATGCACGTGGGTAATCTTGTGTAAAGACAGCACCTTGAAGTCCATATTCAGATTGGTTAGAAATCTTGATTGCTTCTTCAACTGAAGATACACGGATGAATGGCAATACAGGACCAAATGGTTCTTCCCAAGCAACACGCATATCTGTTGTTACATGGTCAAAGACTGTTGGATAGATAAGGTTTCCTTCACGTTTCAATTCAGTTTTAGCAGTAGCACCTTTTTCAACAGCATCATCAATCAAACCTTGTACAAAGTCAGCTGATTTAGTATCGATAAGTGGTGTAACACTTGCACTTTCTTCAGGCATACCAACAGTGATATTTGCAACCAAAGCAGTTACTTTTTCTACCAATGCATCAGCAACGCTATCCATTACAAGAACACGTTTGATAGCTGTACAACGTTGACCTGAGTAGTCAAAGGCACCTGCCACGATGTTTTTAGCAGTCAAGTCAAGGTCAGCATCTTCAAGAACGATAGCTGAGTCTTTACCACCAAGCTCAAGCATGATTGGACGCATTGCTGCCAAACGACCGATGTTTTCACCAACTGGAGTTGAACCTGTAAAGTTGATAAAGTCAACTGCTTTATGTTCAACGATGTAGTCACCGATAACAGAACCACGACCTGTGATTGAGTTCAAGACACCAGCAGGGATACCAGCTTCAACAAATGCTTCAACCAAAAGAAGACCTGAGATAGAACCTTGTGTTGGTGGTTTGAAGGCAACAACGTCACCAGCGATCAAGGCAGGAGCAATTTTAGAACCAGCCAAGTTTACTGGATAGTTGAATGGTGAAATAGCAAGGACAAGACCTACTGGTTCACGACGAACAACAGCGATTTTTTTCTTGCTACCAGCATCAAAGGCACCACCTTCAAGTACTTCACCTTCCAAACGCAAACCTTCTTCAGCTGCATAGTGGATAATTTCAGCAGTACGAACAACTTCACCAATTGCAGATTTCAAACCTTTAGAAATTTCTTTAGAAAGAACTTGACCGATCTTATCAGCATCACGTTCCAAGATATCAGCTGCTTTATGAAGGTAAGCTGCACGTTCAGCGTATGAAAGCGCACGCCATGCTGGGAGTGCTGCTTTAGCTGCTGCGTAGACTTCGTCTACTTCAGCTTGGCTCATCGCTGGAACTGATCCAAGTTCCTCACCGTTTGCAGGTGCGTAGATAGTAATTGAATTTTCAGATGTTTTCCACTCACCATTGACATAGTTTTTGTATTGTTTAGCCAAGATAGTAACTCCTTTTATCTATTATAAAACCTATTCTATCATTTTTTTCCAAATATTCCAAGATTAAAACAAGGATTATTCAGAAAATTTTGACAAAAAATAATTAAAGTTCTTAACCTAGGTTAGACGTATTCTACTCCTAAAAAGACATTGAGTCAATTATTTTGTCTATGCAAAAAAAGCGAAAGCACAAGCTTCCACTTTTTTTCTTTTTAGTCTACGTTAACGTATTCTTTTGAAAGTTCAAGAACTTCTTCCATTGTTGAACATTCAGTAAGTGCGCGGTTAGCGTATTCTTCCATCTTAGCTGTGTCAAGTTTCTTCATCAAGCTACGTGTACGAAGAACAGATGTAGCTGACATAGAGAACTCATCCAAGCCCATTCCGACAAGAAGAGGAACAGCTGTTTGGTCACCAGCCATTTCACCACACATACCTGCCCATTTACCTTCAGCATGCGCAGCTTTGATAACATTGTTAATCAAACGAAGAATTGATGGGTTATATGGTTGGTAAAGGTATGAAACTTGTTCATTCATACGGTCAGCAGCCATTGTGTATTGGATAAGGTCATTTGTACCAATTGAGAAGAAATCAACTTCTTTAGCAAATTGATCAGCAAGCATAGCTGCAGCTGGGATTTCAATCATGATACCTACTTCAATGTTGTCTGCAACAGCAACACCTTCAGCAATCAATTTAGCTTTTTCTTCTTCGAGAATACCTTTAGCAGTACGGAACTCTTTCAACAAAGCAACCATAGGGAACATGATACGCAATTTACCGTGAACAGATGCACGAAGCAAAGCACGCAATTGAGTACGGAACATTTGATTACCAGTTTCAGAAATTGAGATACGCAATGCACGGTAACCCAAGAATGGGTTCATTTCTTTAGGAAGATCGAAGTAAGGAAGTTCTTTATCCCCACCGATATCCATTGTACGAACGACAACAGGTTTACCATTCATACCTTCAAGAACTGCTTTGTATGCCTCATATTGGTCATCTTCAGTTGGGAAGTCTTGAGAGTCCATGTACAAGAACTCTGTACGATAAAGACCAACAGCTTCTGCACCATTATCGTTAACACCTTCAACGTCTTTAGGTGTACCAATATTTGCAGCCAACTCGAAGTGTTTACCATCAGCTGTTACTGTTTGAGCATCTTTAAGGAGAGCCCATTCAGCTTTTTGTTTAGCATAAGCTTCACCAGCTGCTTTAAACTCAGCAATTTGCTCTTCAGTTGGGTTAATCACAACTTCACCAGTAATACCTGAAACAGCCAAAATGTCTCCATCTTTTACAAGTTCAGTAATATTGTTTGTACCAAGAACAGCTGCGATTTCAAGTGTACGAGCCATGATAGCTGAGTGACTTGTACGTCCACCAATGTTAGTGACAAAAGCTTTAACAAATTGTTTGTTAAGTTGAGCAGTGTCTGATGGTGTCAAATCATGAGCAACAACGATTGATTCTTCGTTAATTGTTGCTGGGTTTGGCAATTTCTTACCAAGCAAGTTAGCAAGCACACGTTTTGTAACGTCACGAATATCCGCTGCACGTTCTTGCATGTATGGATTGTCTTCCATACCTTCAAAAATTGCAATGAACATGTCAGTTACTTCAGTCAAAGCAGCTTCAGCATTAACTTGTTTAGCACGGATAGTTTCTTTGATTTGACCAGTCATTTCTGGGTCAGCGAGAACCATCAAGTGAGCGTCAAAAACGGCTGC
>OATQ01000176.1_pt1 | contig 50267 bp, 42 predicted proteins | sample 1495061 | NCBI WGS metagenome assembly OATQ01 (sample SAMEA2579979, study PRJEB22360) | human gut metagenome
AGTGGCTTGTAACAATACTGATAGTAACATAATTTTCAGTTTTAAAATGGTTTATATTTTTTATTTGCTCTCTTATCTAATTCTCTTTTATTTTTCTTCCGCCTTCACCTTCGCGCCTTCTTGTGCCAGTCCGATAAACACTGCCGAAAGCATTGTAAACACGTATGCCTGGATGAAAGCTACCAACAGTTCAAGCGCATTCATAAAGATATTGAACAGTACGGAAGCCACGGTCAGTGTGCCGTTCAGTGCGGGCCCCATACTTGCAGAGATGAAAATCAGGCAAGTAAGCACCAGCATTGCCATGTGTCCTGCCAACATATTGGCGAAAAGACGAATCATCAATGCAAACGGTTTCGTGAAGATCCCGAAAAACTCGATGAAAGGCATCATCGGCACAGGAACTTTCAGCCACCAGGGTACATCCGGCCAGAAAATATCTTTCCAATAATGTTTGGTTCCGAAAATATTAACCGCAAGGAACGTACAGATAGCCAGTACCATTGTGATCGCAATATTTCCCGTCACATTCGCCCCACCGGGAAAGAATGGGATCAATCCCATTATATTGTTGACAAAGATGAAAAAAAACGCTGTCAGCAGATATGGAGCGAATTTCCGATAATTGGGACCGACACAACTCTTGATGATATCATCGTTCACCATCATAATAAACATCTCCATGAATCCGATGAATCCTCCCGGTGCCAACGCTCCGCGAGGACGTTTTCGATACCAGTGGGCTACACTCAATACAATCACCAGCAACAGCACACTGTTGAACAGCAAAGCAAATGTCACCTTTGTGATAGAAATGTCCCACGGACGCACTTGCTCTCCGGCTGCATTATACTCTACCAGTTTACCTTCGTATTTACTTCCTTCGGGAGCGATGGAAAGCCCTTCATAACTACCCCCGTTCTCTTCAAGACGCGAAGATAGAAAAGTATGCCAACCTGTAGTACTACTATAAACAATAATAGGTAATGGTATAGTAATGTGTGTTTTACCCCACGTTGTAATATGCCATTCGTATGAGTCGCCGATATGCCCGAACACGATCTCTTTCACATCAACCGTATTCTCTTTTTCTTCTTTAGAAGTCATCTCATCCTGCATCTTCGGAGCCGCTTCTTCCTGTTCCTGTGCAAAAACAGGGAAGCCGGCTGCCAACAGACAGAGCAGCACCAACGGGGTTAATATGTTACGCAACTGTTTCATTTTTATTTTTATTCTTATTTTTCTTTTTCCGTTTCAGGTTCACTTCAAACGAGAAGAAGAACCATGTTTCGTATATCAGATACAGCAAATAGAACGAGATAAACGTCAGCAAGAAAGCTTTAGCTTCTTCACGCACGGCAAGGCAATAAATCAAGACTAGAATTATCGAAAGAATCATCTTTACCATTTTTATTGCCAAATACAGCAGTAACATCTTTTGCGGAGCATGCTGCCGACACGCATCGAACATATAGATACTGAACAAACCAAACAGATAGAAATATGTCGGAATAAACGGATATCCTCCGAAATAATGTCCCGGTAGGGCAACGTGTAAAATCACTGCACCGACTCCTGCACTTAGAATTGCAAATAAAGTGTTCAAGCCGATAAAATTCCGTTTAGTTTTACTAATGTTCATCATGTCACTGTGTTTTTCTACTGTATTTTCTAAATCTCGTTTTTTCCAATTCAACTATATTTCAGGAGGTCCGCCTACGAAACGCAGGCAGAAACCGTCCCGTCACTCAATTCCACAAAACCACCCTGAATATCAAGTGTATGCTCCTCCCCGTCCAGCGTGGTATAACTTAATGTTCCCGCTTTCAATGACGAGACGATAGGCGCATGTCCCGGCAGAATGGAAAACGACCCGATCGTACCCGGCAATGTGACTATCTTCACATCTCCGTCGAATACGCTCTTTTCAGGCGACACTATACTCAAATGCAGTTCTTTCATCGCAACGTTTTTTATTTCTTCGCTTGTTCCAACAATTTCTTACCTTTCTCCATAGCTTCCTCAATCGTACCTACATTCAAGAACGCCTGTTCGGGAAGATTATCCACCTCACCATCCAGAATCATTCTAAATCCCTTGATTGTATCCTCAATGGAAACCATTACTCCCGGAACACCCGTGAACTGTTCGGCAACGGCAAACGGCTGCGAAAGGAAACGCTGCACACGGCGGGCACGGTTCACCACCGTCTTATCCTCCTCCGAAAGCTCCTCCATACCAAGAATAGAAATGATATCTTGTAATTCCTTGTTACGTTGTAGAATCTGTTTCACACGCTGCGCCGTATCATAGTGTTCCTGCCCAACGATGTGTGGATCAAGAATACGAGAAGTAGACGCCAACGGGTCCACAGCCGGATAGATTCCCAACTCCGTAATCTTACGGTCAAGTACAGTAGTCGCATCCAAGTGGCTGAAAGTAGTTGCAGGAGCCGGGTCAGTCAAGTCGTCGGCAGGCACATACACCGCCTGTACGGAAGTGATAGATCCTTTCCGAGTGGAAGTGATACGTTCTTGCATCGCACCCATTTCCGTAGCAAGAGTAGGTTGATAACCCACGGCGGAAGGCATACGCCCCAGCAATGCCGAGACTTCCGAACCCGCTTGCGTGAAACGGAAGATATTGTCAATAAAGAACAAAATATCGCGTTTTTCACCTTCACTTCCGGCATCACGGAAAGATTCCGCAACCGTCAGTCCGGACAATGCCACAGAGGCACGTGCACCCGGAGGCTCGTTCATCTGGCCGAATATCAGAGATACCTGCGACTTTTCCAATTCGTTATGATCAACTTTGGAAAGGTCCCAATCCCCTTTCTCCATACTTTCTTTGAATGCTTCGCCATAGCGAATAACACCCGACTCAATCATTTCACGAAGCAAGTCGTTACCTTCACGCGTACGCTCACCTACTCCGGCAAATACAGAGAATCCATTATGTTTCTTGGCAATGTTATTGATAAGTTCCTGAATCAATACGGTTTTTCCGACTCCCGCACCACCGAACAGACCGATCTTACCACCTTTGGCATACGGTTCGAGCAAGTCGATCACCTTGATACCCGTAAAGAGTACCTCCTGCACGGTAGTCAAATCTTCGAATTTGGGAGGATCGCGGTGAATGGAATATGCACCTTTCCGGTCGAGTTCCTTCATACCGTCAATAGAATCACCGACCACATTCATCAGTCGCCCTTTAATTTGTTCACCAATCGGCATTGTTATCGGACCTCCGGTAGGGCGCACTTTCATGCCTCTCTGAAGTCCGTCGGTACTATCCATAGCCACGGTGCGAACCGTATTTTCACCAATGTGTTGCTGTACTTCTACAATCAGTATTTTGCCGTTTGGCCTTTTTATCTCCAGTGCATCATGTATACTTGGTAACATCACTTCTGCATCTGTACCTTCAAAGTACACATCGACCACAGGGCCGATCACCTGGGATATATGTCCGATAATCTGTGACATAAGCAATCTTTTTTATATTATTCTTTTTCTTTCCTATTGAATCTTAAATAGTATGACAAGGAACGAATGCTTCGCGCTTTATCTGTTTTTACTATTATAATAACAGCTAAGTTCCACTTTTGTTCATCTATATTTTATTTCTGATAAACTATCACCTAAAGAAATAGTTATATAAACAACTGCGCAAATGTAGAAACAAATCCGTGAGATTGTTCTTTCTTTTTTAAAATTTGTCGTTCGATAACACTTGTTAGGCCAATAAAGACTACAAATAGACCAAAATAGAGTTTATAATATTATAAATAGTCAGCAAAAAGTTTCTGTTACTTATAAAATAACAACTGTATATGTTTGATTCTAATAAGTTTTCAGACTCATTGTTTATAATCAGAACATTAGCAAAAAAACAAAATAGTAGCACCGGCAACTAGTTTTGTGTTCGGACACATCCGAAGATACCTACCGATTTAAAAATAAAAGCTCCAACTCGCCGGAATTTATAAATCCGGTGAGTTGGAGCTTTTATATTAAATATCGATCGGATATTTAATATACTTCCACCTTTTCAGCTATTCTCTTTGCCTTATCGCGCAAAGCGTCCAGATCGGAGTCGAGCGGAGCATAACACAGTACCACTCCCATACGACGGTTGACGCGGGTAAACGGCTTACCGAATATACGCAGGTAAGTATCTTCCTCTTTAGTGACTTCCTCCATTCCGCGGTATTGAGGACGTTCTTGGCTGGCTATCGGAGAAAGGATAACGGCACTCGCTCCTATCCTCTCTTGCTTAATGCCCGGAATAGGAAGTCCAAGCACAGCACGCAAATGAAGTTCGAACTCATTCAAATTCTGCGTTCCTGCCAATGTAACCATACCGGTGTCATGCGGACGGGGGGAAAGTTCGGAGAAGTAAACGCCATTCTCGTGGCTCAAGAAGAATTCAACTCCCCAAAGTCCGGCTCCCGTCAAAGCGCGGGTCACTTTCTCTGCCATTTCCTCCGCTTCTTTCAGGTGAGCAGGGTCAATGTGCGCAGGCTGGAAACTTTCACGGTAATCGCCTCCTTTCTGCACGTGGCCGATAGGCGGACAGAACAACGTGGGACCGTTCTTTTGAGTAACCGTCAATAGTGTTATTTCACTGTCGAACTTAATAAATTCCTCAATAATGAGCTCGCGGATATCACCACGGCTACCACTGCATCCATACTCCCAAGCGTGTTCAAGTTCGTCGGCATTTTTCACAAGTGACTGTCCTTTACCGGAAGAAGACATCAACGGTTTCACCACACAAGGGAAACCTATTTTAGCAGCGGCAGCTTTCAGTTCGTCTAATGTCTTAGCGTAAAAATATCTGGCAGTTTTCAGTCCGAGTTCTTTAGCAGCAAGATCACGAATGGCTTTACGATTCATCGTGAAGTTAACGGCACGGGCACTGGGAACCACCTGGATACCTTCCTTTTCAAAATCATACAGACGTTCCGTACGGATTGCTTCAATCTCCGGAACGATAATGTCCGGCTGATGTTTCTTAACGAGACGCTCCAGTTCTTCGCCGTTCAACATATCGAATACTTCACATTCGTCGGCTACTTGCATAGCAGGCGCTCCGGCATACGAGTCACAAGCAATAATGTGCTGACCTTTACGCTGGGCAGAAATTACAAACTCTTTTCCTAATTCCCCGGAACCGAGCAACAATATTTTCTTCATTATTTTGAGTGTTTTATGTTAATGATGCAAAATTAGTACATTTCGATGAAATATGGCTTTTTTAGTGACGTACTTTTGGATATTTATTGTGAAAACGGAAACCTAAGCCGAGCATCAGATAATTAGGGGTCTGGAAGTTCTGAAGATTATAACCGATGTGGAGGAAAGTACTGCGGGTAATTCCTATTTTCAGGGCTAATATCTGATAAAGTCCCCGCAAGTCACCACGGCCGAGCACATTGGCTCCGATGCCTACGCCGATTGTAAAATATGGCATCACATACTCTGCACGTCCCGACACGCCGAGTGATAGTTGATGCTGGATGCCCGGTTTCAGAAATTGACGTGGAGGAGGCGTGCCGTTTCCATTCGAATCGACAATATAATCTTCCATATAGGTATATACATTGGCACTACCGTCGTAAACTCCGTCGAGCGAGGCACCAACACGAAATTTATAACCGAGGTTGTACATCGGCGCGAAGTTGAATCCTGCCACCGGATAACTACCGGGCGAGGCAATCTGTCTCCCGTCTCCTATATATACCCCCTTTCGCCGCCATGAGCCGAATAATACCAGATCATAACTTATGTGACGCGGAAAGCGGGGAATAGCCGGCCGAAGCAGAGACTTTGTAAGTTCTTCTTCTGTACGGTTAAAGTTATACACCAATCCGATTTTGGCTCCGGTGGTATTTACCCCTGCATTCGGGAATTTGGTATTGCCATTAGAGAAATGAGTGAAATCACCGCCAATGATTAAGTCGAAATAACGGGAAAATGCCCAGTTCAGATAGATACCGGCATTAATATAGGCATTCATTCGCGAACCGACTGCACCATTATAGGAATTATAATCATTATCATACGGTTTCCAACCGGCGGACAGACCGAAGTTCCATTCGTAGTTGAGCGAAAGGCAGGGATTAAACCGGGCAATCCGCGCCCCCTGAAACACATAAAATGAGATAGGATCTCCAAGTTGTTTTTTATCTCCGAAGGTAGTGGCGGACAAGCCGAATCCCTGATAAGCACCACCATAAATACGGTCGGCACAGGTGTTGGGACGGAATTGGAATGAATATTTCAAATGAGCGGCAAAAGAGGTCTGAATGGGCTGCCAGCGTTCGTTTTCTCCCTGCAAGAAGGGATTGGTAGGAAACACATATTGCGGACGGACTTCCACCCCCAAACGATGAATAAAGCGATGAGGAGTATGCACAGAGAGCGTATCAAATCCATACCTCAAGAAACTGCTTTGCCGGATTTCATAAATATCATCCTGCCGAACCTCCTGCGCATCCAAGGAAATCCCCGGAAAAAATAGTATTACGCAAAGAATGATGACCTCCCACTTTAATACCTTTGGTCTCATATAGGTTTGTTTAGTCTTTATAAATTGGTGGCGAACCTACAAATCAAGAGATTCGATGAATTTTGCCACATGATAACCGTCCATTAACCCATGGTGACAAGTGACGGAAATAGGTAACATCAACTTCTCCCCTTCCCGAAAATATTTTCCTGTGGATATTTTCGGTACGCTGTCACCCGAACGCATGTTCGTGGGGTGCTTCATGTCTGTAAAGGTGAGCCAGGGCACTGCCGAATAATGAATGGCATTGGGATGAAAAGTTCCTTCCTTATTCAATCCGGTAGTAGTTTGCAGTCGTTCCATTTCAGCTTTCGCTTTGAGGATAAAGGTCAGTTCATCGGGATCGTATTCAAAGGAAGCGAATGAGAATGTATGGTCGGCACGACCTACGGTAGCTTCGGGCAGGAGACTGTCATAACATACAACTTTTTCTCCTTCGATACGATAACGGAACTCTTCTACTTTGGCGGCAGCCGTGATGATACGATGCAGGAGCAAAAGGGAGAAGGAAACGCCTTTATTTTTGGCTTCCCGGTAAGCACGGGTACAGTCTACATTGACCGTTACACCGAAAAAAGGATCGTCAAAGGCACTAAAATGTTCAAAATGTTCTTTTCTGTTCCAAGTAGCAATATCAATAATCTTCTCAATCTGATTCATCTAAACACTCTTTTTATAGGTCTGTGGCATATAAACGACCGCTCAATCCTAAATTATCAAGCGGTCGCTTTCTCTAATATCTATAATTGGCTGTAATTATCATCTTGTTTTTTCAACATCTGATTACTGGTGTTGCTCACGCAACAAGTCATTTACAGTCTTTACCGGATTAAAGGTAGTAAGCGGTACTTCTACGAATACCGTATTCCAGTCACTCATGGCACCATTCCATAAGCCGGGAAGCTCAAGAGCCTTCAAGTCTTTACCATTCTTCGATTTATATGAAATGAAACCGGTTGCTTTATCTACAAATCTCACTAAGTCAAACTTATGTCCTTTGTAATCACGAACAGCACAAACCAAGTCTACCGGATTGAAGTGAGTTCCCTTCTCAAACATTTCCTTTTTTGCAGGGTCATTCATGTCAATCTGAGAACTTTCGAGGATTTGCAGGGAGATTGTTCCGTCGCTATTGTATGCCAGGAACGGACCACCACCCGGTTCGCCTACGTTCTTCACCATACCGCAGACACGCATCGGACGGTTCAACTTCTGTTTCAGATAGATCACCAACTCGGCGTCTTCGAGGTTTTTCACTTCGGGATTCTTGCAGAAAAGTTGTTTTTGCAGGAACTGAAGAATTTCCATAACTTGCTCATGCGTATATTTTCCACTATCAAGCAACTCAAGATACTCGAAAGCTTTTTTCTGCAAAGTTACCAGTACACCGGCAATCAGTTTCTTATAAGTCACTGTGTCAGCTTTCAGTCTATCGGGCACTACATTGTCGATATTCTTGATAAAGATAATATCGGCGTCAAGGTCATTGAGGTTCTCGATTAGCGCACCGTGTCCTCCCGGGCGGAACAACAGTTTACCGTTATCGCGGAACGGTTGGTTGTCCATATCGGCTGCAATAGTGTCCGTGCTCGGTTTCTGCTCGGAGAAGGTGATGTAGTAATCCACTCCGTAGCGTTTCGCAAATTCTCCGGTCTTCTCTTCCACTAGTTTCTTGAATAGTTCGCGATGTTCCGTAGATACAGTGAAATGTACATTGACCTTGCCACTTTTTCCGGCAGCATACATAGCACCTTCAGCAAGATGTTCTTCGAGCGGGGTACGCGGGCCTTCGGGATATTTGTGGAATTTGAGCAGCCCTTTCGGAAGTGCGCCGTAATTCAATCCGGCCGTTTCGAGCAATGCGGCTACCACAGCTTTATAGTTGCCTTCTTCCAGTAGTCCCGGTATGTCTTTTCCGGCAGTACGCTGGCAGGCTACATTCAAATCGTCATAGAAAGCAAAATTCCTGATACCGTCAAAAAATGCCTGTTCGAACTTTGTAGTGGGCTTGTCATATTCGGCAGACAGAAACTCGAACAAGTTCTTGAACATACGACTCGCAGCACCCGAGGCAGGAACGAATTTCACAATAGTCTTATCTGTGTTCTTATATGCGTCCCAAGCAGCTAAATAAGCTTTTTGTTCTTCTGCATCGGGAGCTAAGATACCTTTCTCTATGGAAGCAGCCGCATCCAGTTTCAAAAAAGGGAAACCCGTCTGGAAGCATGCTAGTTGCTCTGCTATTTGCGCTTCCGTGATGCCTTTTTTGGCAAGCAACTCTTTGTCCTGTGTCGTTATCATACTATCTATTTTAATTAATTGATGCCCAAAAATACAAAATGTTATTTACTTCTTACCGAATAACCAAGAAAAAAAGTAATTTTACGTCGAATTAACAAGATTGAATATGGACGACTTTTTTACATCAGAGGAAAAAAAGGAGCTTTTTTCACTCTACCGGCATTTAATGCAATCCGCCGGAGACAGTATTTCCTGGAGGGATTGCCAAAAGTTAAAGAAACATCTAATCAAAGCCGCCCAATGTAACGGGTTGCAACGCAATAACTTCGGGATGAATCCCGTCATCAGAGATTTACAAACGGCTGTTATCGTAGCCGAGGAAATCGGAATGAAAGGTTCGTGCCTTATCGGAATCATGCTGCATGAAATTGTGAAAGCACATATCCTGAGCATTGAGGACGTGAACACCGAATACGGGGAAGATGTAGGCAGTATCATCAAAGGACTAGTGAAAACGAATGAACTGTACTCCAAGAGTCCGGCTATCGAATCGGAGAATTTCCGCAACCTTCTCCTGTCATTTGCCGAAGATATGCGTGTGATCCTGATTATGATTGCCGACCGTGTGAACGTAATGCGCCAGATTAAGGATACCGGAAACGAGGAAGACCGCGTCAAGGTTGCGAATGAGGCAGCATACCTATATGCTCCACTGGCACACAAGCTGGGGCTTTACAAGCTAAAGTCGGAGCTGGAAGACTTATCATTGAAGTACACCCAACGGGAAACGTATTATTATATAAAGGAGAAGCTGAACGAGACGAAAGCTTCCCGCGACAAATATATTGCCGCCTTCATCGAACCGATAAAAAAGAAGGTCGCGGAAGCCGGACTGACGTTCGACATTAAGGGACGCACCAAGTCGATACATTCTATATGGAACAAGATTCAGAAACAGAAGACTCCGTTTGAAGGGATTTATGACTTGTTCGCTATTCGTATTATCCTGGATTCCGATCCGGAACCCGCTAAGGAAAAGCAGGAGTGCTGGCAGGTGTATTCTATTGTGACGGATATGTACCAACCGAACCCGAAGCGTCTGCGCGACTGGCTCTCGATTCCGAAAAGTAATGGTTATGAGTCGTTGCACATCACCGTCATGGGGCCGGAAGGAAAATGGGTGGAGGTACAGATCCGTACCCGCCGAATGGACGAAATCGCAGAGCGGGGTTTGGCCGCCCACTGGAGATATAAAGGTATCAAAGGCGAGACGGGACTGGACGAATGGCTGACTTCCGTCAGGGAGGCACTGGAAAACGCCGACAACGATTCGATGAAGGTTATGGACCAGTTTAAAATGGACCTTTACGAAGACGAGGTATTTGTATTTACCCCGAAAGGGGATTTATTCAAACTTGCCAAAGGAGCTACTGTACTCGATTTTGCATTTCATATTCACAGTAAGCTGGGATGCAAATGCATCGGCGCCAAAGTGAACGGCAAAAATGTACAGTTGAAACAGAAGCTTAACAGCGGCGACCAGGTGGAAATCATGACATCGAACACCCAGACACCAAAACAGGACTGGCTGAACATCGTGACGACCTCTAAAGCACGCACCAAGATACGGCAGGCACTCAAAGAAATGGTGGCACGCCAGCACGCTTTCGCTAAAGAGACGCTGGAACGAAAGTTCAAAAACCGCAAACTGGAATATGATGAAGCGACAATGATGCGCCTTATCAAGCGTCTGGGATTCAAAAATGTGACGGAGTTTTATCAGAAAATAGCGGACGGAGCGCTGGATGTCAACGAGACGCTGGATAAATATGTCGAACAGCAGAAACGGGATAACGACACGCATGATGAAATTATTTACCGTAGCGCCGAGGGTTACAATTTGCAAGCCGCACAGGAGGAATCAACATCCAAAGAGGATGTGCTTGTGATCGACCAGAACCTGAAAGGACTGGAATTTAAACTGGCAAAATGTTGTAATCCTATTTACGGAGATGATGTGTTCGGATTCGTGACAGTGAGCGGAGGTATCAAGATTCACCGGGCAGACTGTCCGAATGCTACGCAAATGCGCGAGCGTTTCGGCTACCGGATTGTGAAAGCACGTTGGGCGGGTAAGTCGGTAGGTACGCAATATCCTATTACGCTGCGTGTTGTAGGGCATGATGATATCGGTATCGTAACAAATATCACTTCTATCATTTCCAAAGAGAATGGTATCACGCTGCGTTCTATCGGGATTGATTCCAACGACGGGTTGTTCTCCGGAACGTTGACTGTCATGGTAGGTGACACCGGACATCTGGAAGCTCTTATCAAGAAGCTACGGACGGTAAAGGGAGTAAAACAAGTAAGCCGGAATTAAGAACCGAATCTATATAAAAATAGTGACGCTATCCGCAAGTAATAGCGTCACTATTTTTATATCATAGCGTCATAATGCCGTAGGGATAATGAGGCCTTATCTCACTTTCTTTTTGATATAATATGGATACGTTATCAGCACAAAGAACAGTAAGGCGACCGAAGCAACGATTTGTCCGATGTAAAACATTTGATCGGTATCCGTATCCATATAGCACGCAACAGCAATTCCAAGTGTAATGCCGACTTCACCAACCAGCAGATGAGTTGTATTGGCTGTACCCCGTTGACAATGGTGAGACAGTTTTACGAACATCACCAGAAATTCCGGCATTATCAGTCCTAATCCCAATCCCAGCAGAACGGAAGAAATACCGCTAGAATAACCTGCTTTCAACAGGCAGATTGCCAGTATCTCCAATCCGAGTCCCATAATCACCAACCTCAGCGTTTTCTCTTTCAGGATAAACAAGCGAGCGATAACCAGGGAAGCCAGATAGCCCATTCCCACTCCGGCGAAAAAGGGCATAGATACACCCGTATCTCCCAGTACGATATCGTTGAGGGAAGGATGTACAAGCGGAATCAGTAACCCCGGTATAAACGTTATCAGGATCAGGTTTATGGCAGGAACCCACCCGCGAAGCAGCAGAAAGCGGTCGAATGAATACAGCTTAGTGACAAACGGTGCACGAAAGGGAACATAAACACCGGCTACTGTCAGAATCCCCAAAGCACCAGTAGTAACGGATACCGTTAGCAAAGTCTTAAATGCATAGTGTTGGTCGAACCAGACGCCGAGGATAATTCCGAGAATCATTCCCAGTCGTGCTATCCATGAAAAACTGACGTTTCCGGCACTACGAAGCGTAGAGTTCGTAATGTCAATGGCTAGCGTAATTCCTGCGGTAGTAGCGATACCGAATGCCAGTCCCTGCACGGTGCTCAGCAGGATAAGTTCCGTAATGTTTGTCACAAAAGCATAACCTACCGTTGCCGCTACCATAAGGGCAAAAGAAAACAGGCATACATTCTTACGTTTGTATGCATCTACCAGATAGGCATGAAAAGGACCGATAAGGAACATTCCCAGCGTGAAAAAGAGAAAGATACCCCCTGTCTCCGTCACCGGCAATCCGAGACGTTCCGACATTTCAATGGGAAGCACCGGAAACAACACGTACAAGGATATAAACAACAGCAAATTAGCTACACATATCCGCATAAAATGTACTGTCCACAATTTAACTGCCATATATTATCTTAATATTGTTCCTTCTCGTTGGGGAAGTAGCAATTCTTCACGTCGGATACGTAACGGCTGATCGCGTCGGTCATTACCGTGTATAAATCGGCATAACGGCGAAGGAAACGCGGACGGAATCCGTTGTTCATCCCAAGCATATCCTGAATAACCAATACCTGACCGTCTACATGACCACCGGCACCAATACCGATAATAGGGATTGTCAGTTCGGCAGCTACACGTTCGGCAAGAGTAGCGGGAATCTTTTCGAGAACAATGGCGAAGCAACCCGCTTCTTCAAGCAGATGAGCGTCACGAATCAGTTTGTCCGCTTCAGCATCGTCCTTGGCACGCACAGTATAGGTTCCGTATTTATTGATTGACTGCGGCATTAGTCCCAAGTGTCCCATGACCGGAATGCCTGCACTGATAATACGTTTCACCGTGTCGATGATTTCTTCTCCACCTTCCAGTTTCAATGCGTCTGCATGGCTTTCTTTCATAATACGGATAGCAGAAGCAAGGCCTTCCATTTCATTTCCCTGATAGGAACCGAAAGGCATATCGACTACCACCATAGCACGTTTTACTCCGCGAACCACGGATTTAGCATGATAAATCATCTGGTCGAGAGTGATAGGCAATGTAGTCACATTACCCGCCATTACATTAGAAGCAGAGTCGCCTACAAGGATTACATCCATTCCCGCACCGTCTACAATTTGTGCCATAGTGTAATCATACGCAGTAAGCATAGATATTTTTTCGCCTCTCTGTTTCATTTCAACCAGGCGATGAGTAGTCACTTTTCTTGTATCATCTGATATATAACCAGCCATGTCTTTTAAATTTTAAATTAAAAACTAAAGTACCATAATAGCGTCGGATGCTATCAAAAATTGTGGCAAAGTTATAACATTTAATTCATAACTGGGAAAGAAAAACAAGAAATCCTTTCAATCGTTCTCTAAAATTGCCTTGCAACGATTGAAAGGATAAACTGAAATATTGTAGGAAATAGCGTTAACGTTGCATCGTAAGCAATTTTTCGTAGGTCATTTCCGCAAAGTCATCTATTATATAGTGTGCTTTTCCGGTAATGGCCTTTCGTGTGTTAGTAGTGGCGAGACCGATAACGGTAGCACCGGATGTCATTCCGGCTTGCAACCCGTGGAAAGAGTCTTCAAATACGTAGGTGTTTTCGGGAGTCGCACTGAATACTTCCATACCCAACAGGAAACAATCGGGAGCAGGCTTGGAATGGGCGAACATCTCGCCGGTCAGAATTCGGTCTACCATTCCTTTAAATTCGGGGTGAGCGTTATAAACATTCTGCATCTTATCTTCATTGGAACTGGTCACCACCGCTATCTTTGCACCATGACGGCGAAGGTCAGCGATAAAAGCTTCTACACCGGGAATATATTCGTAGGACATCGCTTTCTCAAAGAGATTGAGGCGGGCGGTTATTTCTTCCTGAGCTTCCAGTTTGTCCGAGAAATATTTCTCATAGATTTGTGTCAATGTTTGCCCTTTAATACAGCGGCCGAAGTCTTCTTCCCCTAGGTACTTATGCCCTTGCTCGTTCCAAAAGACAGTATACTGGGTTTCGGTGTCCATAATCACACCGTCAAAATCGAATAATACTGCAATTATTTTTGTTGTATCCATAGCTAAACTTTCTTTTTACCTTAAACGTTAAACCTTGTGTATTGACTTGTGCAAAGTTCCGAATAATCATCGAATCAGGCAAATTATTCGTACCTTTGCACTACTTAAAAAAACGTAACTTTCGTTTTTCATCCAACATTAAAGATTCAGACGCATGAGTAAAAACGACCCGCATATATTAGGAAAAGAGAGTATCGGCAAACTGCTGTTGCAGTATTCTATCCCTGCCATTATCGGGATGACAATTACTTCTATCTACAATATTATTGACAGCATATTCATCGGGCACGGTGTAGGCGCCATGGCTATCGCCGGACTGGCGGTGAGTTTCCCTCTGATGAATCTGGTGGTTGCCTTCTGTACACTTGTTTCTGCCGGAGGTTCCACGCTCGCATCTATCCGGCTAGGGCAGAAAGATATGAAAGGGGCTACGGAAATCCTGTCGCACACGTTAATGCTTTGTATCACCAATTCTTTCTTTTTCGGAATATTGTCTTTTATCTTCCTCGATGATATACTGGTCTTTTTCGGTGCCAGCGCAGATACGCTTCCTTATGCCCGCAGCTTTATGCAGGTTATTTTATTGGGAACACCGATCACGTATACGATGATCGGGCTGAATAACGTGATGCGTGCCACCGGATATCCGAAGAAGGCTATGATTACTTCCATGGCAACGGTGCTCTCCAACATCATCCTCGCTCCTATCTTTATCTTTCACTTTGAATGGGGAATGCGAGGAGCTGCCACGGCAACAGTCATTTCACAGTTGATCGGTATGGTGTGGGTAGTGAGCCATTTCTTCAAGCAGGACAGTACGGTACATTTTGAAGGGAAGGTATGGAAGATGAAGCGTAGAATCGTCGGCAATATCTTCGCTATCGGCATGTCGCCGTTCCTGATGAATGTATGTGCTTGTGTCATAGTAATCATTATCAATAACAGTCTACAAAATCATGGAGGCGATATGGCTATCGGGGCATATGGTATTATCAACCGGTTGCTAACGCTTTATGTAATGATTGTGCTCGGATTAACTATGGGAATGCAGCCTATTGTAGGCTACAACTTCGGAGCACAGAAGATAGACCGGGTGAAACAGACGTTGAAACTGGGAATTGTTTCGGGGGTGGTTATCACCAGTAGCGGATTCTTTATCTGTGAACTTTTTCCCCATGCAGTATCGGCCATTTTCACAGACAGCGATCATTTGATCGATCTTGCCGTCGACGGGCTTCGCATCACGGTGATTATGTTCCCATTCGTAGGAGCACAAATTGTTATCGGTAACTTCTTCCAAAGCATCGGCAAGGCTAAAATAAGTATTTTCCTGTCGTTGACACGGCAGTTGCTTTATTTGTTGCCTTGTTTGTTACTTTTCCCTAACTGGTGGGGATTGAAGGGGATCTGGATTAGTATGCCGGTGTCGGATGCGTTGGCATTTATCACGGCGGTAATCAGTTTAATAATCTATATCAAGAAGGTTTCCAAACAACATCCGATAGCAGAATAAGGTAGTATCTACCCTATTCTGCCTATTATTTCTATTCGGTTTTGATACTCTTTACCGGATTTTCATTGGCAATATACCATGCTTTGAGTACCACACAAAGTATAATCAGCAATTGAACAAATAAGGCTGTACCTATAAAAAGTAACGGGTTCCAATCAATCTGTTCTGCAAACTGGTCGAGCCATGCCCGTCCTGCAAAATAAGACACAGCCGTACCTATCAGGATAGAAATGGCGGAAACGCAAAGAATATCGCGTGTCAGTAACCTCAAGATGTGTGAGGCTTCAGCTCCGTTCACCTTCCGGATAGCTATCTCTTTGCTCCGGCGTTGAGTTTCATCGTTCACATAGCCAATCAGTCCCATGATGACAATCAGCAGAATGAAAGCAGAAGTAATCCAGACGGAATTGCGGAAACGATACACATCTTTATATACACCTTTTATTATATCATCAACCAAGACAAAGCGTAAAGCGACATTCGGGAATGTATTTTCCATAAACTTATTCAGACGTTTCAGATTTTCACTATAAGGTTCTTTCAGGCGAACATTGAATGCATGATTCGCATGATACTTCTCATCTCCGATCAGCGCAATGGGAGACTGGGGTGAATAAAAGCTAGTGTTGCGGATATCCCGGAAAACACCTACAATCGTTCCCGGAACGTCATTCAACCGCTTCCCCACTGCACCGTCGGTCCACTTCATCAGGCGCACCACTTCTTCATTTACCAGCAGATCGTCCTGCTTTTTCAAATCAGTTCCTTCTATTATTTTGATGCCCATTACTTCAGGATAATTATAATGGCAATAGTTGAAATTGAGTGTAGTAATCCGTTTACCCTCGTTATTCATCAGCCCTCGTGTCCAATACTCGCCAAGCACACTATTCGCTGCAACCGTTACTCCTTCTACCATGGGTTGGCGGCGCAATTCATCCTTTATATGCGCTACCGTCTCTCCGGGAAGCCAACTTTCGGCTTGAGTCAAACCAGGCACAACGATCCCCATATCTCGGTTCATAAGATGACTGTACTGTAATAAAGTGACCAATAGTAACCCCAAAACGAAAGATACTCCTGTAAATTGCACAAATAGCAGAGAGCGTTTCCAACCTTTCTTTCCGTCGGTATACCGACGGAACACTTGCGTGACGGGAATACGTGAAAATAGTCGTCCCGGCATGCCGCCCGCCACGATGAAAAGTACAAGGATAGTGAGTAACGGCACCCATAATGTTTCCCATGTAAAAAGCGAGGAAAGCCGGACAGAAAGTAAATCTTCAATCAAGCCACGTGTATTGAAAATCAGTAAGAAGCTAAGTAATACGGAGATAATGACAAGGACTCCTGTCTCTACCAGAAACATATTGAAGATATTGGTCGAACTAGCTCCATTACATTTATGTACACCTACTCCTTTCGCACGGCGGCTCAAAGTGGCAATGGATATCAACATATAATTCATGATTGCTACAAAGAAAACAGCAAAGCCGAGGAATCCGTAAATAGCCAGCCGTTTCTGTACTTCAGGAGAGGACAAATGACGCTTCACCAGTGGGATAGCACTAAATTCAACTTTCCAGCCGTCCAAATCCAAAGACGTATATTTTTTAATCACTCGCTGAATATTACTGTTCACCTTATCAATATCCGAAGCATCGCGTAAACGGAGAAAAGCATAAAAGACATCATTTCCTCTCCAACCTGCTCCTCCCTGATAACCACCGTTCCGATGAACAGACACAACAAAGTCGTGAACGAGCATCGTATTTTCCGGTACGTCCTTATATATGCCACGAATGGTAAAGTCATGTCGTTTATCTGCCGAAAGCACCTTTCCTATAGGATTTTCATCCCCAAATATTCTACGGGCAAAGCTTTGAGATACAAAAACGCTTCCGGGCATAATCATATCTTTGGGGGTTCCTTTCAGTACCGGTATGCCGAAGGTCTGAAAGAAACAAGTGTCTCCGTAGATGTAATTTATATCAGATAGCAGTTTATCTTCATAATAAATACTAAAACCTGTTTGAGGAAGTACACAACTGGCTGTTTCTATTTCATCGGGCATATCTTGCGCCAAAGTAGCTGCCACCACATCAAAGACGGTATAATCATAGCTATTTTCTCCATCATCCCCTCTTGTCTCTCCTGTACTGGCATTTGTCATCTGACACCGCACAAGAGCCAGACGTTCCGCTTCCGGATAGCATTGTTCATAGCTCAGTTCAAAGGCTATTTGTGAGAAAAGCAGCACACCAATGGTAAGACCTAAAGAGAGGGATATTACTCTTATGATATTCGACCCGCATTCGCGTAACAATGTGCATAAAGTATAGTAGATTTGTCTCATTGTCGATTTCTCATTTAGGCTGTTACACTCGCTACAATACTTCCATCGAACAAATGTACAGTGCGATGAGCAAAACTCGCATCATGCTGTGAGTGAGTCACCATAATAATTGTAGTTCCTTCCTTATTCAGTTCTGTCAGCAGGTTCATTACTTCGGCACCATTCTTTGAGTCAAGGTTACCCGTAGGCTCATCGGCAAGAATTAGTTTAGGATTGGTGACAACCGCACGGGCGATTGCCACACGTTGTTGCTGCCCGCCGGAGAGTTGTTGCGGGAAGTGTTTGGCACGGTGGCTGATGTTCATCCGTTTCAGAATATCTTCTACCATTCGGCGACGTTCGGAAGATTTTAGTCCCAGATAAGTAAGCGGAAGTTCCACGTTTTCATAAACATTCAATTCGTCTATCAGATTGAAACTCTGAAATACAAAACCTAACTTACCCTTACGCATATGAGTACGTTCTTTCTCTTTCAGCCCGGCAACTTCCTGCCCCATTAACTGATAGGAGCCTTCGGTAGGATTATCCAAAAGTCCGAGGATATTCAACAAAGTGGATTTACCACAGCCCGAGGGTCCCATAATAGCTACGAACTCTCCTTCTTTTACTTCTAGATTTACATGATTCAATGCAACCGTCTCCACTTCGGAAGTACGGAATACTTTACTGATGTTTTCGATTTGTATCATTTTTCTCAATTATATTTTAAATTCATTATATTTCAATTATTCATTCGCTATGCTGTTCACCGGATTCTCATTAGCAACTTCCCATGCTTTAAGTATTACACAAACTAGTATCACAACTAATACAAACGCTATGACTCCGGCAAATAACCAAATACTCAGATTGACGGATTCACTAAATTGTTCCAACCATTTCATACCTATCCAATAGGCCAGTCCTGCACCGATAAGCACCGCCGGAAGGGCTGTCCACAATACGTTTGCGGAAAACAATTTCAATATGCCACAAGTATCCGCACCATTCACTTTTCGGATAGCAATCTCTTTCCTGCAAAAACGAATCTCGTCACCGACATATCCCAACAATCCCATTAAGGCTATAAAGAAAATAGAGATTGACGCCAAAAGTACTGCATTCCGAAAACGTGTAATATCCGTATATTGCTCATCCAGCTTTTGAGTCAGCGAATAAAAGACAACGTCTTCTGTTGGAAAAGTTTCTGCCATTAATGCATTCAGTTTCTTCAGGTTCTCATCAAAAGGCTCTTTCAATCGTACGTAATGAAGTCCCGGGTTAGAATCACTACCGCTTCCCAACAGTAATACCGGATACTGAGGATGATATACACTTTGAACAGAGAAATTCTTCATTACGCCAACGATTGTAACTTCCTTTCCCCATATAGACAACTGTTTCCCTATCGGCTCATCCGTCCATCCGGCCCGACGTACAAACTCTTCATTCACTAAGGCCTCTTTTGGAGATGTTACATTTTTGCCATGTAATATCTGTATTTTCATCATAGGCACAAAATCATCTCCGATCCACTCAAACCGGCCTTTGATAGTCCGTCCTTCCCCCACATTGAACACCTCTCCCGACCAACTTCTCCAGATGGCCTGCTGACCTACCCCATGTTCCTCAACCATAGGCAAATTCATAAAAAAACTCTTGGCATTTTGCCGGTTACTGCCCAGCTTCTTCCAACCCATTACCACGCGTTCGGGATTATATCCCAAATCTTTGTTCATCGCCATGTGATATTGGTAGAATACAACCATAAGAAAACCTAAAATAAAAGTCATACCGGCAAATTGGATAAACAACAACGGACGTTTCCAAGATGTCTTACGTTCTGCATAACGTCGAAAAACTTGCGTTACAGGAATTGATGCGAATATGCTTGCCGGTATGGCGCCCGCCAAGATAAAAACAACCAAAAGTACGGTCAACGGTACCCAAAGTGTCTGCCACGTAAAAAGTGAACTTAAACGTATACCGGCAATTTCTTCCACAAACTCCCGAAACTGAAAAATGAGCAACATCGTCAGCAATACTGAAATGAAAAGAACAAGAGCTGTCTCTGTCAGAAACATTCTAAAAATACTGTTATCTGTTGCACCACAACATTTGTGTACTCCGATAGACTTTGCCCTCCTGGCTAAAGATGAAACAGCAATGAGCACATAATCAAAAGCTGCAATCAACAAGATTGCAATCCCCAGCACGGACATCATTAATATCATAAGCCGTACTGTCGGATCTGCCGTATGATATTCTAATAAAGGACGGAAAGAAAAACGATGAGATTTCTTTTTATTCGAGGAGTCAGCCATATATTTCTTAAGCATATCAGGTATTCGTGCTTCCACCGCCTTTATATCTTTAGCAGGATCGCGAAAACGAATAATCGACATATAACTGATATCATATCCCCAGCCCCCACGAGCCAGATTCCACAACTTGCTCATCGGTACCACTACATCAAAATGTATATCTGCGTTTTCACCCATATCTTCAAAGACACCACGTATGCTCATCGGCTCTTTGCGGTCAACGGATAAAGTCTTGCCTATAACACTTTCCAAACTGTTCCCTTCTCTTATTTTTTCCGCCAACGAACGGGATATGAATAAAACATCAGGACGGGTTAGTTCTTCTGCCTTACCGATTAACAGTTTTAAACCCAATGTGGAAAACAAATGTTCGTCAGCATATATCGTAGACTCCGTTAGGCGAACATTTCCATTATAAAAAACATTTGTTCCCATGTCCCTCAATATGGTGGCATCCTCCACTTCTTTCGGGAAGTTCTCACGCATAGCCGCTGAAAAAGGACCATAAGTAAAAGGTCCATCCATATATGTGACATATAACTGCTCCGACTGAGGACAAAAATTATAGTAACTCAACTGGAAAGCAACACAGGAAAACAATAAGATACCAACAAATATCCCCAATGTCATTGAGATAATCTTGATAATATTCACGCCTCGTTCATGGAGCAACGTTTGAATCGTATAATAAAAGTGTCTCATCATTAATTTATTTTGTTATATCTTCAATTTGAAAAACAGAAAGTATGCCAAAGTCATCTTTTCACTCATTATCAACCAGTTATACCATTCAACATCAGATAGTTTTTGTCTAATAATTAGACAGTGATGTCTAATTATTAGACAAAGATCAATAGTTCAGTTCTTTCTCATAAAGAATCGAAAGTAGATATTTCCGCCTCTTTATTGTTCTTTTTTTCCTATTTATCATAAGTAATCATCGTTATCTCATTTGAAAACTCTATCTTCGCATCAAGTTTTCAATAACTAAATATTTTATTTATGTTAAACAAGAATTTATTCACTCTTCTGTCCTATCTGCTTCTGACCGGGTGTGGTATGATCGACTATCATCCCTATGATGTGCGTATCAGTGGAGAGACAGATGTAAACGCTCATAACATTGAACAAATAGAAGCTGACTGTAAAGGTAAAAAGACAATCCGCTTTGTCACTATGGGCGACTCACAACGGTGGTACGATGAAACGGAGGATTTCGTAAAAGCAATCAATAAGAGAAATGATATCGACTTCGTTATTCATGGCGGAGATATGAGTGACTTCGGAGTTACTAAAGAATTTCTTTGGCAACGGGATATTATGAACGGATTGAGTGTTCCCTATGTAACCCTCATAGGAAACCATGATTGTCTGGGTACGGGGGCAGAAACGTACAAAGCGATATTCGGTCCTACCAACTTCTCCTTTATTGCCGGTGATGTGAAATTCGTTTGTCTCAATACGAATGCATTGGAATATGATTACTCAGAACCTGTACCGGATTTCACCTTTATGGAAAATGAACTGACAAACAGGACAGATGAATTTAACAAAACAGTCATAAGTATGCATGCACGACCGTATACAGACGTATTCAATGACAATGTAGTAAAAATGTTCCAGCATTATGTCAAACAATATCCCGGAATTCAGTTTTGCACTGCCGCCCATACTCATCACTATCGGGATGATGTGATTTTTGATGACGGCATACACTATGTTACCAGTGACAGCATGGACAAGCGTACTTACCTGGTATTTACCATAACCCCGGAGAAATATGAATATGAACTGGTTAAATATTAAATACATCGGACGGGCAGGACTGATAATTATCCTGTTATTCTTTACCTGTCCAAGTTCAGCTACTTGTAAAACAGATACAGTTATCAATACATATAAGCGCGATTCATTATATTTTGCAGTAAAAGCTGACTCAATTATCGCCTTTCATACAGGAGACTCTTTGTTTACTATCATCAAGGCAGACACTGTGCTACCCGTTATACCCAAAGCTGTAAAGAGAACCGGTTATGACAATCGGGTACATCGCTTCCGCAAAAACTGGGAACGGATTATCCCGACTCATGCTAAAATCCAATATGCCGGAAACATGGGATTGCTCTCCTTCGGTACAGGGTGGGATTACGGAAAACGGAATCAATGGGAAACAGATATATTGCTCGGATTCATCCCGAAATATTCGTCGAAAAAGACAAAAGTGACAATGACACTGAAACAGAACTATATGCCCTGGAGTATTAATATAGGAAAAGGATTCTCGACGGAACCTCTTGCCTGCGGACTCTACCTGAACACAGTCTTCGGAGATCAGTTCTGGGTAAACGAACCGGACCGTTATCCTAAAGGGTATTATGGATTTTCGAGCAAAGTACGTATTCATATTTATATGGGACAACGACTGACTTATGACATTGACCCGCAACGCAGATTTTTAGCTAAGTCGGTTACTTTTTTCTATGAAATAAGTACTTGTGACCTTTATCTGGTTAGTGCCGTACAAAATAGTTATCTCCGCCCCCGTGATTATTTGAGCTTATCTTTCGGATTAAAGTTCCAATGGCTATAAAATATTTTTCGTAATTCTGGAAGACTTTTATAACCTCTTTATTTATAAGAGGTTTGAAAGGAAGGATAAAATAGAGGTAACGAATTGGCAACCGTGTCTGTTTCTGCGATTTGCTGTGAGTTGCTATCAATGTCACTCGTCTTGATGCAAAAGTAGCAATAAAAATCGGAAATATATCAAAACGTCCCATGATTTTTATCGCAGGACGTTTTTTATAATCACTAAATAAATTTGTTTCAGTAGGGATATTTAATTTCTGCGAATTACGGGTTATGATTGCTCAAATTTATACTTCAATCCATATTCTTCCAGTTTGACGTACAGTGTTGTCCGTCCTATTCCGAGCAATTCAGCGGCAACCTTGCGGTTACCGTTCGCCTGCTTCAACGCGCGTAAGACACGCTCCTTGTCTTCCGCATCGCTGCGCAGGGCGAAGCTGACGGGTGAGGTCGCCCTCGTCACGGCAAGTTCCAGATGCTCTTTCGTGACAAGACCTGTCTGTGCCTGCAACACCGCTCCCATGATTTTCTGACGAAGCTCGCGGACATTGCCCGGCCAAGCATGGGTCAGCAATGTCTTGCGGGCTTCACCGTCAAAGCCGATGACATCGCATTCCAGTTCCCGGTTCGCAATTTCACGGAAGAACTCAGCCAGCGGCATGATGTCCTCCTGACAGTCACGCAACGGCGGAACGGTTATCTCGAAATCGTGCAGACGGTACAGCAAGTCCTGACGAAAACGCTTCTCATTGACCGCCTTTTCCAGATTCTCGTTGGTAGCGGCAATGATACGGACATTAAAACTCTTATCCGCTCTGTCACCTATCGGGCGGTATCGCCGTTCTTGTATGGCACGCAGAAGCATCTGTTGGGTTTCCGGTGCGAGATTACCCACTTCGTCCAAAAACAGCGTACCACTTTCCGCCTCATGGAAATAACCTTTCTTGGCACTGTCCGCACCCGTGAACGCCCCTCTGACGTGTCCGAAGAAAGCAGACGGCGCAAGCTCTTTGGTGAGCGAACCGCAGTCCACAGCCACAAACGGTTTTCCTGCCCGCTTGCTCTTGTCGTGCAGCAGATGGGCGATATGCTCTTTGCCCGTGCCGTTCTCCCCGAATATCAGCACACTCATGTCAGTGGGAGCTACAAGCCTTATCCGGTGCATGATTTTCCGGAAGGCGGAACCGTCACGGGCAAAGACGGGCATACGGCTTCGCCCGATATTACGCTCTTTCAGTATAGTACGGAGAAGAGGCACGAGTTTGTCCTCCACGAGTTGCTTGGGTATGTAGTCCAGCGAGCCGAGTTTCATGCTCTCCACCGCCGTATTCACTTCGGCATAGTCGGTCATAATAATGAACGGCTGCGTCATGCCCTCCTTGCGCATCCAGCGCAGCAGGTCGATACCGTTACCGTCGGGCAGACGCAGGTCGGAAACTATGATGTCTTCTTCCGTGGCTTGTTGCAGAAGTTTCCTCGCTGTCGAGAGGTGGAAAGCCTGCACGGTGCGGAATCCCTCCCGTGCTAACAGGTTGCAGACAAATTCGCAATACACGATGTTGTCCTCCACCACTATGATTCTTGTCTTATCCATTTTCGTATTTTCTCCTTTCTTCTCTTGCCAGCCGGATGATTTCCATGCCTTTATCCAGCATGGCTTTTACGGCCTTGCCTATTGCCTTATCGTCAGGTGTGCCATTGTTATGAATCAGTTTATAAAGGTCCCTCAACGGTCTGTCGGCACGGAGTATCTCCCACGAGCTGCGCAGGTGGTGTATAAGGGCTGCCAGCTCTTGGTGGTCTTGCCGCTGTTCCGCGTCCCTGACTGTCTGTATCTCCTTTTCGGTTTCCGTTATCAGCTTATCCAGCATAACGGATTCGTTGCCGTAGGACAGCAGGGAGGAAAAATCCGGCTTTTCGTCCGGTGTGTCTTTCATGGCGCATTTGTCAGAAACCTCCATCAGTTCCGATATTGAGAACGGTTTGAGCAGGCAATCAGCAAATCCACGCTCCATAATCTCCTCCTTGCTGCAACTGCCCGAAGCGGTAGTCACGACAACAGGAATAGTCCTTGAATTGCCGATGTTGGAGGTGCGCAGAAGTTCCAGTAATTCAAATCCGTTTATCTCCGGCATATTCAAGTCCGTCAGAAGCAGACTGTATTCTTTCTGGCGTATCATTTCCATCAGCTTCGCAGCATCGGTGCAGGTATCGCAGTGTATTCCCTCTTGTGTATACATTTCTTTCAGCATCAGGAGCAGCACTTCGTCATTGTCGATGGCAATGACCTCATGATATGCCTCATTGCGGCGAGCATAACCTTGATAGGATTGCCCAGGCTGTTCCTCGGCGGTCTGCATGGGTATTTCCACCGTGAAGCGACTACCCTTGCCTTTCTCACTATCCAGCCGTATTGTACCGCCAAACATTGTCACGATACGCTCCACAATGGACAATCCCAGTCCGAAACCGTCCTTTGCAGCAGCATTTGACAGACGTTCAAACGCATCGAACACACATCGCTGTTCCTCCTCGGTCATGCCCGTGCCGGTATCTTCAACCACAAGTGTCAGCACACCATCGGCATAATCCATTGTCAGAGAAACACTACCGTTCTCCGTGAACTTGATGGCGTTTGACAGCAGGTTATTGCCTATTTGCAGGATGCGTTCCTTATCGGTCAAGACAACCGCGTCCGTGCGGTTCGTCACAATAAGAGCCAGTCCCTTGTTCATGGCGATGGGCATAAACTCCGTTTCAAGTGTGTGAGTGATTGCCGAAATCCGGCAAGGAGAAATGTTCGACTGTTCCTTGCCGTTGTCCAGCCGGAAGAAATTCAGCATGGTGTTGAGCATTTCGCGCATCCGGTCGGAAGATTGCTGGATGTTTCGGATATACATCCCGGTTTTATCCGTACTGCAATCTTTCCGCATCAGTCCGGCATAGCCGGTTATTGCCGTCAGCGGAGTGCGTAGTTCATGGATAATGGTATGCACTGCTTTTTTACGGGACGCTATATGTGCTTCGTTCTGTTCAACAGACTGTTTCAACTGTTCTATTAAATCCGCAGTTTCTCGTTTGTATCGTTTGATACGGGTGATATTTCGGTGGATAATTATGTAAGAGATTATCAATAATAAAACAACGAATCCTGTCAAGCCGCCTATCTGAATAAAAGACCTTTCACGCATGGCGGCTATTTCCGCTTCCCGTTTCTGTAAGTCTGCTTGAACTTTCTCGTCTATTTGAACAACCAGTCCTTGCAGTTGTCTGTTGAGTTCCGCATTTCGTGCAGCAAGACTATCGGCGTGTTCCGATAAACGGCGGCTTTGTGCCTGTTGTTCAGCTATCATATTCCGGTTAAGGGAACGGAGCATCGTGGTGGTCATTGTGGGTTTTGCTTCCTCTTTTTTGCCGAAGATGCCCAAGAATCCTTTTCGTTTAGGTTTCTTGGGCTGTTCTTGCACACTTTTCTGCGCGATTACGGGTACTTGACGAGTTATTTTATCGTTGATGACTTGCTGTTGTTCAAGTATCTGAACGATTTGGCACATCTGTCGTTCCTTATCTTCGAGAAGATGGCATACACTGTCTATGCGTTCTACCGGATAGATAGCTTTGAAACGACAAAGCATACTGTCCATTGCCATACGCCGGGCGTGATAATATTTCAAGTCTTCATCATCCCATTCCAATATAGTTTCACCCAATAAAGAAAATTCTATCAGTTGAATATGGATATCATTTATATATTTTCGGAGTTCGTCAATTTTCCAACTGTTGGATTCCCATATTTCTATTTCTAGCCATTTTATATAGCAAGTATTGGCTATACTACATATAAAAAATACTATTAATATATAACCAAAAGCGATAATGTTATGTATGGTTTTCACATTTTAATTATTAATAGTCTTTTATATTGCGACACAACATATCGATTTGGGTTATACTAAATTTTTACACGGTAAATTTTGCTAACAATTTTCCAATTGTCAATATCTTTTATTAGTGTAAACATGTCAATATATTCCTGAGGACCAAATTGAGATTGAATTTTAACGATTGCGATATTTTGCTCTATATTGCAATCTAACAATTTATAGCTTGCAGTTGATGCGCCACTTTTATCCACTATGTCATACAAGACTTTAATCGGTACAGTTCTTATTTGTCCGCTTTCAGACCAAGACATAGTGGCATTATTTGTAAAAGCTTTCTTTGTAATTTTACTATCGCCCTTTCTTCCACCCTCTACATAATATTCGATGGTTTTAATTATTTCTGTCATTTCTGGATTTGAATGACAGTTTAAGATACATTGTTTTTGCATCTTAAAAGCTTTTTCGGTGTTTTGAGCAGATATCGTCCCTGTTATAAATAACATTGCTGTACAACACGCTATTAGCGACATTGAAAACTTTTTCGGTTTCATTGTTTTTGCTTTTTAATTGTTTTGTATAAAATCTGTACGTAATCTCATCTCATATACAGGTTTCTCCATACCACATTGTTTGGCGGTTTTTACACTTTTTAATAGCCATGCCATATTCTCTCCGAGAGAACGCATTGTTTGTAACCCCTCTTCATCCTTACGAACATCTTCCGGAGTAAATCCATGAACGGAGTTCCAATATTGCGATGAGACAATAGGCATATTCGAAATTGTGAAATACTGATTAAGCTGTTCAAATGTGGCTGAAGCTCCACCACGACGACAAGATACAACGGATGCTCCAAGTTTTCCAGCCATTTTGTCCTCTTTACAGAAGAACAATCGCTGACAGAATGATGTTATCTGCCCAGTAGGTTGACTATAATATACAGGCGACCCCAATATGATAGCATCAAACTCGTCAAGCCTGTCTTGTATATCCCTCACAGCATCGTCACGAAAACAATGCCCTATTTCAAAGCATTTCATACAGGCAATGCATCCGGCAACAGGTTTGTTACCAAGATACAGTATCTCAGTTTCAATATCATGCTTATGTAGAGTACGGACGACCTCATTTAATGCAGTAAAAGTACACCCATCTTTATGAGGGCTGCCGTTTATCAGTAAAACTTTCATTGTTTCAGATGTTTTTACCTAATGAATATGCTTTTTCTAATGAAGGATGTCCAGTAATATCGCCAATCCGCATAACACCGCCAGCATATATTTCGCCTACGTTTTCCCAACCGAGGTGACGAAGTAAAGCATGGTAGTAATGCTCCACAGGCTCGAAGTTATCCGGTGTGTCGCCTTCTGCTGCCATAAGTAAGACGCAATGTTGCATAGGCGTATGGTACTCCTGACTTTTTTCCGTCACGGCAAACAAACGGTCAATGACGGTTTTCAACTGTGCGGTGATACTCCAGTAATACATCGGCGAGGCCAGAACCAATACGTCTGCCGTTTCATAATATGGATAAATTTTTACCATATCGTCTTTCTGTACGCAAGGGTTTTGTGAATCGCATCCACCGCCCAGACATCCCAAACAGGGATGAATGTCCATTCGTTGCAAATTGAAAACTTCCACCGTATGTCCTGCTTTTTCCGCACCTTGTTTGAAGGCTTCCACCAGTCCTGCCGTATTGCCTTTCATACGTGGACTTCCGTTTAATATGACAATTCTTTTTCTCATTGTTTCTATTTCTTTTGTATCGTATTTGAGTTTTGATTATAGGCTTTAGCTACACATTTCCATTCACCATCGATTTTCAGCAGAAGCAAATAGTCGGTGAAATCGATACGGTTTCCCCAGCCCTCTTCAAAAACACGAACCACCGCCAGTGTTTCTTCCACTGCCACCACATCAATACGTGCCTTGAATGCCTCGCCGCCGCTGATGGTATCCACGTTGCGGTAAAACTGCTCAATGGAACCATGTTCCAGTTCTCCATCAAGAAAGCCAAACAATACAGCATCATCGGTAAACAACTCGCGTGCATATTTGCTATTGCCTTCTGCTACACTCTTTACAAACTTCATGGCAGCTTCCTGTACTGCCTCGTATTCTTTAATTGAATCTCTCATAATGTTTTTTGTTTTATTAATCGTTTGCAAAGTTACAGGGTAATGCCGAGGTAGGCAAGTACCGAAAAATTATTCATATACTGAATTATTTTTCGGTATATCTATATTATCAGAGATTATACTTACTTTTGCATTTGTAATAACGACACGAAGAATGTACGAAAGAAAAATACCCGTTGATTTGAGTTGTCCGCTTCGGCTGACGATGAGTCTGATAGATTCCAAATGGAAATCCTGCATACTGGATGAATTGCGCAATGCGTCAATGCGTCCGAGTGAATTACACAAAGCTCTACCTGAAGCCACACCGCGCGTACTCGATTTACAACTAAAAGAACTGGTGGATGATGGACTTGTAGCTAAAACAATTTACCCCGAACTGCCGCCACGTTCAGAATATTCCATTACAGAACTTGGGCAATCGCTCTTGCCTATCCTCGATGCTATGATTACATGGGGGGAAGCGAATCGAAAACTATTCGTTAAAAAGTATGGTCAGAAATAAAATCTACTGACGGACTTCGCTCATTTACTGGGTTATATATCTGCGGATATTACAATCTCATTCCCCGTTTGCGTTTCTTTTTCCTGCGAAGTATCTCTGCCATTTCCTGACTGGCTTCTACATCAGCGGCGTTGTAAGACGAGCCGTTGCCGTTCAGCAATCCCAACGAACCGTTGAATAATTCATTGCGTGCTGAACCGGACGGTGTGTTTAGCATGGCAACATCATGTACTTTGGCTGTCATGCCCATACGTTCATTATACCTGTTGCGCTGCAAGGCTGCATCAATCTTGGAATAACTAAAACGCCTGTCCACCTTGGAGCCGTTGAAACGGTAGCCGTTCTTTGTGAATACAACGCCCTGCACCTCGTTTGTCCGTTCCTTGTGTTTGAAACTGACTTCCACACCCTGCCGTTTCAGATTGGCAACAAGCACGTTCCAGTTACCGCACCTGCCTACCTCTTTTTTGAGAATGTCGTATAGTTCATACTTTGTCCTGTCCGGCTCTTTCAGGCGGTTACGCTTGACGTTATCTTTACTGCCAGCTATATACAGCCCATATTTCATGGTTAGCTCCTTGCAGATACGGGTGCTGCGCAGACGCTCGTGCCTGTCAGAAATAGTGCTGCCGTTGTTGTCGATGCGATTGAAGGCGATATGCACATGCGGATGCTCCTTGTCGAAATGTCGGGCAATGAAGAACTGCGTGTCCCGAATGCCCATTCTTTCCATATATTCAAGTGCGATACCAGCCATTACACGGTTGGTCAGTCGTGGCTCGTCCTCTTTGGAGAAGCTGAGGGCGATATGTCCGACTGGCTTCGCCACCTTGCCGTTTATCTGAGACTGGATGTTGAAACTCATGGCGATGGTTTCCTTGTTTTCCATGAACAAGCCGTCGTATGCCACCACCTGCGTCCCCTTGCCTTTGTCAAGGATGTAATCCACCACACCCTTGAAGTCGCTTCCCTTTACGATTTTCGCCATCATATCCCTATCTTGTTCAGAAGTTCATGAATCCTTGCCACCGCCACTTTGCAATCCCAACGGGCTTCCGAGAATCCTCCGGCGTTCGCCTTATGCGTAAGCTGGTTGAGATTGTTCGCCATGCCGCAAAGCTGGCGCACATAATCGGAGTGCTCTTTCGACAACCGTTCTTGCACATATCCGTTTCGGAAACATTCCCTCATGTACTCGCTTGGCGATATGCCCGCCTCATACGCCCGTGTCAGCAGACGGAAGTAATCGGCTGCCGCCATCTTCACACCGATGCGATAGCTCAGTTTTTCTGCCGTTTCCTTTTTCGGGCGACCGCCCTTGTTTCGTCCCTTATGTTCCATATTCCTGTTTTCAATGCTGTTACTGTTTATACTGTATAGACCAACGGGATGCCACTTTCCGAGATTTGGAAAGTGAGTAGTAAGCGGTTTCGGTACACCCGAAACACAAACTTGCTACCTCCCCAATTCCATCGGATGAATTTCGGGCAGCTCCCGTTTATTACTCCGTTGGTTCATAGTCCCAAGCCTTTCTTCCTGGGCTTAACGATGGTTCGTGGTGGTGGATTGACAGTTTGATTCTGTCGCTTGCCACACAAGTAATCGTTCAGGTCTTTATGTCCGTTGTAGTTGTTGGAAAAGTCGCGGATGCGTCCGGCAAACTCTTTTTTCAGTTCCCAATATGCTTTCCGTCCTGCCTCGTCATTGTCGAGCAGACAGTGGATGCGCTCGTACCCGTGTAGCACGTCTATGGCTTTGGAAACATTGGCAACCGAATTGAGAATGACGTAATCCTGCCCGTCAAGGCTGGGCATGGCCGGGCAGTTCTTCATCCGCAACGTAAGGAATGAAAGGTAGTCCGTCATGCCCTCGAACACGAGGCATTTCTCTCTCGGCTCACCCGCCTGCCGGATATGGCTGATGTCCTTCGGTGCGATGCAGCCCTTGAAGAAACGGTTGCGCACTTCATATCCTCCCGCCACATTCGGGAAACCGATGGCGAAATATGGCTTGCCGTTATGGGTGAAGTGCAATTCCTTACATTCCGGCTTTGCCAAGGCGGTATCTATACCCCGTTCCTGCAAGTAACGGAGCAATGCCGGATGGGAAAGTTCTTTCACTTCCAGATGTTGGAAACTCTGTTCGGATGCCTGCTGGTGAAAAGAGAAAGATACGGGTCGGACGTGTGGCATTTGCTCCGCTATCTTACCAAGCAGGTAGGGTACATAGTCCGAACAGTAAAGTTCCTGCGCCAATGCAATGATGTTGCCGCCTCTGCCCAGCCCGTAATCGAACCACAGATTGTGTTCCACGCTCACCTTGAACGATGCTTCTGTTTCTTGCCTGAATGGGGATTTGTACCAAAGGTTGTTTCCTTGCTGTTTCACGGGCGAGTAGCTCAAACTTTGCAGATAGTCCGCCAGTCTGATTGTTTTTGCTTCTTGAATGTTCATAATGTTATTCCTACGGATTTGATGATGGCTGATAAAGCGATGATTTGATGAATGGTGCTATATTCTTATTGTATATCAACACAATAGCCTCTCATCACGCTTTCATCAAAACATTCACCGAAAGAGAACGCATGTTGGTGGTTTCTTTCTCTTTTCATCAGCAAAATGTCTTTGATGGAAGGTTGATGAGAGCGTAGCAGTCTGTATTCCAATACTTTTATATACTTATTCATCATTTCATCAAAATAATCATAGCGTTTCTAAAAAAGCTCTTGTCACGGTGTAATACCTTCCTGTCCTGCGAAGTGGGGAGTAACGGTATTCACGGTTGTAGTCCACTTGGTAGGTGGTATATGTGAGGGTGTTGTGGGCAGGTGTCAGTTTCCAACAATCCTGCAACACCTTCCGTACCTGATGTTTCTCCGCTTTGACATACGTATTTGCCAACAGAACGAGTATATCATGCGGACAGAATGAAACACAGTCCACATTCATCGTTGTCATAATATCGAGAAGCAGTTCATACATTTCAATCTCCAACCGGTTGCGGTTACTGCGGATAATCTTCTGCAAGGCTTCTGTGTGCAGAAGTGACGGGGCAAACCACATACGGCTCTCTTTTTTGGTGGATAGTTTCCTGTTCTGCAAATGATAGAGGAAAGCAGGTATTTCCGCTTTCAACTTTTGCAGGAAGCAGGTATCATCGGATTGCAAGCGGTCTATCTTGCGCACCCAATAGCGTGTTTCCCCTACATCTATGATGACTGGCAGATATTCGTTGTTGGAACATAGCACGAACTTGGCGAAAAAGCCGATTTCGTCACGGTCTTTGCCTTTGGCTTCCACCTTGTAGGAAAGTGTGGTGCTGAGGTTCTTCAACCGCTCGCTGTCCTCCCTGCGGCTCAGCAACACTTCGTCCACCACGATAAGGAGTTTGCCAGCCCAGTCGGAATTGAACTGGCTGCGGAAGTCCTCGTTGGTGTTGAATGTGACATTGTTCTGAAACAGGGCTTTCAGAAAATTCAGAAACGTGCTTTTGCCTGTGTTGCGTTCTTCCGATACCAACAGCAGGATAGGCAACTTCTGAATCGGTTGCAGGTATAGCAGTTGCAGATAGTCCATACCTAATTCGTATTGTTCCCCGAAGATGTGTCGTACCAATGATTGGATGTGCGAGAAGTCTCCCTCCTGCGGTTGATGGTCTATCGGTTCGTACAGGTTCAGGAACTTGTCCACTACCGGACGATAGTTCACATGGTCGGGGACTGTGCAGAAGCCGTCATACTTCGGTACGGTGGCAAGATAATGTTTGCCATAATCCTGCCGCAGGGTCTCGTTGTTCCACACGATACGTTTCCTCATATAGCCACCGTTCAGCCGGGGCTGGTTCACTAACTTGTAGAGGGTCGTACCTACCCGTATGAACTCCTCTTTGCTGATATTGCCTTGTTTCATAAGCACTTCATTTTGTTTTAATCAATGCAAAGCTCGGCAATTCGGATAAGACGGATTGACAACTCACGCGTGACTCACGTATGATTTTCTTGGATTTGGCACAAACACATACAAATAAAGTCCGAAGATGTGCCACTCTGACGGGTTCTTCTTCGGACTTGTCGTAATCGGCAATACGCTTATTCGAATACTTATATGAATATATTATCGGCAATGGGAATACGCATAGGTTTCACTACTTTATGTCGTCACATCAATGTATTTATGCCTGATAATTAGACGTTTTCATGCCATTCATGTCCAGCGAAAAGAAGATGCTTGCTTTCTCTTTTCGCATGTACAGCCTTTCAAACAGGAGTTTGCGCACCTGCTCCGCACCGAAGCTGTCGATACGGAATGCAAGCACGACTATAATCTGAAAACTGAACACATCTGCATGACAACCGTTATTCAGCTGTATATACTTTTGTACCTTGTATTCGTTTAACACGCCGCTTTTATATACCGCTCTGATAGCAGCACGGAGTGTCGGGGCGATTACCCCGAACAGCTCCACCAGTTCCGGCTCGCTCATCCATATACCTGAAATGTCTTCTGGCAATATGACGCTGCCGTATTCGTTTATTGTCATGATGCTCCTTTCCATTTCCATACTCATGACACCGTTATACCGTTAAATGTCTTACTCAGTTTATCGCCGAACATCGTCAGGTCGGTATTCAGTTTCTGCGTGGTAATCTTCGCGTATATCTGGGTCGTGACAATGTTCGTATGTCCCAATACACGGCTTACGCTTTCGATCGGCATTCCTTTGGTCAGAGCCAGCGTTCCGAATGTATGCCTTGCACAATGGTACGAGATTTGCTTCTCTATACCGCATTCACTGATAACCTTTTTCAACTGTTTGCACATCGTCCAGTAGTTGATTTTCCCGAACACGGACTTGTCTCCCGAACGGTTCTTGTAGCGTTCGATTATCTGCATGGGAATATCAAGCAGTTTCACTTGGAAAGGGACATCGGTCTTGTGCCGCTTGCCGATTATCCATTTCTCTCCGTTCACTTCCACGATTTCATCCGTGGTCAGTTCCTTCATGTCCACGAAACTAAGGGCGGTGAAGCAGGCGAAGATAAAAAGGTCACGCACCAGTGTGAGTGTGGGATTTTCAAACTCGTGTGTCATGATGGTCTTTATCTCGTCCTCCGTCAGATACTCACGCTCCTTCACGTTCGGGCTGATATGGAACTGCGCAAAAGGGTTTCTCGGTATCAGCCCGTTATAATGCGCACGCATCACCACGCCCTTCAGCCACATGCAGTTGAGCCATATCGTGGCGTTCTTCAGCCCCCGTTCGGCAGTAAGATAAGCCGCAAACTCCTTGATGAAGTCGGGTGTCAGTTCGAGCATCGACATATCCGTGCGCTTGTAGAACGACTTGATGAAAGCCGCCACATAGTTCCTCGCACGCATCATCACCTTGTATGTGCCGATGGTGCGGTCTTTTCCCACACGTTTGAGGAAGTTGGCGCAATCCTTGTCAAACGCCCGGATAAGCGTCTCATACTCGCTGCCAATTCCCTGATAGGCGTTGCGCACCATTTCCGCCGTCACGAACGCCTCTCGGTCGGAAAGTTTCTGGTAGTGCTTGATGATTTGCGCCTTGATGTTGTCAAGGGCGAGGTTGATGTCCCGTGCCCCCTGGCTCTTGCCTTTCGCCCTGTTCCCTTTCACGTCCCAAAGTGTCTTCGGGATGTTCTGCTTGCAACTGAACTGCGCCACAGTTCCGTTGATTGTCACCCGTCCCATGATGGGGACAATACCGTTCTTCTCCTTGCTGCCGTTCACGTAGAACAGCACTTTGAATGTGCTTCTTGCCATACTCGTTTTTTTGATTGCAAAATTAAGTATCAACGAGTTAGACCTTGTAAGCCAAACACAGCCATACGGAGAAAATGTCAGTGCCACGTGTTAAAAATCACATTTCGGCGGGTAATGATTTGAAAACCTAACGGCTTCATAAATCCGCTTTCATTTGCATTACCCCGTTTTTTTGTCTGTCCTCTTTTGTCCTCGCAAACGCCTTATAAACAAGCATTACGAAGACATTTCCTCCTTTTTATTAGCCTTTTCCAGAGATTTTTTCGTAAGTTTGTACCTGATAAACTTAATCGAATATGAGCAAATCGGGAACAATCATCATTGTAGACGACAACAAAGGAGTACTGACTGCCGTAGAGATCTTGCTGAAAAGTTATTTTTCAAAGGTCGTCACACTTTCTTCACCTGTCACCCTCATCACTGTGATGCAGGAAGAAATGCCGGAAGTGATATTGTTGGATATGAACTTCACTTCGGGAATCAATACCGGTAATGAAGGTTTGTTCTGGTTGCACGAGATAAAGAAAGTACGTCCGGAACTTCCCATCGTACTCTTTACTGCATACGCCGACATTGAACTCGCTATCCGGGGAATCAAGGAAGGAGCGACGGATTTCATCGTGAAACCCTGGAACAACCAAAAACTGGTAGAGACTTTACAAACCGCCGCACAGTCTGTGAGAAACGAAAAAAAAGGAGGAGCAAGAAAGGAATCCGCCGGTGTCCAGCCGATATATTGGGGAGAAAGTAAAGCCATGCAACAACTCCGAATGTTGATTGAAAAGGTTGCCGTTACAGATGCCAACATCCTGATTACAGGTGAAAACGGAACAGGGAAAGAAATTCTGGCACGAGAAATCCATGCGCTTTCCAATCGACGACAAAAGGAAATGATTGCCGTAGATATGGGAGCTATCACTGAGTCACTATTCGAAAGTGAACTTTTCGGCCATGTGAAAGGTTCTTTCACAGATGCGCATACCGACCGGACAGGTAAGTTCGAAGCCGCAGATAAAAGTACGTTATTCCTTGACGAGATAGGAAACTTGCCCTATCATCTGCAAGCCAAACTGCTGACTGCCATTCAACGAAGAAGCATCGTGCGAGTGGGAAGCAATAGCCCGATGCCGATCGACATCCGCCTGATTTGTGCCACCAACCGTAATTTGCAAGAAATGGTAGATAACGGAGAATTCCGGGAAGATTTGCTCTATCGTATCAATACGATCCATATAGAGATACCTTCGCTCCGGAAACGGAAAGAAGATATTATTCCTCTTGCCGAAAGGTTCATGATCCGCTTCTGCAAGCAATACGACAAAGAGCCGATGAAATTCAGTTCTGCGGCAAAAGAAAAACTGTCAATACATCCTTGGTACGGAAATATCCGTGAGCTGGAGCACGTTATTGAGAAAGTTGTCATCATTAACGATGAGCCGCTGATTCCTGCTGAGATCCTTCAATTATCTTCCCGGAAAATAGAATCTCCGGAAAGAAACATTTCCACTTTAGAAGATATGGAGAAACAAATGATACGGAAAGCATTGGAGGCTTGTGCCGGAAATTTGTCGGCAGTAGCCACCCAGTTAGGAATTACCCGGCAGACACTTTATAACAAGATGAAAAAATTCGGATTATGAACCGGTATCTTCAATATATAACACGGCAGTACTGGTTCAGAGTCGTATTGACAGTACTCGTTTGTACAGTCACCGTCCGTTTCGGTATCCTTCAATCTTATACATGGTTTGGAGTCTGTATTTGCCTTTTAATCCTATGCATATTATGGCAAATCCGACTTTACCGTACCCACGTCAAACAGGTACTTTTTATGATTGATGCATTGGAAAATAATGATAATTCCTTTCACTTCCCTGAGGAATACGGTACTCCGGAAAGCAGGCAGATCAATCAGGCACTCAACCGGGTGGGACACATTTTATACAATGTAAAAGCAGAAACAGCCCAACAAGAGAAGTATTACGAATTGATACTCGACTTCGTGAGTACGGGATTATTAGTGCTCAATGACAATGGAGCTGTATATCAGAAGAATAAAGAAGCACTCCGGCTTCTGGGACTCAACATATTCACACATATCCGCCAGTTAAGTAAAGTAGACGCTACACTCATGGAAAAAATGGAAAACTGCCGCCCGGGGGATAAACTACAAGTCATGTTTCATAACGAACGGGGAACAGTCAATCTATCCATACGTGTTTCGGAAATTAATGTTCATAAAGAGCATTTGCGTATCCTGGCTCTGAATGATATCAACATCGAACTGGATGAAAAAGAGATCGATTCATGGATTCGGTTAACTCGTGTACTCACCCATGAAATTATGAACTCCGTCACTCCTATCACCTCGTTAAGTGATACACTTTTGTCCATGGTGAAAGATAAAGACGAAGAAATCAGCCATGGCTTGCAGACTATCAGTACCACCGGCAAAGGCTTGCTTTCTTTTGTCGAATCTTACCGAAAATTCACACGTATCCCGACTCCGGAGCCTTCTTTGTTTTATTTGAAAGCATTCATCGAACGAATGGTCGAACTGACCCGGCACCAGAATCCATGTAATCATATTACTTTCCATACAGAGGTGACTCCCGCCGACCTGATCCTCCATGCAGACGAGAATCTCATTTCACAAGTCGTTATCAATCTTCTGAAAAACGCAGTGCAGGCAATCGGCAATCAGCCCGGCGGACGCATTGCGATACAGGCTCATTGCAACGACGCGGAAGAAGTACTGATTGAGATAAAAAACAATGGCCCTGCTATCCCTCCTGAAATTGCGGAACATATATTCATCCCTTTCTTTACGACCAAAGAAAGAGGAAGCGGAATCGGACTAAGCATCTCCCGCCAGATTATGAGGCTTTCGGGTGGTAGCCTAACATTGATTCCGGATGATAAAGAGACTAAGTTCATATTAAAATTCAAATAACAGAGTAGCCTATGATACCCGTACTTATCAATAATCCGTTATTCCGGGGAATAACTCCGGAAAAACTATCCGCCAATCTGGAAGAAATAAGTTTCCACACCCGTTCTTATAAGAAAGGGGAAATTCTGGCACGGCAGGGGGATGTATGCAACCGCCTCGTCATTCTGACAAAAGGCAGTGTTCGCGGAGAAATGATAGACTATTCCGGAAGATTAATAAAGGTAGAAGATATTGCCGCCCCCAGAGCGATTGCCCCGCTTTTTCTGTTTGGCGAAGAAAATCGTTATCCGGTGGAGGTGACAGCCAACGAGCCGACAGAGGTTATAGAAATTCCTAAAACAAGTGTTCTGGAATTGTTCCGCAAGAACGAGCAGTTTCTCGAAAATTATATGAACCTTTCTGCCAACTACGCACGGACTTTATCCGACAAGCTCTTTTTCATGTCTTTCAAGACTATCAGGCAGAAGATTGCGTCTTATTTGCTTCGCCTATATAAGCAGCAACAACAGTTACATATCACCCTCGACCGGTCGCAACAGGAATTAAGTGATTATTTCGGAGTATCCCGTCCTTCGTTGGCACGCGAATTGGCACACATGCAGGAAGACGGATTACTCACTGCCGACCGGAAACAGATCACTATCCTTCAAAAAGAAGAGCTTGTCCGGCTTATCCAATAGAGTTTGCCGGTATCCACAAAAAAATATTCATTGTTGTAACATTAGTTACAGAACTGCCCGCAACCTTTGCGCTACATTTGCGTTCATTAATCAAGAAGACTAATTAAAACGTAAATGTTATGAGTATGTTCTGTTATCAATGTCAAGAAACCGCAATGGGTACAGGTTGTACCTTAAAAGGAGTATGCGGTAAAACATCCGAAGTGGCTAACCTGCAAGACCTGTTACTCTTTGTAATACGTGGAATTGCCGTGTACAACGAATACCTGCGTAAAGAAGGACATTCCTCCGAAGAAGCGGACAAATTTATCTATGATTCTCTCTTTATCACTATTACCAATGCCAACTTTGACAAAGCAGCCATTATTGGGAAAATAAAGGAAGGACTACGCTTGAAAAAAGAACTGGGCGGTAAGGTTTCTATCAAAAACGCTCCCGACGAATGTCTTTGGAACGGCAATGAAGATGAATTTGAAGAAAAGGCTAAAACAGTGGGGGTGCTTCGCACACCAGACGAAGACATCCGTTCGTTAAAAGAACTGGTGCACTACGGACTGAAAGGAATGGCAGCCTATGTAGAGCACGCACATAACCTGGGTTACCAGTCACCGGAAATCTTCGCCTTCATGCAACATGCATTAGCTGAACTGACCCGCAATGATATAACTATGGAAGAACTGGTTCAACTTACACTGGAGACAGGTCAACATGGGGTGTCTGCCATGGCACAACTGGATACTGCCAATACAAGCAGTTACGGCAATCCCGAAATTACCGAAGTCAATATCGGTGTACGCAACAATCCGGGTATCCTTATCAGCGGGCATGACCTGAAAGACCTCGAAGAACTGCTGGAACAAACGGAAGGTACGGGAATAGACATCTATACTCACAGCGAAATGCTTCCGGCCCATTACTATCCCCAACTAAAGAAATACAAACATCTGGCAGGAAACTACGGGAATGCCTGGTGGAAACAAAAGGAGGAGTTTGAAAGTTTCAACGGGCCGATTCTGTTTACAAGCAACTGCATTGTTCCTCCACGTTCCAACGCCAGCTACAAGGATCGTATCTATGTCACCGGTGCTTGCGGACTGGAAGGAGCACATTATATCCCGGAACGTAAGGACGGAAAACCAAAAGATTTCTCTGCACTGATTGCCCACGCCAAGCAATGCCAGCCACCGGTAGCAATAGAAAACGGTACTCTTATCGGCGGGTTTGCCCATGCGCAAGTGACGGCTTTGGCAGACAAAGTAGTAGAAGCTGTAAAGAGCGGTGCGATTCGTAAGTTCTTTGTCATGGCAGGATGCGACGGACGTATGAAGAGTCGTGAATATTACACAGAGTTTGCCCGGAAACTTCCGAACGATACGGTTATCCTGACAGCCGGATGTGCAAAATACAGATACAACAAGTTGTCTTTAGGTGATATCAACGGTATTCCCCGTGTACTGGATGCAGGACAGTGTAACGACAGTTATTCACTAGCCGTCATTGCCCTGAAACTGAAAGAAATCTTCGGTTTGGATGATGTAAACAAGTTGCCTATTGTATATAACATTGCTTGGTATGAACAGAAAGCCGTTATCGTATTGCTGGCCTTATTAGCTTTGGGAGTGAAAAACATTCATCTGGGTCCTACCCTCCCCGCTTTCCTTTCTCCGAACGTAAAAAATGTGTTGATAGACCAATTCGGAATCGGTGGTATCAGTTCGGTAGATGAAGATATTATGAAATTTCTGTCATAACTAATAGAACCTGAATCTTACATAAAGGCGCGGACAATGCAATGTTTTTGTATCGTCCGCGCCTGAAATTTATAGTAGAATCAACTTATTCTTTCCGGTCAGTCATTTCTCGGCAAAATCAAATTAAGGAGTACGCCTACCAAAGCTGCCAGTCCGATACCGGATAAAGAAAATTCCCCCCAGGTAAAAACAGCTCCGCCGATACCGACAGTCAATGTTAAAGATACGATGATAATATTCCTTGTACGACTCAAGTCAATACAATTATTTACCAGATTGGCTATACCCGCACAGGCTATTGTACCGAAGAGCAAAAGCATAATTCCACCCAACACTGCACTCGGAATTGATTTCAACAATGCACTGATCTTACCTATAACAGAAAATAAGATAGCAGAAAACGCGGCAATCCGGATTACCTGCGGATTAGTGATCTTCGTCAGAGACATGGCACCCGTTACTTCGGAATAAGTAGTTACAGGAGGGCCGCCTACCAGTCCGGCAAAAAAACAAGCCAGACCGTCTCCCAATAAAGTACGATGCAGACCGGGGTCTTTCACAAAATCTTTTCCGGCAACAGTGTTGACCACATATACATCACCAATATGCTCTATCACCGGAGCAATCGCTACCGGAATCATAAACAGCACCGGTTCCCACGAAAACTTAGGAAAAACAAATTGAGGCAAACCAATCCATGCCGCATCTCTGACACCGGATAAATCCAAATCATAGAAAAGCCATGCGGCCAGATAACCTACTATAATCCCACAAAAGATAGGTATCAGTTTTAAAAGTCCTTTCGCTTTCATCGAAACAATAACCGCAGTAACCAACGACAACAAGGCCAGCACCCAGTTTTCTTTTGCCATATTCACACCGGTTCCCGCCAGAGACAGTCCAATCAGAATAATGACCGGACCTATGACAACCGGAGGAAACAATTTCTCAATTACCCTTATCCCCTGCCACTTGACAAGCGCACTCATTACAAAATAAACAAGCGCAACCCCTACCATGCCCGATAAAGTGCCGGGTAATCCGTAAAGTTCCGTCGCTTTTATGATAGGAGCAATAAAAGCAAAACTACTTCCCAAGAAAATAGGAACCTTCCCACGAGTGACAGCGTGAAAGATAAGAGTACCGATTCCGGCGGTAAATAAAGCAGTGGAAGGGTCGAGCCCGACCAATAACGGTACAAGGACCGTAGCTCCAAAGGCTACAAACAGGAATTGTACTCCCACTATCCCTTTCCTTAAAGGAGTAAGATTATTTGAATCCATAAGTATGATGTAGATTAATTGAGTGCAAAATTAATCTTTTTAGACAATTTAACTACCTTTTTTCACAAAAATACATCCAAAAAGCCCTTTAATTTGTTGTTAATAATGTGTAACTTCGCACGGTGAGAACGAATACGACAATTTTATAACTTAATAATATATTGCCTATGATATTTACAGCAGAAAACACCTTACTTATTGGTTCTATCTTACTTTTCGTCAGCATTGTTGTTGGAAAAACCGGATACCGCTTCGGAGTGCCCACTTTATTACTATTCCTTGTAGTAGGAATGCTATTCGGAAGTGACGGGCTCGGACTCCAATTCCATGACGCCAAAGATGCACAATTCATTGGTATGGTTGCATTAAGCATCATCTTGTTTTCGGGAGGTATGGATACGAAGTTCAAAGAAATCAAACCCATTTTAGGACCAGGTATCGTGCTTTCTACCGTCGGAGTTTTACTCACTGCCCTTTTCACCGGATTGTTTATCTGGTGGCTATCCGGCATGAGTTGGACAAATATTTATCTGCCTATCACGACTTCATTGTTATTGGCAGCTACTATGTCGTCTACCGACTCGGCCTCCGTATTCGCTATCCTGCGTTCGCAGAAAATGAATCTGAAACATAACCTCCGTCCCATGTTGGAATTGGAAAGTGGTAGTAATGACCCTATGGCGTATATGCTGACCATTGTGCTGATACAGTTTATCCAATCGGCAGGTATGGGAGTCGGTGCTATTGTCGGTTCATTTGTCATTCAGTTTATGGTAGGTGCAGGTGCCGGATATGTACTCGGAAAGCTGGCTATCCGTATGCTGAACAAACTCAATATTGACAACCAGGCATTGTATCCGATATTATTGCTGGCTTTTGTATTCTTCACCTTTTCTATCACCGACTTGCTGAAAGGTAACGGCTACCTTGCCGTATACATCGCAGGTATCATGGTAGGAAACAATAAAATCATGCACCGCAAGGACATCTACACATTTATGGACGGATTGACCTGGCCGTTCCAAATCATCATGTTCCTTTGCCTCGGACTTCTCGTCAATCCGCACGAAATGCTGGAAGTAGCAGTAGTAGCCTTGTTGATCGGTATCTTTATGATTCTCATCGGGCGTCCGTTAAGCGTGTTCCTCTGCCTGCTCCCTTTCCGGAAGATTACCATGAAATCACGGTTGTTCGTATCATGGGTAGGACTACGCGGTGCCGTACCTATCATCTTTGCCACCTATCCGGTAGTTGCAGGCGTGGAAGGTTCGAATATTATCTTTAATATCGTATTCTTCATTACCATTGTCTCGTTGGTTGTGCAGGGAACAACGATTTCTTTCGTTGCCCGCATGCTGAACCTCTCTAAACCACTGGAGAAAACAGGGAATGACTTTGGAGTGGAGCTGCCGGAAGAAATAGACTCCGACCTTAGCGACATGACCATTACCACGGAAATGCTGGAAGAAGCAGATACCTTGAAGGATATGAATCTTCCCAAAGGAACATTGGTTATGATAGTGAAACGCGGAGATGAGTTTTTAATTCCTAACGGAACACTGAAACTTCATGTAGGAGACAAGTTGCTCCTTATCTCCGAAAAATCAAAAGAGGAAGTGAACGAATCCGAATAAGGCGGGGGACGAAATATGTTCAAACATCCCCCGTTAATTAACCGTAAAACTTAATTGTAAAATTCGGTTTACATTAATGAAGTATTAATTTTGCGCAGTTTTAAACTAAATGTGCAAAAACGAATGGAACAAGAACATCAGTTCATCGACTATATTGAACAAAGCATTATCAAGAACTGGGATAAAGACTCTTTGACTGACTACAAAGGAATTACCCTCCAATATAAAGATGTGGCTCGTAAAATAGCTAAATTCCACATTGTTTTAGAAAGTGCCGGTATTCAGCCGGGAGACAAGATAGCAGTCTGCGGACGTAACAGTGCCCATTGGGCTGTCACTTTTCTGGCTACTATCACTTACGGAGCCGTAATTGTTCCTATTCTCCATGAATTTAAAGCGGATAATATCCATAATATTGTCAACCACTCCGAAGCCAAACTGCTTTTTGTCGGCGACCAGGCATGGGAAAACCTGAATGAAGACGCCATGCCCCTGTTGGAAGGAATAGCGTCACTCACCGATTTCTCATCATTGGTATCACGCAATGAAAAACTGACGTATGCTTTCGAACACCGGAATGCGATATACGGTCAACGTTACCCGAAGAATTTCCGCCCGGAGCATATCTGTTACCGGAAAGACAGGCCCGAGGAACTGGCTATTATCAACTATACTTCAGGAACCACAGGCTATTCAAAAGGTGTCATGCTCCCCTATCGCAGTATCTGGTCGAATGTGGCCTATTGTTTTGAAATGCTTCCCGTCAAACCGGGCGACCATATCGTTTCCATGCTTCCTATGGGACACGTTTTCGGTATGGTATACGATTTCTTATATGGCTTCTCCGCAGGTGCGCATATCTATTTCCTGACACGTATGCCGTCTCCGAAAATCATCTCACAATCTTTCTCGGAGATTAAGCCCAGAGTTATCTCTTGCGTACCTTTGATTGTAGAAAAGATTATCAAGAAAGATATCCTCCCTAAAGTGGATAGCAAAATCGGAAAGTTATTGCTCAAAGTACCTATCGTCAATGACAAAATCAAATCGTTGGCCCGCCAGGCAGCTATGGAAATCTTTGGAGGTAATTTCGACGAAATCATTATCGGCGGCGCTCCTTTCAATGCCGAAGTAGAAGCTTTTCTCAAAAAGATAGGTTTCCCCTACACCATTGCTTACGGCATGACAGAATGTGGTCCGATTATCTGCTCCAGCCGTTGGGATACATTGAAACTTGCTTCCTGCGGAAAGGCCACCACCCGAATGGAAGTCCGCATTGATTCCCCGGATCCTAAAACTCATGCCGGAGAGATTGTTTGCAGGGGAGCGAATATGATGCTCGGATATTATAAGAATCCGGAAGCTACCGCACAAATCATTGATGTAAACGGGTGGTTGCATACAGGAGATCTGGGCGTTATGGATGAAGAAGGTTATGTAACTGTTCGCGGACGTAGCAAGAATATGCTTCTCACTTCCAGCGGACAGAATATCTATCCGGAAGAGATAGAAAGCAAACTGAATAATATGCCGTATGTGGCTGAATCATTAATCGTATTGCAACACGACAAACTGGTGGCGCTTATCTATCCAGATTTTGACGATGCATTTGCTCACGGATTGCAGCAAAACGATATCCAGAAAGCTATGGAAGTCAACCGTGTCGAACTGAATCAACAATTGCCTAACTACTGCCAGATCAGCAAGATTAAAATTCATTTCGAGGAATTTGAAAAGACAGCGAAGAAATCAATCAAACGTTTCATGTATCAGGAAGCAAAAGGATAAGATTTTTTTCGTATACAAAAGACAAGATAAATAAAAACGGTGAACAAGCACAGGGGTTTGTTCACCGTTTTTTCTAACCTAACCAACTTTATTTCCTTAATCTATCATCTTTCAACAATCTTTTACCTTAAAACCAAACCTATCCCTAACACAATAAACCTCTATTAAATCTTAACCTATTTTTTCTTAAAGTTGTATGAACGAAATAGCCTGTCCTCCTCCGGCAGCCATACGTACAGTCAGCGTATTTTCAGCTGTGACAGTTTGTTCCGTAATCTGATAATCTGCCGGATTCGTTTTCCAGTCCGCCTTCTCACCGTCGGCATAGATAACAGCTTTATATTGTTTGCCCGGTTTCAGGAAGTCCAGTTTTATTTCCAGTGTTCGGGGAGCCTCATTGGTAGCTGCTCCGAAGAAATAATTATTTTTCGCTTTACGTACAACAGCTACAAACTCTCCCGGTTCTCCTGCCAATGCCTTGGATTCGTCACAATCCGGGTCGAAATCGCGGAAGAACCGGAAAGCAGGATGTCCTTCATAATGCTCAATCATATCAGAAGCCATTTGCAAGGGAGAATATAGAATCACCCAATTGGCAATCTGCTTCGCCAATGTTGTGTTGACACGGCTGTTCCCCTTATCCTGGTCATTCCATTTCCGACGACGGGGAGAGTCTTTGGTTTGCTGGAACAAAATATCAAAAGTTCCCGGAGTGTAGTCCATTGGACCAGACAGCAAGCGGGTAAACGGCAACATTACATGATGAGACGGCGGATTTCCTTCACTCCATGCATTCCATTCCATACCTCTGGCTCCTTCGCGCGTCATCATGTTAGGCCATGTACGGCGGATACCGGTATCCTTAATCGGTTCGTGTGCATCCAATGTCATTCTATGCTCCGCAGCTGTTTCCACTACCTTCTGATAATGGTTGACTCCATATTGTCCATGATGTGAAAGCCCGTTCGGGAAAGCTCCTGCATAACCTGTTTTCAGGATGTGGATGCTGTGGTCGGTATACCATTGCATTGCATGAACCATTTGCCGTTCATAATTCGGGATATTTCCTCCTGTTTCATGGTGTCCAATGATTTCGATTCCTTTTTCCTTGGCATAACGTACTATTTCATCTATGTCAAAGTCAGCGTAAGGTTTCGTAAAATCAAAATTCTGCATACCGCCCCAACTTTCCCAACCTTCATTCCAGCCTTCAAACAATACCGCTTCTATATTATTGGCAGCAGCGAAGTCGATATATTTTTTGGCATTGACAGTGGTAGCACCGTGGCGTTCATCCATTTTCCAAGTCTCTACACCCAGATGCATCCCCCACCATACACCGATATATTTCAAAGGACGAATCCAATCAGTAGTTTCCAACACACAAGGGTCATTCAGGTTCAGGATCAGGGAAGAATTGATTAATCCGACAGCTTCCGGAGCAATCTGGATAGTACGCCAGGAAGTTGTAAAATGGTTGCTTTTGCGTACCTTGATACCGTCCGGCCAGGGAGTAAGTTCCGCCTTCAAAGTGTAATCTCCGATTTGTTTCAGCGTCATTTCGGAGAAATCATACAATGCCGCTTCATGGATACTTCCGTAAACACCATCCGCCGTCTTAAAGGTAAAAGGAGTATTGGCTGTCTCCACTTCGGAAATAGGCTGCTGCTTATAAAGCAATTCATAAGTCTCGGCACTCGCAGGAATCGACCATGAGGTACCGTCCTGACGGAAGTGGAAAGTAGTCAGTTCATCAGTTATCATCAGAGAATCCACATTGGGAACATTATATTCATAACGGAACCCTACTCCGTCATTGAAAACCCGGAAACGAAGGGTCAACTGCACCTGATCCTCATTAATCAGATTGACAGCCATTTCATTATAATGGTTCCGGTTGGTTTTATTTTCTCCCCACGGCTGCGTCCATGTTTCATCTTTGCTGTCGAATGTGGTTTTCTCTATCCGGAAGCCTCCTCCCAGAATAACACCGTTTCCCTCCACAAAACCCATTTTTGAATTTTCTATCAGCAATGAATCATTTACCGACACATTATAAAACGGAGTACCATTCTCATCTACCGTCAACGTCATCTTGATGTGACCGTCCGGTGATTTTACTTCTGTTTTCGGACTGCTACACGCACAACATCCCAGCATACACAGAAAAGCTACAACTAAATGCTTTACTTTCATAGTACAATTATCTGTTTATATATAATACAATCCATAAAGAAGAAACACTTAATTGTATGCGACTTTTCTTTATAAAGAAAGTCCGAATCTGATTTGCTTTGCAGGCAAACCTCAGATTCGGACTTTTATTTTCATTAAAACACCGGATGTTATCTATCAAACATCGCTCATCCGGCAATTATTATTTATGCAGAAGAACATCAGTACCCGGAACAATCTTTCCCATTGACCACACACAACGTACATTCAACTCCTTATCGAGAATCACAATATCTGCATCCAGCCCTTTAGCCAATGCCCCTTTCCGGTCACTGACTCCAATCAAACGGGCGGGAGTCTCGGAAGCCATGCGCACTGCATCCTCCAAAGGAATATTTGCTTTCTTTACCATTGTACGCACCAACACATCCATTGTAGCCAAACTACCAGCCAGCGCGGAATGGTCTGCCATTTTACACACTCCATCTTCAATAATATAACGCGAGTCAATCGGTTCATGTCCTTCGTAAGCAGCGTAAGCCAGCGCATCAGTCACCAGACACGTATTCTCCACTCCTTTCAGTTTATAAACCAGTTTCAGAATAGTGGCAGGCAAATGAATGCCATCCGCAATAACTTCTACCGTCATTCCGTCTGTCAGATATACACTCTCCACCGTTCCTTCATATTTATATTCACGGCGTTTGTGGAAACCCGGCATTGCATTGTAAAAATGAGCAGCATGTGAGAATCCCACTGCATACGCCGCTTTAATCTCATCATATTCGGCTTCTGTATGTGTAACTGCCGTCATTATTCCCTTTGAACGGGTATATTTGGCGAAATCATGCGCTCCATGTAATTCCGGGCTGATATCCCAACGCTTGATACAAGTAGTATGCTCCAATAACGGAATATATTCATTCTCATCAGGAGTTTTCAGAAAACCTTCATACTGGCTTCCTGCCATTTTCGGATTCAAATAAGGTCCCTCAATATGCAGACCGAGAATTGGAGAATCCGGTTCCTGCATCAATCCCTCACACACATCGACAGCCTGATAAAGTTTTTCAAACGATGTGGATGACAAAGTAGGAAACATACTGGTGGCGCCATGCTTCAAATGCGCGGTAGTTGCCATGCGGAATGCTTCTTCCGTAGCTTCGGTAAAATCATGTCCGCCGCCTCCGTGCGCGTGCATACTGACAAATCCCGGTACGATTGTCATTCCCCGGGCGTCAATAACCGTTGCACCGATAACTGCCAGGTCACTGTTGGTCACCTCTAATATTTTTCCGTCACAAATCAATACCGAACCGTCTTTCAGCCAGCCTTGCGGGGTAAGTATTCTACCGTTAATTATCTGAGTTAACATAGTCTTCTTTATTTATTAGATTTAAAACAGTTTATTGGTACCTTCCACTAATTGCCCCATTGCCCATACGGCTCTCACATTCAAGTCTCTGTCGAGGGCAATAATATCGGCATCCTTACCACGTTCAAGCGTTCCTTTGCGGTCAAGTACTCCCATTATGCGGGCAGGCGTTTCGGATACCATGCGTATCACATCCGCCAAAGGTATTTCTGCTTTCTGCACCATGGTACGAATCAAGCGGTCCATAGTAGCCACACTTCCTGCCAAAGCAGAACGGTCGGCCAGCTTGCATACTCCGTCTTCAATAATCACGCGCGGGTCAAAAGCAGTCTGGCTGTCACTGGCCGCACAAGCCAGTGCATCCGTTATCAGGCAGGTACGCTCCACTCCTTTTATCTTATAAACAAGACGCAGAATAGTAGGTGGTACATGAATACCGTCAGCCACCACTTCGACCGTCATATCGTCAATTAGGTAAATACTTTCTACCGTACCTTCGTATTTATATTCTTTCCGTTTATGGAATCCCGGCATTGCATTATAGAAATGAGTAGCATGGGTATATCCGGCTTCATAGGCAGTCTGTATGTCCTCAAACTCCGCCTGCGTATGTCCTACGGAAGCCAACACTCCTTTCGCCGTGATGTATTTACCGAATTGCATGGCTCCCGGAAGCTCCGGCGCAGCATCCCAACGCTTGATACAACGAGTTTCCTCCAGTAACGGGATATATTCTTCCGGATCGGGGTTTTTGATATTTTCGGGAATCTGTCCGCCTGCCATAGTCATATTGAAATAATGTCCTTCCAGATGAAGTCCTAATACAGGGCTGTCCGGTTCCGCCATCATCTTCTCGGTAGTCTCTGCGGCTGCACGAATCATAGGAATGGTAGAAGAAGAAAGAGTGGGGAAAATACTGGTCGTACCATGCTGCATGTGAGCTTTGACAGCTACCCGGAAAGCTTCTTCCGTGCCTTCCATGAAGTCTCTTCCACCGCCGCCATGAACGTGGATTTCCACTCCTCCGGGAACGATATACATTCCTTTGGCGTCGATAAGTTTAGCTCCAATAATTGCAAGGTCACAATTGGTTACTTCCAGAATTTTGTTGTCGCGAATAAGCACTGATCCATCTTTCAGCCAACCTTGAGGCGTCAGGATGCGTGCATTAATGATTTGTGTTAACATATCGCTATTATTAAATTAATTATAGGCCTGTGTGAATCAATGACACTCTTTTTGGGGGAAGTACACTGATTTTTTCAATTGCAAAATTACGCTTTTCTATTCAATCTATCGATAAAATAGTCCGGTAAACTTCCAATATAATACAAAAAAAGGTTGTCAATCTTATCGACTGACAACCTTGTTCTATTTGGAGCGGAAAACGAGACTCGAACTCGCGACCCTAACCTTGGCAAGGTTATGCTCT